>Ga0310786_10007645_pt1 | contig 14053 bp, 17 predicted proteins | sample AusTroGonzalo_MG_FD_203881 | JGI IMG/M metagenome (GOLD analysis project Ga0310786, IMG submission 203881) | Bovine rumen microbial communities from tropical cattle in Woodstock, Queensland, Australia - Gonzalo_03 (v2) (version 2) | ecosystem: Host-associated > Mammals > Digestive system >... | reverse complement strand
AAACGAATCGGTTCCTGACATTCCAACAAATGAAGAGCAAGATAAATATCCGGCTGAAATGCGTGGTGTATTTATTCGTGCGCGCGGTCGTCCAACCCCAATCGTTGCACCAATTTGTAATGTTTGCAGTGTAACACCAAATGTGTATCCAAATACAGCCGACACAACAAACACCGCACACACTGATTTTAACAGCGATTTACCCCTGCCCCCGGATTTTGATACAGACGACGATTTTATACCTGACACCCAACCACAACCAATATCATCGGCACCATCATTCCAAGAAATAAATTTCTTTGACGACGACGATGACAACAACGAACAAAGTGAATATATTGATAGCGCGGTCACAGAACATTTGAACAAAACAAATCAAGAATTCAATATCGTTGACGACGATTTGATATTAACCAACGACAAAGTAATTGCCACACATAACGACGACGATTTTTGGATTATGGATGAACCGACATGGTTTGCATCTGGGAAAACACGTGAATCACCAATTGGTAAATTGATATCCCGTGCACAAAAACATAATGTTGAACCAGTATTATATCTGGGCACAAATAACATAATGAACATCGACGCCAAAAAGAAAGAATGGAAATCCAAAGGTATCACGGTTATAACGGATATTTCAAAGTTATAAACTCCACATTTCAAACCAAACAACACCTATTAATTCCGCCCCAACGGGGAGGGGGACCGCGATAGCGGTGGAGGGGGTGTATTCCGCCCCAACGGGGAGGGGGACCGACGAAGTCGGTGGAGGGGGTTACAACGTATCCAACACATGTTTGATTAAATACAAAACCCCATACATATCTTGTTTTACATCTTTATCAAAGACCCTTAAAACATATATCCCTAAAGATTTCATATATGCATCACGCACAGCATCATATTCAACTTTTTCATCATGTGTCCAACCATCAACTTCTATAACCAAGTTCTTTTTCTGACAATAAAAATCAGCAATATAATTTCCAATAGGTTTTTGTCTGGTAAACGTAAAACCCAATTTATCTTGTTTTAATTCATTCCAAAGCAAAGCCTCGGCTAAATTACCTGCGCGACGATTTTCTCGCGCAAAATTAGTTAAATTATTATTGTATTTATACATATACTACAAAATATCAAATAAAATCTACAAAGCAACCTGTTTTACCCCCTCCACCGACTTCGTCGGTCCCCTCCCCGTTGGGGCGGAATTATAATGTGTACATCTGGTCTAGGCCTTGGCATATTAGGATAAAACAATTCTGAACATTTCTAAAAAAATCCCCCAGATGGGGGATTTTTTACATTTTTATTTCTTCGGTTTTTGTCTCAGGTTCGGTTAAATCCGTACACACTGTACCTTTGAACTCGGTTTTTGTGTTTTTGTGGCCACCACCACCAATACTTATAACACCACTACCACCGCAACCACCATGACTGCCCAATATTGATATACCACCACCACCACATTTATTTACTGTTGTATCATACACATCTTTCATATGTTTGCAGACCTGGGTCGTTGTTGTCAATTTGCAAGTATTATTTTCGGCAGAATATATCGCACGGGTTATAATTTGACTAATCATATTACCTTTCCCATCTGTTTGAACAAAACTGCCCGTATTAGATTTCGATTGTGCCAACAATTCATTCATGGTCATACCGTCAATAACCAATTTAACATCATAACCATTACCGCTCATACCCGCTTCATTATTCTTTTTACCCGCTTCATTATTCTTTTTCTTTTTGTTTAATAGCAAGAACACAGATTGTAACTTTGATTTACCATCATCTTGATGAGCCATCGCAGCACACAACGCGTTTTTCTTTTCATCCCCTTGTTCTTCCATAACATTAGCGATTATTTCTTCATATTTTTTCGCATAATTTTTACCGGCTTTATCCAATCCTGAATTTATGATTGTCATAATAGAAGAATCTAATAAATTCGGGAAACGCGCTTCTGTTTTATCACCTTTGGCAGAATTTTTACCACGAATTTGTCTCATATCACGACCATTAACACACATACTTATTTTTGTGTCAGATGTCAGTAACGCAATTTTTTGATTAATTTTATTTTGCGTTGATTGCAATGTTGACAATACGCGCTCTTTAACCGCAGAAGTGCCTTGAACATTATTGATTTGATTTGAATAATCTGAAATATCCAATTCGTACTCACCAAACTTTACATCGTCGTTGTTGCTTTTTTCTGTTTTGCGTACCTTTACATTACCGAATGTCAACAATCCTTCAATAACGAAACTGCCATCATTTGCTTTATAACTGGTCAAACTATCCGCACCAATAACATCATCGTTATCAAACGCTAAACATTCGTCCGCATCACCACAGATTTCAACCATCTTGGCATTAACTAAATTTACACAGTTATTCAACATAGAATTATCAACATCCAAATAAATTCCTTGAACAATATTGTCAATTGTTTCCCATGCCGCTGCTTGACCATTTTCTTGACAACCTACTAACTTATCCAATGGGCACATATCACGAATTGCATCTAAATCCAATCCGATGCACTTTGAATAATCGGAACCACAACGATTTTCATCGGTTAAACATTTTTTAACTTCGTTGGTACATGCATCAACACGCATTGATGCGAGTCTCGCATAAACATAATCCAATATTTTTGGTTCGGCGGCCTCGCAAGGATCAATTTGAACTTTACACAAACTGCGCATTGTTTCTGGACGTGACAAACACATATCATATGAACCGTCCGGGTCATTTGGGTCCATATTATCTTTACATGCCTTTTGGAAACATTCAGAAATATTACCAATGCAATTCATACGAACATTTGATTCAGCAATCAATTCCGCGGATTTTAATTCCGGCGCAACTTCGCGTAAGAAAGTATCCCACACTTTATCCTGGACCGCGACACATTGTTTTGTAATGGATTCACACATTGGCTTTTTCGCCAACAAAGTATCATATGTCGATGCACCTATGGTAATCGATGACACGGCCCCCTGGATTGTATAATTTTTAACTTTGTTTTTCTTACCAACCTTGGTTTGTGCATTATCCGTTGCAACGACCGATGCACATTTTGAAAAGTCTTCGCCACAATCCGCAGTTGTTTGCATACATTGTTTGAAACGAATCGTGCATTGACCCAAATCATATTTATTTGCATTTTGATGTTGTTCCAATGCAGCCTCACGCAGGGCAGCCTGCGCGGTCTGTAATTTTTTTGCGCTTTCTTGTTTCTGTTTTTTCAAACTATTTTCATACGCATTACAGTCAGATTTAATCTGTTGCACATACATCATTTTCAACAAAGACATATTTGACGAACATTCTGGAATTTGTTGCACACATATATTTTGAACCGCATTATGCAACGCATCACCCTTCAGATTACTAAGTTCATCGCCACTTGCAAAAACCTCCATATCATCTTCGAATATCGCAGTGTCATTCCACGCATCCAGATTCAAACTGCGCGATTTCTTTTTCTTAGTATTTTCTTCTTCTGTTTTCACAGATTTTGTAACATCATCCACCATTTTTTGAACTGCATCGGCATCCGAACCCATATTTATACGTTCAACACCCGATGTAGCCATCGCATAACTTTGTTCGTCTAACTTTTGAATTTGTTCCAAAATAGTATCTAATTCGGCATTACGATTGCTGCACATGCAACGGCCGCCGTTCGTATTATCCAACATACAGAAAGAATCCATGCAACCATAATATTTTGTCTTGCATTCGTCGCTGACCACAGTATTTTCAGTTGCGCCTGCAATCTTGGTTCCGGTGTTAATTACCTTTTGTGTTGTTGCCGCACGCGCAGAAACCTTTGGCGCCGCCGTTGTCACCGATGGTTTACTCGCACCGCGCACAGTTGCCGCACGCGCCGATGTTGTACCGGCCGCCTTTTGCGTCGTGGCACCCGTCGTCGGTTTTGCCGCCGACTGCGCCGCCACTGGTGTCCGTCCACCACGCGCCGCACCACCGGTTGTACCACCGCCACGCACCGCCGCAAAGCCGTCAGTTGCCAGCAATCCACAAGAAATCATAACCAAAGCAATTAATTTTTTCATAGATTCCATCCTACTATTATCCTTATTATTTTATCACAAAATTCACCTTAAACCAAACACTTTATATAAAAAAAGCCCCACAAAAATTTGTGGGGTTTATTTTTCCAAAATTCCAAATTCAATCGTTCATTATTTGAACTCTGAACTTTGCACTTTGAACTTTGAATTATTTGCCAGTTGCACGGCGTTTAACCGCGACAGTTTTCTTGGCCGCCGTTGCTTTCGCTTTTGGCTCTGCCGCTGCCTTGGTTGTTTTTTTCGCAGCTGCTGCTTTTGGTGCTTTCTTTGCTTCTGCGACTTCTTCTTTTTCCGCGGCAACTTCTTGTTTTGCTTCAACTGGTTTTACTGTTTTTTTAGCATTAACATCACGATCAACCAATTCGATAATCGCCATTGGTGCCGCATCGCCATAACGGAAACCGGCTTTCAAAACGCGAGTATAACCGCCAGGACGCTTTGCATAACGTGGTCCCAAAACAGTAAATAATTTTTTAACAGTTGCACTTGTTCCGTTGCCCAATTCAGATGCAACCAAACGACGATTTGCGACTGTATCAACTTTTGCACGTGTAATCAATTTTTCAACGACACCGCGCAAATCTTTTGCTTTTGGCAATGTTGTTTTAATTTGTTCACGTTCAATTAAATTTTTCGCCAAGCCAATCATTAAAGCTTTGCGGGCATTTGTATCGCGATTAAAAGTGCGACCTGCTACTCTATGTCTCATTGATTACTCCTTTTTGTTTCTGCCCCAACATCTGGGGATTTCGAGACACCATAACCTAATATTTCTATCAGTATTATGGGTTATTTGTTAAACTTTCTGTATTATCCCAGAAAATCCACCCTTTTCAAGAAAATAATTTATGCGACGCAATCACGCTTCACATAAAATTGTCAGAACATGCCAATTGGAAGCATTTGGGGGTTCGCAGTATACAAGCGCTACATAAGAACCACCAAATGCGACAAGTGGCGTGTTATCACAATTTTACTTATAAGGGTCTTCGTATTTCTTGGACAATTCCGCAATGTTTTCTGGTGGCCACCCCGGCACTTCCATACCCAAACCAAGTCCCATTGCTTCCAATTGGATTTTGATTTCGTTCAAAGATTTACGGCCAAAGTTTGGTGTTTTCAACATATCGGCCTCGGTCTTTTGAACCAATTCACCCAACCAATTGATTTTGTCGTTCTTTAAGCAATTATTTGCACGAACAGACAATTCTAATTCATCAACATGCTTTAACAACTTTGGATCAAATGGCAAAGCATCTTTGGCCTTTTCTTCGTCCACAGGTGCATTGACTTGTGCAGGATCTTCAAAGTTGATAAATACCAATAATTGATCTGTTAAAATGCGTGCCGCAAATGCGATCGCATCTTCGGGTGTGACCGCACCATTTGTTTTGACCGTCAATTCCAATTTATCATAATCAGTTGATTGACCAACACGTGTTTGCGAAACCGCAGATGACACATTCAAAATTGGTGAAAAGATAGAATCCACAGGAATCACACCTAATGGCAAACCGTCACCATGTGCATTTGCCGCAACATAACCACGACCAGAATCCAAAGTGATTTCCATATCAAAAGTTGCATCTTTATCCAAAGTGCAAATTTCAACATCTTTGTTCATCACTTCGACACCACCAGATGTTTCAATCATACCAGCAGTAACGACAGTTGGACCTTTGGCCTTAATCACGGCCTTGTGTTGACCTTCGGTCAGGGCTTTGAAATAAACACCCTTTAAATTCAAAATAATATCGCAAATATCTTCGCGAACACCAGGCAAGCTGCTGAATTCGTGTTGCACGCCATCGATTTTGATATAAATAGGTGCACAGCCTTGCAAAGAAGACAACAACACACGACGCAGCGCGGTTCCCAATGTTAAACCAAAACCTTTTTCCAAAGGTTCCGCAATCAAAGTTGCAATATTAGGATTTTTTTCATCGACTTTGATATTCAATTTTTTTGGCTTAATCAAAGTCATCCAGTTTTTTTCAATCATATTTACTCCATTCGGCTTAGTTTATTATTTTCGCCAATCGGCACGCATTAAAAATCCTTAAATTTCTAAAGCGTGCATAGATTTTATACTGTAAAAACAAAAAAGTCAACAAAAACATAATATATTGACAACCAAGAAAATAACGCGGATAATTAGGTTGTTCTTAAAAACAAAGGATAAAATATGCCAGATTCAGAATTCGCAAAAATCCAAGGTTTCCGGTCGTTTGCATCCCTGTGGACGGAAGCATGCGAACAAATCGCCAAAGAAACATCCAAAGACAACTTTGATAACGATATTAAACTTTTTACAATACTGCGCACAATGATGTTGTCACCCGACAAAGCCATATTTATCCGCAGTCATAAATTAAACGATTTTAATGTACCAAATAATAAAGTTCTATCAACCCTGAATAATAAATATAAAAATGCATCGCATGTATCATGGAATCGTATTCCGACCCCACGTTCACCCACTTTCAAACCTGTCCAGAAAATAAAAGTTGCACCACACACACCGGCGCCTATTTCTTACCTGAACATCGGGAATTCAAAAATTATTTCCTATCAAAAACAAATTGATGTCCAAGATGATTGTGTATTTGAACCCACAGAATTATATAATCCGAACGAAAAATTATATACTGTGATTAACGATAACTTTTTAACTACATTGGACAACACATGTGTACTTTACCCTGTGTCGCGCGAAATAGTCACAATGTTTGCAACACAATCGCAAAACAAGATTAACATCAAAACTTTCCAAGAATTAACTGGAAATATGTATCAAAAATTATTAGCCCAGCGCAATCAAATGAAATAAAAAAAATCTGCCGTTTGGCAGATTTTTAATTATATACCCCCATACACACAACAAAAAACGACTAAAAAAACTATTGACAATTTTATTTTTTGTGTTATATTATTTTCAAAAGGACAACAATAATGACATTAAAATATAAAAAAATATTATATTTTTTATTAATATCTGCAATATGTGCTGGTGTTGCAGATCAATTACTGTTGTATCTTTATATCAACAAACATTTTTCTAATCCATCTGAATATGAAAAAACAGAAATAAGAAAATACCCTATCAAAGATTATTCTTTACGATTAGATAAAAATTATAATGACCAGGGTTGTTTTTCAGGTCCAATGTATGATTTAAGTGGCCAGTTGGTTGGTGGTGCCATGGGATTTGGCGATATGGACAGACCTATATTAACCCACGAACAATGCATTAAAAAAGGTCATAATTTCAATCTGGATTCAATAACATATATAATGACAATCGACACATTAAAGGGAACAGTTCAATCTTTTCCATCTTTTGATAAAAAATATGGTGAAATGGCATACAACCAATGCCAAGATACGAATTTTACAAAAAACAAACTGATTCTGCAAAATGGCAATTATTTAATGATACGCGGTGGCATACCACCAATTGCGACCCGTCAAAAAAACAATGCGTTAAAAACACTAAAACTCGCATTTGGTACTGACGGCGACGGTAATTATGTATTTGTAAAATTCTATGGAACCATGCAAGAATTACAAGAATTTCTAAAACACGAATTTGGTCGTGGTAATCCAAAATATAATAAAAACAATCAAAACAGCAAATATGCCAAGGCTGCATTTATATACCTTGATGGAAACAATATTATATTCGATGGAAAATGTTATGTTGCGCGCAGAAATTCTTTTATCAAAAATAATATAGGTATAGTAAAATTTGCTAAACTTCAATATATTAAAAAAGCACCTCATTTAACATTACAATCAAAATGTCGTTAATATATCAAATAAAAAATCTGCCATTTGGCAGATTTTTTTTAATTGCAGTAATTCATATTACACACGACGCACTTTCTTTGGACGGCACCCGTTGTGTGGAATACGTGTTGTATCAGTAATAGATTGCACAATCAAACCTGCATTTGCCAAACCACGAACCGCAGATTCACGACCTTGACCAATACCACGCATCAAAACATCAACTGTCTTCATACCCATTTCAGCAACTTTTTTACCAACTGCATCTGCAACCACAGTTGCCGCATAAGGGGTAGATTTTTTTGCACCCTTAAAATTATTTGCACCCGCTGTGGCCCATGTCAAAACCGCGCCAGACGGATCTGTAATAGTAATACGTGTATTGTTATTTGTCGCGACAACATGTGCAATGCCGTGCGATACTTTCTTTACAACTTTCTTTTTTGATTTATTAACTGCCATTTTTTTACCTTTGTTTTAGATGTCTTCAATTAACTATCGTGTTAATCTCTACCTGTTTTTATTATTTACCCTTGGTCGCAGATCCAGCAACAACAACGCGTTTACCTTTACGGGTTCTGGCGTTTGTCTGGGTGCGTTGACCACGAACCGGCAAACGGTTACGGTGGCGAATACCACGGTATGTTTTCAAATCTTGCAGACGTTTGATATTCATTGCAACTTCGCGACGAACATCACCTTCTACCTTAAAGTTTTGTTCAATATAATTAGAAATTTTGATAACATCTTCGTCAGTCAAATCTTTCGCGCGCAAACCATCTTTCAACTTCAACGCAGCGCAAATTTTTGCAGCTCTGGTTGGGCCGATACCATGGATATATTGCAACGCAGCTTCGATGCGTTTTTCTGATGGGATGTTAACACCTGCTATACGTGCCATCTTGTATTATCCTTTTTTATTTTAACTTTGAACGATTACTCGTCCGATTACATTTTCAAAATCTTGGGGTGCCCAAGACTTTGTTTTTGACCTTGCCCGCTTATATTATAACAAAACAGTCAAAAGTCAAATCCCTTTATATGTCGCAACGCGAATATTATCCGCGGAAACGACCATGTTTTTGTGCCTTTTGAACAACACCACTGTATTGTTTAGCAACCAAATATGATTGGACTTGGTTCATTGTATCCAACACAACGCCCGCCACAATCAAAACACTGGTTCCACCAATCACCAATGGCATACCCGCGTGGGTATTCAAGATAATTGGTATAACACAAACAACAATCAGATAACAAACGCCAATCGCCGTTGTTCTGGACACAACCGCATCCAAATAGGTCTGGGTTTGTTCACCTGGACGAACACCGGGTATATAACCACCGGCATTTCTTAAATTATTACTGGTTTCTTCGGAATTAAACACAACCGCGGTCTGGAAATATGCAAAGAATATAATCAACACAGTGTACAATGCAATATATGACCACGCGCCGTATGTAAAGAATCCGATAATAGATTGCACAACCAAACTTTCACTTTGCGCAAATCTTTGAATAAATGCCGGTAACATCATAATAGATGCCGCAAACACAGGTCCCATAACGCCCGACATATTAACCTTAATCGGCAAATAAGACGCATTTGTGTTCATAACACCATTTGCACCCATTTGACGCGGATACAAAATCTGAATACGACGTTGTGCCTGTTCAAAGAACGCAATCAACGCGACAATACCGATAACAAATGCCACAATCAACATAATCATTGTTGGCGATATTTGACCAACACTGCCAAGCGAGAATAACTTACCAATTCCTGATGGAACCTCGGCAATAATACCTGCAAAAATCAACAGCGATGCGCCCTGACCCACACCACGCGCAGTAATTTGCTCGGCCAACCACATAACAAACACGGTTCCACCGACCAATGCAATCAATGCAGATAATTCAAAAGACCAACCTGGGTTCACCACCGCTGGGATACCATTAACCGGTGCCATTGATTCCAATCCGCGAATAACCGCCCAGCCCTGGACAACCGCCAAAACCACGGCCAAATAACGCGTATATTGGTTAATTTTGATACGACCAGATTCACCCTCTTTACGCAAATCAGTAAGTGATTTGCTGGTTGCGGTCAACAACTGTAAAACGATTGATGCCGAAATGTATGGAAAAATGTTTAATGCCAAAACAGACATACGGGACAATGATCCACCCGCAAACATATCAAACATACCCAACATTCCACTGCCTTCACCAGTGAACAAATGCAACACAGCCGATGCATTAACACCTGGCAATGGTATAAAAGAACCAATACGATAAACAACCAAAGCGCCCAACGTAAATAAAATACGTTTTTGCAAATCTGTAAGATTCTTGAAAAAGTTTTTTATTGCTCTCATCGCTTTACTTTTTGAATTGGATTATGTTCCCGATTATTCGGGAACATAAAATTGATTATTTGTTGGAAATTTTTCCACCTGCTTTCACAATTGCCTCTTCTGCGGCCTTGGACCATTTATCAGCAACAATTGTAACTGCGGTTTTAATTTCACCTTTGGCCAAAACTTTCAATCCAGACAATTCACGATTGATAATTTTTGCAGCCATCAAAGTTTCCATTGTAATTGGCGCTTTTGCATCAATCTTGCCGGACGCGATGAATTTTTCAATATCACCCAGGTTGATTGTAACATAATGTTTTGCAAAAGGATTTGTAAAACCAAACTTTGGGAAACGACGCAAAATTGGCATCTGACCACCTTGGAAAGTTGCCTGTTTGCGTGAACCTGCACGGGCTTTTTGACCCTTGGTTCCACGACCACATGTTTTACCATAACCACATGCCAAACCACGACCAACGCGTTTAATGTCGGCACGTGCGCCTTTATTATCCATCAATGCATTTAATTTCATTTCTTTTTCCTTTTAATCCTACGACTATTGATATAGTCTTGTTCGCACATAATACAAGTACTATGTACTCGGTTTATTTTAATTATTTTTCAACGATTTCGACCAAGTGTGAAACTTTTGCGACCATACCGCGAACACTTTCCGTATCGTTCATTTCTTTTGCTTTACCAATGCGTCCTAAACCCAAAGCCAACACGATTTTGCGTTGATATTCTGGACGACCGATAATGCTTTTTACTTGTTTTACAGTTATTTTAGCCATGTCTAATCTCCCATAATTTACGCATTATTTTGCTTCGGTTTCTTCTGTTGCGACTTCTAATTTCTTGCCATCACGACCTGCAATGATTTCTGCAACTGTTTTGCCACGACGCGCAGCCACAGTTTTTGGTGAATTCATTTTCGCAAATGCCAAGAACGCAGCACGAATCATATTGTTTGGATTATTTGAACCCTGGGATTTAACCACCACATCTTGAACGCCCAAACATTCAAATACAGAACGCAACGCACCACCAGCAATAATACCAGTACCTGGAACCGCACTGCGCACAACCAATTTACTCGCACCATATTTAGAAGAAATGTCGTGATGCAATGTCCGACCTTCTTTCAAAGGAACGCGTACCATTTTTGCCTTGGCCGCCTTGGTTGCTTTTTGAACCGCAGCCTGGACTTCCAATGCTTTACCTTTACCAAAACCGACACGACCGGCCTTGTCACCAACAACGACCAACGCGCTGAACGACATATTACGACCGCCCTTCACTGTTTTGGAAACGCGATTGATAGAAACTAATTTATCAACCAAGTTATCTGTTTGCAATTTTTTATCATCAAAACGTGCCATCTTAAAATCTCCGTTTTATTAAATTCTTACACCACCTGCGCGAATCGCTTCACACAGAGCCTTTACACGACCATGATAACGATAACCACCACGATCAAAGTAGCAGTTTTCAGCAATACCTGCCTTGATGGCGCGTTCAGCAAACGCTTTGCCGACCAATTCTGCCCCGGCAATATTCCAACCTTTACCACCGAATCCTTTTTCTTTGGATGATGCCGCGCACAATGTGTGACCGCGTGTGTCATCAATCGCTTGGATTTCAATATGACGGCCAGAACGAAAAACCGACAAACGGATTTTACCAGGATTTTTTCTCTTCAACGCACCACGATTTGCCAAAGTGCGTCTTTCTTCTGAAGTCAAATGTTTTAACATTTTGTTTCCTTTTTTTTCAATTCCCGTAACAGCGGAAATTACTATTTATTATTTCTTTTTACCTTCCTTGCGGCGAATATTTTCACCCTTATAGAAGATACCTTTACCCTTGTATGGATCAGCCTTGCGGATTTTATGAATTTTATCAGCAAACAATCCTAATTTACATTTATCGATTCCACTGATTGTGAATTCTGTTGGTTTTTCACCCATTTTTACAGATAATCCCGCTGGAATTTCCATAATAACATCATGAGAAAATCCAACAACCAATGTAAACTTATTACCACTGACCGATGCTTTATAACCAACACCGTTCATATACATTTCTTTTTCAAAACCGCGTGTAACACCTTCGACCGCAGATTTAATATTACGTGTCATTGTTCCCCACATAGCGCGTGAAACTTTATCTTCGGCATCTTTTGGTGTAACGACAACACTGCCGTCTTTGATTTCTACATCAACCAAGTGAGAATGTTTTGTATCCAATGGCACAGTCAATTCACCCTTTGGACCCTTGACAACCAAAACATCGTTTTTGATTTCCGCAGACACACCGTCCTGTAATTTAACTGGATATTTTCCTGCACGTGACATTTTTCAATCCTTATTTCTTAACTGTATTAGATAACCTTGCACAATACTTCGCCACCAACATTCATCAAGCGTGCCTTGTGATCAGTCATAACGCCATGAGGTGTAGAAACAATTGCGATACCCAAACCATTCAAAACCTTTGGCATTTTTGCACAACCAGAATACACACGACGGCCCGGTCTGGACACGACTGCGATTTCTTGGATTGCGCCAACGCCACCATTATATTTCAATTCAACAATCAAATTTGAACGATGTTCGTCAATTTGTTCTTTGCGAAAATCAGTAATGAAACCTTCGTCCTTTAACACAGACAAAACTGCAACACGCAATTTGCTGTTTGGAACAGTTATAAATTCTTTACCGGCCGCTTGACCATTACGAATACGGGTCAGCATATCTCCGATTGGGTGTGATAATGACATCTTTTACTCCTTAATTGTGGTTACCCACATTTCCAATTGCATTGTCCACAATTGGCGTTTTTAATTTTACCAACTAGATTTGCGTACACCTGGCAATTTACCTTCGGATGCCAATGTCCGCAATTGTTGGCGGCACAGACCGAACATGCGTGAAAAACCACGTGCACGGCCAGTAACTGAACAACGATTATGTAAACGTGTTGGATTTGCATTGCGTGGCAATTTTGCCAATTTTTTCATTGCTTCCATACGTTCATCTGGTGTTGCATTAACAGACATTTTTTCTTTAATCGCTTCGCGTTTTTTAGCGTATTTTGCGACCAATTTTTCGCGTCTGTGTTGCTTGTTAATCAATGCTAACTTTGCCATATTTATTTCCTTTTATTATTTCAAAACCAAAGGCAAGCCGATTTTTGTCAGCAATGCGCGGGCTTCATCATCTGTTTTTGCTGTTGTTGCAATGACAATATCCATACCACGGACAGAATCAATTTTATCAACAGAAATTTCTGGAAAGATTAAGTGTTCTTTGATACCGAACGCATAATTTCCACGACCATCAAATTTAGATTTTGAAAGTCCACGGAAATCCTTTACGCGTGGCAACGCAACAGTAATCAATTTGTCCAAGAAATCATACATTCTTTTACCACGCAATGTCACCTTGGTTCCAATAGGCTGACCTTCACGCAGACGATATGTTGCGATTGATTTCTTTGCAACCGTTACCACTGGTTTTTGTGCAGCAATCGCTGTTAAATCAACAACCGCAGCATCCAATTTTTTCTTGTCCGAAACGGCTTCACCAACACCCATGTTCAAAACAATTTTACTAAGTTTTGGTACAGCCAACGCATTTTTGTATCCGAATTCTTTAACCAATTCAGGTACAACTTGTTTTTCATAAAAATCACGCAATCTACTTTGCATTGTTTTTTCCTTTTTTTAGTTTCCGTAACAGCGGAAACAATTAATTTTATAATTCTGTTCCAGATTTTTTGGAAACA
>Ga0310786_10007644_pt1 | contig 14055 bp, 11 predicted proteins | sample AusTroGonzalo_MG_FD_203881 | JGI IMG/M metagenome (GOLD analysis project Ga0310786, IMG submission 203881) | Bovine rumen microbial communities from tropical cattle in Woodstock, Queensland, Australia - Gonzalo_03 (v2) (version 2) | ecosystem: Host-associated > Mammals > Digestive system >... | reverse complement strand
TAATACAACAGAAGTAGACATAACAATAGATACAGATGGAGATACTCTTACCGATTTTGAAGAGATAACGGGACATCTTCTGTCGAATGGAACGGTAATCTATACAAATCCGGACACCAGATATACGGATAATGATTCGCTCACAGATGATGAGGAACTCGGAGAAAGAAGAGATCTTAATGGATCATCCATACTTAGAAAACTTAACATCTCTGATCCTTCGGGGATCGAAGCACAGGGGCTTTGTTATTGGGATTATAAAAGCAATCCGACCGAGGAAGATGAAGACACAGATGAGATTTGGGATGACAATGATGGGATTCCTAGGGAAAGGAACGATGAAATAGTTTATATACTGGCTATTAATGACTTCAAGGAAGATGCCAGACATAAGAAGCAGTTATATACTGGTCTGGGATTTACAGTTGTTATCTTCCAGATCGATGATATCGACTTTTATGATGCGTGGAATCAGCTGGGTTCTAAGCAGTCTATCTATGGTAAGGCATCAGATAATCTACCATATGATCAGATCAGCTTTTCTGATAAATATTTCTACAGAATACTGGCTGTAGTGATGTTAACGCACGGATCGGTTGACAATGCAATTTGTTTAGGAAAGAATAGGTGGCTATTTAGTGATGAAAGTGTTGACTACAGTGAAATGAATGCCAAAAAAATGGAGATCCTGTGTCTCTGTGCTTGCTATTCAGCAAAGCCTAATGATAGTGGGACTCTAAACATGGTCGAATATTTTCTGGAGTCATTTGCGCTAATAGACAATGTTATTGGTTTTGATATTCATTTGGCAATTACAGGTACGTTTTCCTATTTTGGAGTATGGTATGATGATTTTCACTATTGTAGTGAAGGGGAGTTTGTTGATTTTTTCAGAGACTACTATTCCCAGTATCATTACAAATATACTTACTCCCTCTCTTCAAAAATCATGGATGCGTATCCTTTAGGATATCAGGCCAAAGGCTTTTTATGGTATGATCAAGATGGTAATATAACTGAATTATTTAAATATGATGATGACATCATTTTGGGAATGCTCTATTACTACAACAAAAGCGGGAACTCGTACGGAAGAATAGTATATGATCGAAGCAATTACGATTTTAGTGTTCTACACGATCCTTTTTTGAGTTATATTTATCAGGAGGTCGACGCATGAAAAATGGGGTTAAGATTGTTACCATTCTCTTGATCTTTTGTTTGACCTTTTGTCAGGTCGGGTGTAGTAAAGATAAAAAGACCGAGACGACTGCCGTTACTGATACAGAGCGTCCGACAAGTCTTGAGACGTCTTCTGCGCCAAGCATCCCAAAGATAACGGAAAAAGAGATGGGGGAGTATACATATCCTATTTTTTGTGATGAAGGCAGCCCTGTTTATATCCATTTACCTGTTGTTTTGGAAGAATATATTGAAGAGACCGAAGACGGTGGTAGCAGATATCTGATAAATAAGATGATAGAAGATTACGGGTGGCAAAAGAAAGATTATGATGGTGACGGTCAATTTGTATTGCCAATGAATGATTCAATGTCTGTCTCATACGACAGTTTAACCAAAGACGGTGACTACTTTTACTATGATTGCGGAGATATGTGGATCCGACTTCTTATCCTAAATCGAAATGAAAATATAAAAACGTTGGTCTTGGTTCCGGATTGGATAGACTATTCTTTTATTCTTCCCGATTCTCCGGGAGAATACTATTTTAATCATGTAATATACACACCATACCCATACAACAGTTCCATGGCTCGAATCCATAAGAACGATGAGACCAGATATTCAACGGATTATGAGGATTTAGTCATTTCTTATGATTACTTTGTGATACTGGCATTTGTTATTACCTGGCCAAGTATAGATCCTTATGAAAACCCATTTTATTACCTTCCGTTCGATTCGTGTGGTCCCATTGATGTTGTAGAAAAAGAAATACTTCGTGACGAATATGTTATACGCTAATTAAGCGATTAAGAGGAACGGGCATGAAGAATGGTATAAAGACAGTTTCAACGCTCTTGATCTTATGTTTGTTGATCTGTCAGTTTGGATGTGGAAAAGACAAGCCTATCGAGACGACTGCCGTTACTGATACAGAGCATCTGACAAGTACAGAGACTACTTCTGCACCAAGCATCCCGAAGATAACAGAAAAAGAGATGGGGGAGTATACATATCCTATTTTTTGTGATGAAGGCAGCCCGGTTTATATCCATTTACCTGTTGTTTTGGAAGATTATATTGAAGAGACCGAAGACGGTAGCTATAAATATCTTCTGGGGAAACTGATAACAGATTACGGGTGGCAGGAAAAAGATTTTGATGAGAATGGTCTTTTCAGTATACCAGTAGGTGATCTCGGTTATTTCTCATATGATGAAGTCATACATGAAGGGGATTACTTTTATTATGATTGCGGTGACATGTGGATAAGACTACGGATTCAAGACCGTTTATTGTATTTTGATTCTGATGAAGTAACTCCGGAATGGATAGACTATTCGTTCATACTCCCTGATTCTCCGGAAGAGCCTTATTATAATCACGTGATATTTGATCAGTATCCCACTAACAACGCTATAGCTCAGATATTTTGGCTTGATGAGACCAGATATCCGACAGACATAGAAGATCTGTACGTATCTTATGATTACTTTGTAATAATGGCGTTTGTTATTACCTGGCCAAGTATTGATCCTTATGAAAATCCATTTTATTACATTCCGTTCAATGCAATTGGACCTACAGAAGAATTAGAAAAAGAGATACTTCGGGACGAATATTATATATACTGATCAAACAATTAAGAGGGACAGACATGAAAAATGGCATTAAGACAGTTTCAATTCTCTTGATAATGTGTTTGGTAATCTGTCAGGTCGGATGTGGAAAAAACAAGCCTATCGAGACGACGGCTGTTACTGATACCGAGCATCTGACAAATCTTGAAACTTCTTCTGCACCAAGCATCCCGAAGATAACGGAAAAAGAGATGGGGGAGTATACATATCCTATTTTTTGTGATGAAGGCAGCCCGGTATATATCCATTTACCTGTTGTTTTGGAAGACTATATTGAGGAGACCGAAGATGGCGAAAATAAATACCTTCTGGAGAAACTGTTAACAGATTACGGGTGGCAAAAGAAAGACTATGATGGAGATGGTCAGTTTGTAATGCCAATGAATGATTCGAATACTTACTCTTACCACAGTATGGCCAAAGATGGAGACTACTTCTACTATGATTGCGGAGATATGTGGATTCGACTGCTTATTGTAAACTATGCTGAAAAAATTAAACCATTGGTTTTGGTTCCGGACTGGATAGACTATTCTTTTATCCTTCCTGATTCTCCGGGAGAATACTATTTTAATCACGTAATATACACACCATACCCATACAACAGTTCCATTGCTGAGATTTATAAGAACAATGAGACCCGGTATCCGACAGACCTTGAGGATGTTGTTATTTCTTATGATTACTTTGTGATAATGGCGTTTGTTATTACCTGGCCAAGTATAGATCCTTATGAAAACCCATTTTATTACCTTCCGTTCGATTCGTGTGGACCTATTGAAGTTGTAGAAAAAGAGATCCTACACGATGAATACGATATACACTGATCATCGGCTTAATTGAACGCGATCCTAAGCTTGCCGGATCTGCCCCCCGACTGCCCGGCTGTTGAGAAGGGCGGGGATATCAGTAAGAACATGAGGGGTTGAATATCCGGGCGGGAGGGTGTACCATCAACTTGTTCATTTTTTTATGGGGACACCGGGATTTTGAACATCGAAAGGGGTCAAAAGCATGGAAATCAACAGAAAACAGTTCGAGATACTGGTCTGCCTGGCGGGTTCTGAAACAGCGATGACGCAGAGAGAACTCGAGAGCAGCACGGGATTCTCGCTCGGAACGGTCAATAAGGCGGTCAACGAGCTGATGGAAGCAGGGCTCATAAAGGACGGCATGATCACGGATAAGGGGCTTGATGCGCTGGAGCCGTACAGGGCGAAGAGAGCGGTGTTCATCGCGGCGGGGTTCGGCTCGAGGATGGTGCCGATCACGCTCAATACTCCGAAGCCGCTTGTCAGGGTGCACGGCAAGAGGATCATCGACACGCTCATTGATGCGTGCCTTGAGGCGGGGATCGGTGAGATCTATATCGCGAGGGGGTATCTCGCGGAGCAGTTCGACCAGCTGCTTTATAAGTACCCGATGATCAAGTTTTTGGAAAATCCGGTATATAACGAGGCCAATAATATATCGAGCGCGCTTCTGGCGAGCAGCATACTCGAGAACGCGTATGTTTTCGAGGCGGATCTGCTGCTGTCGAATCCGAAGATAATTAAGAAATATCATTACACGTCTGACTTCCTGGCGATAAAGAAGGACCGTACCGACGACTGGTGTTTTGTGGTCAAGGACGGGATCATCAGGGAAGAGAAGGTCGGCGGCGAGAACTGCTGGCAGATGGTGGGAATATCCTACTGGAACAGCGAGGACGGAAAGAAGCTCAAGAAGGACATCGCCGAGGTCTATGAGGGCCCGGGAGGAAAAGAGAGGTACTGGGAACAGGTCCCTCTCGTGTACAAGAAAGAGAACTATGCGGTCGAAGTCTGCGAGTGTAAGGAAGAGGATATCGTCGAGATCGATACTTTTCGAGAGCTCAAAGAGATAGACAAGACATATGATGTATAAGGAGAGATAAAAATGGAACCGGTAAAGAGAAACATACTTTTGAATCCCGGCCCGTCAACGACGACGGACACGGTAAAGTACGCGCAGGTTGTGCCTGACATCTGCCCGAGGGAGAAGGAATTCGCGGGCCTCATGAAGGGCCTGCGCGAGGACCTCGTGAAGGTCGTTCACGGGGATCAGGAGAAGTACACGTCCGTGCTTTTCTGCGGATCGGGCACGATCAATATCGACGTCTGCATCAATTCGCTGCTTCCGGAGGGCAAGAAGGTCCTCGTCATAAATAACGGCGCGTATTCCACGAGAGCGGTCGAGATCTGTGAGTACTACGGACTTCCGCATATCGACCTGAAGTTCTCGGTAGACGAGCTGCCGGATCTTGAGGTCATCGAGAAGACGCTTAAGGAGAATCCGGATATCGCGCTCGTCCATACGACTCACCAGGAGACGGGAACGGGCATCTTGAATCCGGTCAGGGAGATCGGTGCGATCTGCCACAAGTACGGCGCGACTTTTACGGTCGACACGACGAGCACATACGCGATGCGGCCGATAGATATCGAGAAGGACAATATCGATTTTTGCATGGCGTCGGCGCAGAAGGGACTCATGGCGTTTACAGGGCTGTCCTTTGTCGTAGGCAACAGGGCACTTCTCGAAAAGTCGAAGGATTACCCGAAGAGGAGTTATTACTGCAACCTCTTTTTACAGTACGACTGCTTCGAAAAAACGGGCGAGATGCACTTCACTCCTCCGGTCCAGACGATCTATGCGACTTTGACGGCGCTGAAGGAATACTGGGCCGAGGGCGAGATCGCCAAGTGGGAAAGACATACGAGAGTTTTCGATGCGATCTGCGAGGGACTTGATAAGCTCGGGTTCAGGCAGGTCATCAAGGAAGAGAACAGGGCGGGGCTCGTCGCTTCCGCGATCTATCCGGATGACGCGAACTGGAGTTTTGAGAAGGTCCATGATTACTGCTACGAGAGAGGCTTTACGATCTATCCGGGCAAGATCTCGACGACGAACACGTTCAGGCTCTGCGCGCTCGGGGCGATCGACCGGAAGGACATTGAGGACTTCTTCGTTGTTTTCGGGAAGGCGCTGGAGGAAACGGGAGTTAAGACGCCGGTCACATATAAGGATTAAGGAGCAGGATCAGATCATGAAAACGGCATATACTTGTTTTTGTACGGATGTGATACATGAGGGCCACCTCAACATAATCGCCAATGCCAAAAAGTACGGCAGGGTCATCGTGGGATGCCTGTCCGACAAGGCGCTCATCAGATATAACAGGTTCCCGACCGTGTCCCAGGAGGAGAGGGTCAGGCTCTACAGATCCCTCGAGGGCGTCGAGGAAGTCGTCATCCAGGACAACATGCTCTATGACGACGTGATAACCCTCATCAAGCCGGACTATATCGTTCACGGCGACAACTGGAAGGACGGTCCGGAGAACGCCATCAGAAGACACGTGGAGGAACTCGTCAGGTCCTACGGCGGCGAGATCATCGATGTGCCTTACACATATAACGAGAAGGTCAAAAAGATCGACCTCCAGCTCAGGGAGAAGCTCGCCATGCCGGAATACAGGCGTAAGAGATTAAGAGACCTGATCAGGATGACGCCGATCGTCAAGGCGATGGAAGCGCACAGCGGCCTTACGGGCCTCATCGTCGAGAAGACGGTAGTCGAGCACGAAGGCAAGCTCGACCAGTTTGACGCCATGTGGATCAGCTCTCTCTGCGACAGCACGGCCAAGGGCAAGCCCGACATCGAGCTCGTCGACATGACCTCCAGGTTCAGGACGATAGACGACATAACGGAAGTCACGACAAAGCCGATCATCTTCGACGGCGACACGGGCGGACTTACGGAGCACTTCGTCTATACGGTCAGGAGCCTCGAGAAGATGGGCGTGTCCGCAGTCATAATCGAAGACAAGAAGGGGCTCAAGAAGAACTCGCTTTTCGGCACCGAGGTCGAGCAGACGCAGGCGACCATAGAGGAGATGAGCGCGAAGATCAGGGCCGGCAAGAAAGCCCAGCTCACGGATGATTTCATGATCATAGCCCGTATCGAGAGCCTCATTCTCGAAAAAGGAATGGACGACGCCCTTAAGAGGGCGGGAGCTTTTGTAGAGGCAGGCGCCGACGGCATCATGATCCACAGCCGCAAAAAGGACCCGGCAGAGATAATCGAGTTCTGCGACAAGTTCAGATCCGAAGACAAGGTAACGCCTATCGTAGTTGTTCCGTCGAGCTTTAACACGATAACAGAAGAGGAACTCGCCGAGCACGGAGTAAATATCGTCATCTACGCCAACCAGCTCACGAGGAGCGCTTTCCCTGCGATGCAGAAGACCGCGGAAGATATCCTCAAGTATCACAGGGCCAAGGAAGTTGATGACAGGCTCATGTCCATCAAGGACATCATCACACTGATCGACGAGATCTGATAAGGAGACAAACGATAATGGATGTAAAGACTTTTACGGATATACTGGGGGCAGACTTCTATACCGGCGTTCCCGATTCGCAGCTCAAGGCTCTCTGTAACTACCTCATGAACACATACGGGATCGATCCGAAGCATCACGTGATAGCCGCAAATGAGGGCAACTGTACAGCCCTCGCGGCAGGATACCACCTCGCGACATCAAAGGTCCCGGTAGTCTATATGCAGAACAGCGGCGAGGGGAATATCATAAATCCGGTCGCGAGCCTTCTTAACGACAAAGTCTATAAGATCCCGGTCATCTTCGTTATCGGCTGGCGTGGCGAGCCCGGCACCAAGGACGAGCCGCAGCACATCTATCAGGGCGAAGTGACGGTGAAGCTGTTGGATGACATGGGCATCAGGTCATTCGTGATCCGCAAGGAGACTTCCGACGATGAAGTAAGAACTGTCATGGAGGACTTCAAAAAGACCTTGGATGAAGGACTCGATGTCGCTTTCGTCATCTCCAAGGGAGCGCTCTCATATGATGAGAAGGTCGTCTATAAAAACGGCAATCAGATGATAAGGGAAGAGATAATAAAGCATATCGTCAAGGTATCGGGTGAGGACCCGATCGTATCGACTACCGGAAAAGCTTCGCGTGAGCTTTTCGAGACGAGGGTGGCAAATGATCAGAGCCATAAGTATGATTTCCTTACGGTAGGATCCATGGGACATTCTTCTTCAATCGCTCTCGGCGTCGCGATTAACAAGCCTGACCAAAAGATCTGGTGTGTCGACGGTGACGGCGCAGTCTTGATGCACATGGGTTCCATGGGAGTCTTAGGCTCGGTGAAGCCCGATAACCTGGTGCACGTGGTCATCAACAACTGCGCTCACGAGACGGTCGGAGGCATGCCTACCGTCATGGGAAGCGTCGACCTCGTATCGGCCGCTCTGGCATGCGGCTACCCCAAGGCAGTCCGCGTCAGCACATATGATGAACTCGATGCCGAGCTTCAAAAAGCCAAGGAAAGCAAGGAACTCTGCCTCATCGAAGCCATGTGCTCGATCGGCGCAAGAGACGATCTCGGCAGACCCACGACGACTGCTCTCGAGAACAAAGAAAACTTCATGGAGTACCTGAAGACCCTGTAATAGTATAATGAATCGAATTCCCGATAAGCTGTCTGCAACATACGCAGGCAGCTTATTTTATTATCTATATAGGTATCACCCCCACTTGCCAGTTCCTTCTTCGATGATAGAATAAACCTCATAACAGGGCTGACCATAAAACGGAATAGGAGAAAGATCATGAAGAGAATAAGAGCAGGAGCATTATTGATCTGTTTGAGCCTGATACTCGTATCACTCACATCATGCGACAGCACGTCTTCCAAGGAGACAAGAAGGTCAAGGGACAGGCGGAACAGGAGTACTGAAGAGGCAGAAACGGAAGAGACGCAATCAGAGGAAACAGCACCGGTTACGGATGTGACCGAGACGGAAACTGAGGTGACCGAGCCGACGGTCGAACCTACGTTCGATACTTCGGACGAGGATCCCGGAGATTTGCGTTACGAGATCTATATGGAATTTTGCAAAGGATATAGCGAGATAGACAGGAATTATCTGTTCGGTTTCTCAGAGAACTACGGCACTTCCCCGATGACTTTTAACGTTCTTATGTATGAGCCGGATTTTAAGACCCTCAATACTTACTATTATGACGATTACAATAGTTTTGATCTCATCGATTCAGAACTCATCACGGAAGATACGGAATATAAGATCAAGAATCTCCTGCCTTACGAGGAATTCTCCAAGTTCCCGTGCATGATAAGTGAGGATGAATTCTGGGAGCCTATCGTATTTGCCGACAAGATAGAGGACGGCAGGTATTTCGGAGATTCGATAGCTTTTTCCAATGACGGAACAAAAGCATTCCTTCTTCTCGGCGAAGGCATAATCTATACCGAAGAGGAATTCAATAATCTCAAGGTCGGAGATAAGATAAAGATCGATTTCTACGAGACCGAATATGCGACCGTAACAGAAGTCAACGACTCCGATGAAGCTTATGACCGTGTCAAGTTTGACATAGACTATATATGGTTTGACAAAGGTGTTTATACCGAGAACAAGACCGATTATATCCTAATGAGCGACAGCGAGAATCCTGTCTATACAAACACGAGACTGGTCATTCTCGATATCGCTCCTGACGTGAAAGTCACGGATAGGTATTCCTGGCTTATGGGAGACGGATATGAAGACGCACAGGCGCAGTTCATAGAGGATAACGGGTACACAAACCCGCTCCAGATGACGCCCTTCTGGTACTACAGTTCAATATACGAATTCAGGAGAGAGTCCTCAAACGGCTGGTCGCCGATGTTTGGTCTCATATACCCCGTAGTCATCGAAAACGGCGAGATCGCCTCCATCAACATCGAGTGGAGATGATCTGCCGGGAAACAAATCTCTTATCTGCATTACTGAAGATAACGGCATAGTCTGTTTTTAGACTTGTATCAGCCGATGATACATGGTACTTTTAAGATAAATACTTGGCTGGTATTAGGAGGAGATATATGATCAGGAGAGCAGGGCAGGGATTCAGATTCTTATGCATCATCTTAACGATGACTTTATTGTTAAGTCTTATTCCCACGAGAGTTTTTGCAGATGCGGAAATCAGGTATTATTCAGTTGAGGAAGGGCATTCTTTTGAAATACAGTCAACCGTTGTTTCTTCGTGGGATAAACATATTAATCTCAATCTCGAGATAAGAAATACGGGAGATAAGAGAATTGATAACTGGCACCTGACTTTCAATACACCGTATATAATTGAAAATATCTGGAATGCCTCCGTGATAGATACGGATGATAACGGTACTTATACCATAAGAAATAATGTATATAACCAGGATATAGAGACAGGCTCCGAAGTAACAATAGGTATTACTTTAAATACGGGAAACAAGCAGTTTACTGTTCTTTCGGAACAGTATCTTCTCAATACAAATACAAAAGAAGTCAATAAAGACCTGTATTTCGTTACTTATCAAGAGTATTCAAAATGGAATAACGGATTTAACGGAGCATTGATCCTGAGCTCTTAATGCTGCATTGAAGATTGGTCTCTGTCTTTTGTATCTGAATATGAGATAACATCCATTTCGAATGCAACGATTCAAAAGACGGAAGACGGATCATATATAGTCTCAAATGATGGGAATTCGCAAAATATAGATTCAAACATGATCCTTCTAAGCATCCAAGGTATTCCGACAGAGAATGAATTTGCTTTAAACGATATGGAAATGAGAACTATAGGACTTGCTTATTCTCTTTCTGAAGATCTGAACAGTAATGGGATTCCGGACTATAAGGATTTTATCAATTCTAAGGAAGGGTATGATCCGGTTACTCCTGTGCCGACATCTACACCCGTTCCAACTGTGACGGATGAGCCGACAACAGTTCCTACTACGGGTCCTGATCCGACAATAACTGATATACCCGAAAAGGATCTGTTTTTGGATTCTGATGGTGACGGATTATCAGACTACGAAGAGTTCATATACGGAACAAATAATGAGGAACCGGATTCTGATTTCGACGGGATCTGCGATCTGCTCGAGCTTCAGACAGGATATGATCCAAATGATCCTGATTCGGATAACGACATGGTATTAGACGGTGATGAGGATTATGACGAAGACGGATTAACGAATTCCGAAGAGGGAATATACGGAACCTGCATTTTTGCTCCGGATAGCGATTATGACGGCATTAACGATCATGACGAGATATTGGTCTATAATACAAACCCCAGAAACGAAGATACAAACGGAGACGGGATTATTGACGGAGATGCATTAAAGCTTGGACTGGATCCGAATTCTTTTGATTCCGACAATGACGGTATTTTAGATATAGATGAGAAGACTTCTCAAAGTATGTCTCTTGATATAAATGAAGAATCCGAATTAAACGCCGTCTATAGAGTTGAAGTTAGCGGGTCATTCACGAACCTGTTATCCTCCACGATGAAAATAGAAGATATGTATGGAAAAGATGTATATTGTTCTTCTATAGACTCCTTAGTTGGCGGATTGATCAGTATTGAAACGACATCTGTATTTGACAATGCTGTTTTATCATTCTTCTATGATGATGATCGGTTAAACGGGACGAATGAAAATGATCTGATGGTTCTTTGGTATGACGAAGAAACGGGATTGTTTATCGAGCAATCCCAGGCCACTATTGATGTTGATACTAATACTATTACGGTGGAGTTAGAACATTTCAGCACTTATTTTGTGGCAGACAGAACAAAATGGAATTCCTATGGAGATTTCCCCGGTGTTCCTACAATAACTGAAGATGACAGCAACTACGACTTTTATTTCTTAATGGACATGTCGCAAATGATGTCTATGACGAACAGAGAAAATGCTCTGGAGTTGCTTTCAGAATTAGTTGATTCTTTAAGGGATGGGGACCGGATCCTTCCAATACTGTATGATGCTGATCATTGTTACTTTTTGGGACCTATGATGGGTACAGACGATGAGGATCTGGAAGAAAATCTGGAAGCAGTAGAGTACTATATGACAAATTACTTTTCCGGAGAATACGCATCGATGACTGTTGCTTTCAATGGTATAGAAATCGCACAAAACAGTAACAAAGTCGAGGAAATAGGTAACAAGAGGCATATGTTCATCTTGACGGGCGGCCTTCCCATGAACATATTTATCAATTTAACAGAAGTCAGCAGATGTTACACATATCTACTTCTCAGCGATGCTACAGCAAGTATAATCTCGATGAATCCCGGAGATCCCGAGCCTTATTCTCTAATGGATCCGGCTTATTTGTATAGCTTTTATACCGAATCGGATTGTTTCTATTATGACGAAGGAATAGATATTTGGGATGACTTTTCCGACAGACATCTATCAATTGACCTATTATCTGTCGATGCAGATGGAGACGGAATACCTGATTATGTTGAGAGAGTCGGAATGATATGCATGAACAGATCCATTATCATTAAGACAAGGATATCAGACGAGGATTCGGATGATGACGGTAAACCGGATGGCTTTGATTCAGACAAAGACGGTCTGTCTGACGGAAAAGAGGCCGGCAGGATGTATACCGTTACTCAAACTCTGAATCAGATCATAACGATTTCTTCTGAGGGCAAAGAGTTAGCTCGATTTGTTGGAGCCATTCCTCCGGGGAGTGTGTTTTCTTCATTTATTCCGTTTGTTCCTCTCGCAGGCAGATCCAATTTTGTCTTTACAATGAAATCTAATCCTAAGGAAAAAGACTCTGACCATGATGATTATACTGATTCTGAAGATGCAAGACCCTGGACGGTCAACCCTGAAGCCGTATATCTGTTTACCAATCCGGACTGGTACGATAATTCCTTGTTGAGAAAAGAGTTCTACGAAGCAGCGAATCTGTATGTAATCTTCGGCTATTTTGATGATTGCAATTCATTCTTAAGTTTGTGGCAGGGAATAGGTGAAAAGTCGATCTTTGATCGCACCGGTTTATACTATTATACCGTGAGAAATGTTGTTATCTGTTCTCATGGCGACTCAACCTGCATCCTTCTTGATGCACATGATTCAGGTAAACAATACCTCTGTGCAGATGGATATAAGTTTGGCGAAACCTATATACCAATCAAACAAATGTCAGATAAGAAGATAAAATCTTTGAACTTGTATGCTTGTAGTTGTGGTGAGGGAGATGACTGTATAGCCGAACAATTCTTGAAATATTGTCCCGGGATAGAACAGGTTATTGCTGCGGATAGCACACTCTATTATTTTGATAATGTCGGTGAGTCAAGAGATGTGCTTGATTTCGGGTTTACCACAGCTATTATTCATATAATTACTGATGATCAATATAAAGAATATGAATCGCAAAGAGAATATTACAAAAAGACCCAAGACTATTATTCTTTTGGATTGGGTAATCGAGGTTTTTTAGTTTTTTCCAAAGATAGGCCTGTAAGTGATCTATATGTCGGATCTTTGGAGAACGATGTTTTGGTATATAATGTTTATACAACACAGGAATTATATGATAATGGAATACCCGAAGGATTATATATTGAACCGACAAAGGAAGATTTACCTCCGAATACGATAAAACACGATCCGATATTGGGATAACTAAGGAGAAAGTATGAGACGAGTAATCTCGATAATAGTATTGATATCGTTTGTTTTGTTTTTATCCGCATGCCAAGATTCTGTTTCGTTTGATGAGATAATGAATACCTCCCTAAATGTAACCGGATATGAATTACGGACTTATGAAGGGAAAATCCAAGATTCGGAAGGTTTCAAAGCTATTTATTTGCCGAATTACGGTAAGTACTATAGTGAAAACAAACATTCAAGCAGAGTCTTTATGATTCAAAACTTCATTCTGTTATCCGAAATGAAGAATTCATATTATGCAAAAAAGAAATTTGATGTACTGCTTAAACAGTTCGATACTGTAGATGAAAACGGCATAGAAGAAAGAAACTCCTCTAGCAAGTGGGTCTTTGATAAAAACAAGGACTATATCATTGTTTTGGATGATAACTATTGGCATTCTGATGTTTGGTCTTTTTATGCTTATTACCGTATAGGCAAAAACATACTGTGTTTTGATATAGGAATAAGGATCGATTCCGGGCAGGAAGAATACGAAGAGTATCTCAAGATCTGCGAGGAACTTAACTTGCCGACCAATGATGAAGTTAAGGAATATGTCTATAACTTTGAGGAATACGCATTTCCCAAAACCGATGGGGTGGCCGTGATCCCATAATGATTCCCGTGTCTTCTTT
>Ga0310786_10007643_pt1 | contig 14056 bp, 21 predicted proteins | sample AusTroGonzalo_MG_FD_203881 | JGI IMG/M metagenome (GOLD analysis project Ga0310786, IMG submission 203881) | Bovine rumen microbial communities from tropical cattle in Woodstock, Queensland, Australia - Gonzalo_03 (v2) (version 2) | ecosystem: Host-associated > Mammals > Digestive system >... | reverse complement strand
TGAAAGATTTATTACAATTATTGATTAATTATGATTGAAACATGGATTGCTTTACTTTCAACAGGTGTTGGAAGTGGAATAACTGGATTCTTTACTTGGTTGTTTACAAGAAAACAATATGAGGAAGGAGTTAATGCTCAGAAAGTTCAAAATTTTGACGCTGCAATAGAAGCTTATAAAAAGATGTACGAAGATATGATTGGTGATTTAAAGGGACAAGTTTGTGACTTGAAAGAAGAAAACAGTTCATTAAAAGCCGAACTTTCAGAAACACGAAAACAAGTTATAACACTTACCAATTTTGTTCTTGCCAGTGCAATGCAAAGAGCTGATGGCAACATTAATCCAGAAACATTTAATAAACTTAAAGCTATTATAGAGTAATGAAAAATTCAAACAAAAAGGCTTCTGGTGGCAGCAAAGGAAGGCCACCGCACGTACCAAAGGCCGGCGTAAAACACGGAACAAGGTATTGTGGCGGAGGAAAACTTAAATAAATCGTTATACAAATCAATGTTGATTGTATTAAAAATAATACCGATGTGTTTAGCATTATTTGATATTTTAAACACATTACTTTATATATTTGGTATTAATACTGAAATATTTTCATACATTGGTGGTATATCGTTATTTGCGTTAATCTTTCTTTATTTGTCCAGTTATGTATTTAGATTCTGTGAACATCATAGAATGTTTTTACACTATGTTGCAGGAAATAATATTATTAGTATAATAGACTATAAATACGAACTTGGATTACCTTATATAATATATATAATCACTATAGGATTTTTACTATTTGGTGTTTTATACTTTTATTTAAAAAAGAAGAGAGATGTTAAAAGAGCTAAGAAAGCTGCTAATATCTATAATTGAAGATATTGATTGTGGTAATTCAAATATAGAATCCGATGCAGATGCGTTTAAAATAATTGAAACTCTTAAAGAATATACTCGTAAAGATATAATGCTGAGTAAGTATCAAGCTTACACTTTCCTTAATATGAGTAGAGCAACATTTGATAATAAGGTTCGAAACGGTGAGATTCCAAAAGGACATAAAGTTGCTGGATTTAAAGAGTTAATGTGGAACAAGAAAGATTTAATTAATTTAATAAACAATCATGAGAATAATTGAAAAAGTAATACAATCAAATTTAGAGCCAGCAAGACAAGATGTCATTTGGGTGGACACTTCTGACCCATCTACTCCAGTTGTAAAAACTTACATTAATGGAAAGTGGGAAGTAACATCACCGTCAGGTGATGGATATGTTTCTGTTAAATCTTTAACAAAAGAAGAGTACGATGCTCTTGTAGAGAAAGATCCTGAAACATTATATATAGTAAAAAATAGCCTTGTTTACGATATTTATCTTGGAGAAGATAAGATTGTTAGTAATGATACTAATATTACATGGTCAAATCTTGTTGCTCTTAGGAACAACTCCACGTTGATACCTGGTATGCGATATAGGATTATCGACTATAATACAACTACCGTTCAGGATGATACCCAATCTGCGGGACATCAATTTGACATTATTGTCACCGCTGACGATAACCACACTCTTAATGAAAACGCAAGAGCCGCAAGGCATGCAGAAGACACATATTTCACTAATGCAAAATTGGAGGCTTGGGAACTTAAATACTGTCTTGATAATGATACAGCAAGGTTTGCTTGGGCAGACAGCGAATCAACTGGAAAGGGTGTTATCTACTACATGAAAGACGAGTGGGATAACAAATGTCATTATGATTTTAAAAATATTCAATTTAAAGTAGGCTATAAGGAGCAGCCAGGTACCGTTGCAAACGTATTCTACTACACCTTCTCCGTGGCAACTGGGGTTGGTCACACCACTGTAACAGATCACTCTTTAAATGGATCATATTGCTATGGCAATAAGATAGGGGTTAGAGAATCTCTTTCAAAACAAAAACTTCCATCTAATGTTTTTGCAAATGTAACAACAGAATCAGACTGCTACTCTAACACAATTGGGAACAATTGTTCCTCTAATATCTTTGGCGAGGGGTGCTACAACAACAATATTGGAAATGATTGTTCCTCTAATTTATTTGGGACGAACAATTACTCTAACTATTTTGTAAGCGATTGCATCTCCAACAAATTTGGGAATAATTGCCGCCACAACTACATTGGGATTAAATGCAACTACAACACATTTGATAGAGATTGCCAGAACAATACACTTACGAATAATTGTTCCACTAATAGTCTTGGGGAACATTGCAACCACAACTCATTTGGAAATAGCTGCTCACATGTCATGATTGGAAATCATTGCTATAACAATACATTTGGTGAACTTGTTCAATACTTCATCACTGGCGATGCAGAGGGTGCGAAAGATTCTTGGGAAGCAAAAAGTTACATACGAGATCTAATTGTTGAAAACGGTGTTGAATATGTTAATGCATACTGCACAGGCGATACAAGTGCCGCTGGTTATTGTCAAAACATCAAGATTGGCATTGGCGTGAAAGGTACGTCCTCATATGATAGGTTACAGATAAACATTACTTCTCAGATTGGTGCAACAGCAAGCGTTACATATGAACCAACGGGCAGTAGCGTAATAAATGTATAACAATAAATAAAATGAATCAAGAAGAACTAAGATTATTAAAAGAAAATAATCAAATGCTAAAATATATCTGTCAAATTCTTCAATCTACAGATAATCCAGCAAAAGATTTTTTAATTAATCTTACAGCAAATCTGATATCAGAGAATATATATAATAAAAATAAATAATTAAAATAAAACGATTATGCAAAGATTAGGTGAATTTGATAATAAGGTTATTATAGAACAACATAATGAACCTGAAAATAAGCATGTTATCTGGAAAGACCCAGATGAAAATAAGTACAAAGAGTATGTTGATGGCTCTTGGGTAGAAAGCGATAAGATTGCAACACCTGGTGGTGGAGGAGGCGGTGGAGATTTTCCATATGAATATGCTGTGTTTAATGGAACAATAACTATAAATCCAGATGATTGGGACACTACAGAAGATGTTCCTCGTCTTGATATGCCAATTTGTGACGCAAACTTTGAATCGGAAGCCATTAGCATGCTTGCAGGAGATGGTGCTGACATTAAATTTGATGACGTATCAGGTAGTCAAGAAGGTGGAATTGATGCTTATTGTTACTTTCTTATTGATGATGACCAAGATGTAACTTTGCTCTTTGAGCCTTCTCTTGAAGACAATAAAATACATATGACTTGTGTTTTAGATAGTTATATTACAGAACAAATCAATACTGTAACATTTAATAATGTCATTTTTATTAATAAAAATGCTTATTAATCATAATAATTAACAATAACATGAATTAATAGTAAACACATAGTAATATATTTATAAAAATACCCACAACAGACATTACTCTGTTGTGGGTATTTTCGCATATTAGCATCGTTGTCTTTTTTATGAAATAGTTTCTATCTTTGTACCGTAAGCTTACAAGAATTAATAATTAATTTAAGATTTTAAAAACTTATGGCAGAAGATAGTAAAACTTATGTCTTCGGTGGCGAATCTCAGGTTCCAGCTTGGTTAGCATATAACAATGGTAACAACGGTTTCCTTGGTGGGAACGGTCTTGCTGGTGGCGCTTTAGGATTCCTTCTTGGCCTTGTCTTCGGAAATGGCTGGGGTGGATTTGGTGGATTCGGTAATGGTGGTTTTGGTGGTGGTGCTGCTGCATCTCTTGGTGCTCAGGCTGATAGAAACAACAATACCGATCTTATTATGAACGCTATTAATGGTACTGACGCAGATGTTCGTCAGCTTGCTACTATGGCTAATACTGACTTCGACTCTATGAAGAATGCAATTGCTACTCTTAACACAAGTCTTGCCACTCTAAGTGGAACACTTGGTATTAGTAGTTTACAGATTGTTAACGCGATACAAAGCGGTGATGCTTCTTTAAGCAGACAGCTTTGTGAGTGTTGCTGCGAAAACAGGCTCCTTACAACTCAGCAAGGTTATGAGTCTCAGCTAAGGACTGTTGAGCAAACAAATACTATAGGCAGCGCTATTGCCGATCTTAAGTCTGCTATGATAGATCAGTTCTGTGCTAGTGAGAAGCGCGATATGCAAAACGAAATTAGCACAAAGAATGAGATTATATCAACTCTTAAGAGCCAGATAGACAACGCCAATCAGACAGCGCAAATAGCTGCTCTATTAGCACCTATTAAGTCTGAGGTTGAACTTATTAAGGCTTCACAGCCTAACACTGTGCCAGTACAATGGCCTAATCTAATTGCTGTTAATTCAACACCATATTCTGGATATGGATTCAATCCATATGGCTATGGTTATAATGGCTCATCTTATTGGGGTTAATAAGGAGGTTTATTATGGCAAGATGGCCTTTTCAGTATACAAACATTAATGGAATACCAGCAATAAAGTCTCGTGGCGTTAGAGTAAATACCGATAATGTCGTATTTAGCTTTAATCCAGACTGGGATAGAAATCCGTATAAGGGATTGCTTTTAGTAAATATTGCTGATGAGATTCCAGAAGGAACGACAACCACACTACCAATCCTGTTTACCATGGCAGGTGTTAACAGTAATGTTACTGTTACTGGTGGTGATAATTTAACGGTTGCTGATTTTAGTGGTACAGGAGTCTATCTTGTTTTTTATGATAGACTAAGTAATGTTTTACAGTTAATCTAAAGATAATATGTTTCAATCAGTAAGACCTAATAGTCAGATATTTATATTGCACAAATGCGATAATCCATATGTTGAGAATGGAGTCGTAACTACCCAACCTTTAATCAAACCAAAATATCAAATACCAGCTACTTTTGGGCAACCACAAGAGATGGTGGTAGATATTTCTGTAAAAATTAACGAAAAGAATGTTACATATACAAGTCTTCCAGCTCAGTTAGATATATCAGATTCTTATAGCAATGGCGAAAACATTGTGGTATCTGATAACAAAGAAGCAATCAATTCGGAAATATTAAGTTTAAAACAAAAAAGTATAGACATTATTAATAGTAAAGATTATCACGAAAATTTAATAACTTGCTATGATAAGATCTTATCTGATTTAAATCCAGAGCTAGCTGAAAAGAAAGCTCAGAAAGAAGAGATTGAAACTCTTAAAAATCAGATGACTAATATGTCTAAAAACATAGAGGAGTTAATGTCTGCTAATAGGCTACTGATTGAAAAATTATCAATTAAAACAATTTAATACTATGAGCAGAATGTGGGAAATAAGAGAGGAGCACGACAGCAAGTTTGGTCCTAGATACGGATACAAAGATAGTGAATATACTGGCTATCGTGGAATGTCTGGCCGCAGAGATTCTTCATTTGATGAAGGATACGATTGTGGTTATGAGGATGGTTATCGTGCCGCTATGAAAGAAGCAAAGCGCGCCTACGATAAATAATGTTTAATCTAGGGCGGGCTAATAACTCGCCCTTTATTTTTGTTTTATATGAGACTAGATTCAATTAGTAAGTATCCTTCTGGAATGGAAGAATACCTTGAAACATATGGTTGGCATTTCTCAAAAAAGATGGAAGAATGGGCCGCATCTAAAATGTATAGAGAAATTAATGGAGACAAAAAACATATAGTACCATTCGATAGAAAACAATTTGATAACTTAAAAAATCTTTTTGGAATAAAAATTGATGGTGCTAAAGGATACGATGATTTATATATAGCAAATATGTGTAAATCGGATTTCTTTGGGAGTTCAATTAAAGACGAACAATCTCTTGTTAAATACGTTAAAGATGTTATAGAAGATTCTGACGCTTACGACGGAATGCCATTTACAAGATTTTATGCAGATTGTATTGGAAACGGAACACCAATTAATTGGGAAGACATGATATGATTATTCAGGATATTTATTTAGAAAAATATGATTGGTATGTTAGAATTTATTATAATATAGATAGAACCAATTCAAACAAAATACTTGAAGATATCTCATCAATGAATTGCTCAGAAGATGAATTTATAAATATAAGCCAATTCTTAAATAATATAAAAGAGAATTCTGGAATAACATACAGTAATCCAGAAGATAAAATTTCTTTAATAGCAGTTAGTTATACTACTTGTGCTATGGAATTTCAAGATACGCTAGATCACGAAAAAGGACATTTAGCTACACATATAAGTATAACAAATAATATAGATCCATTTGGTGAAGAATATCAATATTTAGTTGGAACGATTGGAAGAAAGATGTTTCCAATATCAAAATTGTTTTTATGTGACAATTGTAGAAGAGGCTAGTTTTCTAGCCTCTTTATTTTTTTTTAATATTAAATTAATTTATTTTTAAAATAATTTTTTATTTAAAATATTTCTTTTATCTTTGCAAAGTTTAAAATGGAGAAATATTATGGCAAACAATGGAAGTTTAAATTTAGAAAATCTAATTGACCCAGAAGATTTGTTTAGAATTTCTGGTGAAGATTCGTTTATTGAAGAAAACGATAATAATTCAGATGGTAAAGATAAAACTGAACCAGATGAAGATAAAAAAGATACACATCAAGTCATTGATGGAGGCGATGGCAGTGGGCTGTTTGACCCCCAGGAGAGCGTAGATGATAAAGATGATAAAAAGACAGGCGAGGGCTCTGACCTTGATGGTCACGGTTCTTCTCCCAACATCTACTCTTCCATTGCCAAAGACTTTAAAGAGGAAGGAGTCTTCCCTGATCTTGAAGATGAAGAAATTGAGAAGTTAACATCTGCAGAATTGTTTTCTGATATGTTAAATCGTCAAATCGAAAAGAGACTCGATGACACACAAAAGAGGGTTCTCGACGCACTAAACGCTGGTGTAGAACCGTCACAGATACAGCAATACGAGTCTATGATAAAGTATCTTGATACTATTGATGAAGACGATATAACTTCAGAAAGCGATGATGCAGTAAAACTTCGTCAAAATCTTATTTATAGAGATTTGATTAATCGCGGATATAGCGATGAACGCGCAAAGCGCGCTGTAAAAAAGTCTTTTGATAATGGTAACGACGTAGATGATGCCAAGGATGCTCTTGAAGGAAATAGAGAGTTCTTTAAGAAAGCCTACAACGATGTTGTTAAAGAGGCACAAGTATTAAAGGATAAAGAGATTCGAGAGAGACAGCAAGAAATGGATAAGGTTAAGACTTCGATTCTTAACGGAGATGCTGTAGTTGGCAATTTTGTTGTGCCGCAAAATATGAGGCAAAAGGTTTTTGATTCAATCAGTAGGCCAGTTTATAAAGATCCAGATACTGGAGAAATGCTTACTGCCGTTCAAAAGTATGCAGCTGATAATCATTATGAGTTCTTAAAGATTATGGGCGTCATGTATACGATGACGGATGGCTTCAAAAACATTGACAACCTAATTAAAGGTGAAGTAAACAAAACAACTAAGAAGAGTCTGAAAAATCTAACTGATGCGCTCAATGGTACTACTAGAAATTCTGATGGTTCATTCAGATTGGCTAATGGTCTTGGTGGTGACAAGGACACTTATTCAGGCATTGATGATTGGACTCTAGATGTTTAAAATATAATTAAAAATCTAAAGTTATTTATGGTTAAATTACAAAAATTTCAGACTGTAGGATTTACTGGCTGGGCATCTGAGGTAACTAAGGCCAATCATATTGATACCCTGTACCACAAGTCTCCACAGCTTGCGAATCAGTTCATGATTCAACTTGCCGCTCGCAACTTTGGTAAGGCTCTTGAAGCCTTCTTAACAAAGTTCCCTACAAAGGAGTTTGAGTCAGATGATGAGTACTACTGGGAAGTTATTGGTTCTGCTCGTAGAAACATTCCTCTAATTGAGGCTCGTTACTATGATGGTAGTAAGGTTGAGGATGGCGCTAATGCTGGTGTTAACGGCGAACCGTTCTATCTTGTGTTTGGTGAGCAGTGGTTCTTCAATGGTGAGGAAATCTTCGGCAACATGAACGAGGTTTATCCTATGTTAATTAAGGGTACTCCTAGAATGGAGGGAACCAATTATGTTTATGAGGTTGAGCTTTCTAATGGCTCTAACGAAGGTATTCCTGCAGAGAGACTCCAGCTTGGTGAGCGCTTCAGCTACAATGCAGCTCCTGTTGCTCGTGGTCTGTCCAAGGAGGTTGGTGGCGTTCGTCACGTTGCTCCTGCGACAATGAGAAACGAGTGGACTACAATTCGTCTTTATGACAAGGTTTCTGGCGACCTTATGGATAAGAAGGTTGCTATTGGTGTTCCTGCATTAGTTAAGCAGGATGGCTCTGGTAAGATGGTTCCTACCACTGTTAATAAGTGGATGTTCCAGCAAGAGTACGATTTCGAGCGTACATGGGCCGAGTATAAGAATAACATGATGTATTATTCTGTTTCTAACAGAAATAATAATGGAGAGTATCGTAACTTCGATCAGGGCGGTGAGGTTATCCGTAAGGGTGACGGTCTTCGCGCTCAGATGCAGAAGGGTAACGTTCACTATTACAATAAGTTTACTCTGAAGCTTCTTGAAGATATTCTGCTTCAGTTCTCTGTGCAGAATCTTGAGTATGGTGACAGAACCTTTATGATCCGTACTGGTGAGTTTGGTTTTGCTCAGTTTGCGAAGGAAGCCCGTTCCGCTGTTTCTGGGTGGACAGAGTTCACATTTAATGGTGACAACCTTGGTATTCTATCTAAGAATGGTAATGGCTATACCGCTCGCAATCCTCAGATTACAGAGTGGTTTGGTCCAAACAACATTCATATTAAGGTTGAGATTGACTCATTCTATGATGATCCAGTAACAAATAAGATTCCTCATCCGAATGGTGGTGTTGCTGAGTCTTATCGTTACGATATCTTTGATCTTGGTACATCTCAGGCACCTAACATCTTCAAGTGCGCTATTAAGGGTCGCCCTGAATCTCGTGGTTTCATGAGTGGTATGCGCAATCCTTGGACTGGTGCTACATCTAACAACTATATGAGCTATAGCGAAGATAGTGCATCTATCCACAGAATGGCTAGCTTTGGTGTTTGTGTTCTTGATCCTACCAGGACAATGTCATTAATTCCAATGATTGCACTTGGTTAATGAGTTTTATATAGGGTGAAGGGAATCACCCTTCACCCGTTTTTATATATTAATTTGGGAGAATTTTAATTATGGAAGATTTTGTGATTGATGCCTCCGCAATGGAGGAAAGAGTTCCGATTCAAAAAGAGGAACCGAAGACAACTAGTAAGAAGACCGTCACACCTAAGAAGAGTGAAAGGGTTGATGCTCCAGATGTTACGAGTTGCTTAAGAAACGAAAAGATTATCATTAAGAGAATCTTTAAGGAGAACGATGGTATAACAGACAAGAAGCATCCTTACTATGGTGGAATGGCAGAGAATTCTATTAATACATTTACTGTACCAATTTTAACAAATGGTTCTTATAAAAATGTGTTAACAAATTCTGAGAAGGCTTTTCTTGAGGAATATATGTCAATGGAGCCAAATGCCCTTTCGGTTCACAACAGGGAAAACAACTATTGGGAAAATTACTTTGTAAAGTTATCTAAACAAGATACGATTTTTAATCTTGCTGATCCAGAGGATTATATTAGATATAAGGTATTACTTGCAAATAACGATTATATTTGTCCTAGCCTTAAGAAGTTAAGGGAACAACCTAAGCAAACTTATTGCTATGTAGTAACAAGTGATAGTGAGACATATTCAAATAGCAAAGAACTTGTATCTAATAAGATTATGTGTTACAAGGAATTTGGTAAGATTGAAGATAATTATGATATAATGAGGACTATTATTGAAACGATTGATGGTCGTCCAGTATCAGCAAACAGTAGCATTGATTTCCTTCGTTCGAAGATTACTGATTTAATTGAAACAACACCTAGGGAAGTATTAAGGACAATGACTGATCCAATTCTTCCGTTTAGGGTATTGCTTAACAAAGCTTATCAGTGTAAGGTTGTAACAAAGCGCGGTGATTATTATTATTATAATGATGAACCTCTTTGTAATGATGGAGAGAATCCTACGGCAAGTTACGCTGCTCGTTATCTTAGTCTTCCGAAAAATCAGGAACTCAAGTTAGCAATTGAGGCCAAAATTAAATAATATATGACTACTGAGGAATTTAGAACAGAGTTTAATACTTACTATAATAATGTAACGTCTAATCAGGCCCCTGGTTACAACGATTTTGAAATCAGCGAATTCCTCACATTAGCTTATGAACAAATAGTAAACGAGCTTTATGAGAATTCTTACTCTGGTTTCGAAAAAACCGAAGAGATGAGGAAATCTCTTGATGCACTACTAAGGCGTTACACTATTGTTGATATGACGAAACAAACTGACAACAGGTTTGATACAAACGAATTTAAATGCACTACTTATAGCGACGATGTTCTATATGTTGTTATGGAATGGGCCGTTATTGGTAAGCCAGTAGAAGACGAGCAAACGCACGAGATATCATATACTGACACACGAACAGTTGAAGTTATACCAACAAAGTATGATTATTTTTTAAGAACTTATAAAAATCCGTTTAGAGGTGTATCGAAGAAAAGAGCAATACGAGTTGATGCCCAAGACAATACGGCAATAATTCATTGTGATAAAGCTTATGATGTAATTGAATATAACTTCGAATATCTAAAGAAACCACTTCCAATAATTATTGGTAATCAAGATTTTTCTGGTTTAACAATAAATGGCTATCCAGCAGAAACTTCTATAGAGTGTGAATTAGATGAATCAATGCATCGTCCAATACTATTAAGAGCTGTTCAACTCGCCAAGGCTGCTTGGCAATCAAAATAATATATAACAAATTTAATATTAAATAGTTATGAATTTTTCTACAAATCAAGTATTGCAGTTTTACTGCGTAGGTGAAGCCCCAACACTTAAAAAGTTCGGTCCTTCTGGTAAGGAGACTCACGCTTTTCTTGAGGTTGCCAATGCTGCTGGCGAGACTGTTCGTACAGACCTTATTCAGTTAGGTCACATCCTTGATGTTAAGTACGTTACTGCGGCAAATGATACAAAGGCCCTTAAAGGTGTTGGAATTGAGCTTAACAGCAATGTTAACAGTGGTGATCCTGTCGTTGGACAGGAGTATATAATCAGAGTGATGGTTCGTGGAACTATCGGTGAGGAATGCACCTATACAAAGCAGGCTTCATATGTTGCAAAGACTGGTGATACAGCTGGTTCAGTACTTGCTGGTCTTGCCGGAAATCTTCTAATCAATGTGACAGAGGATTATCCAATTTATGAGCTTTATGATTCAACCGTGGCATCTGGTAATAAGCTTACTGCTACCGTAAGTAATGGTGCTATCGTTCTGAAGAAGAATGGTGTTACCGTGACAGAGGTTACAAAGCTTGTTGTTGCTGAGCCGAAACCAGCTTGGAAGCTTGGTACATTCCCTGAGACAACACTTAACTTTGTTGTTACAAATGCTCCTATCGTTGTTAGTTCTACAGAGGTTCCAGATTGGGCTACATATAGCTCTGTTTCTGCTGGAACACTGCCTAACACTCACAGAGTGGCAGACATGGAGTACTTCGCTGAAGGCGAAAAGGGTGCTGATGATGTTCACGGATTTAGCATTATAACAGATGGTAATGTCTCTCTTGCCGTTGACGCAAGCGACGCTACTGGTTACAATGTGCTTACCGTTCAGTATTATCACACTGGTGCAAGAGATGCCGTCCAGAAGTCAGAGAGAACACTGGTTGTTGTGGCCAAGGCCGCTGTTGACCTTTCAACTCTAGCTTCCGCTTTTGCGGCACTTCTTTAATAAATAGATTAAAAGGTTGGTGGGTGGCTATCGTTTGGTAGTCACCCTTTTTTGTTCATAACTATGACTAAATATAGAGAATTAGTTGCTTTCATTCTTGATGCAATAAAGGCTGTTAGTGATGACGCTTTTATTACAGAAGATCATGTAATATTTCTTTTAAATAAATATCGTGCATATTTACTTAAACAGAAATACGAAAAAGATCCAAGAAGACAAGTACCAGATAGTAATTATCAAACTATAACGCTAACATTAAAACAGTACGGGAATACAAGTGGTGATTTCTGGGATTATGAAAATATGCCAATAAAAGAAAGTACTGTTGATGAGAGTAGAGATAAAGTTAATATTGATGCGCTAATTGAATTCGAACAACACGGAGATCCAGAAGCCGAAACAAGATGGGATGATGAAAATCTTGTAAAGAGATTATATCTTAAAAGCGTTGAAGAGCTTCCGTATACAATGCATCTTGGAATATCAAGTTGCTATATAGTTGATCCATTCAAATCAATAGTAACAATAGTTTCAAAAGAGAGACTTGAATTTGTTGGGTGGAATAGATTTCTTCAAAGAATAATTTATGGAGCAATTGGTCCAGACCAACATTTATATATAAAAAGTAACAACATCGAGTTTCCTGCAATAAAGAAAGTTGTTTTTCATGGGATACTTGAAGATCCTACATCGGCAATGGATGATCCAATGGAAGAAGATTGTCCTATAGAAGAAGCTCTAGTTGCACCACTAATTAAATCTGTTATCGCAGATCTTCTTGGATTTGAATATAGACCACAAGACCCCGCAAATAATGCTAATGATGATTTAAGTGATATAGCAACATTCATTCGTCAGAGCATGAAAGACAGATTTGTTAAAGACAATATAACTGGGGAGAGTAAATAATGACAGAGTCGGAATTTATAGCTAAAGAGAAAAAGGTTTCAAATAATAGATATCATAAACTTAAGAACTCTTATACAATAAGGGACTACTATCGATATTTTAGGAGGTTCAATAAAAATTTAACCGAAACACAATTTTCCCTCATTCTCAAAGAAATCTTAAAAGAGTGTGGAAATCTTTTATTACAAAGCAAGGATGTATATTTTCCACAAAGAATGGGATCACTACAAGTTAGAAAGTTTAAAAAAAACGTTAAATTTGTTGATGGAAAATTAAAAATAAATCTACCTGTAGATTGGAACGAAACATTAAAGCTGTGGTATTCTGATGAATCATCTAAGAGAAAAAAGAAATTAGTTAGATGTGACAATCTTTGGATATTTAGAATATTTTACAGCAGAAGAAATTCAAATTACAACAACAAAATGTTCTTTACTTTTAGAGCAAATAGAAGTTTAAAGATGGCTCTTAAAGAAGAAATTAGAAATAATAATTTTGATTGTTTTGAACTATGGAGACAAACGGAACAACAATAAATATTATATTGGATAGAATTAGAAGAAACGCTTTGTTATCTGATATTCCATTCGAAACAATTGTAGACTATACTGTTGATTTTATGGAGTTAGAAGGATTTCCAGCTTTCTTCGAAGAAAAGATAGTTCCAATACATATTAAAGATTATAAAGCGTTATTGCCACCAGATTGCTCTGAAGTAAAAGGCGTTAGAGGTACCATTCACGATAGAATTGGACATAGACCAATTGAATTCAGAGAAGCTACGGATACGTTCTATAATAGTAAAAACAAAAGATTCGCCAACGATTTTACGTATAAAATAAATGGTGGAATAATTTATGTGTCATTTGAAGAGTGTGATATAGAAGTCCTATATTCCGCATTTAAAACTGATATGTATGGATTTCCATTAATACCAGAGGATAGGCATTTCTTTATAGCTCTTGAGAGTTATATAAAAGTAAAACATTTCGAACAACTGTTTGAACTGGGAAAACTTGATGGCAGAGTTCTTGATAGAGCAGAAAGAGAATACTATTGGGCTGTTGGTTCGTGTGATTCTAAGTATCATAAGATATCTTTAGATAAGGCAGAATCAATTGGTAATCAATGGAGACAGATATTAATTAACACAAATGAGCATTTAACAAGTTATGCTAATTTGGGTATAAAGAAAGATTTTAAAATTAATTAATTATGGAAGTTAAGTTAGCTCAATTTGATAATAAAGGAATGTATAAAGATTCCTCAA
>Ga0310786_10007642_pt1 | contig 14058 bp, 14 predicted proteins | sample AusTroGonzalo_MG_FD_203881 | JGI IMG/M metagenome (GOLD analysis project Ga0310786, IMG submission 203881) | Bovine rumen microbial communities from tropical cattle in Woodstock, Queensland, Australia - Gonzalo_03 (v2) (version 2) | ecosystem: Host-associated > Mammals > Digestive system >... | reverse complement strand
GAAGAAGTATGCGCATGTCGAGATTCTGCCCGGACCGTTCGTGAGCGCGATATCCTCCGGATGCGTCGATCGCGCCCGCGACATATGCAAAGGCGCGAAATACAACAATTTCGGGATCCATGGCACGGGGCTAGCCGTCGCCGTGGATTCTCTCGCGGCTGTCGAGGATCTCGTTTTCGCGAAGAGGCTCGTGACGCTGCCCGAGCTGACGGCGCTACTGGACGAAGATTTCGCGTCTCGCCCCGATGTGCTTTCCGCCGCAAGGGCGGCGCCGAAGATGGGCAACGCCGACGAAAAGGCGGATTCGCTCGCCAAGTGGACTGTCGATCTGTGGGGGCATGTCTTCGACGGCGCGCGCAACGACCGCGGCGGAATCTTCCGCTCTGGTGTGGGCAGTGCGATGTACTATGTGTGGCATGTGCGGGAGCTGCCGGCGTCGCCGTGCGGAAGACTGAAGGGCGAGCCGTTCAGCGCCAACTATGCGCCGTCGCTTGATGTGCCCGTGAAAGGGCCGGTGTCGGTGGTGCGCTCCTTCACGGAGCCGGATCTCGTGCCTGTGTGCAACGGAGGTCCGCTCACGATAGAGATACACGATTCGGCGTTCAGCGAGCCTGACGGCGTGGAGAAGGTTGCGCAGCTCGTGAAGTTCTTCGTCGCCCGCGGCGGCCATCAGATGCAGATCAACACGATCAACCGCGACGTGCTTCTCGATGCGCAGAAGAACCCCTCCGCACATCGCCATCTCATCGTGCGCGTCTGGGGATGGAGCGGATACTTCATCGAACTGGACAAGTGCTACCAGGATCAGATCATCAGGCGAGTGGAGTTGAAAGGCTGAGTCTTTGACAGGGCGGACGTTCGAGATACGAGAGTTCACGCTCCACGACGGCCCGGGAGCGAGGACGACGGTTTTCTTCAAGGGGTGTCCGCTCCACTGCGCCTGGTGCCACAATCCAGAAGGCCAGGATGCGGCGATCGGCGAGATGCGCCGTCGCTCCGACGGCGAAGTGCAAAGATGCGGAGAGGATTGGACCGTGGAAGCGCTTGCCGATGAGCTGCTTGTGAACGCGGATTTCCTTTCGATGTCCGGCGGCGGAATAACCTTTTCCGGCGGCGAACCGTTGATGCAGGCGTCCTTCCTTCTTGAACTTGTCCCCGTTCTGCGCCGACAATGGCGTTTACGCCTTGGCGATGACTCCATGCCGCTGCATCTGGCATTGGAGACGAGCGGCTACGCCAAGCCGCAGGACTATCGGAGCGTGGCAGAATCCATGGATCTCGTGTATCAGGACATCAAACATCCTGACCCGGAGGCGCATATGCGCTGGACGGGCGTTGACCCCACGCCGATTTTCGAGAACCTTGCGTGGCTCAAGGAAAGCGGCCTGCCGTTCGTGGCGCGAATTCCGCTTGTGCCTGGAGTCAACGACGGCCTTGACGAGTTGGAGCGTTCGGCAAGCATGCTTGAAGGCGCCAAGGGGCTTGTGCGCGTGGAGCTTCTGCCGTACAACAGGGCCGCCGGAGCCAAATATCCGCTTTTGGGAAGGGAGTGGCGGCCCGGGTTCGACGAGGATGCCGAACCGCGCGGCGACATTTCCCCTTTCGTCGCACGCGGAATGGAATGCGTCGTAATGTGAAAAGACTGTCGAAAGGACTGTAGAGACAATGAAGAATGCTGCTTTGACCATGTTTGCGTCCGCTCTGGCGTTTGAGTTGGCGGCGGCGTCGATTCGACTGCCGGTCGCCAAGGTGTCCGAAGTGGCGGACTTTCAGGTGAAGACTTACCCTGGCCGCGTTGTTCCTGTCGCTCAGGTCAATGTCGTTCCTCAGGTTTCAGGGGAAATACTCGAAGTCGGGTTCGAGAATGGCGCCGTCGTGAAGGAGGGGGATCTGCTCTATCGACTCGATTCCGTGAAGTACGAGGCCGCCGTAAAGAACGCCGAGGCCAAGGTCGCGGAGTCGAAGGCGGCCAAGCAATATGCGGAGCGCAGCTATGAGCGCCACTTGAAGCTGATAGACACTCGCGCCGTGAGTCAGGATGCGGTGGACAATTCGCTCTCCACGCGCGATTCGGCGCGAGCCGCCTTCGCCGCGGCCATCGCCGATCTCACCGTTGCCCGCGACAACCTTGCCCACTGCAACATCACCGCGCCCATAGCCGGCAAGATCGGAACGACCCTCTTCACGAAGGGAAACTATGTGACTACGGCTTCGGGGACGCTCGTCACGCTTGTGCAGTATTCCCCGATCCGCGTGCGGTTCTCGATCTCCAACCGCGAGTACCTTGATCTGTTCGGCGGCAGCGGCAGGCGGATAAAGGCAGAGGCGGTCTTGAAGCTTGCCTTATCCAATGGCGACGAATACACCGAAGAGGGCGCGATCGAATACGTGGAGAACTCTGCCGACGAGTTGACGGATACGCTTCAGGTCTTTGCCATTTTCCCGAACGCTTCGCGGGTGCTGAAGCCAAACGGCACGGTGACGGTCACTCTCACGACGAAGAAGGGCGTAATGCGCCCGGCCATACCGGTGACATCCATACTTCAAGACGTAAAGGGACCGTACGTTTGGGTTGTCGGCTCTTCTGGCGTCGCGGAGCGCCGCTACATAGCGCGCGGCAACATCACCGACGAATGGCAGTTTGTGGAGAAAGGCCTTTCCGTGGGCGAACGGATCGTGTCCGAGGGCGGACACAAGGTCCGCCGAGGCATGACGGTGGAGCCTGCGCCGGAGAGCAAGTGACATGAAATCCATTTCACAGGTGTTTATCGATCATCCCCGCCTGGCCTGGGTGGTGGCCATTGTGATCGCCATCTGCGGCGGCATATGCCTTTCGCGCATGCCGATCGCGGAATATCCGAACATAACGCCTGTCACCATCACCGTCTCCACGATGTACACCGGCGCGAGCGCCGAGGTGGTGAACGAATCCGTGGCGCAGGTCATCGAGGACCAGATCAACGGCGTTGACGACATCTGGTACTACAAGTCGACCGCCAACGCGAAAGGCTCATACACCTGCAATTGCATTTTCCGTCCAGGAACACCTTCCAACATAGCCCTGGTGAATGTGCAGAACGCCGTGAAGCGAGCAGAGCCGAAGTTGCCCACGGAAGTCACGCAGACGGGCATAACGGTGCGCAAGAACCCGGAGGACCGCATGGTCATGTACATGTTCATGACGGACGGCCGCGAGATGGATCTCATGGATCTCTCGAATTTCGTCGAGAAGCAGGTCGCGGACGCGATAGCCCGCATGGACGGAGTTGCGCTGGTGGAGTCCGGTGGGCGCACGTATGCGATGCGAATCTGGCTGGATCCGGTGCGCCTCTCCGGCTTGAACGTTTCCATCGCCGAGATCAAGAGCGCCATCGAATCCCAGAACATACAGGCCGCGGCGGGCACGGTTGGTGGCGAATACGCAAACAAGTATCTTTCGTTCAAGCTGAACGTGAAGGGACGCCTCAAGACGAAGGAGGAATTCGAGAACATCGTGGTCCGCTCGAACAAGGAGACGGGTGCGCAGGTTCTGGTGAAGGACGTCGCGCGCGTGGAGCTCGGATGCAGGGGATACACCATCCGTTCGCGGTTCAACGAGAACCCGGCTGTGTGGCTGAACGTGTACAAGACCCCGGAAGCCAACGCTGTGGCCACGGCGGAGCGTGTGAAGAAAGAGGTGGACAAGTGGATTGCGCGCATGCCCGCCGGCGTGGTTGGCGTGTTGGCTGACGACACCACCGCCTTCACGCTGGTGTTCCTCAAGGAGACCGCATTCACGTTGTTCGTCGCACTTGTCCTTGTGGTCCTCATCACGTATCTGTTTCTTCAGGACTGGCGCGCGACCTTCATACCTGCGATCGCCATCCCGATTGCGCTTCTTGGCGCGTTCATCGTTCTGCACTCGTTCGGGTTCACGCTGAACGTCCTGACGATGTTCGGCTTGATCCTTGTGATTGGATCTTTGGTGGACGACGCGATCGTCGTCGTCGAGAACACGCAGTCGCTCATGCTCCGCGAAGGGCTTACTGCAAAGGCGGCGGCCGAGAAGTCCATGGCGCAGATCACGGGCGCGATCATCGCCACGACTCTTGTCACGCTCGCATGCTATCTCCCTCTTGCGTTCTATTCCGGCATGGTGGGCATGATGTACGTTCAGTTCGCCGTGACGATGTGCACCGCTCTCGTGATATCGACCATCGTGGCGCTCGTGCTGTCGCCCGTCTTGTGCGCCTATCTGCTCAAGGCGCCGCGCGAAAAGCCGCCGTTGGCGTTCGCGCCGTTCAACATGCTGCTGAACGGATCCAGAAGCATATATCTCTCGTTCGTCAAGCTGTTTGTGCGGCAGGGGCTGATGACCTTGCTCCTCTTCGGCGGAGTGGTCGCCGGTCTGTGGTGGCTCACAGGCAAGGTTCCCACTGCATTCCTGCCCAAGGAGGACAGAGGCTACATCGTGGTGCGCTGCCGTCTCCCGGAGGGTCAGGCCCTCGACCGCACCATCGCGGTGATTGACGAATTTCACGACAGGGTCAAGGAGATTCCAGGCGTGCAGTCCGCGTCCTCGACATGCGGAAGGTCTTCTCTTTGGGGGCAGGGCGAGAACCTGGCGGACGCACTCGTCCGTCTCGACCATTGGGACAATCGCAAGACGCCTCAGACCCAGATCGACCATGTGATGGACAAGATCAAGAAGTCCACCAGGGATTTGTATGCCGCACAGTTCGTCTTTTCGCAGCCTCCTGCCATCAAGGGACTTGGTGGTTCGAGCGGCGTAGGCTTCAACCTTTGCGCCATTTCGGGGCAGAGTCCCCAGGAGCTTCTTGAGGCGGCGGACAGCATGGTGGCGTCGCTTGAGTCCAGCAAGCTGGTGAAATCGGCAGTGCATGGCTTCACAGCCGCTACACCGCAGCTTGAACTGAAATTGGACAGGCGCAAGGCGGAATCTTTCGGGCTTACTCCCAAGATTGTCTTTCAGACGCTTCAAAACAAGCTTGCCTCCTACTACGTGAACGACTTCAATCTGAAGGGCGGCGTCTATGAGGTGAAGCTGCAGAACGATCCGGACAGGCGCAGTTCCGTCTCTGACGTTCTTGACATCCGCATACCAACGGCGTCCGGCGAAGCGGTGCCGCTTTCATCCATCGGGTCTTTGGAATATTCCGTGGGGCCGCGCGAGACCATGTCCTACAACAAGATGCTTGCCGCATGGTTCGACGTGACTCCGGCGGATGGCGTGTCGTCGTCTGAGGTCATGGATCTTATACAGAACACGAAGTTGCCCAAGGACTTCGCCGTAGAGTGGGGACCGGTGGCGCTTCAGGAAAAGGAGAATGAAGGGCAGCTTTTGTGGCTCATGTGCGCGGCGATGCTTTTCGCATACCTGTTTCTGGTCGCGCAATATGAATCCTGGACGATACCTTTGTCTGTCATGCTGTCGGTGCTGTGCGCGCTCTCGGGCGCATTCCTCGGCCTTTGGCTTACAGGCACTGCTTTGTCGGTCTACGCTCAGCTTGGTTGCGTGATGCTGATCGGACTTGCGGCGAAGAACGCGATTCTCATGGTTGAGTTCGCCAAGCAGGAGCATGCGCGAGGCATCGAGATAAGCGAGAGCGCGATCAACGGCGCCAGTCTGCGCTTCCGCGCCGTTATGATGACGGCGTGGAGCTTCATCTTCGGAGTGATTCCCCTGGTCTTCAAGAGTGGCGCCGGAGCGGGCGCGATGAAGGCGATCGGCATCTGCACGTGTTCTGGAATGCTCATGGCCACGTTTGTGGGAATCGTATTCGTGCCTGCTCTCTACACGGTGTTCCAGCGTTCGCGCGAGTTTGTGCGTGGGCTCTTCCGCCATGACGGTCCCAAGCCGTCGCCCAAGCCGTCGAATTGAGCGTCTTGGGCGGGCGGTTTCGCGGGAAAGCACACTCCACCCGGCACTTTTCCCAAATGTGTAAACCGTGATTTACCCCCTTGCGCGCGTGGGGCGAATAGGGTAAAATAGCATCGTCGTGAAGAAAAAGCTCAAGTACAAACGAATACTCCTTAAACTCTCCGGCGAGGTTCTCAAGAATCTCGAAACGGGTGATTCCATAGATGCGTCGCGTCTGGCGTTCATGGCCGAGCGCGTCAAGAAGATTCATTCGCTTGGAGTGCAGGTTGGGATCGTCTTGGGCGGCGGTAACATCTTCCGCGGGCTGTCCGGCTCGAAGCGCGGCGTCAACCGCGTAGTAGGCGATTCCATGGGGATGCTCGCGACGATCATCAACGGCCTTGCAATGATGAACGCGCTTGAGCAGATAGGCGTGCCCACGCGTGTGATGACGTCCATTGAAATGCCGAAGCTCGCCGAGCCTTTCATCCAGCGCAAGGCGTTGCGCCACTTTGAGAAGGGGCGCGTATGCATCTTCGCGGGCGGTACGGGCAATCCGTTTTTCTCCACGGACTCCGCGGCGGCTCTGCGTGCAAGCGAGATCGGGGCCGATGCGCTCCTCAAGGCCACGAAGGTGGATGGAATCTACACGGCAGATCCGATGAAGGATCCAAAGGCCAAGCGCTACGGCTCGCTCAAGTACGAGACGGCCTTGGAGAAGCGCCTCAAGGTGATGGACTCCGCGGCGTTTGCGCTTTGCATGGACAACAATATTCCTATAGTCGTTTTCGACTTCTTTGACGGCGATGCCCTTGAGCGCGTCGTGAAGGGCGAGGCCGTGGGAACTCTGGTGAGCGACAGTGAATAGTTTCGAACAGCAATAGAAATGATTTAGAAAGGTCAAGAAATGGAAACAGTAAGTGAAGTTCTAAACGATGCTTCGGCCAAGATCGCCAAGTCGTTCGATGCGCTGAAGGCGCAGTTCGCGGGTTTGCGCACGGGCAAGGCGTCTCCCGCCCTTGTGGACGGCATCAAGGTCGATTACTACGGCGCGCCAACGCCGATCAAGAATCTCGCCACGATCTCCACGCCGGAGCCGAGGCAGATCAAGATATCCCCGTTCGATCCAACGGTGATAGCCGAGATGAACAAGGCGATACTCGCCGCCAATCTGGGCGTCACGCCGCAGAATGACGGCAAGGTGCTGCGCATCACGGTTCCCGAACTGAACGAGGAGCGCCGCAAGGAGATCGTTAAGCTTGCGAAGAAGCAGGCCGAAGATCAGAAGATCGCGATGCGCAATGTCCGTCGCGACGCCAACGAGGCGCTCAAGAAGCTGGAGAAGGACAAGAAGATCTCCGAGGACGATCTCAAGGCCGGGCTCGATAAGGTCCAAAAGGCCACGGATGACGGCATCGCGAAGATCGACGCCGAACTTAAGGCCAAGGAAGCCGAAGTGATGGCTGTTTGATCCAGCATTGGTTTCATGATGTTTTGATGTTTTGACAGCGAGGAGAATGCAAAAATGGCCGAAGAAACAGATGTGACGATGACGCCTGTGACATCCGCCGAGGCAGGGGAACCGCCAAAGGTGTCTCCTTTTGGAGCGGTTGCAGCACCCGCTTCTGCGGCACCTGCTCCTGCGGCACCTGCTCCTGCAGCACCTGCTTCCGGGACGTCTGCGCCGCCGGCATCCAATCATGCTCCGGCTGCCGCTGCGGCTCCATCGACGCCTTCGACGATTCGCCTTAAGCCTGTGATCCGCAAGCCTATGATCCGCAAGCCTATGGCTCCTGCGGCGCGTCCGCCTGCAGCTCCAGTGGCAAAGACGGCCACCGCCAATCTGAAATCAGTGACGGGGCCGATTCCTGCGCAGGCCGTTCTGAAGAAGACCGGTATCGTCGCCGAAGGCATCCTCACGCCTGCCCAGGCCCAGGCTGCGAAATCGAAGACGTCTCGAATCTCGCTGGAGTCTGCAATTGGCGTCGCTCCGGCAAAAGAGGCTCCTGCGCCGCTCAAGACGATTCGTCTGCGCCGTCCGGCGGATCTCAAGCCCGGCGGTGCATCGCCCATATCCCCTGTCGGCACGACGAAGGTGCATAAGCCGGATGATCTTAAGCCGTCTGCGGCAGAATCCGAGAAGACCGAACCTACAGTCCCCACCCTCACCCCTGTGTCTCCCGATGAGGCGTCGACGGAGGCGCCGACAGAGACGGACGCCGGAGTGACGCAGAAGAAGACTCTTAAGCTTCGCCGCCCGGGCGCGACCATAAAGAAGCCGACGCTCGGCGTCAAGCGCCCGACTGCCGATGCGGAAGGCGATGGAGAGATCAAGGACATTCCGCCGGCTGACATTGGCGACGTGCCTGAGCTGAAGCCGCTTACCGCCGCCGATCTTGCAAGCGCTCCGGTCAAGGAGACATCCGCCGGTGTGCCGAATTGGGTCATGACGATTTCGTTGGTGACTACAATCGCTGCGCTGGCGGTCATTGGATTTGTGACGTTCCTCCTCGTTCAGGAGGGTTGCGGGCCGGATGCCGGCGCGAATGCGATGGCATTCATCCTGTCGAACTGAGGTGTGCGCAATGCGCCGGTTCCTCGCGCTTGCGCGGACGGCTACGCTGGAGTCGCTGGCGGAGCCGCTTTCTGCTGTCGTGTTTCTTTCCGCGCTGCTGATGGTGCATCTGGCGCCTGTTTTCCATTATCATCGTTTTGGTGACGCGGCGCGTCTTCCTCGCGAATGTGGATTGTCGGCGCTATTGGTTTTTGGCCTTGTGTTCGCCACTTCCGCCGCAGTGCGGACCATAGGGCGCGAGATTTCTTCTGGCACTGCGTCGGTAGCTCTTGCATTGTCTGTCCCTCGTGCGCTTTTCCATTGCGCCAAGACGGTTGGCGTGTTTGCGGCGTTCCTGCTTTTCGCGCTGGCTGCGGCATGTGCCGCGTTCCTTTCCGCGCGCACCTCGACGATTGGTGCCCAGATGGCGCTCATGGGCGCGGATATCCGTATATGGGGGCCAGGATTGGCGTGCGGTGCCGGATCGACGATAGTCGCGTTCGCTTCTGCGGCGGCGGCAAATCGCCTTCTTCGGTGGAGGTTTTGTGTGTCTGCTTGCTTTTTGATGGCCTTGGCGCAACCTGCCGCCGTCATGATGGCTTCTGGCCTTGGGGCCTTTGGTGCGGAAGGCTCTTTCGTAGATGAGGCGGTTCGCCTTTTCCCCGCGTTCGCCGTGCTTGCCGCCGCATGTCTGGTGTTCGTGGCATTGGCTGCGGCGTTGGCCACGCGTCTTGACTCTGCGCATGTCACAGCTCTTTTGTCCGGGGCCGTTTTGCTGTCTTTCCTGTCGGAGCATGTGGCGCGCACGTGTCCTTCGGTTGGATGGGCGATTCGTGCTGTGCTTCCAGTGCTTTCGGATTTCTGGATGGCGGATAGGATTGCCTGCTGCGGAGCCGTGTCCGGGGGCGAGATCGCGCGCCTGATCTGCTCGGCGTCGCTTCTTGTTGCGTTGTGGCTCGGAATCGGATCGCTTCTGTTGTCGCGGAGGGAATTGCCATGAGAGAAAAAGTCATAGAAGTGCAAGGTCTGAAGAAGACGTTCAAGGACTTCTGGTTCCGGCCTGTGGCCGATGCCGTGCAGGGCGTCGATCTCGTCGTGGAGAGGGGTGATGTTTTTGGCCTGCTCGGTCCGAATGGTTCCGGGAAATCAACGACGATAAAGATGATCCTAGGTCTCCTCAAGCCTTCTGGAGGCGACATCCGGCTTTTCGGGTTTCCGCCCGGCGATCGTCGGGCGCGCGCCCGGCTTGGTTACCTCCCTGAGCTTTCGTATCTTCATCCGTTTCTCACTGCGCGAGAGACGATACTCTACTACGCCGGGCTTTCGCAGATACCCCGCAGCACCGCCAAGGCGCGCGCCGACGAACTTCTCGCCGCAGTCGGGCTCGCCGGCAGCGCAGATCGCCCGGTAGGCGGATTCTCCAAAGGCATGGCGCGTCGAGTGGCATTTGCCTCCGCCCTCGTGGCGCATCCAGAACTCCTAGTCCTTGACGAGCCGACTTCAGGCCTTGATCCCATCGGAACGCGAGAGGTGAAGGACCTGGTCCGTCGCCTTGCGGCGGACGGCATGACCGTTCTCATCACGTCCCATCAGCTTTTCGACATGCAGGACGTATGTACGCGTGTGGCCATCTTGTCCCATGGAAGGGTCGTGGGAGAAGGTAAGGTTGCAGACATCGTTGCCCGCGCCGCGGACAAGCGACATGCGCTTGAGGACTATTTTGCGGAGGTCGTGGCGTGAGGACGGCTTTCCTCCTCGCATGGCGCACTCTCCTGCGCGGACGCTTTCTGCCGATTCTATTCGCGTCTGCGGCCCTTGTCGCGGCATTCGTGCCAAGTCTTGTGCGCACCGACGGTTCGGCCGCAGGCGCACGCGAAATGTACATTCGCGCCGTGCCGGGTTGCATCGTGGTCATATTGGCGATGGCCGTAATGTGCGCCGCCTGCGGCCATGTGGCCCGCGCGCGTGAAGAGAACCGCCTTGCTCTGGCAGTGGTTCGGCCGACTGCGGCTTTTTGCGAAATGCTCGGAATATGGCTCGCCTATGTGGTGGCATCGGCTCTGGTGCTGTCGGCGACGGCTTTATTCGTTTACTTCAATGTTCCGGGCGGTGCGATTCCGTGCCGCCATCATATTCCGCCTGTCATGCCGTCGCCGATGATCGCCGCGCGCGCGGAACTTGCGAAATATCTGGCGGATCCCAGTCTTCCGGAGGCCATTCGCAAGGCGCCGCGAAGTGCTGTGCTGAATCTCCTCGCCTCCAAGGAGATGGACCGCTTCGACACCATCCCATCAAAAGGCAGCGCTGAATGGATGTTCCCCGCAAAGTGGGCCGCGTCTGCAAACCTTTTCATGAGGGCGCGTTTTGCCACTCAATTCGATTTGCGATCTTCGCTTTGCGGTGAATTCTCGTTCGGCGTCTCGCGTGCCGTGATAACGAACAACACCCAGTCGGTGCTTGACGTTCCGCTGGTGGCAGGGTCGCGGGACGCCAGCCTGAATGGTAGTGGATTGCAGGCGGCCGTGTTCAGGAACACCGGCAAGGAAACCGTGATGCTTCGACCCAGGCGTGACCTTTTCCTTCTGGCTCCGGCAGATTCGTTTGCCGCAAACCTTGTGCGCGCAATGGTTCAGACGCTTTCCGGCATAGCGCTTGCCGCGGCATTCGGCTTGTTTTTGTCGTCGGCCCTTTCACGCCCGGTCTCGATATTCACGGCTCTCGTGCTTGCGGCTGTGATATTCATGGCACCAAGCGTGATAGAGCAGTATCCCGGCGAACTCGACATTGCCCTTGCCGATCGCATCGGCCTCATGTTGTCGCGAGCAGTTTATCATCTCACTTCTCCGCTCTCCGATGCTTCGCCGATAGCCGACCTTGCGGAGGATCGTTGTGTGGAATGGGCGCAGTTGGGCAAGGCGATTCTGATCAACGCGGTGGTTCTTCCCGCCTTTTTCCTTTCCGTAGCGGCGTTTGTCGTCCGTCACAAAGCCCTCCCCGACCGATCGTGACGCCCAAAAAGTTCACCAAAAAGTTTCGTCTCGGTGGAAGACCGCATAATCCCGAAAATTTGATATAATATTCAAACCGCGGAACTTCAAAGGAACAGAAAAGGAAAAACGCAATGGACTTCAACGATTTGATCGCCGACTTCGCCGCACGCCACAGTGTGGGTGACTTGACTGTCGTCGACAATGCCGCCGCGCTCGACATAGACGGAATCACAGTTATCCTCGTGTCGAACGGAGATGTGCTGACTATATCGGCCGAAGTGGGTGAGCCGCCGGTCGATGGGGCCGCCGCGTTCGCCAACCTTCTGCTTGAAGCGAACATGCAATCCGATTTCTTCTTCGCCAAGGCCACCGGAACGGAGAATTACATCATCGTGCGCCGGCTTGCGCTCGTTTCGCTTGACGCCACTTCGTTCGATCAGGCCCTTGAGGCGATCGTCAACCACGCCGAGACGTGGCGTCGGCTCCTTGCCGACTTCCGTCCTGCGGCCAAGGCCGCTGCGGAATTTGCAGAATCCGAAAGTCCATCGTTCGGCTCGACCGGATTTATGCAGGTATAGACGATCGGCGTACGAACAAATCAACTTGGCGTTGCAGACTGCATTGCCGTGTAGAACGGGCTGCCAGCCCGTTCGAGAATTCATTTACTGCATGGCGCGGAAATGGTATAATCCACACCATGAATTTGAAAAGTGTATTTTCGCTTGCCGCGCTTGTCGTTTTCTCGGCGGCGAGTGTGCATGGGAAGTGGAACGACGTGGACGTCAAGGCTAAGCCGTTCGTCGCAGTGCCGCGTGAGACGGTGGCCGGCAAGGCCAAGTCGCTACTGCCTCCGGGGAAACAGTGGAAGCTCGTCTGGCATGACGAGTTTGACCAGAAGGAAATAGACAAGACCAAATGGATGTGCCGCGAGTCTTTCTGGGGCGCGGACTTCCCTGCGTTTGCGCATAATTTCGAGGGCGTCGAGATGACTGGCGAGACAGTCAAGCTGAATCTCTTCTGCAAGGATGGGCAATACTCCTCGCCGCACCTCCAGACAGGTTCGCTCACATACGACATTCCAAAGGATTCCAAAGGGTTCTGGCCATTTGGAAAATACCGCAAGCCGCTGTTCATGCACAAGTACGGCTATTACGAGATACGGTGCCGACAGCCGAAATACCCTGGATGGCATTCGGCATTCTGGCTTCAGGCCCCCGGCGTCGGGTCGTCTCCGAATCCTGCGGAGTGCGGCGTGGAGACTGACATCATGGAGAACTACCGCCAGCACAAAGACGGCAAGATCGTCGGTGGAAATGGCTGGAACGGCTATGGCGCGGACAGCCGTTGGTTCGGGCACTTTGCGTGGGACTACGAGGAGTACGAGGACGGCTGGTGCTACTATGGCGTGGACTGGTCGCCTGATGGCTATACGTTCTACGCCAACGGCAAGAAGATTGGCGAGCAGAACAGCCCCGTGTCTCATGTGGAGCAGTTCATTCTCGTGTCCACAGAACCTAGGGGCTACCGCACGCCCAGCAATGACGGCGGGCTTTCCGAAGGGCGGCGAGAATGGGGCAGACCCGATCCCGACCTTGCGAACATTCCACTCCCAGATACGTTCGAGGTGGATTTTGTTCGCGTGTACGACCCATAAGTGGAAAAGTGTTGCCAATGTGGAAATGTTGCCAGTTACCAATGTTGCCAGTTCCAATTGGAATTGGATATTGGGAGTGGCAGCATTGGATATTGGCAACATTCACAAGTTCATCCAGTGGCAGGTCGTGACAATCTCACTCGACGGGCATATCATCGATTCGTGAAGGCATACTCTGTACGCTTCATCCACGATTCGAGAAGTCATTTATTGTCGTTCTTCGCCAAAGACATTTAGGAATTCAGCTGGAGCCAATACCTTCACGGGCGAATTGGCAAATCCGTCCTTGTCGCGTGTGACGATCACATCCGCGCCCCACGCCTTCGCTGCGGCAATCTGAAGCGTGTCCTCAAAATCAGGATGATCAGCACCAAGGTTAATACTGATGTCTTCCGGACTGATAGGCAGCAGTTTCATGAACTCCGCAACCTCTTTCACCAGCAATTCAGCATTGTGTTGTCCAATCGACCTGCCAATGACATAGACGGAATTACACGCCGTGAGACCCGTAAACGCGCCTTCGTTGCCGTCTTGCACACAGGCGTCAATGACAGCCTCGGCATCGTCGGCGAAAGGCATTCTGTCAACGAGGTAGTCAATGATGACGTTTGCATCGACGAATATCTTCATCGCAAAGCCTCGTGTTTTTCTGCCAGAGCATCCGCAAGTATCTCTTTGTAATCTCGGCTGTCATTCAATCTTGCCGCGCCGCGAAGAGCGTGAACCTTCGGCGAGATCTTTCCATTGCTGTGACTGGTCGAAGATGACGACACCGGGGGAACGCCATCCAGTTTCACAAAAATCACCCGGTAGCGACCCGCCTCAGGAAGCGAAAGAGACACGGTACAGGCATCGCCTGCGACGTTTTCAAACCAAACGTCGTCGGCAGACCCAACATCTACCAGGGTCTGCATCCAATCTTTCTTCTCCATGAGTCTTGGCATACCTGTTCTCCTTTGGCGATTATTATACCAAAATTCGTTCTTCCGTGGGCGGCAAG
>Ga0310786_10007640_pt1 | contig 14065 bp, 14 predicted proteins | sample AusTroGonzalo_MG_FD_203881 | JGI IMG/M metagenome (GOLD analysis project Ga0310786, IMG submission 203881) | Bovine rumen microbial communities from tropical cattle in Woodstock, Queensland, Australia - Gonzalo_03 (v2) (version 2) | ecosystem: Host-associated > Mammals > Digestive system >... | reverse complement strand
GGCGGTGGGATGATTTGCCTCACGCAGAATCCGCAGAACTCGCAGAAACCTACCGTAAATATTTCATCGCTTTGCGCTTCCCATAGTTCTGCGCATTCTGCGTGCAAAAAAAAGACCCGCCCCAATGGACGAGTCTTTTCATTTTTTCATCTGATTTCCAATCAGTCAGCCAATTGGAAGGCAGTCTTCACGGCCTCATAATTGCTGTAATCCACATCGCTGCGGTGGCTGTAGACCGAGGCTTCGATAGCCACAATCTTGAAATCGTGGGTTCCGGGACGCGCTCCATCATAGAAATCGCTTTCCGTCCAGAACAGGCGCACACCACCATCATTGAGGGTGGCCACTTCGATGGAAGCCGCGCAATTGATGGTTTCGCCATCTTGGGTCACATCCTCATAGTAATAGGTCAGCGGCACTTGACTCCAGGCACCGTCCACATCCATGTAGACGAGCACCGCGCCATAGTTGTACACATTGTTGTTGATGGCTGGATAGTCAATTTCCACCTTCCATTGGCAGTTGTTCACCCATTGCCAGTTGCTGGAATACACCGTAACTGTTGAAGAAGCCACATTGGCATTGCCATCATTCCCAGCAGGACCTTGTGGGCCAACCGGACCTTGCGGACCACGGCACGAAGCCAAGAAAGCGACTGCCAAAATCGTCATGCAGATAACACTTAACTTTTTCATTTTGATAGATTTAAATTATTAAACTTAGATTTGATTTCCATTTTACGCTGCAAATTTACTACAAATATCTTGCCGAAATGTTCCACTTCGAGAAAACAATCTCAAAAAAACGTAATTTTGCGGCATGAAAAACAAAACTTACATCGTTCACCTTGCGGGTATCCTTGCCATGATTTTTTGGGGGATGTCGTTCGTGTGGTCCACGCAGGTTTATGAAAACCTCAACCCCACAGCGACTATCTTCCTGCGCCTCGTGGTGGCCACTATTTTCCTGACGACGATACTTTTTATCTTCCGCCTCAACGAGAAAATCCAAAGGAAGCACCTCGGGCTTTTCGCCATAGCCGCCTTGTTCGAGCCTTTCCTCTACTTCATCTTCGAGGGCTACGGGCTGAAGAACTCCTCCCCTGTCATCGGGGCCGGCATCATTGCTCTCATCCCATTGGTCACGCCCATCGCGGCGCGTATCTTCCTCAAGGAGCGACTCACACCCATGAACATCGTGGGCTTCATCATTTCCTTTGTGGGTGTCATCGTCATGCTACTCAATAAAAACCTTGAACTCACTGCCTCGCCCAAAGGAATACTCTTCCTCTGCGGTTCGGTGATTGTGGCGGTAGGTTATTCCATCGCTTTGATTCGTCTCACCAAACTCTATAAGCCCTTGACCATCACTTGGATGCAAAACATCGTCGGCATGATATACTTCATCCCTATGGTCTTCATCATGGAACACTTCGAGCCGTCCAACTTCGCCAATGTCGGTGCCTACATCGTCCCTTTGGTCTGTTTGGGCATTTTCTGCAGCGCCGGTGCCTATGCCTTGTGGGCCTTCGCCTTCAGCAAACTCGGTGCATCGCGAGCCAATGTCTATTCCAACCTGATTCCGGTCTTCACGGCCATTTTTAGTTATCTCCTCGCCATTGAAGCACTGACGGTGAATAAGATTGTGGGCATTTTGGTGGTCGTGGTGGGATTGGTGCTGTCGCAAGTTAAACCGAAAAAGGCTTAGTCTATATCGCCACTTTTTTGCAAGAAACCGAAAAACATCAGACAAAGATTTGGAAAACTGATTTTTTTCTTAATTTTGCAGCCGCAAAACAAGCCGATATGCTTTTCAACTCCATCCAGTTCGCCCTGTTTCTTCCGATAGTGTTCCTACTCTATTGGTTTGTCTTCGACCGCTTCATCAGCAAGTCGAAGTCCCAATTGAGGTTGCAGAATGCTTTTGTTGTGGTGGCGAGTTACGTGTTCTACGGCTGGTGGGATTGGAGGTTTTTGATGCTCATCGCCTTTACTTCGTTCTGTTCATGGGGCAGTGGATTGTTGATGCAAAAGGTTGAGAACCAACAAATTGACCCAATTTTAATGGGGGGTGGTAATTCGTTAAAAATCAATCAGTTACAAAGGAAGAAAAAACTGATAACCACGGCTAACATCGTCTTGAACCTGCTGATATTGGCCATTTTTAAGTATTACGATTTCTTCGTTACTGAGTTTGCTCAATTGTTCAACATTCCCACGGAAGGCTTATTATTAAAAGTAATACTCCCCGTGGGTATCTCGTTCTACACCTTCCAAGCCTTGAGTTATTCCATAGATGTTTACCGAGGCAAGATTGAGCCGACCAAGGACATTATCGCCTTTTTTGCATTCATTTCGTTTTTTCCGCAGTTGGTGGCCGGCCCCATCGAGCGGGCGACGAACCTCTTGCCACAATTTCTGAAGAAAAGGGAGTTTGACTATGACACCGCTGTTGACGGGATGCGCCAGATATTGTGGGGCTTGTTCAAGAAAATAGTGGTGGCTGATAATTGCGCGGTATTTGTAGACCAAGTGTTTTCGACATACACATATCAAAGTGGTAGCAGCCTGCTTCTTGGGGCGATATTCTTCACTTTCCAAATCTATGGCGATTTCTCGGGTTATTCGGACATTGCTATAGGCACTGCGAAATTGTTTGGCATTAAATTGATGCGCAATTTCAATGTGCCCTATTTTAGCCGTGACATTGCGGAGTTTTGGCGCAGATGGCATATTTCGCTGACTACATGGTTTAGGGATTATGTGTATATTCCTTTGGGCGGCAGCAGAGTATCAAAGGCAAAGGTCATCAGAAACACGTTTGTCATCTTTCTATTGAGCGGCTTTTGGCATGGGGCGAATTGGACGTTCATTGTATGGGGCGCGTATCATGCCATACTATTTCTCCCCCTCATTCTCACAGGCAAAAATCGGAAATATACAAACCAAATTGCCGAAGGGCGTATCTTGCCGACTTTTAAGGAAACTGGTCAGATGCTTTTGACTTTTTTCTTGGTGGTGATAGGATGGATAATTTTCAGGGCGGAGAGCATTGGGCAGGCTTGGGAGTATGTATGCGGAATGTTGCAAAGCGATACTCTTATGGCGTGTTACAGATTCTTCAAGAGGCCAGCATTATGGCCGACTAATTTGTTTATTGTTATTATGTTGATTGTGGAATGGTTGCAACGAGGGAAGGAACATGGATTAGAACTGTTAGAAAAGAGTAATACAATTCTTGGTTATAAATTGATACGTTGGATATTATATTACCTGCTTATTATAGGAGTTTTTGCATATTCGAATTCTAATCATACATTTATCTATTTCCAATTCTGAAAATGAAGCGTTTTTTGAAATATTGTTTGTTGTTCGGTCTTCCTTTTGGATTATTATTAGTTGTTTGGTATGTTCTGTTGGATCCATTTAAAGTAATTTGGCATTATGATGAGTACTACGAACCTAATGATTTTGTTGGCATCAATCGAGGCTATGTTACCACAATGAGTTATATTAATAAAAAAGATATTTATCATTATGATTCTTTTATTTTTGGCAATTCGAGAAGTGGTGCTTTTCACATAGAAGAATGGGAACATTATTTGCCAGAATCGAGTGTATGTTATCATTTTGACGAATCAGGAGGATCTGTTGGTGGAATTTTCTCCAAAATACGCTTTATCAACAAAAATGGATGTTTGAAAAATGCCTTGTTGGTGGTTGACTATCAATTGTTGGGTAGAAATGAATTAAATGGGCATCTCTTTAATCTTCCTCCAGTTTTGGATGATTATAGAAATGTGATTGGTTTTCATTGGGAAAACTTTTCTGCATTTTATGATATGAAGTTTCTTCGAGCGTTTTTTGACTATAAACTTTCCCACCAGTATAAACCTTATATGAAAGACCTAATTAAAAATCCAGACAAGGCTAATAAAGAAGAAAGGATAAAAAGAGGTGAATATTATGACGAAGAACACATCAAAGTTTTTGAGGGCAAGCAGTTTCCCGATTCGGTGGCAAAGGTTGTTATTAACGAAGAACGAGCGGAAATGCTGAAAGCAATAAAAGAAGTATTTAATCAGCAAAACACGAATTACAAGATAGTCATTAGTCCCTTGTACAATCAAATCAAACTTAACCCTATTGATTTGCAAACATTATATGATGTTTTTGGTAAAGAGAATGTTTTTGATTTTTCAGGTATGAATCAATGGAGTGTTGATTATCATAATTATTATGAGGATAGTCATTATAGACCATGTGTGGCGAATGAAATTATGAAAATAATGTATAATAAGGATCTTTAACATTAAGAGCATCTCCTTTTTCCAAGTAGATTTCCATAATTCCCAATTGCATCTGTGCACTTTTTACAAATCTCCTCAAGCACCTCCTCAACTTCATCCTTCTGCAACCCAAACTTTACAGCAAGTCGCACAGCATCTTCTTTATCAGGTTTTTGTAATTGCAATTCATCGTAAGACTATAGAAACCGCCGAAGCTTTCACAGGGCAGATGTCGTAGACGGAACTAATCGCTATTCGCCGTTGCGGCAATACTATCAAAGGATAATATGTTATCCATAGAAGGTATAATTCTTTATTAATTGCTGAAATGTTAGTTGCAAAGGTGCGAATTTTACCGAATGATCAACATTGGAACTGAAAAAGATTCGGAAATCGTTGACAGGAACTTTTTTTCCTTACTTTTGCAACACACAAACCCGACAAAAGGCCATGATTACCAGCAAAACCAACCCCAAAATAAAGAACCTCGTTAGGTTGCAGAAGGCTTCCGAGCGCCGCGAGCAAAACCGCATCCTGATTGAAGGGCAACGCGAGATTGAACGGGCGCAACAATGCGGCTTCGAGATTGAGCAATTGTATGTCTGCGAGCCGCTTTTGCGCACACCTATTAATATAAAAGCCGAGTTCACGGAAACCGTCTCGGAAGAGGTTTTCGACAAAATCGCCTACCGCGAGGGCAGCGATGGACTCTTGGCCGTGGCCAAACCCAAATACAAGAACCTCAACGAGTTCAAGCCACGGAAAGACGCGCTGATTATCGTTTTGGAAACCGTGGAGAAGCCCGGCAACCTCGGTGCGGTGATGCGCACCGCCGACGCCGCTGGCGTGGACGCCGTCATCATCGCCAACCCTGCCACCGACCTTTTCAACCCCAATGCGATACGGGCAAGTATCGGCTGTATTTTCAGTGTGCCCGTCTACGCCTGCTCCACTGAAGAGTGCATCAAGTGGCTAAAAGAAAATGGAATAACCATTTACTGCACCTATCTTAAAGCCTCCATAGACTACCTTGACGCCGACTTCCGTAAGGCCACGGCCCTTGTCATGGGCACCGAGGCCACGGGCATTTCCGATGCATGGGTCGAGGCCGCCGACCAAAACATCATCATCCCCATGAACGGCATCGCCGACTCGCTCAATGTGTCGGTGACCACCGCCATCGTCACTTTTGAGGCCGTGCGCCAAAGGAGAAAGCCATGAAAAAGGACTATTTCCTGTTGCATCTCTCCGTTTTCATCGCCGGTTTTACAGGCGTGATGGGGCGGCTCATCACCTTGGATTCGGCCATTTTGGTCTGGTGGCGCATGGCTGCCGCCGCGCTGATTATGTGGGCTTTTCTGGCCATCAGGAAAGATTTGAACAGATATAAATTCAAGGACATCTTGCAGATGGGCGGCGTGGGCATGTTGCTCTGCCTGCATTGGGTGTTTTTCTATGCCAGCATCAAGGCCTCCAACGTGTCGATTGGCGTGGTGTGTTTTTCTTTGGTTGGGTTTTTCACTGCCATGTTTGAGCCGATTATCAACAAGCACAAATTTTCAGGTCGAGAATTCCTGTTTAGCCTGCTCACCATCCTTGGTATTTACCTCATTTTCCAATTCGATGCGCGGTATCGGTTGGGCATTGTCTTAGGCATTATCTCATCGGCCTTGTATGCGCTGTTTGCCATTGCCAATCAAAGGGTTGGCAAGCATTATGAAGCCAAGAACATGCTGCTTTGGGAGATGGTCGGCGGCCTCATCGGCCTGACCTGCTTGATACCCTTGTATAATCAGTTCATTCCCGTCGGGCGACTTTATCCCGTCGGCATGGATTATCCTTATTTGGCTTTCATGGTCGTGATTTGCACCATCGGACTATGCCTGCTGCAAATCATTGTGCTTCAGAAAATTCCCGCCTTCACCGTCAACCTTACCTACAACCTCGAACCCGTTTACAGCATCATCCTTTCCATGTTCATTTTCAGCGAATACAAGGAATTGAATTTCTCGTTTTGCATTGGTATTGGGCTGATAATCATTTCGGTGGTGCTGCAAACTTTGAGCGAAATAAAACGACGACAGAAGGTTTAATTACAAAACCTTCAAAACTTGCAAAACAATATTTACGTGTAGCGGCTCCACAACCGTGTCGCCGCTGGGAAGCAGTCGGTTGGCGTGCTTCCCATCCAAACAAAAGGTTTTGACAGTTTTGTATGTTTTGTGACAAAAACAATCAGAATTTCAGCCTAACAAACACCGGATAATGGTCCGAAGGATTACGCCTAATATAGGTATCAAATGAAATCTGTTGCGGTGCATCAGTGGCCTTGATGGTGTTGTTAGGGTCATCGTCGGTTGTCCAATAAGTGTTGGTCATCACGCCGTATGCTTCCACATTCATGATAGGCGACACAAATACATGGTCGATACGGCTTTCAGTAAAGTAATTGGTTTTGAACGCATTAAATGTTCCGTTTTCCGCAAAGCGAATGCGAGCAACATCGTAGGAATCCTTCAACAAGCCTGATTTGGTGAAAATCGTATAAATCTCATCGTTTTGGTCTACGTTGAAGTCGCCCGTGACGATGACGGGATAATCATTGGCTATTTCGCGTATTTTTTGGACGATGAGTTTGGCTGCCTCACGCCGCGCCACCACACCCACATGGTCCATGTGGAGGTTGAAGAAATAAAAGTCATCACGTTTTGGTTTCCTTTTTCCAAACAAACCCTGGCGTGGTTGCGGAGGCTGGTTGATGTGACAAAACTTCCCCCAAGTGCAGATGCGGATGCAAGCCGCATCCCAGCCCAAACCCGGTTTCTCTGGTGTCTCACTCAGCCAAAAATCGCCGTGGTCAAGGAGTTGCAGGCGGTCTTTCTTATAGAAGATGGCCTCATGCTCGCCACCATGCTTGCCGTCGTCGCGCCCGATACCGATATAGTCGTAGCCGTCAAGAGCCTTTTTCATGTCTTGAAGTTGGGAATAGAGCACCTCTTGCGTCCCGAAAATATCAGGTGACATGAAGTTCAATTGGTCACAGATGACCTGACAGCGTTTGGTCCACACTTCGCCGTTTATGCTATCGTTGGCGTTTTTGTAGCGGATGTTGTAGGAGCCTACAAGCATTTGCTGGGCGGAGAGTTGAAGTGAAGCCACAATAAGGGCAAAGAGAAAGAGTTTTTTCATCACAATAAGGTTTTATTGGCGCAAAAATAGAAATTTATTATCTTTGCAGCGAAATAATATAAAAGAATCTGATATGAAATCTCAAACAGACATCCGCTGGATTCAACGATACACCAATTTCCACAAGGCTTGCCAAAGGCTGTTGGAAGTGACCGAAAGCGGATTGTCTATTGACGACCTTTCGGAATTGGAGCAGGAAGGTCTTGTGCAACGTTTTGAATACACCTTTGAATTGGCATGGAAAGTCTTGCAAGACCTACTGGAATACAAGGGCTATGAGTTCATGTCAGGTCCCAACGGAACGCTGAAAATGGCTTTTGAAGACGGCCTGATTACTAACCATGAAGGTTGGCGCAAAATGGCCAAATCGCGCAACACGTTGTCGCATGTCTATGATGACGAAGAAGTCCGAGCCATCACTTTGCTGATTTTCAGCGAATATGCACCTTTATTAAAGGAATTGGATGAAAAATTGGAATCATTATCCCAAGACCAACAATACCAACAATCATGAAATTTGGCCTCAGCGATACGGTGATTAGCGAACTTCAGGGAGTGTTTCGTCGCCATCCGAACATCCAAGAAGTGATTATTTTCGGCTCTCGTGCGAAGGGAAACTATCGCGAAGGCTCTGACATTGATTTGGCCGCCATTGGCAACAACTTAGACTACAATCAATTACTCAGTATTCTCATCGAAATTGACGACCTCGAATTGCTGTATCAAGTTGACCTGCTCGACTATCAGAAACACGCCAACACGCCCATTGGCGAACATATTGACCGTGTTGGGCAAGTTTTTTATCAGTCAGCCCAAGCGTAAAAGTTCCTCATCGAACCTTATTGCGTTGATAATGCGGCGTCACAACAACCATGAAAAATATCAACGAAATCAGCACCGAGGCAGAAGCCACCAAATAAGCCGTCGAGAAGGAGAAATGCTCTGAGAGCATACCTCCGCAAAAGATTCCAATGCCGAGGCCTAAGTCCCAAGTAGTCAAGTAGGTGGAAGTGGCCGTACCACGTTGGGCGTTGGTGCCAAGGTTGATGAACAGGGCGTTGTAGGCTGGGAAACTCATCCCAAAACCCAAGCCACAACACAAGGCTATAACCAAAAAGGCTATGGCTGTCACATTGGAGCCTAATACGTTGAAATGGTGACACATGCCCAAACCAAATAAAGCCAAAACGGTGATACCCAAGCCCAAAGCGATGGTCTGCGTCACCTTGCCTTTGTCTACCATTTTGCCCGAAAACAGGCGCGAGGCAATCAGGCCGACGGCATAAACGGTGAAAAACAGGCCGCTGCTGATGGTCAGGCCCATGTCCTTGGCATACAGCGCGATATAGTTAGAAATCTGCCCGTAGGCGAAGGCCAACAAAGTGAAAGAGACACCCGCCAGCAGGCCTTTAATCAAGATGAAACGGTCAAGCGAAATCGGGGGACGCTTCACGGGCGGCCTGAATCGGGTTTGGATGCGTGAGGCGAACAAGGCCGCCAGCAGACTGCAAGCCATACAGCCTAAGAAAATGGCGTTGAAACTAAAATGCTCATAGACAAACAGTCCCGTCATCGGGCCGACCGCCATGGCAATGTTGTTGGCCACGCCGAAATAGCCGATGCCCTCTCCCCTATGCTCCGACGGCACCACATCGATGACCAATGTATTGCCGCCCACCGAAGTAAGGCCGAAAGCCAAGCCATGCATAATGCGCACCATTATTAATATAGTAATAGTGGCTGCGAAAAGATAGCCCACAAACACCGCAGTAAACAACGACAAAGCCAACAAATACAATGGCTTACGCTTAAAAGTATCCATCATGTAGCCCGAAAAAGGCCTTACCACCAAAGTCGCCAATGTGTAGCACGAAATCACCGTACCGATAACAGCATTGCCCGCCTGAAATTTCTCCATGATGAAGAAGGGCAACACGGGCAATAATAGGTAAAACGAAAAGAAAAACAAGAAGTTGGCCGCGCAAAGGCACAAGTAATTCTTATTGAACAGTTTTTCTTCCATGATTTCAGGCTCGTTATCGGGCTGCAAAAGTACGGAATTAAGCCTGAAAACGGGTCGGAATCAACAAGGAAAATCTTTCAAATTCCTAGAAAGCGAAGTACATGTCCCAACGAAACCGACTATATGAGTGGCAACCACTCGGAATTGACCAAGGCTTGTAAAAGTATAAAGAATAAGAGAGGTCCATGCCAAATATCCCAAAACGCATACCCAAGCCTTCGGTCAGGCAGTTTACGCCATTTTTCAAAGTAGGCGCATGGTAATAGCCCGTCCTGACAAAGAAATGGTCGGCCAGACTGTATTCAATACCTATTCCCGTATTCACTTCGCACAGTTCTTCGTAAAACGTACCAATGCGTTTATAATCTCCATTATAATCGAGGATGTATCCGGGCGCATCATAGAAGGATTGGAACATGCCGCGAAGCACAGAAACATTGTCGTCATAACCATAAAGGATGGAATCATCGGTATTTCGAATGGGCTGTGTGGGGACCAACAACTTGGAGAACTCCAAATTCACGGCAAGTGTATTCTTGGGATGGAAGTTGAACTTAAAAGCCGTACCAAGCCGCAAAGTTGTCGGGATGAAATCCTTTTTTACCATAGACGTATACTTCATTTTTGTGCCGATGTTGGTAATAGCCGCACCCAACGACATGTCAACCAAACTGCCCAACGGGCGTTTGTAATAGACAGAAACATCTCCCGCAATCGAACTGGAATTGGAATTATATCCCGACATGCCCATATTCAAAGAGTAATAGATAAAACGCCCAGCCAAACCTGCCGATAAGTATTCGCCGAAACGATAGGAATAGGCAACATCTACAGCAAATTCCCTCGGTCTATATGTTCCAAGATGATAGTTATTTTGGTCTACATAATCAATTTCACCACATCTATGATATCGTACCGTTGCAGCGATGGCCGATTTGCCAATCTTCTGGGCAAATGCATCATACAACAAGATTTGGTTCGGAACCCAATTAGAATATACATTGAATCCGGAAGCAATCATCGTATGCTCATTCTCCATGAAAGCATATTTGGCGGGATTGTAGAACATGCTAAAAGCGTCAGGATTGGTGGCTACACCGCTAAAGCCCAACGCAGCCCCTCGGGCATCCGATGTGTTAGCCAAAAAAGGTACAGCCGTTGTGATAGGGCTTGACTGAAGGGTTTGTGCTTGAGTCAGCAACGATGCGCCAAAGAGAAGCAACGCGGCAAAAAGGAAACTGTGCTTTTTCATAACTAATTGATTTTAAATGAATATTTAATAATTAACTATTTCATACGACGCTCAAATACAAAAGAAGCGTGGAACTGAACACCACTCTGAGATTGGAGGTTGTAGGATACCTAAAGCAACTTTGTGGAACAGCGTTCCACGCATAACAAGCGTGGAAGCCGCTATGATTACTTGCTGCTTTTTGAAAACTCCTACATTTCCAAACTCAAGATAGCATAACGCTTCAAATCTATCGACTTGGCAAACCAAATCATGGGCAAAAATAAGAAACAATCCTTTATGCAGACCACAAAAAAGCTTCTTTTTTCTCAACAGATAGAGTTTTTTGTCTTTTTCGGAAATTTTGTCATAAAAAATCACCCAAATTTTACCAAAATCGGAAATTTTGTCATTAAAATAATCGCTTTGGACTCGTTTTTGGCCTTGGCAAAGAATTTGACTATGGCGAGTCGTCCGAACGAAATGAAACGGACGGACAAAACAAAAAGTCCTGCGGTCGGCCCTTCGACAGGCTCAGGGACCTCAACAAACGAACAATCAATAAATAAACAAACAACAATTAAAAATAGGAGATTAAAACCATGTTAGTAACTAGAAGAAATCAAGACTTCATGCCGACGCTGTTCAACGAACTGATGAACTGGAACGACACGACTTATTCAACGCCTCGCATGAACATCATGGAGACGAAAGACAACTACAAACTCGAACTCTGCATCCCTGGCCTCACCAAGGAAGATGTGAAACTGAGCATCGATGCCGAAGGCAACCTCGTCGTTGAGATGGTCAAGGAGAACAAGAGCGAGAAGAAGGAGAACAAGGAAGAGATGCGCTACCTGCGTCACGAGTTCTCGGTCGAGCACTTCCGCCAAACCGTGATGCTGCCTGAGGACATCCACAAGGACCAAATCAGCGCAAAGGTCGAAAACGGCATCCTCGACATCATCATCCCGAAGGTGACCGTCGAAGAGAAGAAGCAGGCCATGCAAACCATCGAAGTCTTCTAAAGCCTTGCAATCCAACCAACAAGATTAACCTTACAAACGGGACGGAGCCATCCGCCCCGTTTTTTGTTGCCTGAAACGCTTTTCCCAACACTTTAATTTCGTACTTTTGCCGCAAAATACATTGAGTATGAGAAAAGCGTTACTAATCACATTCTTAGGCCTTTTCACCTTCTTGCAGGCCTTTTCGCAAGACAAGAAGCCTTTCATCACGTTGGACAACCTGAAACTGGAAACCCGTGCCGACTTCACCTTTGACTACCATTTCGGGCACGACACGGTTGCACCCAGCACCAACCATGGCTTTGTTGGAAAGTATTTGGTCGTGGCTTTGGACGGTACCATCGGCAAGAAGTTCAGTTACCACTTGCGCCAGCGTCTCAACTCGCCCAACATCAACTTCGCCAATACCTTCTTCCAAGGCACCGACTGGGCTTATTTGAACTGGAATTTCACTGACAATTTCTTTCTTTCCGCTGGTAAACAGGTAGTTGCCATCGGAGGTTGGGAGTACGACACCAATCCCGTTGACATCTATTACGGCACCGAATTTTGGAACACGATATGCTGCTACGAGGTGGGTGCGTCGCTCAACTACAAGGACAATTCGGGCAAAAACCATTTGCTTTTCCAAGTTTGCAACTCGCCCTTCATCAACCAAGCCATGCAGAGCATTTACGCCTACAATTTGATGTGGTACGGCAATTTCAACGTGTTCAAGACGACCTATTCGGTCAACATGATTGAATACCAGCCCGGCAAGTTCATCAACTACATCGCTTTGGGTAACAAGTTGCAATTCAATGGTGTAGAGATGTATCTTGATGTCATCAACCGTGCCTCCTTTGAACAGGAAAAGTTCTTCGGTCAGGACATCACCGCCATCTTCGGCATCGGTGTTGACATCGGGCCGAAATGGATTGTGTTCGCGAAGGCAGGCTACGACTACAACAAGGCTCAACTACCTAATACCGAGCCTTACGACCAATATATCGTTCCTGGCAAAAAGGTTGATTTTGAAAGTCTTGGCTTTGAATACTATCCCATGGGCGACCGCAGCCTCCGCCTCCATCTTTGTGGCTCGCACACCAGCATGGACGGCGTGAGCAAATTCCAAGGCAACCTCGGCCTCACGTGGAAAGTCAACATGCTCAACCTCGTTAAAAAATAATCCGTCATGGCAAAGACAAAATACAACACCATCAAACGAAGCACCCTCAACTATCACCACAGGGTGGAAAGAATCTTCAAGAGAATTGAAGACAAAATCAAGCGACCTCTGAGGTTCACCACGAAGCGAAGTTTCGAGGCCATCATTTTCCTCATCGTTTTCTTCGCCTTCTTCGGGCTGTTGGCCTATAAGATGACCCTGCCGAAAATGCTGAACACTTTCATGCAAACGGCCTATCACCTGCTGCTCGAAACTGTGTTTTACATCATGGCCATCTGCGTGCTGATGGGCGCCATCAGCAAGATGCTCACTGAGTTCGGTGTGGTGCGTCTGTTGGAGAATCTGCTCCGTCCGTTGATGAAGCCGCTATACAACCTCCCCGGCGTGGCCGCTTTGGGTGCCATCATGACTTTCCTGAGTGATAATCCCGCCATCATCACTTTGGCACACGACAAGAACTTCAACCGCTATTTCAAGAAATACCAACTCGTTTCGCTGACCAACTTCGGCACGGCTTTTGGCATGGGTTTGGTGGTGGTCGCCTTTATGACGGGCTTGGGCTTCGGCAAGGGTGCCTTGATTGGTGTGGCCGGCGCGGTTGTCGGCAGTATCATCTCCACAAGGTTGATGCAACGCTCTACCTTAAAGGCTTATCCCGAATTGGATGCGCCCATTGATGAGGAGTTTGGCGGCGACGAACAGCAAATCTCCTTCAAGAGCGAAGGCGGCGTGTTCATGCGTTTCCTCAACTCTCTTTTGGACGGCGGCAAGGACGGCGTAAGCATCGGCTTCGCCATCATTCCGGGCGTGCTCTGCATCTCCACCATCGTGATGATGTTGACCTTCGGCGGTGCGGGCGAGAACGGCGAATACCTCGGCGTAGCCTACGAAGGCGTGCCCGTCATCAGTTGGGCAGCCAACAAGATTAATTTCATCTTCGACTGGCTCTTCGGCTTCAAGTACGGTGCTTTGATTTCCTTCCCCATGACGGCCCTCGGAGCCGTGGGTGCGGCCATCGGTTTGGTGCCGCGTTTCATCGCTGAAGGCATCATCGACAACAACGCCATCGCTGTATTCACGGCCATCGGCATGTGCTGGAGCGGTTTCCTCAGCACCCACGCTGCCATGCTCGACAGCC
>Ga0310786_10007639_pt1 | contig 14066 bp, 10 predicted proteins | sample AusTroGonzalo_MG_FD_203881 | JGI IMG/M metagenome (GOLD analysis project Ga0310786, IMG submission 203881) | Bovine rumen microbial communities from tropical cattle in Woodstock, Queensland, Australia - Gonzalo_03 (v2) (version 2) | ecosystem: Host-associated > Mammals > Digestive system >... | reverse complement strand
CCGTCCTCGCCCAATGGTTCGCACAGCACTTTACGCCCTGCACTGATAATCGATACATAGAGTTCGCGAGGTTGAGGGAAGGTCTGCTCGGTAGAGATCTCGACTGCTTCATCGTCCATCACGACCCGCATGGTGACTCCTTCGGTCTCAACGGTAGGGAGGTCGAAGTCGTAGTGTATGCCATTGAGCATCATGCGAACCTTATACCGACAGGAATCGCTGAACACATACTCCATGATGCCACGTCCCATGCGGCTGGGAGGAAGTGGAGCAATGATGGAGTCATTGCACATCAACACACCTTCCACATCGATACGCTGTTTCTGCTCGTTCACCGTTTCCCAGCCAATGCGAGTGTGGTGACCTGCCACGATATGTCCGCTTTCTGGGTAAAAGTGTGCATTGAGTTTGGGTTCGAGATAACGGCGTTCGTAGTCGCCCAGCGTAACTTTCAGCGGCATAGCCTTAGTCTGCCAGGCAGCATCGACGGCAGGTTTCTGATAGACGGGAAAGACGCGCGAGAAGAGGCCGCAGAAGTTGCGGTTCTGACGCTGGATGTCGTCCTCGCCACCTAGCAAATGCTCGTTGATGTAGTCGGAGAGGATTTGCTCGGGGATGTAGGCATAGTTGAGCATCCATTTCGTATAGGCTCGGATTTCGTAATAGCCAGCGAAAGCATTGTCTTTCAGTGCAAACTGACCGTGAGCGTTGCCAGCTTCGTCGACTACCAGTTTCTGGCGTTCCACCAGATAGCCTTGTTCGTCGAGCAGTTCGATATAGAGGATGCGACTTACGGGTTTAGGTTCGTAGGTGTCGGCGGAGATGACGTATGCTTTGTACCAGATGGTATCGCCTGCGAAGTAGCAGTTGTTGTCGAGATGCAAGTACACTTTCTCCTGTGCCGGCAATTCCTTACTGAACAAGCTGTCGGGCAAGGTGGGCACGGCATATAGGGCTGAAGAGATGAACCACAGCAACAAAAGGGTAATATGTAACCAGCATCGTGTCATCTTCAATCTTCAATCAGGAATATGTCTTCTGGATATTCTATATCTGTGAGGAACAAGGCATTGCCTGGCATACTGCTACCTGCGGCACAACGGTCTTTCTGCTCGATGACTTGGCAGAACTGCTCGATAGTCATAGCTCCGCGTCCTACTTCCATGAGGGTACCAACGATAGCGCGTACCATGTTGCGCAGGAAGCGGTCGGCCTTGATGGTGAAGATGCCGTTCTCCCATCGTGCGTACATGATGCGACAGTTGTTGGTCTTGGTGTCGGTATGCAGTTTCGAGAAACTGGTGAAGTCGGTATAGTCGAACAGCCGTTCGGCAGCCTCGTTCATCTTGCTGTAGTCGAGTGGGAACGGACAGCGATAGGTGTAGTGACGATTGAACGGGTCTTTCGTACTGCTGACATGATATTGATAGGTACGGGCAGTCGCACTGAAACGAGCATGTGCATCTTCCTTGACGGGTACAATCTTATGAATGGCAATATCGGGAGGCAGTAGGCGGTTGAGGCGTCGTGCAAGTTCGACTAGGTCTGCCTTGGAGAGAGGAGCTTCTGTATCGAAGTGTGCCACCATCAGGCTTGCATTCACTCCTGTGTCGGTACGTCCTGCCCCAACGACTTCGATGTCTTGGCGCAATAGGGTGGAGAGGCCACGCATCAGTTCTGCCTGAATAGTGTTGGCATTGGGCTGAATCTGCCATCCGTGGTAGTTCGTTCCGTCGTATGATAAATAGATAAAGTAGCGCATAATCATCTCACTGTTAAGTGGAAGCAAGCTTGAAGTTTTTCGTATTTCACGTAGCAGCGATCTTCGGCTCGAAGGTCGTAGAGCACCTCGGCGAGCACTTTCTTCAGGTTGTCATCGTAGCGTGTAAGCTCGGTTCCTTCGAGTGGTACGAAGCGGTTGTAGGTGATGTCGATGGTAGTTCCGTAGCAGTGACAGGAGTTTGTGACCGAGTTGATGTTCCCTCGTTGGAGGTTCTGAATATCGGACGCTGTACGAAGTACCGAGGTGATGACAGGAATGTGGAGCGGGTAGCCCTTTGATTGGAGCGAATCGACGAAGTTGATGCCGATGGTGTTGAGCAGCAGCTGCGCTTTCGGCACGAGGTAGGGCATCGAATGAGTGAGGTCTTCTATTATATAATAAGGAGAGGTGGAAATATTGGTAAGAAGACCTTTGCTCACTAATTGCTTGATTTCCTCACGTGTTTCAGCCGGCTGAATACCATTTGCTTCGGCGGCAACGAGCTGGGTGGCATTGCTGTCGTTGAAGCACTCTGGGTAGCTCCACACTTTGCGAGAGAAGAACGTGCTGGATGCGGAGTCAGCGGAGAGTGTGTCGGAGTTTTCCGAGAAATCGGAGTTCTCGGAGTATTCGGAGTAATCAGAGTATTCGGAATATTCAGAATTATCAGAGTTTTCCGGGCTTTCTGGAATCTCCGTCTTTTCCGGAATTACTGCTGGTGCAGCCACAGAGTCCTTCTCAATGCGTTGTTGCTGTTTGGCCAGCATCTGTTCCTCAACTGGACTGAGTTTCCACAGGTGAGCAATACCGGCCAATGCTGCGACTACCAGTGCGAATGCGAGGTAGAACTTCGTTTGTTTGTATTTTGTCTTTTCTTTTGTCACGATATCTGTCGATTTTACGGCAAAGGTACAAAAAAATTCATAATTCATAATTCATAATTCACAATTATTTACTAATTTTGCAGCCAAATTCAACAATAGCGCAATGAAAAAGATATTATATTTGTTATTGCCGGCGCTGTTCGTGCTGGCATCGTGTGGCGAAAAAGTGGTAGAGAAACCACTGAATGGTAATGCTCGATTTGCTTTTGCCGATAGTAGTGTGTACGAAGGAGATTGGGTAAACGGTGAGCGCCAGGGTCAGGGAAAGATGACTTGGACGAACGGCTGTACATACGAAGGAGAGTGGAAGCACGACCTGCCTAACGGTCAGGGTATTTACACTTGGGAGAATGGTAACTCGTTCGAAGGCGAGTTCGTCGACAGTGTGCCTTGTGGTGTGGGAACGTATCGATGGAAAAATGGTGCATATTACGAGGGTATGTATAAGAATGGTCATCCCAACGGAACAGGTAAGTATCTTGCTCCTGACGGTTCGACGAAAGAAGGTACGTTCAAGGACGGATGGCTCGAAGGCGAAGGAATGGCTATCAACGAGTTCTCAGAGAAGTATACAGGAACCTTCAAGAAGGGTAAGCCCGACGGTCAGGGTACGATGGAATATCCCAATGGCGACCGCTACACAGGCTCTTGGGAAAATGGTAAGAGCGAAGGACAAGGCACTTATATCTATTCGAGCGGAAGCCGCTACTCAGGCAATTTCCATCGTGGAAAGGCTGATGGTTATGGAACGTATATTTGGGCGAATGGCAATCGCTACGATGGTAACTGGAAAAACGATATGCGCAATGGCTATGGCAAACTCACCACAGTGGAAGGTGAAGTTTACGAAGGCAGTTGGTATAACGACAATTTCGTGGAGTAAGCGTTAAAGCTACCATTAATAGTAAATTTAATTCCCGTTAATGGGAATTTTTGTTTCCCCTAAGGGCTGCAATTGTTACCCTTAGGGGTTGCAATGTATTTTGCTTGTTTAGGTTGTTAGTGCTTTTGTCGGGCAGACCTTTGTACACTTTTGGCAGAGGATGCACTCCGTAGCATTTTTTCGACTGCGTGAGTTCTTGTTTACCTCTACTTCCATCGGACATGCTTTCAGGCACTTTCCGCAATTGATGCATTTCTCCTCGTTGCACTTGATGCGCAGTAGTGCATAATGGCTCATAGGTTTGAGAAATACCGTTATAGGACAGATGTATTTGCAGAAGGCACGATTGTCCTTCAGAAGAATGGCAAGCAATATACCGACTACATAATAAACGATATTTCCTGCTATGAACAACACGAACATGGTGCGTGTATCAGCCTTATCGAGCCAGAAAAGCAGTAGAACAACTGCTAATGACAAGCCAAACATGATATATCTGATAAATCCCCATTTCTTTCTTGGCGCTTTAGGCTGTTTATAGGGCAGAAGGTCGAGAATCATAGCTGTCCAACAGGCAAATCCACACCAGCCTCTTCCAAACAAGAGCGGACCGAAAATCTTAGCTATGGTATAGTGTATCGTGCCTGCTCCCCAAAATCCACAAAGTAGATAATACCACAGTCCCTCAATCTGCATATTTTCGCGGCATATAAGCCCGAGGAACACCAGCATATAAGTGCCTACACCGAACTGAGTAAACTCTCTGGCATACTTCCAGCCTGATGCGAACATCACTCCACCTAACCCGATGCAGATGCCTATATACGAGAAGTTGAGGAGGAAGAACAGATTACCAGTAGCTTGCCACAACCAGACGGCAATAACCTCGAATACCAGAAACAAGATGATTGATGATCGATATTTTTTCATCTTAGCTATTTTGATACGTTCAGATAAGATTTCAGTGCCTCAATATATTCCTCGAAAGCATTCAAGCCAGTTGGGGTGATGCGGCAGATGGTGCAAGGTTTCTTACCTTTGAAGGTCTTCTCCACCTCGATGTAACCCGCTGCCGACAGTTTGTCAATCTGCACACTCAGGTTGCCCGCCGTAGCTTCCGTCTGCTCCTTGATATACGGGAACTCGGCCTCTTCCGTACTGACCAGCAATGACATTACGGCCAGTCGCAACTCGGAGTGGAGTAGGGGATCTAACGTAGGAAACATAGGCTACTTCTGTCTTTTGAGCATCAGTCCTGGGAGCATCAGGCCAACGAGTGCGAATACGAAGATGGTGAGGCAAGGCAGCATCGTGGCAGCAGCGGCTGCACGTAGGGAAAGATGTGGCTGGTCTGAGAGCAGCAGCACAATTGTCTGTCCCATGCCGAAATGTTCCCAAATGAAGCACCCCAAACCAGCTACGATACCGAAAATGATGAGCCAACGTTGTTTCAGAATGTGACCTGTAATCGTGATGGCCATTCCCATCAAAAGTACAATGACAGGGGTAACTTCGATTCTAGAGGCTACATATGATTCGATTGGCAGAACTCGGGCTGCTACAAAGCCCCAGATGAGAGCAATGACAAAGTAGCCGATAACGAACCATGCGAATGTCGACCATGTCTTGGCAACCATCGAGCCGACCAGACTTACAGGCGTGTGCGCGTGTTCCTTATTATATTTACGCATGAAGAGCCAGATGATGAGTGGGAGAACCAACCACAATAGATGGCCGACACCTACTATTGCGTTATTGATTAGAACAAAATTGATGATAGCGATGACGACTGCCATACACATCGTGCAGATACCAGAGATGAAAAGCGACTGCCCCGTTACCTTGGAGACGGCACGGCGGCTTTGAGCAATTTGCTGAGTGATGATTTCCAGACTGCGCTCGGCAGTCATATTTTTTGTTTCTTCCATTGTTTTTTCTTTGTTTGTTTAGTTGGACTATTGATTTGTTACTCTCTCTTTGTGCCGCCGCTCTCCTCCTGCAGAAAGGACAGTTTTGGTACTATGTGCTTCGAATCACGCCGCAAAGTTAAACAAGTTTATAATATAAACCAAATTATTTTGCAAAATAATGCACTTTTCAATGAATTTTTTTTATTTTTGATGTAAAAAGTGCAGTTTTCCTATTATTTCATCATCCGCTTTAGCAGTGGGCATAAGCAGAAAAGGATGATGGATGCAACGGCCGACATGACAACAAAGATGAGGAAGAAATCATGGAGGTCGGTGATGGGAATGCCCAACAGATATTTGGTCTGGCCTTCTTCAGGATAGAGTGTGGCGAGTTTGCCTGCTGTGTAATTGCTGACGGAGGTGGACAGATACCAAATGCCCATCATCAATGAGGCGAAACGTTTGGGTGATAGGCGGCTGACAAGACTGAGCCCAATAGGGGAGAGGGATAGCTCGCCCAGCACTTGGATGAAGTAGAGACTGATAATCCACAGGATGCTGACCTTGAGGCCTGGTTCTACATCTTTCACGCCAAAGGCAATGACGAGATAAGCTAAAGAGAGGAGTGCCAAGCCGATAGCGAGTTTCTGAATAGAGTGGGGTTCGAATCGTCCCATCTTCTGCCACATCCAATTCATCACTGGTGCAAGCACCACACAGAAGAGGGCAGGGAAAGTCTGGAACCACGAAGTAGGCATTTCCCATCCGAAGAAAGTCTTGTCGGTCTGTTGGTCTGCAAAATAGGTGAGTGAACTGCCTGCCTGCTCGTAGGCTGCCCAGAAGAAGATGACAAAGACGGCCAGAATTACGATGACCAGCATGTGAATATAATCGGTACGAGTGAGAGCCTTTCCTAAATCCTTCTCTGAGGGGGCGGACTTGGGAGAGGTTCCAATTTGTCGACCATCAGGTGTAACGAGGAAACGGTTTTTGAATGTCCAGAAGATAATCATCGACAGGGAAATGACGATGCAGGCGATGAGGAATCCCCAGCGGAATCGGCCAGGGTCTTGGAAGCTACCTTCAAAGAGTCCACAAACTAGTGGGGCAAGTAAGGCTCCGATGTTTACACCCATATAGAAGATGGTGAAGGCTGCATCCTTGCGACGATCGTCTTGTGGATAGAGGTCACCTACCATCGTGGCGATGTTGGGTTTGAACAGTCCGTTTCCAATAACCAGCATCCCTAAGCCCGATACCATGAACCAAAGGGAGAGTGTGTTGTCGACAGAGGGGTCGATGGCTCCACCTTCGACCTGAATGCTCGGCTGAATGAAGCAGGCACTGAGGAACATCAGGAACTGACCGATGGCCATGCAGATGCCGCCAGTAAGGATGCTACGACGATTGCCCCAATAGCGGTCGGCAATGTATCCTCCGACGAGGGGAGTGAGATAGACCAGACTGGTGAAGGTGCCATATACTTCAGAGGCACGAGTCATGGTGAACAAAGCTGCCACCATATAAAGCGTCAAGAGCGCTCTCATACCGTAGTACGAGAAACGCTCTGACATCTCTGTTACGAACAACAGGTATAGACCTTTGGGATGTGAATTCATTATGCGGTCATCTTCTTGAGCTTCTTCAGCAATGCGAACATCACGATAGCACTGATGACGCAAAGACCGATGAGGATGCCCCAGTTAGCCATCAAAGGAATCTTGTTCCAAAGCATTGATGGAATAGAACTGAGGTAGTTACCGATGGCTGTTGCCACGAACCATCCACCCATCATCATTCCCTTGTACTTTGGAGGAGCGACCTTTGATACGAATGAGATACCCATTGGAGAAAGGAGCAACTCAGCCAAGGTAAGGGTGAAATAAGTAGAAATGAGCCATGATGGAGACAGGATGCTCTGGGTCTTGTCGCCGAGGTCCATTGGTGAGATGAGGTCGGTAGATGCCAAAGTGATGACACCGAATCCAAGTGCGGCAACCAACATACCCCAAGCAATACGTGCTGGAGCACTGACTTCTTTACCCTTATTTGCCAAAGCACCGAAGAACGCCATGCTGAATGGGGTGAGGGCAACAACGAAGAATGGGTTGAATTGCTGGAAGTCAGATGGCTGAGCATTGTATGGGTCGCTCATACCGAGGTATAATGCAATAGCTCCACCAACACAAGCAAGCGTGAGTACGCCACAGATGACGCGGTTCTTCATCGTCTTTGACTGGAAGGTACCGAAGCCTGTATAGACAGCCACAGCAAGCAGTGCGAGACTGAAGATGCTGAAGCCGATACGCATACCACCGCTGACGCTAAGGTTTGTATATTTCTTTGCAAAGAAGGTGAGTGCCGAACCGTTCTGATGGAAGGCCATCCAGAAGAAGATGACAACTGCGAAGACGAGCAAGAGGGCGATGATGCGGTCTTTGGTCTGCTTTGGAGTCAACTCCTCAACAGGTGCCGCAGCAGCCTTCGCCTGCTTTGCAGTCACATCAGCATGCTTGAACCATTTGCGGAAGATGAAATATACCAACGCAGAGAGGATTAGTGAAGCACAAGCTACGCCGAAGCAAAGTCCGTAAGCACCATAGAGCACCTTAAGGTATTCTGGGTCTTGGTTTGCTGCATCATATACCATATTGTATTGTGCCAGATATTGGTTGGTGATGTAGCTTGCCATAGCAGGTGCAAACATCGCACCGATATTGATGGCCATGTAGAACAAGCTGAATGCCGCATCACGCTTAGATGAATACTTGGGGTCATCGAACAGATTTCCTACCAATACCTGCAGGTTGCCTTTGAACAGACCCGTACCGATAGATACAAGTGCCAATCCGCCGAACATCGTGTACATGCCTACATTGTCGGCTGCGGTTGGTACGGCCAGTCCCAGATAACCAAGGAACATGACAATCATACCGATAGTAACACACTTGCCGTAACCAATCTTGTCGGCAATCATACCACCGAAGAGTGGAGAGAAATAAACGACTGCAAGGAAGATGGCGTAGACGTTTCCTGCTACAGATTCGTCCCATCCGAATTTCGCCTGCATAAAGAGGGTGAAGATGGCCAACATGGTGTAGTAGCCGAATCGTTCACCTGTGTTTGCCAAAGCTAGGGCAAACAAACCTTTGGGTTGTCCTTGAAACATAGTCTTATTTACTATTTAACAATTTACAATTTACTATTTCTTAATATTTGCTTGTTCCAGACCGTAGCCTTTCTTCTTGTCTTCCAACTTCAGCAGAAGGGCAATCACGATGGAGATGATACCACATACAGTAAAGATAATCATTGAAGTGGTGTAGTCTGTCACATCGTTGGCATCGGTATTGGCTTTATTCACCTTACCAATCATTACAGGCACCATTGAAAGACCGATATTCTGGATGTAGAAGATCACAGCATAAGCGGTCCCTAACAGTTGCATCGGGATAATCTTCGGAACAGAAGGCCACATGGCTGAAGGTACCAGTCCGAATGCGATGCCAAGCAGCACCATCGCAGCAATAGCAATAGCTACAGAAGTAACGGCTGGGATGGCGAAGATACTATGAACGATGGTCAGCAGTATAGAACCTATCACCATCAAAGTTGCACCCTTACCATATTTGTCATAGATGGAACCAAAGAGTGGTGTGAGGAAGATGGTTCCGAAGGGCAACATTGCAGGAATCAATCCTGCTAATTCCGGATCGATACCGTATTTAGTAACCATCAATTTTGTAGCGAACTTGAGGAATGGGAATACACCTGCGTAGAACATCAAGCAAAGCAAAGTGATGAGCCAGAAGCCTTTGTTGGCGAAAATCAGCTTCAGGTCAGCAAACTTGAATCCTTCCTCTGGTTCGGCAGAAGTTGCACTTGCTTTCTCCTTGTCGAACTTCTTATCCATCACACAATAAACGAGGTAGCTGATGAGACCTGCACATAGCATCGCTGCACCCAGTCCTACAGATGCAGATACACCTCCGAATTTCTGTGCGAAAGGCAAAGCGAGGGCAAGGGCACCAGCTGTACCAATACGTGCCAAAGCAACTTGAAGACCCATCGCGAGGGCCAATTCATGACCTGTGAACCATTTGACGATAACTTTCGAAACGGTGATACCTGCGATTTCACAACCTACGCCATAAATGGCAAAGCCAAGACAGGCGATGATGACTTGCATAGGGTACTCTGTGCCGAAAATCGACATACTTCCTTCGAAGTCGTTGCCGACGGCGTACCACTTAATAAGCGCACCACCAAACATCAAGGCGGTGGACATGATACCTGTGAAGCGGATGCCGAACTTATCGAGGATGATTCCGCCGAAGAAGAGCATCAACAGAAATACGTTGAAATAACCATAGGAGCCTGAGAAGAATCCATAGTCATCGGCATTCCAACCGAGACCTACACCATCTGCACCTTTGGCGGCAGTAAGCATAGGCTCCAGTGGTGACATCACGTCTGTGAAAAAGTAAGCGAACATCATGGTGAAGGACACGATGATGAGGGCAGTCCAACGAGCTGCTTTTGATTCGCTAAGTTTCTTTTGAATAGCTTGTGTCATATTTGTTGAGTTTTAAAGTTTATTGTTGGGCTAATTGGGCTAATGGACCTAATGAGGCTTCCTTATTTCAGCCACCTATCGAGCCAAGTGAAGTAAGTGCGTTGCCAAAGGATACCGTTCTGGGGTTTGAGTACCCAGTGGTTCTCATCTGGGAAGAGCAGCAGTTGAGCTTCGAGACCCATATACTTTGCTGCGTTGAAGGCAGCGATGGCTTGTGACGATACGATACGGTAGTCCTTATCGCCATGTATACATAAGATAGGTGTATCCCACTTGTCAACAAACTTATGTGGTGAGTTGGCAAATGAGCGTGCTACAGCAGGGTTGTCTTTATGCCAGAATGCACCTCCGAGGTCCCAGTTGGTGAACCATGCCTCTTCAGTCTCCAGATACTGCTGCTCCAGGTTGAAGATTCCGTCGTGGGCAATGAAGCACTTGAAACGCTTGTCGTGATTGCCGGCCATCCAGTAGACGCTGAATCCGCCGAAGCTGGCACCTACACAACCCATACGGTCTTTGTCGATATAAGGAAGAGTTGCAGCTGCATCGTCGATAGCTGACAGAAGGTCTTGCATACATTGGCCTCCGTAGTTGGTGCTGATGTCCTCGTTCCATTTCGAACCGAATCCAGGAAGACCACGGCGGTTAGGTGCTACGACTACATAGCCGTTTGCTGCCATAATCATCATGTTCCAGCGGAAGCTCCAGAACTGGCTTACAGGACTCTGAGGTCCACCTTCGCAGAACAGCAGGGTAGGATACTTCTTTGTTTCGTCGAAGTTTGGAGGAAGGATGATCCATGAGAGCAGGTCAGCTCCATCTGTTGCCTTCGACCAGTGAGGGATGACCTCACCCCATGCTACGTTCTCTCTGAAATATTTGTTTTCGTCAGTTACCTGAGTAACTTTTCCTGTCTGTTTGTCAACCAGATAGAGCTCGGTTGCCTCTTTCATCGACTGACGTGAACAGAGCAGCTGATCGCCACAAAGTGCTACGCCTGTGTAGTCGTACTGGCCTTCAGTCAGTTGTTTCACTTCACCCTCAAGGTTCGTACGATATACATGAGTCGTTCCTTGCCAAACACCTACGAAATACAGGGTCTTGCTATCCTTGTCCCAGCAATAAGCATCGACGTTGCTGTCGAACTCCTCTGTGACATAAGTCTTGTTGCCTGTGGCTAACTCGCAGATACACAGACGGTTACGGTCGCTCTCATAGCCGTCACGTTCCATACTTTGCCAAGCAACGTATTTGCCGTCAGGCGAGAACTGAGGATTGATGTCGTAACCGACGTTACTATCCTTGACGTCCTCGTGTGTGTTGATATATTGGTCTTGGAGCGATTTCGATGGGTCGCAGATGTTATCTGGTGCGAAAGGTATGCCGCCATCAGGAACAACACCAAACTCACAGCCGTCCTTGCAAAGGTTCTTTGCTTTATCCAGCGAGCCACTCTCTACGTCGTAGAGGAAGATATCAGAATCGGTGCTGATAGCATAAGCCAAACCCATCTTGCAACGGCAAGTGAATGCGATGAATTTGCTGTCAGGACTCCAAGCCAGTTGCTCGATACCTCCAAATGGTTCCATCGGGCACTCGAAGTTTTCCTCTTCGAGTATATCGAACTCTTCACCGCTTTCGATGTTGAGCACGAATGGATGTGGAATACTCTCCACATAATGATCCCAATGACGGAACATAGGACCATCAATCACCAGTCCTGTGCTCTTTGGCAGGTCTTCAGGACGTTCGTGAATGATGTTGTGGAAAGGAACCTGATGAATCACAATCGCTTTCTTTCCGTCAGGCGAGAAGAGGTAGTCGTCCACATCTTTCTCGCACTTCGACAGTTGCTTACGACCGCTTCCGTCGGCATTCATCACCCAAATCTGGCTCACTCCGTCCTTATCGGGAGCAAGGTAAGTGATTTGCTTGTCCTCGTTGTAATATTTTGGTGCCGACTCGCTGCTAGTAGCAGTTGTCAGCTGTTTCTCACTTGTTCCATCTGTGTTGATGGTGTAGATGACGGTGTGGCTTTTGTTTTCCTCCACACTGTAGTAGCTTACGTTGTATGCGACAGTTTTTCCGTCTGCACTTGCATCGTAGCTGCCTACACGTCCCATGGCCCAAAGGAGTTCGGGTGTGAACTGTCCGTCTTTCACTTCTGGCGTCTGCCTGCCTATCATGGTTGCAGCAGGTTCGTTGTTACATGCTTCCATCATTACTAAAGCCATTAGGCTTGTTGCGATTAGTACTTTTTTCATACGGATTCAATATAAGGATTGATTATTTATTTCCTTTTCTTTTGTTCTTCTTGCTGCTTGCGCGCCATCTCCTGCTGCTTCTCAGCCATTGCTTGCAGACGTCCCATCATCGATGATGTCTTCTGCACTCCGCTATTGTTGGCTTTGCGTTCCTGATAACGACGTTCGAGCTGCTCCAACAGTTTCTTGTCGTCAGTCGTCTTACGCAAGTACCACATCATGATGATAGAGATAAGACCAGAGACGAAGTAATAGTAGTTGAGGCCGGCTGAATAGTCGTTGAATGAGAAGAAGAACACCACAGGCATGAGGTATTGCATCCATTGCATCATCTTCATCTGCTGTGCCTGATCAGGACTCATCGTGTCACGTTGCTGACGCATCATGATCCATGTGTTGGCAACTGTTGACAAGCACCAGAGTACACAGAAGAGGCTCAGGTGGTCTCCGATACCCCAAATGTGGGTGCCCCAGTTGATGACGTCGTCGTAGGTGCTGAGGTCGTCTGCCCAAAGGAACGACTGGCCTCGCAGTTCGATGGCGTTAGGGATGAAGTTGAAGAGGGCAATCCAGATAGGCATCTGAATCAGCATTGGCAGACATCCACCCATCGGGCTTACACCATATTCTGAGTAGAGTTTCATGGTTTCCTGCTGACGCTGCATGGCCTGGTCTTTATCCGGATATTTCTTCGAAATCTCTTCAATCTTTGGTTTCAACACGCGCATACGAGCACTTGATAGGTAGCTCTTGCGGTTGAGTGGGAAGATGGCAAACTTGATGACCAAGGTAAGTATCAACAGCACGATACCCATGTTGATGCCCCATCCTGTCATGAAGTCGAAGAGGTAAAGCATGAAGAAACGGTTGATGTACTTGATGAGCGGCCATCCCAGATAGACGATACTCTGAAGGTCAAGATCGCTGTCTGAGTTACACAGCTTCTCGTTCTCGCGTAGGGTAGAGAACTTGTTCGGACCGATATACATCTTCAGGTTTGTAGGTGTTTTGCCTGAAGGGTCGAATTCTGTAGCCACCTCAGCCTTGTACGACTTCAGATAGCCGTTCGACTTTTCTTTTTCATGGCGGGTTTGGCTAAACAGCTCTGGTTCGAAATCCTTGTCTGCGATGAGTATCTGGCTGAAGAACTGTGTCTTAAATGCTACCCATTCCAATCGGTCGCCATCGAAGTCGGTCTCTTTCTCGTCAGCACCAGCCGAACTCAGTTCGTCTGTATCGTCGTTCGTTGTACGATAGGTAATTGTGCTGTAGCGGTTCTCGAAGTCGAATCCTTTTTCCTGCTGACGCATGTTCTCGTTCCATACGATATCGAACGACTTGGTCTTCGTTGAGAAGAATCCGTCAAGACCCTTCGCAGCAATTGTCATGTTGAGGATGTATGAGTTTGGTTGCAGCTCGTAGCTGATGTCGATACTTCCGTCGGCTACAGGCAGGCTCATGGTCACAGCATTCTGTTTCTTGTCTTTGGGTGCGAAGTACAGCTCGCTTGTCTCGATGTTGTCTTCTTTCCCATCAAAACGGAATTCCATCTCCGAGTCGCCCTTGTCGAACAGCACTACTGGGCCTCCTTGTTGGTTTTTATAGGTAGGGTCTTTCAACTCTGCACGTGCCAACTGTCCGCCTCTGTTCTGGATAGTCAGTTTCAGCAACTCATTTTCAATGACAGTAGTTCCTTCGTTCTTCTGACGAGCGGCAAACAGAATGTTGTTGGAGTCGGTCTTCTGTTCCATCTCCTTCAGTGCCTTCTTGTCTTCCTCTATGTTTTT
>Ga0310786_10007638_pt1 | contig 14067 bp, 14 predicted proteins | sample AusTroGonzalo_MG_FD_203881 | JGI IMG/M metagenome (GOLD analysis project Ga0310786, IMG submission 203881) | Bovine rumen microbial communities from tropical cattle in Woodstock, Queensland, Australia - Gonzalo_03 (v2) (version 2) | ecosystem: Host-associated > Mammals > Digestive system >... | reverse complement strand
CAAAACGTAAGGAGAAATATCAAAACCTTGGATGGGTTTAATGTATTCACGTAGTTTTGCATATACCGGTTCGGTTATTTTATGCAAGAAAGTGAGGAATTTTTTGAATGCCGGTCCGCCTTGACCGATAAGATTAAAATGCATGCACCAATATAAGGCAACATTAACTACGTTTAAGATGAAATAGAGATATAAAACGCCTTCAATGCACCAAAGCAATGTTTCCAATATAATAGTCATAAGTTTTTCTCCTTGTATGTTTAATAAGGTTTTTGTTAGTATCGCTACTAATATCTAATTTTAAGTTAATAGGTAAAGCGTAATCCGTCAACAAAATAAAATATTGATGCAATAAAGATTTTATTTGAAAAAAATAAAGTTTTGTCGTATAGGTATTGCAGATTATAGATAATTTGGTTGTTTTGCAGATTAGGATATGGCAAAAAAGTATTTTATTAAAACATATGGCTGCCAGATGAATGTTTATGATTCAAACAGAATGGCAAATATGCTTGAAGAAATGGGGTTAGTTAAGGCAACAGGGCAAAGAGATGCCGATGTGGTTGTGTTTAATACTTGTCATATCAGAGAAAAAGCTTCTGAAAAACTTTTTTCCGATTTGGGAAGAGCCTATCAAATTAAATTGGAAAGGGCAGAGACCGGTCTTGATACTATTATGGGGGTAACAGGCTGTGTGGTTCAGGCAGAAGACGCCGAGATTATGAAAAGAGCGCCGTATGTTGATTTTGCTTTGGGCCCTTTGAGATATTTTCGCTTAAAAGAAGTTGTGAATGAAATCTTTAATAAAAGAGATGTGCAACTTTTGGATACGGAATTTTCGGCTGTTTCCAAGTTTGATTTGTTGCCCGAAAATAAGGCAGAAGGGGCTTGCTCGTATTTGGCCATACAAGAGGGATGTAATAATTTTTGCACTTATTGTGTGGTGCCTTATACACGCGGTGTGGAGATGAGCCGCCCTGTGGAAGATATCTTAAAAGAAGCACGGCGTTTGGTTCAAACGGGTAGCTTGGAACTCAATCTCTTGGGGCAAAATGTTAATTCTTATCATGGAGAAGATGCTCAAGGTAAAGAAAGAAATTTGGCTTATTTACTTAATAAAGTTGCAGAAATTGATGGCTTAGAAAGACTTCGTTATACCACGTCTTATCCGGCTGATGTGGATGATGATTTGATAGATTGTCATAAAAATTTGAAGAAATTGATGCCTTATTTGCATTTGCCGATACAATCCGGTTCTGATGAAATCTTAAAAAAGATGAACAGGCGGCATACAAGCAGAGATTACCTTAAGGTGGTTGAAAAATTGAAAAAGGCTAACCCAGATATCGGTATGTCTTCAGATTTTATTGTGGGTTTTCCGGGGGAAACAGATGAAGATTTTAAGAAAACCCTTGATGTGGTTAATGAGGTAAAATATATCCAGGCTTTTTCTTTTAAATACAGCAAACGTCCGGGGACACCTGCTGCCGTGATGGAAAATCAGATAGAAGAAAAAGTCAAAAAAGAGAGGTTGCAAATTTTGCAAGATTTGTTGTTTGATTATCAAACAAAATTTAATGAAAGCAGTGTCGGTAAAGTGATGCCGGTGCTGTTTGAAAGCAAAGGTCGGCATAAAGGACAACTGACGGGGCGTACGCCTTATATGCAGAATCTTTATGCAACGGCTGATGATTCGTTGATTAATAAAATTGTAAATGTGCGCATTGTCGGCGCTTCTATGAACTCTTTAAGCGGGGAGGTAATTTAAATGGCAGAACTTAATTTTGAATTGTTTAATAATCAGTTGTTAAAGGTTGTGGTTGGGGTGAATGATGAGAACATTCGTCTGATTGAAAGAATGCTTAATGTGGAGATATTAAGCTTTGGTAATCAGATTACCATCAAAGGCGCTACGGGCGATATTGATAATGCCAAAACGGCCATTGATATTTTGTACGAAAAGGCAAGCAAAGGTCATGTGATTGGCTCACAAGAAGTTAAAGCCGCAGTTCGTATCAGCGGTGGTAGCGGTACAGCTGATGAAAAACAGTCTTTAAGCGAAATGGTTTTAAAAACGAAAAAACGTTATATTTATCCCCGGTCTGCCACTCAAGCAGCTTATATTACCGAGATGATGAACAATGAGTTGGTATTTGGCTTAGGACCTGCCGGTACGGGTAAAACATATTTGGCGGTGGCTTTGGCTGTTTCTATGATGTTAGAGGGTGCTGTTGATAAAATAATTTTATCAAGACCGGCGGTGGAGGCCGGTGAAAATTTGGGATTTTTGCCCGGTGATTTGAAAGAAAAAGTGGATCCCTATTTAAGACCTTTGTATGATGCTTTGTATGAAATGTTGCCAGCCGAACAGGTGGATAAAAAATTGGCCTTGGGTGAAATAGAGATAGCACCGCTTGCTTTTATGCGCGGACGTACACTTTCTAACGCATTTGTTATCTTGGATGAAGCACAAAATACTACCCCGATGCAAATGAAAATGTTTTTAACCCGTCTTGGTGAAAATTCCAGAATGGTGGTTAATGGTGACTTGAGCCAGGTGGACTTGCCGCGCGGTGTGATTTCCGGTTTGCGTGATGCCTTAGATACACTTCATGGTGTGCCCAATATCGGTTCGGTAACTTTTTCGGCCAATGATGTGGTTCGTCATGGTTTGGTTGCCAAAATTGTTAAAGCTTATGAAGAAAAAAGCAAAAAGGCTCAAGATGAAAAGTAAGGTAATTGTTGATACGCTTATTCATGATGACCAATGGCTGGAAAATGTTGATTTTGATGCCATTAAGGTTGTTGATGAAGTTAAAGATTTGACCTTTAACTATGTAGCCGATATAGCCAAGCACGAACTTCTTGGTATGGATAAAACATTTAATGTTAATGTTTGTCTGAGTAATGATGAGGAAGTTCAAGAGCTTAATAAACAATTTCGGAAAATGGATAAGCCGACAAATGTGTTGTCTTTTGCCAATATTGATGATGATGAATTTTGGGATGCCTTGCCAAAAGCTTCTGAAGTTGATTTGGGCGATATTATCTTATCCTTTGATACCTTACAAAAAGAAGCCAGCATGAAAAATATTTCCGTTTATGCGCATTTTTGCCATTTGCTCGTGCACGGATTTTTGCATATTTTGGGATTTGATCATCAAGAAGATGAAGAAGCTGAAGAAATGGAGAGTTTGGAAATAGAAATTTTAGCGGCTTTTTCAATAGACAATCCCTATCAAGATGAAAAAGAAGCATAAAATATGGAAATGGCTTTAAAAAAAAGATATGTGATTTTTTTTGGTTGTTTGACAGCGCTTTGTTCGGGCGGACTGTCAGGGTTTATTTTTCCGCCTTTTCATGGTGCTTTTTTAGGATATGCGGCCTTTGTTTCTTTTTTGATTTTTTTATTTTTTAATGAAAGGTCTAAAAAAGAATTATTTTGGTACAGCTATATTTTCGGTTTTGCCTTTTTTGCGGCTTGTTTTTCATGGATTAATAATGCCTTGTTGGTTGATGAAGAGAGGTTGGGTTCATTTGTTCCTTTAACTGTTTTTGCCATAGGAAGTTTTTTTGGTTTGTTTTGGGCAATACCCGCGGCTGTTTCGGGCTTTTTTAGGAATATTTATAGCCGTATGCTCTCTTTTGCTGGTGTTTTTGTGTTTATGGAATGGGTTCGTAGTTTTATTTTTACAGGATTTCCGTGGAATTTGCTGGGAACGGCTCTTGCTTTTGATGTTCGGCTGATTGCCGGTGCTAAATATATTGGTACATACGGCTTATCGCTGTGTTTGTTGTTGTTTTGCTTAGGCATCTCTTTAATTCTTGTTTGTCTTCTAAAAAGGCAGTGGTGCTGGCAAAGCTTAGGCTTTGTTTTGGTTCCGTTTGGGTTTGTTTTGGCGGCAAGTTTTAGTTTTGAAAGTGTAGATGATTTGAGCGGACTAACGGTGCGTTTGGTGCAACCGAGTATTCCTCAAACTTTGAAGTGGAATAAAGAATCTCTTTATCAGAATTTTCGGAAATATATTGATTTAAGCAAAGAAAATTCTCTTGATGATGTGGATGTGGTTGTGTGGGGAGAAACGGCCAGTCCTTATTTTTTAGACCATGATGCTGAGCACTTATCAGAGCTTTTGGAAGCTGTTCCCGATAAGGGATTTCTTTTAACGGGAGTCTTAAGGCTTTCCATGGAAAACGGGGTAATTATTCCCTATAATTCTATGTTTGTGATTAATCACGAAGGACAAATTAAAGATTATTATGATAAGGCCCATTTGGTTCCTTTTGGGGAATATTTGCCGTTTAGAGAATATTTGCCGGAATTTATGCACTCTGTTGCAGATATTATCGGTGATTTAGGACAAGGCGAAAAACACAAAAACATTCGCGTAGCAGGGCTTCCTCTTATGGGTGGGGCTATATGTTATGAAAGTATTTTTCCAAAAGATGTTATTAATCAAAAGAATCGTCCGGAAATTTTGGTTGTGTTGGCAAATGACGGATGGTATGGCATCAGTGCCGGACCTTATCAGCATTTTGTTGCAGCGCAAATGCGTGCCATAGAAGAGGGTATAACGGTTATCAGAAGCGGAAATAACGGCATCAGCGGGGTGATTGCTCCAAATGGTGAAGTTTTGGGTGTAATAAGACTTGATGAAGTAGGTGTTTCTGATGTGAAACTTCCTAAAGTTCTTTTTGTGAAGACTTTATATGGGCAATATGGCAATGCCATACCGCTTATATTGATTTTACTGGTCTTACTTTTAGCTATTGCAACAAATTTTGGGGTATTTTTGAAATTTAAAAATACAACTTATGGGTTGTAATTTGTTGTTGAGATGATAGTATTTGAGAAAAATGTGTTGATTTTAAATTATTTTAGATGTATATCAGCTTTACATTGTATCTGTTACTAGCATGGAGGTTAAAATGCCGCGCGGACGCAAGAGAAAAATAGATTTTGTCGGTAGTGAAGCCGTTATAGAAAGCGGAATCGGTCCAATTGATGTGCATGTCGGTGCACGCATTGCTGCCAGAAGAAAACTTTTGCAACTTAGTCAAAAGGAGTTGGCAGATAAATTGGGTATCACCTTTCAACAGGTTCAAAAATATGAAAAGGGCGTTAACCGTATAGGTGCCGGTAGACTTTATAGTATTGCTAATATTTTGGGCGTTGATATTAATTACTTTTATGATGATGTGGATACCAAAAGTTATACGCAACAGTCTAATTTTGATGGTTTTTACGGCGTGGGCTTTTTCCAAGAAGATGCTATTGAACAGCAATTTGATCCGTTTAACGGCGCAGAAGCAACAATGCTCTTAAAAGCTTTTTATTCGCTTCCGGCAAAGGCCAGGGCTTCGTTGCTGGTATTGTTAACAAGTTTGCGTGATAAAGAAGAAGAAAATAGTGAATCTTAATTTTGAGAAGAAACCGGATGTTCCAAAATTTTTCGGACGCCGGAAAGGTCGCGTTGTCCGTAAGGCTAAGACTTTTTTGTTGGAACAAATGTTGCCGCAACTTCGTGTGTCTGAAAAAGCAGATTTTGATAAAGACAAAATGTTTGGCGAATCTAAAAAAGAAATCTGTTTAGAAATAGGTTTCGGTGACGGTCAGCATTTGTTTGGCCAGGCTGAGAAAAATCCTCAAAACGGATATGTCGGCGTGGAAGTTTTTCAAAACGGTGTGGCTAATTTGTTGACCCTTATCAGCGGAATAAAAGAAGGTAATCAACTGCCTGAAAAGATTGATGTATTATCTTATAATGTTTCCAATATTCGGGTTTATGATGATGATGTACGGTTGTTATTTTCTAAAATTCCCGATAACTTTTTTGATAAAGTTTATCTGCTTTTTCCGGACCCTTGGCCCAAGAGCAGACATACGGAAAGACGTTTTGTTAATCCTTCTAATCTTAAAGAATTGGCAAGAATTCTTAAGAAAGGCGGTTTGTTTAGGGTGGCCACCGATCATCCGATTTATAAGAGGCATGTCTTACGCGTGATGCATGAAAATGCGGATTTTGTGTGGACGGCTAAGTGCGGAAATGATTGGAGGCATGAGCCGACAGACTGGATAAAAACCAAATATCAGCAAAAGGCCTTGCGAGAGGGAAGGCGCCCCGTTTGGTTTGATTATTTAAAGGTGTCACTTTGAAAAGGTGGTGGAAAAGTAGCACTTTTTAAAGGTAAAATTAAATTTTATATATTAAGTTAGGAAAAAATTCGGGAAAGTTTGCGCTTTATGGCGTTTCTTTTCTTATGGTTAAATAATTTTAAGGAAATAAAAATGGTATCAGTAGCAGAAAAAATGGCAGCAAATATGGATGCGTCCGTTTTTAGTAAAGCAACAGATTTACATAAGCGTTTATTGTTTACACTTATGGCATTAATTGTGTTCAGACTTGGCACATTTATTCCTCTTCCGGGAATTGATGCAAGAATTCTTGCCGAGATTTTTAACAGACATCAGAGTGGTCTTTTAGGTATGTTTAATATGTTTTCCGGTGGTGCATTGGAACGTATGACCATTTTTGCTTTAAACATTATGCCCTATATTTCGGCTTCCATTATCTTGCAGCTCGGGCAATCTATTGTTCCGTCTTTAGCTGCACTTAAAAAAGAAGGTGAGGCCGGACATCGTAAAATGGTGCACTATACAAAATTACTTACGGTTTTGATTACGGTTATACAAGGCTATGGTATTGCTATGGGGCTGATGAGCTTGTCCAGCGGTGATGGCTCAAGTGCCGTGGTGATTGCGCCATATACATTTATTTTTTCAACGATTATCTCCTTAACCGGTGGTACGATGTTTATTGTATGGTTGGGTGATCAAATTACTTCACGCGGTGTTGGTAACGGTTCATCTCTTATCATTACCGTTGGTATTATTGCCAATATTCCTTCTGCTATCGGACAGACTTTGGAATTAGGTAGAATCGGTTCTATGTCTCCGATTGTTATCTTAGGTTTGTTTGTGATGAGCATTGCTCTTGTTTTCATTATCTTAAAAGTTGAAATGGCACAAAGAAAGATTTTGGTTCAATATCCAAAGCGCCAAGTTGGCTTGAGAATGACTTCGGCTGAAAGCTCACATTTGCCGCTTAAGATTAATCCGACAGGTGTTATTCCGCCGATTTTTGCCAGTGCTTTGTTGCTCTTGCCTATTACGGTTGCCAATATTTGGGCAAATAACGGACCGGCTTGGGTGCAGACTGTCAGCAGATACCTTAATCATGGTCAACCTTTATATTTAGCTTTGTATGCGCTTCTTATCGTGTTCTTCTCTTTCTTCTATACAGCCGTTGTGGTTAATCCGGAAGAAACAGCAGAAAATCTTAAGAAACATGGTGGTTTTGTGGCCGGTATTCGTCCGGGTAAAAATACGGCCGAATATTTGGACTATGTGGTTACACGTTTAACCGTTCTTGGTGCCTTTTATTTGGCGGCATTGTGTATTTTGCCGGAAATTTTGATTGCTAAGCTCTCTGTTCCGTTTGTGTTGGGTGGTACAACCCTTCTCATCGTGGTACAGGTTACATTGGACTTTATTACACAAGTTCAATCACACTTGTTTGCGTATCAGTATGAGGGATTGCTTAAAAAGGCTGCCCTCGTTAAGAAAAGGAAATAGGGGGTAAAATTTTATGGACTAATCGTAAATGGAAGCCTGTTGGCAAAAATTTCATTTACTTTTATTCATCTCAAATTTTCTCTTTTTATAAGGTGAATTTTTTTAGAAAGCACTTCTTCGGAAGTGCTTTTTTGTTTAAATTTCTGATATAACAAAAGGCCACCTTTGAGGCGGCCTTTGGGTTAAAGTTTTCTTTGCTTTACTGCCGGAAGGGCGGTGAGGCTAACATTTGGAGTATGACATTAGTATCGCTTATATCTAAGCTAGAAACCTCGGGTAGAAGGACAAGATATTTATCATCATTCATCAATTCGTTGGCGTATTTCCAACTGTCCGATTTGATTTGAGGCATTTGCCAGATGATAGATAATTTGAGCTTTTCCTCAATTTGCGTTGCCATAACGCTTGGAATAAAGCTCAAAAACCTCTTAACATTGTCTTTATGCGCTTCTGTGTATTCGTACTTATCCATAAGAGTGTTGATGAAAGGCAGAACAGCTTCTTTGTTGTCGGCCCCGCAAGCATACAAGTTGACATGTTCAACTCTGTCATTCTCAAATTTCATTTGCCCTAAGTGGCTAAAATCCTTGCACAGCTTATTGCTGGCAATGATAACAATAATTGTACTTTCCATATTTGGGTGTTTAGTTAATAATAAATGTACATAATCTCATATTTGGTCTTTGAGGCTAATTTATTTTTTTTATTTATGCAAGATGTTTTTAAATTTGGCATAAAAGGGTTTTTTAGGAATTTTTTGTATTAGAAATTTTCAAATATAAAGAAAATCAAGTCTTTCTATTTAAAATGAAAATTTCTTCATTTTTTTTAAAAGAATTGTTGACTCTATGAAAATATGTCCTATAATCCGCATTAATTTTGAAAAGTGGTGATCAACTTTTTGAATGGTTTAATTTATTGAAAAATGGAGATTAAATTTGGCTCGTATAGCTGGTGTAAATATTCCGACAGCCAAGAAATTAGAGATTGCGCTAACCTCTATCTATGGCATAGGAAGAGAAACCGCACAGGTTATCTGTGCAAAAGCGGGCGTTGCCGGTGAACGTCGTGTACAAGAATTGTCTGACGAAGATATCGCAAAGGTTCGTGAAGTTATTGATAAAGACTACCTCGTTGAAGGTGAACTTCGTCGTGAAGTTGGTGTAAATATTAAGCGTTTGATGGATTTGGGCTGCTATCGCGGTCTGCGTCATCGTAAAGGTTTGCCTGTTCGCGGACAAAGTACAAAACAAAATGCGAGAACCCGTAAAGGTAAACGCAAGACTGTTGCGAATAAGAAGAAATAAGTGAGGTAGCGATGGCAAAAACAGTTATTAAAAAGAAAGAAAAGAAAAACATCACCTCTGGTGTTGCTCATGTTAATTCTACATTTAATAATACGAGAGTAACTATTACTGATGCTCAAGGCAATACGGTTGCTTGGTCTACCGCCGGGGCACAAGGCTTTAAGGGTTCCAGAAAATCTACCCCATATGCCGCACAGGTTGCTGCAGAAGAAGCCGGTAAGAAAGCTCAAGAGAATGGCATGAAAACTTTGGAAGTAGAAGTTAAAGGTCCTGGTTCTGGTCGCGAATCGGCCATCAGAGCTTTACAAGTTGTTGGATTTACAATTACATCTATTCGTGATGTAACTCCTATCCCGCATAACGGCTGCCGTTTGAGAAAGCGCCGCAGAGTTTAATTTTTGGGTTTTTAAGTAGAGGAAGGAATCTCTTTCCTCTACTCTTTAGTGTTTAGTATAAACTAGTTTAAGAGGGTATTCCGGTGATTCAGAAGAATTGGCAAGAACTTATAAAACCAACTAATCTGGGGGTTGTTCCAGGCGAAAGCAGGAATGTTGCTAAGATAGTTGTTGAACCTTTGGAAAGAGGTTTTGGTTTAACTTTAGGTAACGCGCTACGGCGTGTTTTGCTGTCTTCATTACAGGGCGGTGCTGTTACTTCCGTTAAAATTGACGGTGTATTGCACGAATTTTCTGTGATTGAAGGTGTGCGTGAAGATGTAACAGACGTTATCTTAAATATTAAAGGCTTAGCAGTTGCCGTTCATTCTGAAGGGCATAAGGTTATGCGCTTGAAGGCAGAAGGTCCGGCAGTGGTTACAGCCGGTATGATTGAAACCGGTCATGATGTTGAAATTATGAATCCGGATCATGTTATCTGTACATTGGATGCCGGTGCTAAGATTTCTATGGAGATGACCGTTGGTACAGGTAAGGGCTATGTTCCGGCTGTACAAAACAAGGTCGCTGATGCGCCAATCGGGGTAATTGCCGTTGATGCTATTTATTCTCCGGTTCGTAAGGTTTCATATAAAGTTGATAAGACTCGTGTTGGTCAAAATACAGATTATGATAAATTGACAATGGTTGTTGAAACAAACGGTGTGCTCACACCGGAAGATGCCGTTGCTTTGTCTGCCCGTATTTTGCAAGATCAATTAAAGCCGTTTATTAACTTTGATGAACCGGAAAATGATGTTGAAGATATTAAGGAAGAACTTCCGTTTGATAGAAATCTTCTGCGCAAGGTTGACGAGCTTGAACTTTCTGTTCGTTCTGCAAACTGCTTAAAGAATGACAACATTGTTTATATTGGCGACTTGGTACAAAAGACCGAGGCAGAAATGCTCAGAACACCGAACTTTGGTCGTAAATCTTTGAACGAAATCAAAGAAGTACTTTCAAAGATGGGTATTCACCTGGGTATGGAAACTCCGGGATGGCCGCCAGAGAATATTGAAGAATTAATCAAAAAATGTGATGAGCATTTTTAAGATTTAGAATCATTCTAAAATATTGCAAAAGGAATCGTGTTAAGCGGTTCCTTTTTTTGGTGGTAAAACTTTTTTAACAGAATCTTTTTATAAATAAGGGGTAGGATTTTAGGAGAAGTTTTTTGAAAAAATTGATTATATGGGATTTTGACGGCGTGGTGGCTGATACCGAAAAACTGTGGCTTGATGTTGAGTTGGATGTTTTGAATAGGTATTGCGGGTTAAATTGGGATTTTGAGACGATTAATCACTATATTGCCGGGCAAGCCTTTAGTCATCAGCTTGAAGTGTTGGCCGGTCTTGGAATCTATCTGCCGAGAGAAGCTATGGCCGAAATTGGTGAGAGGTGTTATGAAATTATAGAAAAAGGATTTGACCGCTTTGATGGCATTGATGAAGTGCTTAATTTGCCGGGTTATGTTCATGCCATGGGCACCGGTGGGGATATAAATGAAACAGTTTTAAAAATCAGAGCAGTTGGGTTAGAAAAAGTTTTTACTCCAGAAAATGTGATAACCATAGATTTTGTGAAACAGGGAAAGCCTGCTCCGGATACGTTTTTGCTGGCGGCAGAAATAATGGGCTTTATGCCTAAAGATTGTTTTGTGATAGAGGACTCTATTGCCGGTCTTAAAGCAGCCATTAATGCTAATATGACACCGATTTGTTTTGCCGGTTCGGTGATGTATAAGAATAATCAAGAACACCTTAAAAATGTTCGGGAATTAGGTGTTAAAAATATCTTTTTTTCAATGCGCGAAGTTAAAGATTATTTTGAGCGGATAAATAATCTATAGGCAATTTTGTTTGGTATTTATTATTGCTTTTTCCAAAATGGTCTTCTCGGAAGATTTTTCTTCTGTCTGGCGTTCTTTTTGGATTTCACGGACAATACTTTGGTATCTGATGGCAGTATTGGTAATGTTTTTAAATTTATCAACGTCACCGGCTTCCAAAGTGTTCCATATTTTTTTAATATGTTCGGGAGCATTTTTAGATAATTCATCAAAGCTTTCCGGTAATTTACCTAAGAGTTTTAAGAAATAGCTTTTGTTTAGATGCTCTTTCTCATGAGTGGCAAAGGCTGTGAAGCCGTCAAAGGGTTCATAATTTTCAACAATATAATTATCTTTTAAGAACTGAATTGAAGCTTCATAATGTCCATTTGCATTAGGTTTGTTACCCATACCGCGCGCACTATCATCCATCCACATAATTTCCTGCATAAGATAAAGATTACTTTGATGTAATGCGCTTTTATGAATTTGTTCGCAGAGTTGCAATTTATCATCACGCTTTTTGGCCAAAGTGGTTAGTTCTGTTTTTGCTTTTGAGTTAGATGAAGATTTCTTGTTTTGAAATGTTTCTTTTAACTTTTTATATTTGGCATCTAATATACGATATTCTTCATAAGCGCGGTGTGAGCGAATATGGGCATAAAACATATTGGTTTGTTTGAATTGAAATTCCACAGCAAAAGTGCAATGGCTTTTTGGGTCGGTAATATAGGCAATGCGTTTGATATCAATATAACCGCGTTTTAATTCACTTAAGTGTTTTTTGTATTGGTTTCTTTCACCATCTTCAAATTTGATATAGTCAGGGAATTTTTGCTCTAATTCACTGATTAAATCTTCCAAATTTTTGCGGTGTTTTGCTAAGATAGATAAACGATAAATATCTCTGGGTAAGATGTTTTCTCTTGCTATATTATGAATAAAATCAGTTGTTACCGGTTCGTATTTTAGATCTGCTTGTTGCTGGATTAGGGGTCTGTTAAGCGTACCGGATTTTGAGGCCTTTTTAGAGATGTGAAAGGGTTCTAATTTAGTATTTTGCTCTGCTTCTAAGGCCATATCAATGGTTCTTTTTAGTTGTTCTTGTTTAAACTGTTTTATTTCTCTGGTCCGTTCATCTAACACTTTTTCTAAAGTACGTTTGGCGCTTTTAATAGGGGGGAAAATGACATATACTTTACCGCAGCTGGCATCAATAAATTGAGCGGCGGTGGAACTGCAGGGTGCCAAAACTTTTGCACCATAACTGATGCGACGACCATCTTTATCTGTGTCTACAGAACCGTCAGATAAATCTATGCCGTAAATATTTTTAGGGTAGCCCGGAACATATCCGTTTGAGAAAACCTTTATGAAAGCATTATATATTAAACGATACTTTTCCATCGTTTCGGTATAGTATTCTAATATAAGCTCTTGTTCGTGCGGGCTTAAAAGAGAATTTTCAGAAAGATTGTCTTTGAGATATTGACGATTTTCTTCATCCTCATTTGTTTGCGCCTTGGCAATGTCTTCTATACTGTGTTTAACGAGTTGTCTTGCGGGATACATTATGTGTTACTCCGTGTGAATGTATTGGCATAATATATCACATTTTTTAGGGTTTGGCAAATTGTTTTTTAAACTTTATTTTAAGGGTAAAAATATCGGATTTTTGAGTTGTAAATTTATTTTTTGATTATCTTGGCGACATCTTTCATACGCGTAAAGAAGGTGTTTGTATCCTTAAAATAACGGCTTTTCAAATCATGTTCTTGGTGGATGGCTTTAATGGCCGGAGTGGCATTGTACATTCCAAAATAAAGAGATCCGCAAACCAAACAAACAATCAGCCATAACATTTTTTTGCCCAAAACAAAAAAGAATAATGCGGCAAAAGTGATAACGCCTAAGGTGAAATAAACGTAATATACGGAAGAGGCAACTTCTCTGGTTAAATGCAAGTCTTCCAAAAAGAAAAGACCAACAACCGCAACGGCTAAAAATTTTAGAATAAATATGGCTAAGGTGAGTAATATAAACATGACTTTTTTCCTTTAATAAAGCCCTGCTTTTGCTTGGCAGGGCTTTGTGTTTTTAAGCAGACTTTTTGGTTGTCAGAAGTTCTTTTATGCCATCTACCGAGCTTAGGGCTGCAGTTGCTTCATAGGGCATATAAACAATCTTGTTGTCCTTTCCTGAAGTAATATCTTTCATGGTATCCAAATATTTCATGGCAATCAGATATTTGTCGGCTTGACCTTTGTTTGAAAGAGCTTCAATGATGCGCTTGATGGCTTCTTTTTCGGCTTCAGCTTCAACCATTCTTGCTTGTGCAACACCCTCGGCTTTTAGAACGGCAGCTTCTTTTTCACCTTCGGCTTGACGAATGGCGGCTTCTTTTTCACCTTCGGCAATACGAATTGCAGATTCTTTTTGACCTTCGGCCTCGTAAATCATGGCGCGTTTTTCGCGTTCGGCTTTCATCTGTTTATCCATAGCTGTTTGAATATCTTTTGGCGGCATAATATCTTGTAGTTCAATGCGATTTACTTTCACGCCCCATTTGTCAGATGCACTGTCAATGGTTTCACGAAGTTCGGTATTAATTTTATCACGTGAGGTAAGTGTTTCTTGCAATTCCAATTTGCCGATGAGTTGGCGTAATGTTGTTTGAGTTAATTTCTCTATGGCTTCGTATAGATTTTCTACACCATAAACAGATTTTTCCGGATTGAAAATCTGAAAATAGAGTACGGCGTTAATGGAAATGGAAACGTTATCTTTTGTAATCACACTTTGACGCGGAAAGTCAACCACGGTTTCACGCAAATCTATGCGAGTGGTTTTTTGCATATA
>Ga0310786_10007637_pt1 | contig 14068 bp, 12 predicted proteins | sample AusTroGonzalo_MG_FD_203881 | JGI IMG/M metagenome (GOLD analysis project Ga0310786, IMG submission 203881) | Bovine rumen microbial communities from tropical cattle in Woodstock, Queensland, Australia - Gonzalo_03 (v2) (version 2) | ecosystem: Host-associated > Mammals > Digestive system >... | reverse complement strand
CCGCTGCCTTTCCGCGATGAGTGTATATACTCCCCTCCCCTCCGCGGGAGGGGTCGGGGGTGAGGCTTATCTCAAAGCTATGCTCCTTCACCAGAGGCGTGGTGCGGCTGACCTCAAAGGAGTACTTTCGGCCTTTCAGCTCAGCGGTGGCAGGCAGGCCCGTTTGGACGCGGTCGATGAAGTATTCGTTCAGGCGGGCCGTCACCTTATAGTCTGTCAGCACACCGATCTCGCCCACCTGCTCTCCGGCTGCTATCTGTCCGCCGATGACGGCATTGAGGTTGCCTATCTGTCCGTCGGTCGGGGCCACGATGACGAGGCCGTCACGGCGGCGGTTGCTGTTTCCTAATTTCTGTGCCTCCATCGCCATCTGCTGACGGATGAGCTGACGGTTAATCACATTTAGCACGGAGTCCTGATGCAGGCTCTCGATGTTCAGCAGCGTGCGGCGGCGGTTGTAGTCGTATTCGTCACGAGCCACCTTCAGCTGCGCCTTACTCTTCACGCCCATACGGGCCTCTTCCTCGGCCAGCTCATAGTCCTGCGCCATCTTCTTCAGTTCGAAGTCTGCCTGCAGGGCTTGGCTGCGCAGGGTGATGCTCTTCTGCTGCATCTCGATGAGCTGCTGGCGGTGCTGCATCTGTTGCAGGTCGTAGTTCTGCCGCTCCGTGGCCATCTCCTCCAATATCTTCGGGTTCGACAGGATGAGGATGGTATCGCCACGCCGCAACACGTCGCCGTTGTGACAGCAGATACGTTCCACCGTGCCGCCTTCCGTGGCGTTCACCCGCATCGTCGTGGCTGGGCAGACCACGCCGTTCACGTCGATGTACTCCAAGAACTCACCCTCGGTGACCACCGCCATCTGGTCGTCGGCAATCTCCACCTCTAAGGTGCGCGGCCCAAGTTGCAGAATCAGGGCATAAACCAGAAGGGCAACCAGCCCTACGCCGCCCAACAAATACACCCGGTACTTGACGTACCACGGTCTTGGGGGTAATGGTATGTCCATAAGCCCACCCCCTGCCCCTCCCGACGGGAGGGGAGAAGAATGTAAATAACCGTTAGTTTTCTTTTCCATATTCTTTACTTTAGGGTATATACTCCCCTCCCTGTGAGGGAGGGGCAGGGGGTGGGTCTGGTGGGGCCCATTAGGCTCCTTAATCCATAATACAGACTCCAGTAGGTTTGTAGCGCACTGATGAAGGCCCGCTGGGCATTGTCCTTCTCGTTGATGCTCGTATTGAACTCCAGCAGACTTGTACGCCCTTGCAGGTAGAGCCATCGCGCCACGTCGTAGCGGCGCAGGGCCGTCTCTCGCGTCCGATAGGCTATCTTCACACGGTGGGCTTGCAGGTTGTATTGCCGCACCATCTTCAGCACGTTCAGCCGGAAGTCCTGCATCGCCTGTTCGCTCTGCGTCTGTGTCAGTTCTAAGCGTGACTTCGCCACGCGCACCTGTCCCTTGCCGCGCCCCCAGTCTAACAGCGGCAACGACAGCGTCAGGCTCACATACTCCTGTTCCAGTGGCTGGGTGTAAGCCTCCTTTAGCGTCGAGCCTTTCTGCGAGAGTCCGAACTGCATATAGAGGTCTGCCTTCAGACCGCGATTGGCCTTGGCCGACGACAGTGCGCTCTCGCTCTCCACGACGTTCAGCCGCAGTTGTTCGGGGTCAGGGTTGTTTTCCAAGGCTAAAGTCAGTACCTCGTCGGCATCGTAGTAGGCCACGCTTCCCTGCGTGGTATCTGCGGCAAGTAGGATGCTGTCACGCGGGGAAGCGTGACCTACTACGACTGTGATGGGCACGTCGTCCTTGATGCCGAGATAGGAGCGCAGCGTCTGCATGGCATCCTCCACCTCCGCCTCGGCGTTCAGGCGGTTTGTCTCCTCGGTCAGCTTGCCCACCTCTAACTGTAGCATCTCGTTCTCCGTGATGCTGCCACGCTCGTAGCGGCGGCGGGCATAGCTGAGCAGAGTGTCGCTGACGGCATAGTTCTGGCGGGCAATGTCGAGGTTCGTCTGCGCCAAGGCCAGCATAAAGAAATAGGTACTTGTGCGCGAGGCCACCAGCTCCATCGTCTCGGCATACTGCTTGCGGGCAATGCTGTGGCGCATCGGTTCGGTACGCCGTGCCCACCGCAGGCTGTTGTGCCCGAAGAGGTTCTGTTGGTAGCCAATGGAGAACGGCACGCTGCTGTAGTCGTGGGTCCGCTGCTCAAACTCGTCTAATCGCTGCAAGCTGTTGCGCACAAACAGCGTGCCACCAGTCAGTGCCACGTTCTGGCTGATGTTCAGCGACAGGTCGGTGTTCAGCTGGTTCTGCCGCATAAAAACATTGGTACCATCGGGCTGCGTGATGCTACTGATCTGGCGGTTCAGCGACGGCGAACTGCTCAGCGAAACAGCGGGCAGATAGTTGGCCTTGTAATAGCGGAAGCTCCATTCCGCCGCCTCCAAAGTGTGACGTGCTGCCAATGCGTCGCTCGACTGCCGTTGTGCCAGTGCGATGGCATCGCCGAGCGTCAGCCGTAGAGAATCTGTTTCAGCCGCCGCCTCAAACGCTAATGTCAATACCATAAGGATGGTCATGCCCTGACGGTGCAACCACCCCCCTCCTTTTGGGAGGGGTTGGGGGTAGGCTCTCATAGTTCTACCTCAGTAACGACCTGACCATCCGAAAGATTGATGATGCGCTGGGCGTAAGAAGCATCGCGCTGCGAATGGGTCACCATGACGATGGTGGCACCCTCGTCGTGCAGTTGACTGAGCAGTTCCATCACCTCGCGACCGTTTTTGGAGTCAAGGTTGCCGGTAGGCTCATCGGCCAAGATGAGTTTAGGACGGGCTACGACGGCACGGGCGATGGCCACGCGCTGCTGCTGACCGCCAGAGAGTTGACGGGGGAAGTGCTTGGCGCGGTGGCTGATGTCCATCCGCCGCATGGCTTCCTGCACCCGTTGGTGGCGCTCGGCCTTCGGCATCCGCATATAGAGCAGCGGCAGCTCGATGTTCTCCTCCACGGTGAGGTCGTCGATGAGGTTAAAGCTCTGGAAAACGAAGCCGATGAGTCCTTTGCGCAGTCGGTCACGCTGCGGCTCGCTCAGATGGCTCACGTCCTGTCCGTCCAACAGGTAATCGCCGTCGGTCGGGGCATCCAAGAGTCCGAGGATGTTCAGCAGCGTGGTTTTGCCGCAGCCGCTGGGCCCCATAATGGCCACAAATTCACCGTCGTTGATGTCGATGTTCACGCCACCGAGGGCGATGGTGCGCACTTCTTCCGTCTGGAAGGCACGCTGGAGATTGGTTGTCTTAATCATATTTCTTAGTTTTCTTTGAGTACTTTGTATGGCTTAATCCTTGTCGCCTTCCACAACTGCTGCCACAGCGTTAGGGCACAGAGCACGAGGATGATGGCGATGCTCAGTAGCGGAATCCACCACGCGAAGGATGTGCGGATGGTGTAAGAAGCCATAAGCCGGTGGATGATGAGCAGGCTGACGGGCAGCGAGGCGACGGCCGCTACGCCGAAGATGATGAGGTAGCGCCGTGAGAGTAGCAGAGCGATGTCGCGGAACGTGGCACCGTTGACCTTGCGTAGCGCTATTTCGCGAAAGCGGCGACGCACGTCGAACATCATCAGGCCCAATACGCCGAGGCACGTTACGACAATGGCCAGCAGCGAGAAAGTGACGAAGATGCGGGCGGTACGCCGGTCCTCGCTGTAAAGTGCCTTGCGCTGGTCTTCCACCCACTGATAATTCAGGTCGTTGGTGCCGAAGAGTTCCTTTTGAATATCTTTCAGGTCGCGGATGATGTCTTCCTCATGTCCTTCGGCCACGTCGAGCAGGTAGTTGCGCCCTTCCATTTGCTGAGCATCAAAGATATCATACTCTTTTGGCATATTCTCTATCATCAGCAGCAGCGGGCGTATGGGTTCCGACTGGCGACCGGGATTGAAGTCTTTCACCACGCCTAAGATGCGATAGGGTGGGTTGCCGCTACAGTCTTTGTCACTACTCCACCAAAGGCGATCGGCAAACTGTACAAAGTCTGTCTCGCGGTTCTTGATGCCTAATGCCTTGATGGCTGACTCGTTGGCCACACAGACATAATCATCCATCGATAAACTGTCAGCGGGCAAGATGCCTTCTATCAGTTGCAAACCATACATTTGTACCGCATCTCCTGAGATATACATGATATCAATTTCACGTCCATCTTCAAGGCCAAACTTCATCGCTCCGTTGATGAACCCCGCCTCCATGGTAATCCTTTTCAGGTAGGGACAGGCATCTAACTTCTGTTTCACTACCTGCGTCTGACTTTTCTTTCTCGCTATCATTGCATCAAATTCTTCCATCGACCACGAGCCACGAGAAGGTGGGGGATAAATGGTGGCTGTGAGCAGCCCTTTGGTGCGGAAACCCGGGTCGGCGCTCATCATCACGTGCAGTTGGCGCATGAAATAGATGCTGACGTTGAGTAGGGCGAGGGAGATGAAGAACTGGATACCCAAACCCAGACCTTTCCCCAGGAAGGTGAGAGAATCTGTCGGGATGCAACTCGTGATCAAGGGCAATACGAAGACAATCGCAATCGTCAGCAGTACGTCGAACTTCCATTGCGACAACATCACTATATTATAATACGTGGCGAGGAGCGGCTCTGTCAACTCGACTACCGTCCATACGCCAATCATGGTGAGGACAGCGAGCAGGAACGTCTCGGCATAGAGTTGGCAGAAGATGTTCCAACGCGAGGCACCGAAGAGACGGCGCACGTGCAACTCGTGGTGACGGTGGGAGCGCATCACGGCAAAGAGGTTCACAAAGTTGAACAAGCCCACGAACAGCAGTAGCACCGCCACGAAGAACAATATCCATAGGTGATTGGCTGAAGCGACAGGAACGAGACAACTGAATTCGAACCCATACCATGTGCCTCCAGTACATTCCTGTAGCATCTGTGTATAAGGCTGGAGACTGTATCTGACTGCTTTGCCGTCGATATGCACCTTCATGTGTTGTTCGGGCTGTCGCCGGTTGTATGCGTGTACGTCTGTCCCTTCACGCATCCGAACGATTCCGATAGAGCGGCTGTTTTGGGGAGCATAGAAATCTTCATCGGCATAGTTGGCGAAATCAAAACGGATGCTCGACTTGGTACTGGGCTGACGGAACACGCCCACGACTGTATTCACGTCGCTTTCTTCGCCCACGGTAATGGTCTTGCCTACGGCGCTTTCGCCAGAAAACAGTTGTACTGCCAGTTCCTCGCTCACAATACACTGCCCGTCTGTGCGCAACACCAATGTTCCCTCCACCGTTTCGAGCGGATAGACCTGCGTGAAGCAGGAATCTACGCTGATGGCTTGGGGATAGAAGGTCTCGCCTTTTTCCGGGATGATGGGTAACATGGAACGTAATTTTATATCCGTCCAGCATTCAACATCGCTCTGGTTCTTCACCGGCGAGACGAACTGTTCTTCGTGATTGGGGTCGTAGGTTTCCGTCGGCATCCATTCATTCCATCCTTCTAACTGATAACATAGGATGTACGTGCGGTCGAGCGCAGGCATGAAGTGGTCGATGGTCCACTCCTGGTAGAGGTAGCGGCTGATGATAACGGTGCCGCTGAGACTAATGATAAGGCCCAGCAGCGACAGCGCTGTGTAGCCTTTCATGCGAGAGATAATACGAAATGCTTGTTTCATTGATAATTTGATGTTCATGTTTACACCTTTCTATATATCAATAACCGTGCCAAAACAATAAGACACTGATTATCTGAGTAATACAGAAATCAGTGTCTCCACCAAACCGTGCGTCTCCGCTCGCTGACGTGCGGAAACGCACATTAACTCCTAAACAAATCCTCCATTGTCACCACGGCATCGACAATTATTATTGCTCCAAATCTCAATTTTTTATATACTTTCGGAGCAATTATAATTTATAACAGCTCCAAATCCTGTCAATTTTTATACATTTGGAGCTGTTATATACAACAAGTATGATTGAAAAAACATTTTTCATCCGCTCGCCGACATGCGGGAATGTCACCTCTTACTTGAATACAATCATGTCGGCCAGATGCAGGAAGTAGTCGTTCGACCAGATGTCGAGTTCTCTGGGGTCTCCACGGAGGAAGCCCCGAACATCTAACTTGACATCCTCTATATTGGTGGTTGCCAAACGCTTTTTTAGTGCTGCCTTGAAATCTTCAACAGACATTTCTACACCATTAAATTCACGGATACGCTCTTGCAGATGCTTGAAGTCAAGAGGAACACGCCAACGCACATACCACTCAAAGTCGTACCAGTCGCGCCCCTTCACTCGTGTCTTCCAGTTGCGGAAGACCAAGGCATGCATCTTACCGGCAAAGAGGTCGGAAAGTTGGAAACAACGAACCATAAAGGTATATGGTAACGTCAGTGCTTTCTGTTCCGTTTGGAACAACAGAGGCGGTCGCGTGTCAACCTCAATCTTCACCTTCACAGTCTTCTCGGTTTGGAAAGCAACATTATACACATCGGTATTGTCCTTCAAGAAAGCGGAATCCACCCTTCCAAACATCCTCTTGTCCTTCTTCTTGATTTCCACCTTGCGTCCCAAATGGTCAAATTCGTCGATGATAGGCTGGAAATAGTTCTCAAACACGAAACCTTCATCTGGAGTTAGCAACGAAAAATCCATATCCTCGGAAAAACGGGGCAGATGATGGAACAACCTCAAACAGGTACCTCCATAAAAAGCGGCGCGGTCAAAGAATCCACTGCGATGCAACCCGGCGAGTACCACTTGCTGAGTGATTTCATAGAGTGCATTATGCTTCTCTTTGGCATTATGAATCTCATAGCGGCTCAAAACCTGTTCAAAAAATTCGTTCATCTTGTTAATATCTTTATAAGGTTATTGATGGCTTGTTGCTTCTTACCCACGGCTGCGCATTGCCTAAAAATGTCAACTTTCATATCCATAAAGGCATCCATGTCTAAGCGCAAGTCCTCTTCCAAGAAAACGTATGTGTCTGTAAGAAAGCGGAGCGGGAGTCTCGGAGTGGTGACTATATAGTCGCACAATGCTTTCTCTGGTGTGGCTATCAAGTAGGTTATGCCTTCCTCTTCTCGCTGTGTTATTCCAATAGAATAATAATCTCTTGCGCAATGATGGTATTCAAATCGTCCGGCATCGTTCTGAAAAGAAACTGTCAGGTGCGTCGTCATCGATTCAACAACATCCACCCGTTCGGGTATCAACCCATACTCTCTGAGAGCCGACAACATAGATACATACGACGGGCCATAGAGCACATTACCTATCAAGTTCAATGATAGTAAGATACCACTCTCCTTTGGAGAGACAACATATAGTCCACGCTTCAAGCGAATAATCCTTCCTGCTTTCTCCAAATTGGCGACTTTGCGGTTTGCAGATTTCACATCAGGGTACAATGAAGCAATGGCCGCAGTATTAACGGGTATATTCTTTAAGACAGCTAACTCATTCATAATGGCTTCTTTTAGCAATTCGGCTACAAAATTAGTAACTTTTTTGATAGTAAACAACATTTTCTGTCATTTTCTCTCAAAAAAGTTACCAACTCCTGCACACTTATCCAAGTTTTTCTTGGTTTTCTGTGCAAATTTTGATAGTTTTTTACTGTTCAGGCAAGGATTTAGCCTTCGGGCAGGGTGATGACGAAGGTGGTGCCGCAGCCTTCCTGGCTTTCGACGGTGATGGTGCCGCCGTGCTTCAGGATAATCTGACGGCAGAGACTGAGGCCGATGCCGGTGCCGGTGGGCTTGGTGGTATAGAAGGGGATGAAGGCGTGGTCAACGACATCGGGCGACATACCGCAGCCGTTGTCGCGGACGCGGATTTCACCGTTGCCGACGGCTGTGACTTCCACCTCGGTGGCACCGCTCTCGTAGGCATTCTTGACGAGATTGATGAGCACCTGTTCCAGTTGGGAACGGTCTGCTGTTACTTGTCCTTCACCATGGGTCTTTACCTGTGGATAGAGTCCTGTGATATGGTTAAAGAGCTCGCTGACGGGGAAGGTCGTCCGCTCGGGTGCTTTAATGCGCGTCAGTTGGCGGTAGCTCTCTACGAAGTCGAGCAGTGCGTGACAACGGCGGTTGATGACGGCGAAGGCCCTCGAAGCCCCCTCTACGGCCCCCGAGGGGGCTTCTATAGTTTTGCTGTCAGGAGAAGAGACTATTGTATCCCCCTCGGGGGATGAAAGGGGGGCTAAGGTCTCGCTAATGGAGATGATGGGCGTGAGGGAATTCATGATTTCGTGGGTCAGCACGCGGATCAGCTGCTGCCACGCCTCCATCTCCTGTCGCTGCATCAGCATAGACACATCCTTCAGAGCCACCACAAGGCGCCGCTGTCCGTCGATACGCAGTAGGGTGGTGGAGAGGGCACAGCCGTCCACTACTTCCGCGTGCTCCTCAATAGCTTTTAATATAGTGGTCGGCAGAAACACCCCACCCTTGGGGAGGGGTTGGGGGTGGGCTCCCTTCGCCGAATGATTCATCCAGTCGATGCGGCCGTCGGTGGAGCAGACATAGAGGGCAGTGTCCACGTTCTCGGTCAGCTGCCGCAGGTACTGCAACTGCCGCTCTGCCTCTGCCAGTCGCGTGTGAAGCCGCTCGTTCTCACGCTCCGTCTCGCGGTAGGCATAGAGCAGACGGTCTGTACGACCATTGAGCGAGACACACAGCCACAGTAGGATGACTACGAGGGCGATGGACGGCCAAAGCAGACCAGCTCCGATGCTGACGGCCAAAACCGCCATGAGGGCAACAATTCCGAATATGTAATATTTCATTGGCAAAGAGTAACCACTCCCCTCCCCCTGCGGGAGGGGTCAGGGGTGGGGCTTTATTTATCTTAGCTTTCTATACAATGCAAACCTTGTGATTCCTAACAGCTCTGCAGCGCGGGTGACGTTGCCTCCAGCTATCTGCATAGCACGCTCGATGGCTTCCTTTTCCAAACGCTCCAAGTTCAGCGTCTGCGTCTGTGACGTGCGGCGCACAGACTCCTTCAGCACAAAGTCCTGGGCACAGAGGGCAGGCCCTTTGGCTAATAGCACGGCTCGCTCTACGGCGTGCATCAACTCGCGCACATTGCCTGGCCACGTGTGGCGCAGCAGCCGCTGGCGGGCATCGCGGTTGAGCGTCGTCACCACCTTGTTGTATTTATGGGCGTAGGTCGTGAGGAAATGCTCGGCCAGCAGGATGATGTCCTCGCCACGCTCGCGTAGCGGCGGGATGGTAATCTCGATGGTGTTGATGCGGTAGAGCAGGTCTTCGCGGAAACGCCTATTGGCCACCTCAGTATGGATGTCGGCATTCGTGGCGCAAAGCAGACGGACGTCGATGGGCGTCGCCTGCGTACTGCCGAGGCGTGAAATCTCGCGGCGCTCCAAGGCCGCTAACAGTTTTGCCTGCAAAGGCAGTGGCAGGTTCCCTATCTCGTCGAGAAACAGCGTGCCGCCAGAGGCCGTCTCCATGCGGCCCGCCTTCGACTTGCGGGCATCGGTAAAAGCTCCCTTCTCGTAGCCGAAAAGTTCACTCTCGAACAGCTGCTCGGGCACACTTCCGAGGTCGATGCTGACAAACGGTTTTCCGCTTCGCCCAGAGAGGGCACACAACTGGCGGGCGATGACATCCTTGCCCGTTCCGTTCTCGCCAAGAATCAGCACGTTGGCATCCGTCGGTGCCACCTGCGCCACCGTCTGGAGCACCCGCCGCATGACAGGACTCTCGCCAATGATGGTGGGGGCAGTCGTGGCTCCGAAAGGCGAGGCCGCCACCTCCATACGCTGTTCCAGCAGGCGGTTCTTGTGCCGCTCATGGCTGAGTTCGATACCAGCAAAGAGCGTGGCAAGCAGTTTGGAATTGTCCCACGGCTTGGTGATGAAGTCCGTGGCACCGCTCTTCAGGGCGCGCACCGCCTTGTCGGCATCGGCATAGGCCGTCATCAGAATGACCACCGCCTGCGCATCGCGATGCAGGATGTGCTCCAACCATTCAAAACCCTCCTCGCCGCTGATGGCGTCGCGCCTGAAGTTCATATCGAGCAGCACCACGTCGGGATGCAAACTGTCGTAGAACCGGTCTATCTGCTCGGGCTGCTTCGTCACGCGGATGTCCTCCACCAGCGGTTTCAGCAACAGGTTCAGCGCAAAGAGGATGTCCTCGTTATCGTCGATGACAAGCACCTTGCCCTTTTTCTTATCTTCCATCTTTCATTCTGTATTTACTATATTCGTTGGCAAAGATAAGGAAAAAACTGCATATACCTCCCATTTCCTTCAACAAAAACACCTCCAGTCCCTTCCCAATCCCACATTTGTGCGTATTCGCACAGTTTGGTGCGTTATCGCACGTCTTTCAGCGTCTGAGAACAAGCCTTATGCACTCTCATAAAAACGCTATTGACACTACCGTCTGTTGGCATTGAAGTGACTACTTGCGACACGAACTCGTATTCCTTCTGCACTTTCTTCTTCGCCAGCATCAGCATGTCGTAGATGTACTGATTCTTGTCGTCGTGGAAGGCTTCAGACACTTGTGTCAGGCGGTTGGCAGCCACTCGGCGGCACAACAGGTTGTCGGAAAGCCTTGACGAAGGCATCCTGTGCCACTTCTTCGGCCTCCATGTAGTCTGGTAGCAGGCGAGCCGTGAAGTCAAGCACCTGCGGAGCGTGTTGCCGCACCAATCGGGCGAAGTCCTCTTTGCTGATTACATGTCAGTCTATCCATCCGTCCTTGTTGGGCTTGTGTCCGCCAGGGATGAGATACTCCTTATGGTCTTTGATACGAATGATGTGTTTCCAGCAGCGGGGAAGACAGTAGGCACCGGTGGTCTCGTCGAGGACGAGGATGTAGAAGTGACCATCGACAGACCGCTCGGCGTACAACGACTGATGCTTGACGGTCTCGTTGATGCTGAAGGTAAGGGGCTCATTCCTGCCAATAGCAAGCCCTTTTTCATCCATCTGGATAAAGAACTTCTGATTGGGGTTCAAGCCCAGATAATCGTTCTTCACGCAGAAGCGCAATCCTTCTTCGACGTCCTTGGCGGCAGATTCGGGCACCACATAGAGATGACCCGTTGTCTTGCCGCTCCATGTGTGTTCCTCATCGGGCAAAGCTTCTCCGACCAACGAGGGATTCCCACCAAAGTCCTCATGGGTCACTTCGTAGGAGGTTTCATATACTTTCACGCTGTCCACATTCTCCATTAGGTTTTTAATGAAGTCGGTGAGCGGGCGCATGTTGAAGGGTTCCTCGCGGCCTTTCTCCTCACGGGTAATGTATTGCATCTGCCATTCGGAGTATTGCTTGGTGCCTCTCACCTTCAGTGTAGCTGCACGGGCGGCTTTGAAGCCTAAGAAAAAGTCTTGGTGGCTGTCCGCGCCTTGCAGTTCAATGCGTTCTCCGTCCATGCCGTCGAGGGCCAGCGCATAAACCACGGTGTCTTTGTCCAGCACGTGGCTCTCCTTGTGATAGCAATGGCGGGCGGAGGTGCATCCCCAGCGGAAGGCACGGAGGCAGGAGTCCAGAATCTCTATGTTCTCCTTCTGTTCCTGCAACCGCTCTTTTGGCAGATCCTGATACTCCTTTGACTTGAGTGCCTCTGGCGTTGCAACGACACAATAATACTCCGTGTTCGTTTTCAGGATGGCACCGCCTTCATATTTTATCCGCTTATGGGTTTGGTCGAAGTCTTTACTGTCCAGATAAGAAACCAGATTCTCGATGGGGTCTGACGAACCGGTTTTCTCTGAGGCGCAAGAGCCTAACAGGGCGCTCGCTACTAAAAGGAATAATGCTTTTTTCATTGTTCTGCTTTGTTTGTTGATGATTGATGGTTATGAATAGCAAGACGTCTTTTCTTCTTTCTTATTATAGTTGGGCGATGGCATTCTCCAGTTGCCGACCGCTACACTCTATCTCGTTGACAATATCTTCGTAGGAAGAGAAGTCGGAAGGCGATGGAGTTTTGTAGTGGTATTCAGGCAGACGGGACTCGTAACTGGTTCCTGCCGAGGGCGTTGCGGGTTCCCTGATGACGAACACCGCCACAAGCACGGCCGCAGCCATACCTGCCACCCAAGGGAGAATCCTGCGGTAGAGTGGGATGATGCGAGCATGCTGCTGCTTATCATCTACAACATCCATCTGAGCCATGAGTTTGTTCATGAAAGCTTCGTTATCGTCAATCGGTGGACGATAGCCGTGCAATATGTCTCGTATTTCCTGATCCTTCATCAATTCATTAGTCATAATTCACTATTATATTATAATGCGGTAGCAAATTCTTCACTCTTCATTCTTCATTCTTCATTCTTCACTCTTAACTTTTCCCTCAGATGTTCCCTGCCTCGTGAGAGGTAGCCTTTCACCGTTCCCTCAGCCACGTTCATAATTGTGGAGATTTCCTTGATGGGTCGGTCCTCCATATAGAAGAGAAGTACAGCCGTGCGTTCACTGACCGTCAGGCCATCAATGGCTTGATAGAGTTCCTGATAATCAAAGCTGTCATCGGAACGGGAAACGCCAGCCATATCATGCGCTTTGTCAATGCCAAGGGTCTCACCACGTGCCATTTGTTTTCGTTGATGGTCTATCAGGGTGTTACAGGCAATCCTATAGAGCCAAGCCGAGAATCCCTCTTCGTCGTCGAAGTGGCAAGAAGCCACGTAAGCCTTCATTAAAGCCTCCTGTGCCACATCGTCAGCCTCATCACCATTGCCGCTGTAGGCCGCTAACAGGAAGCGGCGCAAGCCGGGGAGTTCCTTGCGGACAAGTTGAGTGAATGTTTCTCGATTCATCGGGCGCTATTTGTTGCTACTTTCTACTATATAAACGTATCAGCACGCCAAAAGGTTGTGTGAAGACTGCTTTTTTCCACTATTTTTTCAGCTGACAATAAATAGGATGGCTCATCTATAATAGAAAGCGGGCGAGGATGCGCCGTTTTACCATCCTGCGGCGTATCTTGCTAATGTTAACTATTCTTCTCGAACCAACTGTTCCCTTATTCTTTCGACGACAGAAAACATTCCAGAATACTTCTTATAATCTTCCTGCAACAGTTCCTGCGAAGATAATTCCTTTGTATCTGTATATTTATATTCGACGACGTAGAATTCATCTTCAACATCAATGTCCCTTACAAGATTTTCTTTTTTATGGGTCAGTGTCAGATGCCGATAACCATTGGAAGATTTCAGATTGAAAACGGAGGGAACATAAAAATCATCATATCGGTATAATTCCGTCCTGTTGTGTTTCGATAATACTTGTGTGTATCCGAATAGATTTGTCACAAGAGTGTTTTTAGGCCACAAGGCATCTATAGACAAAAGCATTTCGTCTTTGTCTTTGTAAATCTCACAACTACCTATTAATATAGAATCCGCGAAGACAATACCCAACTTGATATTTCTTTTTTTATCACGCATCGTTTCCTCATATAAAGTGTTCTTGTCAAGAAACGGAAGAGCCATGTACCTGTCGCTCATCATCATGCTTCTTTTCTTCTGTGCAATGTCTTTTCTCTTTGACATAAAGTAATTCGTTACGACATTACCGCAATGCACCTTTTTGTTTTTTGTGTCGATGAAGAATTCCCGTATTCCGTCCATATAATACTTCAGACATGAATCGACATGTTCGATACTCCTGAAGTACACTTTACAATGATAGTACTTCTTTTTCTTTGCTGTAATACTGACTTCTGATAATTTATAAGACGATGGAGACAGGAAAATGATGCTGTCCCTATTATAAACGAGACTCTTGGGTTCATAACTTATATGGGAAATGTGATATTCGACGCTTTTCTTAAGATTAATATATCCTCCCATGTCTGAGCGTCCTATTACGGTTCCATTAGCATCATAGACAGTAGCATAGCAGACTGCATTTTGGGTTATGCTGTCTGCCAACATCACTTGCTGGGCAGATACCGCCATTGATATAAGGGCAAGCAGTGCGGTGATGATGGTTTTCTTGTTCATATTTATTTTACTTCCTTAA
>Ga0310786_10007635_pt1 | contig 14069 bp, 11 predicted proteins | sample AusTroGonzalo_MG_FD_203881 | JGI IMG/M metagenome (GOLD analysis project Ga0310786, IMG submission 203881) | Bovine rumen microbial communities from tropical cattle in Woodstock, Queensland, Australia - Gonzalo_03 (v2) (version 2) | ecosystem: Host-associated > Mammals > Digestive system >... | reverse complement strand
GCGCTGTCGTAGCAGCCTTGTTCCCACGGGCTTCCAAACGACAGTCCATAGCCGGTATATGCAACAAGAGCGAGATTGCAGGACGGCGGCATGAATGGCTTGAGACTCTCGCGGGATTCAAAGATATCTTCGTCATTCCCGTGAAGGTAGAGAATGACTTTCCCGCCACGGAAGGTTCCGTCGGTCAGCACGGCAAGCCCCATGCCGTCGCCTATACGCACAAACCCCGGCGTCTTCTCTGTGTACATGCATCGCGTCTCGCGGAAGAAGATGCCCCGACGACGCGATTCTTCGCTCATCTCTGCTGCTGTGACAACCCCGACGCTGACAACATTGCTCGGCTCTTCCTTCCAGCCAAACTCGTCAACGACCTTCGCTTTGACGATTCCACAGATTTTTAGCACAAGCGCCCTCGGCACACGATGCAGTAGTATTTCATACGGCGATACCTGTTCAACAGTCATGCCGTTGATCTTCGGCAGCCATCTAGGAACATGCTCGATGACATCGACGCCCTTGGCCGCCATCTCCACTGCATACGGCTCCCAGAACTTCACGTGCATCTCAACAAAGTCGTCTTTGTTATCCCTCATAGTCTCTCCACAATCTCCTTTGCCGCTTTGAGCATGCCGTTCGCCGCCGCATATTGAAGCAAGATATGACTTTTACAACAACAGACCCATTCTCAAGTCTGCCCCTTCTGAAGACTACGCGTCATTCTATTCACTTTATGCTCTAAATTACACATTTCGCACTTCAAAGCAGGTTCTACAAATCCTATTTGTTTCAGAATCTCCAACATACGCGACTTTACATGTTGCGCGACCATCGCGAGATCTCTTTCTTTCCCGTAAGCACAGGCAAATGACTGAAAATAACACTCCTGCAACTGTTCGAGATATTTTAAACGACCCTGCACATAATAGGATAGAAACGCCATACAAGCAATCAGTTCACCGTTAACTCGCTTGTTCATATCTCCATCATGATTACGGAGCTCCGCCACCCACTTGCAACTACCCAACCAATCTTCGACTATGTTATTGCCAACAAAACTCACAGCCTCACGAAACGGAAGAAACCCGGCGACTAGAGCCTCGCCCAACAGCTCAAGGTTGTCCGCCAAGTTGAAGGCTACCTGATTCTCAAGGGTATACGGGCTCAATGCAGAAGATGCAAACACCCATTCGGCATTTTTGTTCTTCCTATACCGGAAAAAGATATGCCTAATATCGCGCAGTAGAATTCGATTCTCCCCTCGCACGACACAACCAGAATCCCGAAACAACGAAATATCAACCACGCATTCCTTATGGATATAGTTCTTATTAAGGAACTCAAAGACGCCCTTCCGTTCAGAGTCCTTCTTTGACTGCTCCCAGTTCTTGGCGAAGACAAGAAAAGGCACGAGAATTGTAATCGGAACCAAAATATCGTCATAAGATATTTCCGGCTTCCAAACGCAGACGCCGTGACATCCTATCGCCACGAGTAGAAGCGGCAGCAATACCACAATCGCACAAAGAACACAAGCCCATATTATTGATTTTCTCATCTGACGGTCTCCTTTTGCATTCAACTGACCTAATTGAATTGTTTTGTATCTAACATCTCCCTTGATGTTCGCGCCATCATTATACCATATCCCCTTTGTACTTTGGGTGCTATAATGATTTTATCTCAAGGACAATATAACGAGTCCACAACTTGCACATGTAAGTTGTGGACTCGCGTTAGGTTGCCAATTAATCAGCCGCTTACAGGGTTGGAGCAGCAACTGCCTCCCCAGCAGCAGCCAGAGCAACTAGACTTGTTGCTAACTGCAGGTGCCATTTTGGCGTCCTTAGCAATCTCAGCAAGCTTTTTCATGAGCTCTTCCATTATTTATTCACCTCCTTTCCATTGAATGCACAGCATTATTACTGTCACTCAAAATTGCATAAATTGATTTAGCCATCAATGCTTTCTCCTCTGCTGAAAATTTCTTGAGGAAACAATAATCCCGCCCAGATGCCAACATCTCCCCTTGTAGTTTCGCAGCAAAAGGAATTGTGACAGCCGAAAAAAGACACATTTGCTCATCAAGACTCCCCATGTCACCTCGATTTACATAAGACAACCCATAACAAGGAGCGCACCATGGAGCGAAGATACATTTTGTGCATGGACTGTTAAGCATCTCCGCGTCATTTCTTTTCAGCAACGCAAACAGCTGGTCCAAGTCGTCCTGCAATTTTGGTTTTGTAAAGTCAATGAATGAATGACATGGATATGCTGTTCCGTCAATGTCATAGGCGACGATATCCCGTCCAGCACCACAAGCGCAATGACATCTTTCATCAAAAGCTCGTGGTTGCTGTACAAAGTTTATACCAAGCAATTCCGCCGGGGGAACAGACGGATGGTCTAGATACCAGTTTGCGAGCTTCTCCAGTTCGTGCCGGTACAAGCTCAAGTGAATATCCTTGTCCCACTTAACTTCACGCGCGAGAGATGGATTGACATAAAACCCCTCATTGACAAGATAAAGAAAGCTCCTATACATATGCGGCAACGTCTTTGGCGAAACCGTCATTTTAACTCCCACTGTAGGATATGTTTCCGCGAAGAATCCACGATCTATGCGATCAAAGGAATTGGGTCTTTCGCTGTCATGAACATCTTTCGGGCCATCAATGCTCAAAACAACCGTAAACTGGTCTTTGTGACTCTTTAACCATTGTTTCGTGTCTTCACTTAGCAAAGTGCCATTGGTTGTTACAAGAAATTGAATGTCTCGCCTCATGTCAAGTGCCCACATGGACAAGTCGCGCATTGCAGCCCAATTCACAAACGGCTCTCCTCCATGATATGTAATCCTTATAGGGCCTAAGTAATTGCCGAATTCCCTTCTCAGCAACTGCTTTACTCTCGCCACATCCAATGATTCATGCTTGCATTCCTGAGTTATTTTGTCATAGTAACAATATTTACATCGAAGATTACATTTGTGAGACACCATAATGACGATTTCTCGCCTGTCTCGATATTTTTCATCCGTCGTCATCTTGGCATCCTTTCATCAATCAAGATTTTCCCAGTATCGTAACACCCCTTCGCTAAAAGCGCAGCCGACAATTTTGGGCGCGAAGCCAAGAAATGGCATTCCCTCCTTTTTAGCGCCCCAGACGACACCCTTATCGCCAAATTCGACAAATAGGATACTGATGCCGCTATCGCCTCATGTACATACAGGCATTTAATCACCGCCTGATCCCTTGTCCGTATGGATGCTTTTACAGCAGGGCATATAGAACAAAGATTCCTGAGCCTACAGGAAGCACATTTCCTCGGAAAGAGTTCTGGGGGGGACTGTATGTCATGGATCAATTTGAATGATTTACGATTGAAATCAGGCGTTTCCCGTTCGCAGCTATGCAACGTTCCATGTGCATCCACACAGAACGACGTAACACCTGGCCGACAACCTTCCCTTCGCTCGTGCACCGCCCATACGGCGGTTGACAGGATGTCTGGCGGGGGCAATGCTACATTATGGCAGAAGAAGTCCTGAACCTTCTTAAAGAACATCCTCAGCGGAGCTCGCGACTTCGCAGTCCATTCCACTCCATCTGCCAAAGTGCATTCAACAAAAATGCCTCTCTTGGCAATATCAATGATTCTATCCGCTAGGGTGCACACATTCTCCGGCGTAAGAATAACTTTTGCCGACAACTGAGGAATGTCAATCCCCTCCAGCATCTTTACATCATCGGTACTCACGGCAACTTGCACGTCAGGATTCTCCCTGAACCATTTTAGCTTTTGCCTTTGCCTCAGCAATGAACCGTTGGTTACAACCCTACAACGCAACCTTGTCTGCGGGATCATCTTGCGCAACAATGCAACCGACTTCTTAAGTACCTTGAAATTCAGCAAGGGCTCTCCACCCATGAACACTATTGAATAATTGGCATCGGTGGATTCTGGATCAGGCCTACCGCAAAGGGATTTTAAAGCTTTGGAAAGCAAAGCATAGGAAAGATTATCCCGACCATTTGCCATGAAGCAATATGGACAATGCTTGTTACACCTGTTGGTCAGCAAAATGACAACCGACACCTGCATAATCTATTATCCCCTTGGACGTTTAGCCAACCGACTTAGTCAATCATCACACCACCACCTACCATTGCCCGGAGTGGAGACATGTCCCAACCACATACATCCACTTCCAACGTTATTTTCAGACTCATGCGAATTACTCCTTTCGTAGCGACGGCTCAATTATACCACATGTCGTCATGAATTATGGCATCCTAATTACATGCACACCCATGACACGCCGACAGAGCAAAGCATCAACAATTTGAGATGCTGCCCTGAGCATACCATTCGCAGCCGCATAAAAGCGATTGTACCGAAACGCCATGCGAAATGTCATCATCAGCGAGAGAGCGACGCCAAGCGCAAACATATCTTGCGAGACACCGGCAACAAATGCCGCTCTCCGAATCCGTCGTAGAATCGCATAGATGAACGCAATGCGTCGGTCAGTCATCTGCGTTGGCGGCAAACGATCTCCCTTGGCAAATACTGCCCGCACAACGATATTGGAGAGGTCTATATCCAACGACCCAACGGTCGCCGCAAACATGACCGTAAAATCATGCACAACCAAATCACGCCTCGTGCGAGCGAAATCGATGAGCCATACATCTGAAATGGCGCGGTTCCGCACCGGCGAGATACGTTTCTCGATCATTACATTGGCATAGTTTAGATCACCATGAACAATTCCTACGGGACACCGGAACCGATTTCCCTCCACATCTGCAGCAACAAGCGCCTGAATACGCTCGATCAACCCTGGCAGTTTGCAATAGTCCGGGATTGGTTTCTCCATAAGTGGAGGCAACAACTCGTCGCATCCGACAGGATAGAGACACATTCGCCGACCGTCACTACCAGTCCCATAGTAGCGGAATCGATTGTTGTCAATCCACAGCATCGCGCCCGTGCGCAACCCATGTGAGCGGTTACGCACAACTTCATTGACATTTGGCCCCGTCAGTACCACCGTCATTTTCTCGTCATCATATGCTTCTATCGCACACTGTTCCCCGTTGTCGTATGATGTGAAATACTCAAATCCAATAAGTTCCTTCTTCGATGATGAGTCCGACTGCTTCTCAAATACAACGTTATCAATTCTACGCCTCACCGAGATACGACTAATCCAGTTGCCAAGGAATCCAGCTCGCCCAAGTTCGCCCAATTCGGGATTCGGGAAGCTTGTCAAATCAGACAGTTCGCCAAGTTCAACATCGGGAGATACACGATGAAGTCGCGGCATAATTATACTGAAGAGTTCGTCAAAATGCTGACGCACATTCCTAAAATCGCATTCACCCTTCAATTCCGACATGAGGATGGATTTCATGTCCAGTAGTCGCCCAGCACCGACATCCGTTCCTGCAAATGTATAGACAATAGCAGAATGATGCCGGTCTATTACACGCTCTGGATTCTCAACCCGCCCAGAATCATTGGGGATATACGGACGAATAAAACGAGAATAGCGCTCATACTCCATCCGTGTATTTGCAAGCGTGTCGATCTTCACGACAAGCGGCATTTGAAGCATTTCAGACTTCTGCCCCGTAACCTTCACGGCCTTGAACGTGACAGCCGAACTGAGTCCTCCACTCATTGGCGTTATGCGGATGGTGCGCCCCGGATACTTTTCTAGGCATTTGTAAGTAAGGTACTGCCGCGCTGCGTCAAAGCGAGATGCAAAGTCTTTCGTGCCACGCACCTGTTCAAACTCAAAAGCCACAAGGTTGCATTCTTGGATAGTGCGCCATTCCGGTTCCCACTCCCGCCGCGTCAAAAGCGCATGCAGGATTCGTGGCAAATCGGGCAACTCCTCCTTGCGCACAAACCATTTGGCTCCGTTGCGGAACGCTCGTGCCAGTTTACCCATATCATCATGGAACGAACACACAATCACAGGTAGACGGGGAAAGAATCGCTTTATGATTGGCAGCAGTTGGTAGCCTGAAAGATCCATTCCCTCCGTTTCGCCGAACCGAAGCCCTAGCAACCCGAATCCATAGTTCTTCCGCTTCGCATGAACAGCTCTAAACGCTGCGCACGCTTCGCGCACAAAGCCCGCCCCCGCCTTCAACTCAATCGCATCAAAATGAAATGCTCCGCCGTATTTCGGCTCTGCATTCAGCGACCGCGCCCTCGCTACGGCATGATCATCCACCACCAGCGCCTCAACAACGCCTGTCGGAGACCAGGAAGCCATATCGCAACAGTTCTTCATTTTTACGCTTTGCTTATTCTATCATGCACGTGCATCTCCCATGTTACAACACCTCTATTTCTTTTCCGCAAACAACAGCATATCATGAATATTCATACAACCTAGAAGTTTTAGGCGAACATCTAATGGGAGTTCATTAAACTCCCTGTCCTTATCCACACAGCAAATATCCTTCTCCAAATGCTCTGATGACACTATCAACGGCACATTGGGGAAAGCTTTCTTTGCGCTATCCGTTAGAATACCGAAGCCCTTATGGAAATAGACATCGACATCGGGATTTACCACACTTAAATCATGTTTTTTGCAGAAATTCAGAAAGTGCCTATAACTCCAGAGCCAAGTGTAGGAATCCGTACGCCTTGGTACGGAAGCAAATCTGCAATTAGCCGCTAGACTCTTCTTCCAGATATCAAATCTATCCAGACGTCGAAGCCCCAGCTCAAATTCTTCCTCTGTCAAGTACCGACGCGTTGGTAAATATGAATAATATATATCCACTCCGCTCTGAGCGTCCATTGCAAACACGATAAAATCATTCAAGTCAATCTCTTTTATCTTCGTATGAATGCGCCACACACCACCCCCGACATCCTTAGCACAATCATTTGCGATATCCTTTGGGATATAGTCCTTATACCTTTCACAAGCCCCTCCTAGTCCTGCAGCTCTGATGATTTCTTCAAACACCCCTATTGTCATAGAATCTGTTGTCTTTATCCTACGAACATTCACAGGATCCAAATGCAACGCCGGGTGAAGGGCTAAAGAGGTCTCATTACCTTCGAGAGAAATAGTCCACTCATTCTTCTCACGACCCTGGATTGCGATAATCGGCATTTCATTTGATTTTCTTTCTCCGCTAATCTGGTATTTGAGAACAAGCAAGACATACCCATGATCTGACTCGTTTTTCCGTATTCGTCTGAGAATGTCAATTCCGAGAATCTCAACGTTGGGGACTTCATTGGCCATTCCTCGCCGACTCTCTTTCAGAAATGATGAGGCCTCCGTCTCCTTCCCCCAATTAAAATACTCCAGAAGGAAAGTCTTTAAGCGCGAGTCAGATTCATAATCCGCAAGCGGAATCGCAATTGTTTTAGGGAATCCCCATGTCAAAACAGGAATATGAGGCCGATATGCAGGGATGTTTGTATAGGTAATGTATCGATAACCATTAACATACTCGCCCATTACAGTATATGGGATGCTGCTTGCCATAGCATCCTTCTTGGTTGAGAGGATGGAGGCAAGCATAGGCAAACATCCCTCGCAGACGTATTCGTCACGCTCACTGCTTCGCGATGTTGCCGCCAACCATATCAACAGACCGCCAGGATTCAAACGGCTTTTATCTTTATTCAAATGATTCGCAAAATGATGTTGCCAATAATGAGTACAAATGACAACATCGTAATCCTCGTTGATTGGAACGGTCCCATCATGAATATTTATGCAGCTGGGCTCTGCCTGATTAAACTCGTGTTCCAATTCATGTAGATTACAATCCATGACACCAGCCACATAAACATGGATCACACTCTGCGAGGAATCTGGAAAACGGAAACCTGACAAAACGGCCTTTGCCAATTTCACATCGTTTGCCCCTATGAAACGAACAACCAAACGCCGTTTACCACCACGCCTTCTCACATACCAATCTTTAAAATGCTTAACTATAATATCTGCCAACTTCATTCGATTCTTAACCTCATACCCATCCTCCACTTTCTCCCCCCTTATATCTATATCCACTTTAGGAGCAGCAACATCAATCCCGGCAGTACACCAATCAGAGAATTTCTCCCAAAACCCCTTTCCATCAAAGACAAACCAGCAAGTCTTCAACTCCTCGCACACTTCAATCCAACTTCTTCCATCGGATATTTTCTTGCAAAGTTTTCCATTAAAAACCTTATTGCCAACATTCGATAAACTATCCGCTATACCCAACAGATATCTTTCATCACCCATCCAAGTAGCAGGAAAGTCTTCCTTTAATTTTTTATACTTAACTTCAAACCCAGCAACTGTCTCACAAATAGTCCCTTTGAGCACTATCTTTTTCTTCCAACACAGCACAAAGAAAACGGCGCTTAATGATAGTGACAACAAAAGGAATGACATTACCAATACCAAACCCAAACCAAAGAATCCAAGAATCCACGCCGCGATTATGTTTGTGACTGTGCTAATCACAATGTCTTTGGTCAACGATGTCGCCTTGGAAGTTGGCGCTGGAACAATTGCGTTATCCATAGCATGCTCCGTTGGTCAATCTGATCCTGTTAAAGTCAGTACATGCTCAATCTCATGATATGCGCTCTTCCAGCAATTGGCCTTGCACGCAATGTTGTCATCATTCGACAATGCATGGCCATCTGGCGAAAGCCCTTCACGAATACCTCGACATGCACGAGTGCGATCAATATAATCGCAAGCGAACCACGCATCAACACCCTGCTTCAGCAGAGGAATCAGTTCTGAACAATCATGCGCATAGAGATAGACGGTTTGATCAATCAAGACATGCCGCCACCACTGAAGATTTAGTCTCTGGAAAGTCATGGGAGAATGGTCAAAATCAGTAAGCCAACCGATTCCGGGACGAGCAGCGGCCTTAACTATCTCTGGATAACCGGCCATTACATTCTCATACATCGTCGGCATTCCCCATGAGCGAAACAAGTCATTTGCCTTGTAGAGGATACCGTATGCCTTTGACGTATGGCCCAGATCGCCCGCCAGTCGAAACGATTCCCCTTCTCGTTCCAGAAGATTCCTTCCCCATAAAACTCCTCGACCAAGAGCTTCACCCATTTCACAAGGAGATTCTTCCGCTCAAGCGTCAGCTCGTCAGACGGCGTCACACGCAACACAGGGATCAGAATAGCGTTGAGAAAATCCAAGGCCGACACAATGTTCATGGTCTTGGATTCAAAGTAAACCTCGCTCTTCAGATCCGACGCAAGCGAATCCGTGTAAATATTCTCTCCTTTCAGATACGGGCCATCATCAATAAAAGAAATGAACGACCATATCTTATCGAGATATTCCCTATTGCCAGTCACCCGATACGCCATAACATACGGAAACGCAGAATAACATTGGTCTTGTATCGAGATCGGCGTGTCTCTTGGTTTCCCGCCAAAGGTGAAGGTCGAAAAATATCCCCCCCAAGGGTTCTCGTAAGCTTCCAATCTCTTCAATCCGGCCAACCCATACGACAACAACTCATCCCTTTGAAGCATCAAATACGCCGCAAGATAACCATACGTCTGGCGTCCATGCATCCGAACATAGATTGGCTCTGAACAATCTGGCACTCCCGATTGCGAGGCATACGTTGGGAACAATCCAATGGGATTCCCCAACATATATGGTTGCGTCCAAAACGGCAGAATGTCGTTGATGAGATGTTCTCTCATCAATGGCTCTACCCATGTTCGAAATTCATCCATTGTTGAAGCTTGTTTCATTTATTTCCTTTGCATGAATGTCATGAAGTTACCGGCGAAGAAGACGAGGTGGAGGATGCCGACCTGCTTGGCTAGTGTGACAACGACTTCCTGTTCTGGCGTGAAGGACGCCACACCACTTCGCGAGATCACAACCGTCACGCTTTGCCCGAACGCCCACCATATCCCATACCCCTGAGAAGAGAATTGCAGATACCAATACACCCAGAACAACAGGAAGAATCCGCAAATGCTGAAGGCAAAGTTGAGTGGCGTGCGCAGAACCCATTCCGGATACGCCAGAAATACACGGGCAAGCGGACGCAACAGACGTCGGTGCAGCATCCTCGACTTCCTCACAAAAAACGCCGCCTCATCCAACTTTCCGTTTTCCGCGAGAAGCCGCACGAGGGAGTCGACCAGTTCCGCCGCACCGCTATTAAACACCTCTGCCCGCACCTTGCCGCTGCCAGACGCGCAAATCCGCCGCAGAGAGTTGTGGATGTCAATGTATCTGTCCTCCATATCCTCGCGATGGCGCACCCCCACAAACTCGCACTCCGCGCGGACTTCATAGTAGTGTTTCCAACGAAGCGCCTCAATGGAGAGCGCGGGCGTCTTGTAGTTCAGCAGTTCGGTTGCAACCGTTGCCAAGACCGCCGCATGAATAGCTCCGTCCGCATCAACGATGCCGTCCTTCATCCGCTCGCACCGACGCAAGAGGAACGTTGCCACCTCCTGCGCAGCGCCCGGCGCGGCATGTCCGCTTTCGTTTATCACCTCGTCGTAGCTGAACTGAAACTTTGTACGCGCCTTATGATAGAGTTTCTTGATGTCCTCCGACGAGTCGATCCCTTTGAACCCGCGACCGTTCGGCAATCCGCACCAGTTCCGGAGACCGAATGTGCCGGCAAGCGGCTTTTGCGCGACGCACCACCTAACGACCTTGTGGCCATGCACGTCCTTCTGCACATCATGGTTTACGAACATCAAAGGCATGAACGCTTTTTGTTCACGACAGATCCGCATCTTCTCCAGAAACGGGATTTTGCCGATCACACGCCTAACCTGATGAAGAATTTTCTGTCCAAATAACCCGCGGAAGACGAATATGGCCACGACGACCGGGACTACCCATGCCGGCTCCCAGAAGAAGGTGCCGATCAACAATGTCGCCATCACGGCAAAATCGAACGATGTGAACAACCAGTAGCCAAACCAGTCGCCACAGATATTGAGGGCGCGCCTTTTGCAATACGACCACCAACGAGCAAACACCAAGCGAAACGCATCTCGCCGCTTGTCGCATTGCCGGTAGGGTCTTCCATCGGAAGATGTATGCCCAGCAAAGTACTTGCCTGGCAACAACTTCCCGCCGTCCGCACCGGTGACGAACTTCTCGCCCTTCTGCGCGGCGGTGGAAATGACGCGCAAATGGCAGTCCCGCAGCACCTTGAAGTTCTCGTCGCGCCAATGTCCAAAGGCAGTCTCGTTTTCATATGAGGCGGTACGATCTGGGAACTGGAGGCAGACATCCTCAAACGCAATGATCGTCGGCTCGGAATCTGGCGTGTTCTCTTTTCCCTTTGTCTGCAAACCACGAACGACCGGCAGACGCCCTTTCTCGCGCAACAACCGATCCGCGCAAAGTCCGGAAGAAATCGGATAGACGCGATAGCCGAAGCGATAGGCCGTGTACGAGTTCATGTACACGAAATGCGGCTCTTCGTCCACTACCAACGCAATGTCCTGTCGCGTAAAGAACCAACCTTTATCCTCATCATCACCGCCATGGACGCGCTTCATCAACCGTCCGCGAAGACCGTCCCCGTCAAACAGCGGCGTGTAGTTTCCTTTGCAAAGCTCCAGCGCAAGATCAAAATTCATCTCGCACAGTTGTTCATCGTGCTTGTCCTTCGCCGCAGTGCCTTCCTTCTTGCCACCGTCTTTTGCCGTCTTCTCATTAAGCTTCTTGAGGATTTCGCTTTCGTCAAACAGCTTGGCATCCTTGAAAAGCGGAACCCATTGTATTTCCGGGAATGCCAGAATCAACATGCCCTGAACAGACGACAGCGAATGAATTTCCCTCGCACCCGCTGCGCGCGGGAAGTCGATGACGCCAATGAACCGATCATGCACCAAATCACCGTCCCGAATCTCCCGCTCGATCGCCTCTGCGCACTCCCTAAACCGATCAAGATTATTCTTCGCCTCTTGCCGAATCAGGACCGTCATCACCTGATCCTTCAAATCAGGATAACGCATCCCCACGGCGACCTTCACGGCCTCCGCAACAACCTTTGACGGCGATATGGCGAATACCTTCAGCATCACTCATCCGCCGACGGCCTATCTAGATACGTATCAATCATGTCATCCAAAATCTTCTTCTGCATAGCCCTGCGCCTTTCTTTGTCTGGTTCATTCCGCAATGCCTCAATAATGGAACGCATATTGCCATTCAACTTGCGACTACGCCTCAATGCCCTAAAAGCGACAAATGTCATGTAAACAATAGCACCGTAGGACACAATATATAAGATGCACGATATCACAAGATAGAATGTCACACCAGACGTTCCTCGACCTCCAACTCCCCCGGAAGCCGTCGGCGTCCCAACTGTAGTGCTAACGCTAGTTGCAGTCGCATTAACAATGTTCGTTGGTAAGTTTTGATTGGGCGTATTGCTATAACAGGTCTGCATAGAAAGAGCATTAGTAACCGCAGAAGGAGTGCCCATACAGCCGACTGACACAACTTCATTAGTTCGAGATGCCCCGCTCAATACATTAAAGTACGTGCCACAAATATTACCAAAGCGTCCAAAAGGCAACCACGTCAAACCCGCCCACGAACATAAGCACAAAAGAAAGATCACTCCCAATCCCCACTGAGAATGCGGTCTGTTCTCCTCCTTGGCTCGAAATTCTAACCCATTATTCTCTCTGTTCTTTTTCTCATGCAATCCAATCTCAATCTTCTCTTTCGCCGCAATCTGGACTTCCGCTACGTCAGACGTGCAAACATCCTTTACACTTAACCTTCTCCCCTTTATTGTTAACGTATATTCTCCCTCGCCAGCAGCACAAATTCTAATAAAACTCCCATCATACTCAATTTGATTGCCATTGCTATATACGCGAATATCAACACCTTCAATTTCTATCGATTTCGTCTTATATAAAATCGGTTCCTTCTGGTTACTATCGTGCATTGAAACGACAAACGCACCCACTCTCGTTTGCGATTTGCTGCAACATTTAGGGACAAACGCTCCCGTATGTGCACACGGGCAAAACCCAACACCGAGCGAATCAACCACAACACGCGGAGGAATGCTTATTGACATACCATTAGGGATCGGGACCATTGGCGAATCATGGACTCCCCCTTCCTTTTGCACCTCATTCTCTGGGTTGTTTTTCTGCACGCTCATTATATACTCCTTTCATCTCAAGATGACTCATTAATTTCCTGTAATCCACACCTGAAAGTGTTTGCGGAATCAGGACAAATGAACCTTTCTCCTTTATGCCCAACATCCGCCTGACATCTTCCGACGAGCAAAGATATTCACGCTCGTATTCAAAGTCTTTTCCCCTTACAGTCCAGCCGAAACAGTCAGTGGTAATATCTCTATATGATCGCTCAACCTTTTCACAATCACACATTCCCCTCTCATCAAATTCCGCAGCAGAAAGAAGAAGTCGTAACGCTCGTAAATGACAATAATCTTCAACCTTACCATAATAAAGCTTTTTACATAGCTTATCAAAATCCGCGCCAGACGGCGGAAGAAATCTACCAGAAGGGAAAAGTTCATTCGGTGTTGTTTCCCCAAAACTGATTGCGTAACACTTAAACGAATCGTCATCGGCACATAACCGACCGAGTCTCTTATTACGGGCAACGACTGCCTCTCGGTCTTGTCCGCCAAAGTGAATAAATACGCGCATTTCTCCACACGCAATATCGAGCGACAACAAAGCCTCTGACACCTTCTTACGGAATGCATCAAGCACTTTTGCCGGTTCTGGATCGCCACCGAATTGTTTGAGAGCGACATTGAGCTCCTTTGAATCTATCCCAGTAACGACAACGGTGGGAGGTGCGCCAACACTATCAATGTAAGCAGTCAATAATCCAAACCGCCGCATCACCGCCTTACGATTTTCACGAAAGGCAGAAATGTCATCATGGGATGATATAACGTAAACCGCAGTCATTAACTACCTTTTTTCTCATCCGATTTACCCGGTAGAATATTCAGAACGGTACTTGTAAGAACAAGCTTCTC
>Ga0310786_10007632_pt1 | contig 14071 bp, 13 predicted proteins | sample AusTroGonzalo_MG_FD_203881 | JGI IMG/M metagenome (GOLD analysis project Ga0310786, IMG submission 203881) | Bovine rumen microbial communities from tropical cattle in Woodstock, Queensland, Australia - Gonzalo_03 (v2) (version 2) | ecosystem: Host-associated > Mammals > Digestive system >... | reverse complement strand
CGGGATACCGCGAAGCCAGGCGGAACCAGGCGAAGACCATCAGCCGTATTCGTTTCCTGCAGAAGATTCTGGAGCATTCCCGCGTGATCGACCCCGACGTCCTCCCCAAAGACAGGGTCTGCCTTCTTAGCCAGGTCGAATTCACGAATCTATCGACAAATACCCGCATGAGATTCAAGATCGTCAGCCCCCATGAGATGGACCTCGAGGCTGGCATGATTTCGCTGAAATCCCCGATCGGCGCCGCCCTGATGGGCAAGAAGGTCGGTGAAATCGCCGAGGCCCAAGTCCCCTCCGGAACCCTGCGCCTGAGAATCGAAAGCATCACACTCGACTGAGACGTTTTTACGGTGAAAAGCTGTTTTATTCTCCTCCTTATACTGATCTGCGGACCTTTATATGCCGGCGTCCCTATTGTTCAGCCTGACTTGAGCAAGAAGACGCTTGTCGCCCCGGGGTATTTCGGTCCCAACGCATTCCAGGTACCCGAAATGAACAATGGAACGGTCTATAACCATCTCCATGTGGAATTGGCCGGAGATTTCTTTTCCGGACGAATGGTTCCGGGGGCATTGGACCGGGCCGTGGACCTGAATATAGAATGCCATATTCCGCTCTTTTCCGACCGGGCCAACCTCACTGTCTGGTGGCCGGTGCACGAATGGTGGGATACAGATGCGGAAGTTGCGGCTGCCCGCAGGATCGATCCGGCTCTTGCCGGCCGTGGACATGATGCCGGGCCGGCATACATCAGCGTGGACATTTTGCTGATGACCGAGCGGCAATACCGCCCTTCCATCGTAGTTCGTTCCGTATTACGCACCGCCGCCGAGAAGGCGACTTTCGCATCGGCACGATCCTATGATGCTCCGGGTTATTTCTTCGATATTACCACGGGCAAGGATTTAGGCCCTTTCCGGATGGCCCTCAGCACCGGTTTCCTTTGCTGGCAGACGGATAACGGCCGGCAGAACGACGCGATCATGTTCGGCGCGCTGGCCTCCTGCCAACTGCCGTGGGCTGGTTTTTCCGCCCAGTATGGCGGCTATTGGGGATGGGAACGCGACGGGGACTTCCCCCGCACTATCCGCGCCCGCATTGACGGCGGCCCTTCTCAATGGCCCGTCCGCCCGTTTTTCCAATACCAACACGGATTCCACGACTGGCCTTTCGATCAATTCAGGCTAGGCGTCGCTTTCACGATGAATTGACATACCCCAAAAGGGTATCCTTATCTTTCAATCTTGACCAGCGTCAGGGTGAAAATCAATGTGCTATGGGCCGGAATGTCGTCCATCTTCATTGAGCCGTAGCCCCATTTAGCGGGGATATAGACTTCCCATTTGTCGCCCTCATGCATGCGCGTAAGGGCGATTTGCCAGCCCATGATGAGGTCGCCCACCATGAATAGTGCGGGAAGCTGGTCGCCTTCCGTCGTGTCGAATACCGTACCGTCGATGAGCCGGCCGGTGTAATGGACATAAACGATGCTGCGCGGCGTAGGTTTCTTGGTCCCGTGGCCTTCCTCCAGGACTCGATACAGGACGCCGTTGTCAAGGGCTACAATCCCCTCCTCCTTGGATTTTGCTTCCAGGAAGGCCTCGTTTTCAGCTTTATACGGGTTCGGGCGCTTGGGTTTCTTGTGGTACATGGGCTTATGCCAGATAGGACAGGATGATGTCGACCAGCTGCTCTTCCGTGTGGCCGTCTGCGTTCAGGACGAGGTCGTAGTTGCGGATGTCGTAGCGGCTGGTGCCGGTGTAGCGCCGGATGTAGTTCTCGCGTTTTCTGTCGATGTCATTGATCAGGGCGGTGGCCGCTTCCTCCGTCATGTTCTGCTTCCGCATCACACGCTGGACGCGGTTGGAGTCCGAGGCCGTGATGAAGATGCTCAGGTGGTTGGGATGGTTCCGGAACACATAGAAACCAGAACGGCCGGCGATGACACATGAACCCTCGTTCGCCAGTTCCAGGAGGATTTCCGTTTCGGCCTTGTAGATGTCGTCGGTGGTGACGTCTCGCCTGAACTCCTGCGTAAACTGGGCATCGGCTCCCATGTCCTTGGCCAACGGGAAGGGAGTGACGTGCTGGAAGAAGTCGGCCAGCCAGTTCTTCTTCTCGCCCTTGCGCTTTTCTATTTCTTCGATGGAAAGATTGAAGCGGTCTTCCAGCGTCTCAACCAGGTTTCTGTCGCAGTAGCGGGTGTTCAGCCTATCGGCAAGGATCTGTCCTACGGTGTGTCCGCCGGATCCGATTTCACGGCTGACGGTAATGACGAAAGGTTCGTTCAGGTTCATAAATCATGCGGTCTTTTATGCAAATTTACCTTTTTCTTTGAGGATATCAAACCAGAAACGATATCCCCGCAAACTATCTCCCAAATACATACTGATAATCAGCGAGTTACAAATCGCGCTCTCAAACTCTAAATTTGGCAGGAAAACACAAAAGCGGTAACTTTGTGTAAGAAAAAACGAACGAGAAATGGACTTCAAGCTTATTGAAAAATTAAAGGACCTTTCGTGGGCGCTGGCGATCATTTATCTGATTTACGCCTATATGAATAAGGTCGGACATACGACGGGGGCCGTGATTGTCGCCACCGCTCTTCTGCTCTTTGTCTTCGCATTGCTTATTTTCGGGGATAAGTTCCTGCCAAATATCAATTTGCCGGAATGCTCATTGGGTGCGGACATTCTGGTGATTGTCGCAGCCATTGCTTGTTTCTGTCTGGCGGAAACGGAAACGGATTTCAGCATATTACCCATGATGGTTCTCGGGTTCGCCGGCGCCATCCTGGACATCGTCCGCCTGATCGGGACAGGTGCATTCAAGAACAAATCCTTCAAGGATATATTCGATGAGCAACTTCGTCTCCCGCTCTTTCTTGATGTCATCATTCTGTTCTGGCCCATCCACGACGGATTCAAGAACGGTTGGGATTCACTCGAAGCAGCCGACTTTGTGTTCATAGGTTTATTGACCCTTGACCTGATCCACAATCTGATCATTCTGCCGTCGGTCAATCGCAAAGAGAAGCAGATTGTCCGTGAATACCTCGAACAACTGGAGAACGAGAAGGAATCCCTTGCGAGCGTCAATATCGACACGAACGGTTTCGATGAGGAGACCCGGAAGCTGGTCATCGACCGCATCGACCTGATCGACCATATCCTGATCGGCAAGATGTCAGACAACGCCGTTTTCAGCCGGAAGGTGAACAAAGAGATCGAAAAGGTCATTGCCGATAGAGCGTCTTTCATCGAGAGTCTCGCCTTGCATTATGCGGTGAGCCATCCTCAGGCCGTCGAGCGGCTGCAGCAGAGCGGCCTGTCCCGATACGAGATCGGGTTATGCTGCCTGTATTACATGGGCTATAACGGCAAAGAGGTGAAAGACATCTCCGACACCTCCATGGTCTATCATGTCAACAGTACCATCCGTCAGAAATTGGGGCTCAAGACCAACGACGTCAACCTCTCCACATTCATTCGGGAGCTGTTCGGCACCAATTAGCCTATACCTTACATCCCGGCAATCCGCTCCATCTCCTCCGCATCGGAGAATTTGTAGCGGGCCGGGATGTCCTGCCAACCGCGGGCTTTCCAGTCGGCCAGGGCAAAGTCGCATCCCGCGTCGCGGGCGCAGGCGAAATCGTGGTCCGTATCGCCGAAATAGATGACTTCTTCGGGGGCAATGGATGCTCCTATCGCCTTGGAAGCCAGCTCGATGCATCGGAGCAGCGGCTCCGGATGCGGCTTGTGCTGAAGGGTATCCTCGCTGCAGACAATATGGTCCAGATAAGGGACCATCTCACGGAGATAATCATCGTAATCAAACTCCATCCGGTTGCGGGAGGTCACTACGCCCGTCGCTATGCCCGTCGACTTGATACGCCGCAAAGCATCCAATACGCCGGGGAAAGGGGTAATATGGTGCGACAGTGAAATGAAAGTCTCCTCCCAGCGCTCGCCGAAACGCTTGGCGTCCTCATAGCCATACAGTCCTGCCACTTTGCTGCTGGGGATGCCGAAAGCCTTATAGGCCTCCTCGTAAGGCACCTCCTTCCCTATCAGTTCCCGGATGGTCATCACAAGCGACTCGACCCCGGTTCTTTCCGTGTCAATCAGTGTTCCGTCAATATCGAAAACAGCGAGTTTGTACATCGTCCATTAACAAGTTTTATAGGCCTCCACGGCATCCCGATAGGTCTTTCCGGCATTCTCCCGCAGCCATCTCTGGAATCCGACCTTGTAGCGGAAATTCCTGCCCAGATGCTGTTCGAAGAAGGCTCTGAGCTCCTGGGAGCAGACCAGGTTCTGGGGAATCGCATCGTCCAGCGAGGCCGGAACGTACTTCTCCTTCTTGAGCATCGGATTCTTCGCCTTAGGCTTCGGAAGCGCCGGGACCGTGGCACGGATGATGGCGGTCAGGAAATCCCTGTCATCGACATCGTCGATATAAAAGTGCTCCTTGGCCCCGGGATACGGGGAACGCATGACCACTTCCTTCAGTTTGGACGCACCCTCGTAGGTCGGCTTGATAAAGAGGTTGTTATCGCAGACGAGCCCGAAAAGGATGCCGTCGCAATAGACGCAATAATCGCCCATCATTTTCTTGACGGCGATCTCTCCCGCACCTGAGCACTGGTCGATGATGTATTGAACGAAGTCCGGATTGCTGGCCATAAGTACCGATTTTTCGACATAAAGATAGCAATTATCTCCCAATTAACGTACCTTTGAAAAACAAACCCAGTCAAGATGGACATCGAGCACTACTACATAGAAAAAGGCCAGGGAGAACCGCTGATCCTCCTTCACGGAAACGGTGAAAACTGCGACTACTTCGCGGGACAGATCGATGTGTTCGCCCAGTATTACCACGTCTATGCGCTGGACACCCGGGGCCATGGGAAAACGCCGAGGGGTGACACCCCCTTCACCATCAGACAGTTTGCCGATGACCTGCTGGCGTTCATGGACGCACACGACATCGACAAGGCCCATATTCTCGGGTTCTCCGACGGCGGAAACATCGCCATGATCTTCGCAATGAAGTATCCGGAGCGGGTGCTCCGCCTCATCCTGGACGGTGCCAACCTGGACGCCAAGGGTGTGAAACCCTCTATCCAGATTCCCATCGAAATCGGCTACCGGTTTGCGAAAATGTTTGCCAAGAAGAGTGAAGAAGCAAGGAAGCATGCCGAGTTGCTGGGCCTGATGGTCAATGACCCGAACGTCCGGCCGGAGGAACTCTCCGCCATTACGGCGAAAACACTGGTCATAGCCGGCAACAAGGACATGATCAAAGAAAGCCATACCCGCCTGATTGCCAGCAGCATACGGGATTCCCAACTCGTTATCCTCAAGGGAGATCACTTCATCGCCAACAAATGCCCGGAAGCTTTCAACCGGGCCGTATTGGCTTTCTTGAAAGGCTAGTTTACCCCAGGACCACGTCAAGCACCATCATCAGCGCAAAACCGAGGGCAAAACCCACTGTGCCGATGTTGGAGTGCTTGCCTTGGGAATACTCCGGGACCAGTTCCTCCACCACCACATAAAGCATGGCACCCGCGGCGAAAGCCAGCATGAAGGGCATGATGCCCAAGACTGCCGATGCCAGGAAGAGAACCAGTGCTCCACCGACGGGTTCCACGATTCCGCTGAGCGCACCGATGCCGAAAGACCGCCACCGGGAATTGCCCTCAGCCCGCAGGGGCATGGAAATAATCGCCCCCTCCGGCACGTTCTGAATGGCGATACCCAGCGACAGAGCCAGCGCCGCGGCCATGTTGAAATCGGCCGCCAACGCGCCTGCAATGGCCACACCCACCGCCATTCCCTCCGGAAAATTATGGATAGTTACTGCCAATGCCAACTTCGTCGTGCGGGACAGACGGCTCTGCGGGCCCTCCGCCTCGCCGCCGGGATGGATATGCGGGGTGATATAGTCGATGAGCAGCAGGAAAGCGAAGCCTGCCAGCAGGCCGATGACCGGGGCCACGACAGCCGAGTGTCCCTCCCCCATCTCGATGGCCGGAATGATCAGCGACCAGACCGATGCGGCCACCATCACGCCGGAAGCGAAGCCCAGCAGGACCTTCTGCACCAGCGCCGGCATCTCCCGCTTCATGAAGAACACGAAAGCCGATCCCAGGGCGGTCCCCAGGAACGGAATCAGAAGGGCTGTCAAGACTGAATTCATCGGGTGCAAAGATACATGATTCGGATCATTTGACCAAACCCCGGAAATACCAATAAATGGGGATTGTCCGGGCACCAAATCCCAAATACCTTTGTAAAAATTTTTAAAGAAGGTTATTTGGAATGAAGCGAATCTATTATACTATACTTCTTCTTTTCTTGTGCATTTCCATTCAGGCACAGCAACTTACAATCGGCGGATACGGCGAGGCGGCCTACACCAGGAACTTCTACAGCGACAACGTTTACCGCTATTCCAGACCCTCCGAATACGCGAATGACCCCTCCCACGGCCGCTTTGACATCCCCCATGCAGTCATCTATATTGGGTATGACTTCGGCAAGGGCTGGAGCATGCAGACCGAGGTCGAGTTCGAGCATACGGGAACCGGCAGTGCGGTCGAGAAAGAGTTCTCGGAAGCCGGCGAATGGGAATCCGAAATCGAGCAGGGCGGCGAAGTGGAGTTGGAGCAGTTCTGGCTCCAGAAGTCCTTCTGCCCGGAATTCAATGTCCGGGCCGGACACATCGTCGTTCCCGTGGGCGGCCTCAACAATGCCCATGAACCCTTTAACTTCTTCACAGTCTATCGTCCCGAAGGAGAATTCACCATCCTGCCCTCCACCTGGCACGACACGGGAATCAGCCTCTGGGGAAAAACTGAGAACTGGCGCTATGAGCTGCTGGTGACGGCCGGACTGGACGGCTTCATGTTCGACCGGGACCGTTTCGTCCACTACGGAGCCAAATCCCCGTACGAATTCCGGGTCGCCAACCAGCTGGGCTATGCCGCCCGCGTGGACAACTACAGCGTGAAAGGACTGCGCGTAGGCCTCAGCGGCTTCTACGGCCGGGCCATGCACAACTCCTACCCCAACGACCTCCACAATACGCGTTATGCCGATGTCAAGGGCCGGACGTTCATCGGTGCCCTGGACTTCGCCTACAAGGGTAAGCGCCTCATTGTCAGAGGAAATGCCGACTACGGTTATGTGGGAGACGCGCCCACGATCTCCACAATCAAGCGCAATCTCTCGTCCAATAATGCCCCGTACAAGAAGACACCGGTTGGCCAGCAGGCCCTGGCGGCGGGCATGGAAGCCGGATATGACATTGCCCCGTGGTTCGGTGCTTCCGACAGCCAGTTCTTCGTATTCACGCGGTACGAATACTATGACAGTTACATTCCTGCGGCCGACCAGCAGGACTATACCTATACGGACAAGCAAAGAATCGCGGCCGGCTTCAACTGGTTCCCGATTCCGGAAATCGCCATCAAGGGCGAGTATTCGCACAGGTTCCTAAAGACGCCCTATAACTCCGAGCCTTCCATCAGCCTCGGAGTCGCTTACATGGCTTTTTTCAAACGATAAACCATAAAATAGAGTAATACAATGAAGTACGTGATCAAAACACTGGCAGTCGTGGCGCTTGGCGCCCTGCTTGCCTCCTGCAACAAAGACAACCCTACCGAAGGCGGTCTTACCGAGAACCAGAAGAAGATGGCCTCGGTGGTGGAGAACTATGTTCCCAACGTCGTTTACGGAACCTATAAGGCTCTCGCCGATGAGACCGAGAACCTGTACAACGCCCTGGACGCCGCTTCCCAGAAGGGCGTGAACGCATTGACTCAGAGCGATATTGACGCCATCTGCGCCACCTTCCTCAACGCCCGTAAGTACTGGGAGCAGTCCGAGGCCTTTCTGTACGGTCCCGCCACCACTTTCGGCATCGACCCGCACATTGACACCTGGCCGCTGGATGTCGAGGCCCTCGCTACCGCGCTGAGCAACGCCGATCAGGTGGCCATGCTGGAAGGTGAGGACGGTATCGGCTATGCCGGCGCCAAACTCGGCCAGGAACTGCTTGGTTTCCACGGCATTGAGTTCATCATCTTCCGCGAAGGCAAGAACCGCACGGTGGCCGCCCTCCAGTCCAAGGAGACGGACGAGGCTTTCGCCAAGTACAACGTCACCGGCGAGCAGGAGCTGGTCTATGCCACGGCCGTGGCCGGCGACCTGCGGGACAACTGCTACCGCCTTTACGCTTCCTGGAATCCGGATGCCGAAAAGAAGTATACGGACCGCATGGAGGAAATCGAGGCTGAAACCGAGATCAACGGTAAGGTCTATGGTGCCAACATCCTGGGCGCCGCCAAGCTCGGAAGTTCCTTCGAGACCTGGGAAGAGGTCCTGTCGACCATCCTCATCGGCGGATGCTCCAACATCTGCGCGGAGGTTGCCGATGTCAAGATGGGCAACGCCCATTCCGGCGAGGACATCAACTACATCGAGTCCCCGTACAGCGAGAAGTCCTTCCAGGATTTCATCGACAATATCCTGTCCATCCAGAACACCCTGTACGGTGGCCGCGAAGCTTCCGCTCCCGCCGCGAATTCCATCCTGACGCTCCTGAAGGACCTCGGTTATGCCGATGCTTCCACCATCCAGACCAAGATGGACGCCGCCATCAAGGCGCTGAAGGACTGCCAGAACAAGGGCGCCTTCGTGAAGATTTACGCCGACAGTTCCGTGCAGACCGCCATGGACGCCGTGTCCGCCCTTGACGAAGAGCTGAACAAGGCGGCCGAATGGATCGTCAAGCAGTAATTTGAAATAGTACTATGAAAAAGCTTTTACCACTTATACTTTGCGCGTCAGCGGCGCTTGTCGCCTGTAACAGGAACAACGATCCAATACCCGACGCGAAGGAATCCGACGCGAAATACGTCGGACAGGCGGTCGGAAACTTCACGGCCGACGAGTGGTATCCGGGAGGTGAACTGGGAACGACGGACAACGTCGCTCCCGGTTCCTATGAATACCCTACCCCCGCCGTGGAAAGAATGGGACTCGAAACCGCTTTCAACCAGGGTGAGGCTTTCTTCGAACGGAATGTCACTGTCAATCAGGCTCCTTTCAAGGGCCGCGGACCGGCCGCGGTCCGGAAATCCTGTCTGGACTGCCACCCCGGCTATGGTCACGGGCAGTGGAAGAACTCCTATAAGGCCAATGGTTCCGAGGCTTTCGGCAACGGCTACCTGCTGGTCATCTACCATCAGAACGCGGACAATCCCAACGACGGTCCGTACGTATCCGAAGTGACCGGCATGCCGCAGACCATGGCCGAGGCGCCCTTCCTCCCGCCCATCGACGAGGACCAGATCACCATCAGCTGGATTCCTGTGACGGCGATGGAGAGCGGCCTTCCCATGACCTTCCCGGACGGAGAGAAGTATGCGCTGATCTATCCGGAACTTTCGATTCCGGAAAGCGCATTCAACACCTCCCCCACTCCCTATGAGACCGCCCGGGCGCAGGGCAACCAGCTGGGATTCCGGCTGGAGAGCACCATCGGCATTCCCGGAACGGGTCTCATCGACGCCATCCCGCAGGAGGCCATCAAGGAGCAGTATGCGCAGGAAGCCCGGTTTGCCGAGCTCAATCCCTCCTTCTGGGATAAGTCGGCGAACGATTTCGCGGCCGGCGCATACTACCACAACTGGCAGGCGGGCGTGAACGGCGCCGGATACGACGCCGAAGGAAATTATTATGAGCGAGACGCTTACATGGACGGTAAACTTCTGAAGAAGTTCACTTACGCTATGACGCGCGGTACCCTTCAGGACGGCGCCGGCGCCAATGCCATCTGGAACATCACCAACGTTTCCCGTCCCGACCGTCCCTACCTGTACACCACCGTGGCCTGGGCGACGGCCATGTCCCAGAACAAGGACGTCATCGCCGCCATCAAGGCGCAGGGTACTGAGTCCCCGTATTATGTCGATGTGAACAAGGACGGAACCGTCACCGACGAAGAGATCTCCGAAGCGGTCCTGGCGCTGCTGAGCCCGAAGACCAACCAGTTCGACAATCCTTATCACAACTTCGAACCGGAAATGACTGCCGACGAGTTCTATTCCTTCATGGTCTGGCACCGCGGTCTGGCCATTCCCCGCGCCCGCAATTTGAACGACAAAGCCGTGCAGAAGGGAAAGGAATTGTTCACCCAGATGGGCTGCGCCAATTGCCACAGACCCTCCTGGACGACGGGAGACGACAACTACTGGGCCCCCGCCCTCAACGGCAAGAAGCCGCTTCCCCGCTACGCCAATCAGACCATCTGGCCGTACTCCGACTTCATCCAGCACCGTCTTTGGATGAAGAACGACATCCACGGGACCTGGTGCCGGACGACGCCGCTCTGGGGTCGCGGCCTGTCTACCATCAACACCGGCCGCAGCGACCGTCTCCACGACAATCGCGCCCGCAACGTGGTGGAAGCCATCATGTGGCACGGCTATTCCAAGGACAGCGACGCCTACCGCAGCGTGGAAAAGTTCTATAACCTGAGCAAGGAAGAACGGGACGCCGTCGTGAAATTCATTGACTCCATTTGATGAAGAAGAAAGGTCAATTCCTAATCATATCCAGTTTTGTTGCGTTGGCAGCTGTCATCCTGGCGATGATGGCTGCCACCATCCTTGAAAAGACTATTGGTTCATCCGTCGCTTTCCGATGGGTGTACCACAACCCTGTCTTTTTCGTTTTATGGGCCGTGGCGGCCGTGACGGGACTTTGCCTGGTTGTCTCAAGAACAGCCAAGCGTTTCTGGACGATGTTGCTGCATGTGTCCTTCGTCGTGATTCTCGGCGGGGCGCTACTGACGCATCTCGTTGGAGAACAGGGGTTTGTGAGACTTCCGAAAGGAGAGGCCGTATCGACCTGGATCCGGGACGACGGTACGCCGCGTCCGCTCCCCTGCCCGATTACGCTCGAAGACTTCGAGGTCCAGTATTACGCGGGATCCGAGGCCGCGGCGGACTATCGCAGCCGGATCCGCGTGGAAGACCGCGTCATGGACATATCGATGAACCATATCGCCCGTGTGAACGGTTACAGGCTTTTCCAGTCCGGATTCGACGAGCAATCCTCGGTCCTGACCGTCAATCATGACCCGTGGGGCATCGGCCTTACTTATACTGGATATGCGCTGCTGCTCCTTTCCTTGATCGGCTTCTTTTTCCAGAAGGGTACGGGATTCAGGAAAACGCTGGGAAAGGTCGTGAGGTCATCGGCCTTTCTGATGGCGTTTTTATTCCTGTCCATGGCCGAAGCCGGCGCAAAGGATGTTCCCAAAGCGCTGCCGAAGGAGGTCGCAGACCGCTTCGGCGACTTGTATGTCTATTACAACGACCGCGTGTGTCCCTTTGAGACGATGGCGCGGGAGTACACGCTGAAAGCGTACGGAAAGAGCCATTGGGGCGATTACGATGCCTGTCAGGTGGTCACGGGCTGGCTATTCTACTACGACTGGTGGAAAGACGTTCCTTTCAAGCTGAAAGCGAAGGATCGGGGCACGGTGAAAGAGGCGGAAAAAGCGTATATTCTCCAGAGCGTGGCCTCCGGCGATGCCTGGAAACTCTACCCTATCGCGGACTCCACGGGCGTTGTCCGATGGTACGACTCGAACGAGATGCTGCCGGTGGAAGTGATTGACAACTATGACCTTTGGGTGTTCATCCGGAAGGTGATGGATGTGGTGGAGAAGTCGGTGAAAGAGGAGAATTGGGAGGAGGTCGACCGGATTGTCGGCAAGATAAGAGACTATCAAGTGAAAGAGGCGGCTGATTTTTTGCCGTCATCGGCAAGAATACAGGCGGAAAAGGCATATAACCGGATTTCCAGGCCGATGGTGCCGTTTATGGCGTCCATTACCTGGGGCCTGATTTTATTTATCCTGATGGGTGTTATGCTGTCCAGGGGAAAACGGTTCCCCCGCGCCGTCGCTTATGCATCGGCAGGAATGGCCTGGCTTTTGGTCGGCTATCTGACGCTGACTCTCGCACTGCGTTGGTATGTGTCCGGGCACGCCCCCTTTGCCGGCAGCTATTGCGTCATGATGCTGATGGCGTGGCTTTCCGCATTGGCAACGGGTCTCTTATGGAAGAAGTTCCCCATCGTCCTACCCCTCGGATTCCTGCTGGCCGGCTTTACGATGCTGATGGCCTCCCTCTCCGGCGCCAATCCGCAAATTACCCACCTGATGCCGGTCTTGCAGTCGCCGCTTCTATCGATACACGTCCTTACGATGATGATTTCCTATACCCTGCTGGGCATGGTCGCATTGAACGGGATTCTGGGGCTGATTGTGCCCGCTGCGGCGTCCGACCGCCTACGGGACGTGAGTCAGGTCATCCTTTATCCGGCTGTTTTCCTATTGGTTGCCGGCACTTTTCTAGGCGCGGTCTGGGCCAATATCTCCTGGGGTAACTACTGGAGCTGGGATCCCAAGGAAACATGGGCATTGGTAACTTTCCTGGTCTATTCTTTTGCCCTGCACGGAAACCTTTTAAAGCCATTCCGCAGTCCCCGTTTCTTTCACGGGTTCTGCGTCATGGCTTTTCTGTGTGTTTTGTTTACCTATTTCGGAGTCAACCTGCTCCTAGGCGGCATGCACGCCTACTCTTAGAAACTGTATTTCAGTTTCACCCAGACTTCGCTGTTGTCCTTGTAGATGAGGAACATCCCGCCATCGGCGTAGAAGTAGTCGTAGCCCAGGAGGGCATGGATCTGGTCCGTGAAGGTCCAGTCGGCGCTGAGCCGGTTGAACACACCACCGTCACGCACATCGGCATAGGCGAATGTTGAAAGCGTCAACGTATTGTTGAACAGCGCTTTGGAGATGCGCAGCGTTGCCAGTGAGCTCGGCGTTCCTTCCTTCTGCCAGGTATGGTTGAACTGAGCCGATACGTTCCAATCGGCACCGGGATACCAGTCCAGGCCCGCCAGCGCATTCCCCTGGTGGTGTCCACCGTCGCTGATATTATCGGCCAGTTCCCCGCGGAAGACAAACTTCCCGAAGGGGATGGAGACATCACCGCCGATGACCGTAAGTCGATGGTATCCAATATGGTCCACCTGCAGTTCCGGCATCTTGGTCCAGGTCCGGAGGGCCATCAGGGAGAAATCGACACCGCCGAGGAAGCAGCAGAATCGGGCTCCGAATTCCGAGTTCTTCAGAACGGGATCGGGGCGGATTTCCGGCGGAAGCATCCCGACCGACCAGGGATTGGCCGGGTCCGTGGGCAGCTTGAAGAATTCAGCCACCGGAACGGCGACCGCCTCCAGGCTCCAGGAATCGTGGATATAACGGGCGCGCAGTGCCCCAACGGGGATACGGATGTCGTCATAGTCCTGCGCCAGGAACTCCGTATAGTCCATCGGCGAAATCAAGTCGGTCACGCGCAGACCGTCCGCGACGCCCCAGGAGATGATCTGTCGGCCGGCGCGGATGTCCCAATGAGGATTGCCCCAATAGGCATAGGCCTCGCGCAGCTGGAAGCCGGACAGGTCCTTGAGGAGGGCGTTATAGACCAGGTTTGCCGATACGAAGGCGCCGCCTCCATCCTTTTCCAGCTGGAACTCGCCCCTCACGCGGCTGCGGGAAGACATCCAGTCTCCGGGCGAACCGGCACGGACGGCGTGGTAACTGTCGACAAAACCTTTGACAGAGAAATCAAGCCCGTCTTGCGCCGGGAGCGGGGCGGCCGCGCAGAACAGGGCCGCCGCTCCCAGCAGAAACGGTGTCAAGAAGCTTCTCATAGTCCTTTCTCCAATTTCGCCACGGTGAACAGGCTCTTGTCCACCGCGATGTCATACTTGGGACCGCTTACGGTAATCTGTGTGCTGTGGCCGTTCTGGACGTTCTTCATCTCCATCTTCATCACGGTCCAGAAACCCTGGACCTTCTGGATATCCTGCACGGTCATCACCCGGTGAAGCTTATCCAGCTTGTCATAGAACTCCACATAGACGGCGGTGTCGCAGTCCTGGCGGATCCAGGTGAGCTTGCGGCTGTAGAT
>Ga0310786_10007631_pt1 | contig 14071 bp, 23 predicted proteins | sample AusTroGonzalo_MG_FD_203881 | JGI IMG/M metagenome (GOLD analysis project Ga0310786, IMG submission 203881) | Bovine rumen microbial communities from tropical cattle in Woodstock, Queensland, Australia - Gonzalo_03 (v2) (version 2) | ecosystem: Host-associated > Mammals > Digestive system >... | reverse complement strand
TGTCGGTCAAGACTTAACAACGACATGAAAAGCAAGTATACTTACTTTTGAAGGGAGGTGTGTTCAATGGTATGTCCGATCTATAAGCAGGAGCTAACTGATAAGCAGCATATGATCATGGCTAAAGCAACATGTGCCATTAGCTGTAAGACTTGCAAACTTCCGGATGTTGTCTTCAAAGATGATCCAAAGAAGAGATTTAATTGTAAATATGAAATCAAAATGAAATAGGAGGTGATCATATGGCTAATAAGAAAACAAAATCTAAACGTAAGAAGGCCAAAAAGACAAAGTCAGGCTATACAACAAAACAGATCATGTCACCGGGCTTCCAGATGCCTTCTGATTATAATGAGTTAGTTAAGATTCATAAGACTCTGGCCAAAACAGCTGACAGAAGACTTTTGAGACTGGAAGAGTATTCCAAAGAGGAGAACATGGGCAATGCTTTACAATGGGCTTATGCAAGGGCTATGAGAGATATCAAAGCATGGTCCGGAGAAGAGGCAAAAAGATTTGATACAAAGCCTCCTGAAAATAAGCATAGCATCCTTGCTAAGATAAAGGATATACAAAACTTTATTGAAAAGCCTTCCAGTACAAAAGCTGGTATCAAAGGAATTTATCAAAAGAGAGCCGAGTCAGTAAATGAAGAATACGGAACGGACTTCACATGGGAAGATATCGGAGACTTCTATGAGGGTGAGATGTACAAAAGACTTGATGAGTCATTTGCATCCGATACCATCACTGAGACAGTCGGTAAGATGGTACAGGAAAAAGGAGAAGTCAAGAAGCTCTTTGAAGCAATGAGTAAACTGGATGCTAAAGACGTTAACAAATTCCTTGAAAAGCAGAAGATCTTCAGAGGTGATGATGCTGTAGAAGATAAACTGATTAAGAAAATGGTCAAAGAGTATCCGGATGAAGTCAAAGAATTTCTGGGTATTTAGGAGGAAAAATGACAAGAGCACAGCTATATAATACGAGGAAGGTATGGCTGCAGGAACATCATAAATACAAAATGTCATTGTATTCCGATTTTGAATACAAGATTCTTGATAATATAATGTACATTGCCAGAGCAGGGCAAGGCCATAAAGGGGAGACATACAATGACTGTATAATCATGGCTGACACAGAGACAAGCAAAGAAAAAGCCGGAGAAGTTTGCAGAAATTATGTCGTGGCATGGACTATAAGCATTAGAGCTTTTGACATGAACATTGTCACACTTTACGGACACAAGCCTTCCGAGATGGTCGACTGCATCAATAAGATCATGAGTCATATGTCAGGAAACAGAACAATAATCTACTGGCATAATATGAGCTATGATTATGTATTTATGAGAAAATTTTTCATGAAGGAATGGGGAACACCTGAAAAGCAGCTAAACATAAAAAGCCATTATCCTCTTTTTATCAATTATAAAAATGGCTTGATCATGAAAGATTCCCTGATGTTAGCACAAAGAAAATTAGAGAAATGGGCGCAAGATTTAGGAGTAGAGCATCAGAAGGCTGTAGGAAGCTGGGACTATGACAAAGTGAGAAATCAGTCTGATACATTTTCAGATGCAGAGCTTCATTATATAGAAAATGATACTCTTGCCGGAGTTGAGTGCATACAGGCCACAATGGATGTATTACATAAGAAGATATACTCACTTCCTTACACTGCTACAGGTATTCCGAGAGAGCAGGTACAGAAGCTTGCAAAAGAAAACAGAGGAAGAGAGAAATTCAAGAAGATAGCTCCAACGTATGAAGTATATAGAATTCTGGAGATGGTTTATCATGGAGGATATACTCATGCGAACAGACACATACTTGAGCTTATTATTGATGATGTAATAACTATATGTTATGACTTCGCATCCTCATATCCTTATGTAATGCTTTCTGAGAAATATCCCGGAAGCAAGTTTTCTTATTTTGAGAAGGCTGTATCACCGGATGAGATCTTAAAGATGTCAGACAAGTATGCTTTTATCTTTAAGCTTATTTTAATAAAACCGAGACTTAAAGATGACTTTATAACAATGCCAACCCTTCAATATTCTAAGTGTGTAAAGATAGTTAACCCTGTAGAAGATAATGGAAGAGTGCTTTGCTGCAGCTATGCTGAAATATATCTAAATGAGGTGGACTTATCACTCATCATGAGTCAGTACACATTTGATAATGCTGTATGTATGGATGTTTATTATTCAGTGAAGAAATACCTTCCGAGATGGTTTACAGACTATGTATTTCAATGCTTTGAAGATAAGTGTAAGTTAAAGGGAGGAGATCCTGTTTTGTATTCCATAGCAAAAGCCAAACTTAACAGCCTTTATGGAATGAGCGTCCAGAAGAGTATTAAAGAGCTCATTAATGAAGATTATGAGACAGGTGAGTATCATGTAGATGAGAGCTTTAACCCTGAAGAAGAATACAATAAGTATTTAAAAAAGCACACTTCAGTACTGCCTTATTTCTATGGTGTGTGGGTAACGTCTTATGCTTTTAAAAATCTTTTTGAGCTTGGAAAATGTTGTAAAGAGTGGTATTACTCCGACACAGACAGCTGCTATGGATCCGGATGGGATGAAAAGAAAGTAAAAGCATATAATGACGGATGTAAGAAGAAATTAAAAGCTAATGGATATGGACCTGTAAAGGTAGACGGTAAAGAATTCTGGCTTGGAGTTGCAGAGCTTGACGGAGTCTATTCAGAATATGTCACTTGTGGAAGTAAGAGGTATGCATGCAGATATAAGGACACAGGAAAACTCAAGCTTACTGTTGCCGGAGTGCCTAAGAAGGGTGGAGCAAAGTGCTTGAAGGATGACATACGAAACTTTCACAGAAGCTTTTGCTTTGATGGAGAGACAACCGGAAAGAAGCAGCATACATATTTTTATGAGCCGGATATCTGGACAGATAAGCATGGCAATGAAAGAGGTGACTCAATAGATTTGAGCCCGACCACTTACATTCTGGATGCTGCAGGTCAGTTTGACTGGGAAAAGATTTTTGATGAAGAGATTAATATTCAAGTTTACGAGGAGGAATAAGTCATGAATGCTTATGATGTAGTAAGAGATGTTGTAAGAGAGTACTGGAAGAAAAATGGAATATCTGATGTGGCACTTGTAATAGAGCTTGATGGACATGAAAATGTAACAATAGCATTTTGTGAATCAGACTCCAACCCGGATGAAGTTGAATTTTTGGATGACTTCTGGGAAGGTGAAGAAGAAATCAAAGTCACAAAGATAACAGAACTCTGGAAGATATTATATAAATGGAGTGAGGAGGATGCTTATGAGCACTAACATCATAATATTTGTAATTGGAATAGCTGTAGGAATGATAATTGAGCTCTTGCTTATGGTATTTATTAATGGAATTGGAGGTAATAATTAATGTATTTAAGTATTGTAAGAAGTGCTATAGGCCGAGATTTAAAAGCAGGAAAGAAGCCTGACTTCTCAATGAAGGACTGGGAGTTTATTTATGAGACAATGTTTTGTGCTGAGAGAATTATAGAACTTTATTCTAATAATGATATCTATGATCCTGATATCTCAGAAGCAATTCAGATTTATGAAACAGAAACAGGGAGGAGCATATTATGAATTTGAGTGAAACAATAGTTGAAATGGTTAGTGATAATTATGTAGATCGTTTTATTGCTGAATATAAACAGGTATATATAAGGGCAGCAAAACTTGATGATCTCTTATGTAATTGGGATAATTTAGATTTTACACCTAAATGCAGCATAGAACTTTTACAGGAACAACTTCGTATCATGTATCAATATGTAAGCATATTGGAAACAAGGGCAGAAATAGAAGGCATTAAATTGCCTACCATAAGAGACTTTTATCCGGAGGAGGTAGCTAATGAAGAAAGATAATCCAATTATTCCGAAACAGAATAAAAATATTCCGATTCCGAATAAGAATATTCCGATTCCGAATAAATATGCAAAGCAGTCAAAGAAGCAGTCACATCCATTCAGACATCAGTAAGGAGGAGCTATGAATTATTATGACATAAAAGATGATCTTGTTGCATATCCTGATGCATGGTGTTATCTGGTATGGTCGAAACGTGGCCCGGGTAAAACCTACAGCACTTTAAGATTTTGCATTGAAAACAAAATAAAATTTGTGTTTATAAAAAGGACTATTGAAGATGTTAAAATGCTTTGTGCATCCGGGAGACGTAAGGACATAGAATTTGATGTATCTCCTTTTGTACCTTTAAACAGAGACTTTGGATGGAATATAGCACCGGTTAAGATAGAAAAAGGAATTGCAGGCTTCTATCAATGTAATGAACAAAATGAGCCTGCAGGAAGTCCTTTAGGTTATTGTGTAGCCTTATCAGTGGCTTCTGATGTAAAAGGCTTTGACATGTCAGAGTGTGACATCATGATTTTTGATGAGTTTATTCCTAAAAGATATGAACGTGTCAGAAGAGATGAGGGTGATGCACTTCTGGATATATACATGACTATATCCAGAGATAGACTTGCAAGGGGAAGAGGTGAGCTCAAGCTCATATGCTTAGCCAACGCAACAAGCATTAACAACCCTACATTCATGATACTGGATGTTATGGACATAGCTGCAGACATGGATGTAAAAGATATTGAGTATTTCTATAATGAAAGAAAAATTCTTATGCATAAAATACCGGCACAAGTAGCAGAGCTTAAAGACTTGTCAGGAATTGAGATAGCCATGGCCGGAACTACATGGGCTGACATGGCATTCGGTGGAAGCTTCTCTTATGATGACTTCAGCAATGTGAAGCATACAAGGCTTAAAGGCTATCAGCCTTTATGTGCATATTCTTATAAGAAGAAAACGGTTTTCATTTATCTTAAAGACGGATACTATTATGCTACATATGCCAGAGCTAAAATTGAGCCTTATAACCTTGACAGAGAGAATGATCAGAAGAGATTCTTTTATGATTATGTAGGAAGGTTAAGAGAGGCCTGCATAGCTGAGAGAATGAAGTTTGAATCATATTCCATGTATGATGTGATAATTAACTACAAGAAAATCTTTAATATTTAGTAAATTTTAACAAAAGTGAGTATACTCACTTTACAAATTTTAAAAAGTGAGTATACTTATTTTCATAAGGAGGTGATAACCATGACAGAAGCAGAAAGCAAAGAAACAAAAGGACTGCTCCTTGTAGACGGAGCATATAACACATTACTTATTCCATTTGGATCTGATAACATCAAAGAGCTCATGGAGAAATTTGTACATGATAATCTTAAATACGTCAGGAAGAATAAGACAAAGTCAGACCTTAATAAGTCTATCAAACAGTATCTTAATAAGGAATATGTCAATGTAGAAAGGGATGGAAGACTATGACATATATTATTGCCTACAGGCTTATAAGAAAGAATGCCAGAAGAAAAGTATATTCTCGTATGAATTGCGTTGATGAACATGATGCACTGATGCAGTTTAAAGCTTATTGTGATATGAGGCAGAGAGTGGATGATAAGGCTAAGCAGTGGGAGCTTTTAAGAGGAGACTGGAAGCATATAAAATTTTATGAGAACGGAGAGTTAAAATGAAAAATAAACTTGAATACAACTTTAGAAAAGCAGAACATGTTGAGATGATAAGTCTCATGGAATCTATTGAGTCAATTTACAGACATGATCTTGAATCAACTGTACAAACTTATGACACATATGAAGAAATATCAGAAGAAACATATGTTGATTATATGAGAGTGTGTGCTAAAATTGAAGTGCTTGAGCAGGTCGGTATCTTACTACCTACAGAAGAGGCAGACCTTAAAGCAGAAGCCAATGCCATAAGGCTTGATATATTAAAATTAGAAAATTATAATAAGGAGGACTAAGCAGATGGCAAAAAAGAACAGTGCTAAAAAGAGCAGTGAATTTATCGAGTACAAAGTTGAGGGTAAGGAGTTTGACTACTCCGGAAGATTATTTCCTGAGAGACAAAGAGAAGCAGGCAAGCTTACAATTACACCTATGACACTTTGTTTGTCAGAGCAGATTACCATTAAGGGCTGCAGCTTTTATCAGACTAAGGACAATGCATGGATAGGTGGACCTCAGTACAAGGTAGGAGATGACTATAAGGACTATCTTTATATTGATAAGTCTCTTAATGAGGACATGGAAAAGCTTGCTGAAGAAATTGCAGGACTTTTAAAGAAATGAAGTCCGGACATCCCTTTTTCTTATGATCCTGATAATGACTTCATGGATATAAAAGAGGATGATCTTATATACATGCCATTCTAAGTAATGGACCACAGTCACTTACAACTGAATATAGAAAAAGAAAAGGACCTTCCTATGAGGTCCTTTTTCTTTGGGGAGTTACTTTGTGTATTGTTGAAAGCAGAAGTAAATGATATAAACCTGAAAACAACTCTACTCATAATATATGAGTATACTTGCTTTTTGTCAAGCCTTCCTTTATATTTAAACTATAGGAGGTATTTAATATGAAAAGTGAATTATCAACATATTGTAAACAGATGAGCCCTTCAAAATCAAAGAGGACTGAAAAGGTAACTAAGATAACAATACACCACATGGCAGGTATCCTTACATGTGAACAGTGTGCTTCTATTTTTGCACAGCCGAGAAGATGTGCTTCTGCCAACTATTTAATAGGAAAAGATGGAGCTATTCAGTGCAATGTTGATGAAGACTTCAGAGCATGGACTTCCGGATCTAACTGGAATGACCAGAGAGCCATCACCATTGAAGTATCAAATTCAACCGGAGCTCCTAACTGGGAGATAGGAAGCAAGGCTTATGAATCATTAATTAAACTTTGTGCAGATATCTGCAGAAGGTATTGCATTGTACCTACCTTCACAGGAGACAAGAACGGAAGCATGACATTCCATTATATGTTTCAGGCTACAGCTTGCCCGGGCCCGTACATCAAAAGCAATATTCAGAGAATTATCAACGATATCAACAATGAATTGTTGATAAATAATGAAGAAAAGCCTAAGAACGAAAAACAGGAAAAACCTTCCGGAACATCAAAGAAAGTCAAAGTCACATGTAATGATCTTAATGTGAGAAAAGGCCCGGGTACAAAATACGGAGTAAGCACTCATATCAAAGACAAAGGTATTTATACCATTGTGGAAGAGCAGAACGGATGGGGAAAATTAAAGTCAGGAGCAGGATGGATATATCTTAAGTATACTGAGGAGGTTAAGTGATGGATGCTAACACCTTAATAACAATGATAGGCTCTTTGGGTTTTCCTATTGTGGCATGTTGTGGTATGGCTTACTTCTTTGCCAAAGCTAACGACAACTACAGACTTGATATGAAGGAAGCTTCTGAGAGACATAAGAACGAGATAGACAAGATGAGTGAAGCCATTAACAATAACACAAAAGCTTTAGAGCTTTTAATTCAGAAGATGGATGGTGATAATTAATGAAAGTAAGATTTTATAAGACATTTTCAAAAAGAAAAAACTCAACTAAGCAGATATCAAGTGAGAGCTATGATGAAATTGACCTTGTATTAAAAGAGATGACTTCAATAGAGACACCTGTATTTCTTCTTACCGGAGACAAGTTTGATTATAACTATTGTTATATATCAGACTGGGGAAGATATTACTTTGTAGGAGATATCTCTTCTTCAGCAAAAGGACTCTCTCAGATAAGTCTCATTGAAGATGACCTTGCATCTCATAAGACTGAGATAGGAAATACTGTAGCTCAAGTAGTATTCTCTTCATCTGGATATGACACATGGAAAGTTGATCATAGACTTGCGACCAAAGTAACAAAGACAATTACAAGCTCAAGTGATACTCCGGGAGTGTTTAATGGCACAGGATGTTTTTTACTTACTGTTATTAACGATAAGTCTTATTCCGGTATGACATCACAGTATGTTGTTGATGAGGCAAACCTAAGAAACTTAGCAAACACACTTTTCACAAATGCCGGACTTAAGCAGGAATTAAAAGAATATTGCAATGCTCCTTTTGATGCTATCTTAAGCTGTAAGTGGCTGCCATTTAGTGCATCAGAAACTCCGGGCTTCGGACTTGATACTATTTATTTAGGAATCACTCCGACCACTTCACAGGGTAGGCTTTTATCATCTCCGGCTGTAAGATCATCCAGTGTGACTTTAAGTATTCCATGGACATACAATGACTTCAGAAGGTCAGAGCCCTTCACAACATTGAATGCATGGCTTCCGGGATATGGATATGTAACATTATCTGCTTCGGATCTTCTTAATGGCTCAAGCATTAAATTTGATTTTATGTGTGACTTCGGTACAGGTGATATATGTTGCAATATTATTGATGCTGTAAGTGGTGATATCTTCCAGAGCATCAGCTACAATGTAGCTGTAGAAGTGCCTGTATCAAATATAACACTTGATATACCGGGCATTGTAAACAATACTACAGAGATGTTAGGCAATGCAGCAAACACAGCTCTTAATATAGGAAGCTCCAATATTGCCGGAGCTATCTCAGGAGGTTTTTCAACTGCATCAGCAGGAATAGGCTTAGCACTTGCTGCTAATAAGAGAGTTATGTCAGTTAAGGGAAGTGTCGGAGGCAGGGCAACCATTGCAGAAGGTATTGATGTAGAGCTTTACTGTTTCTCACTTAATACGGAAAACCCGGATGCAGCTTCATATATTGCAAGATGGGGAAGACCTGTAGGAATTACTCACGCAATAAGCAACCACTCAGGATATGTACAGTGTGACGGAGCATCAGTTGACGGAGCTATGTTTGATGCAGAAAGAGATACAATTAATGCTTATCTTAATAGTGGCTTTTATTATGAGTAAGTGATATGATTATGGCAGGGCTTAGCTCTTCCTATTTTAGAAGGCTTGAGAGTTTTAATACTCTCGGGCCTTCTTTTTATAATATTATTGACTAATTCGGTCAAAATAAGTATACTCAAGTTAAGAAGGGAAGCATAAAGCCCGGGGCAGAACTCGTAGGAGTCGGAGCTTGCTTTGCCAGCAAACAAGCTTCCCTTCATATATTAAATAGGAGGAGAACATTATGGCAGCATTACAGACATTATCAGACTTGGCAGCTTTGGCCAGAGCAGGCTTTAAAGCTTCCGATATTAAAGAAATCATGGCAGCAGAACAGCCCAAAGAGGAAAAACCGGAAGAGATCCTTCCAAAAGAGGAAGTGCAACCTTCGCCGGAGAACTCACTTCCAAAAGAAGAAAAGGCTGAGGATGTGCCTGATTATAAAAAGATGTTTGAAGATGAGCAGGCAAGAGCTTTAAAACTTGAAAAGGACCTTGCAAAAGCTCAGAAAGAAAACATCTCAAAACCTGTGAAAGAAGAGACAAAGCCTTCAGATCAGGAAGCAATTAACAACATATTTTTATCACTTTTATAGGAGGAAAAAGAAATGGCAAGAGCACTTACACCTATTGATGCTTATGCATTAATCAATGCAGTGTACAAAGAAGCCACAGGACAGGATGGAGCTATCACAGCAGTTGATACTTCTTCCTTTATCTCTGTTGGTGAATCAATTCTTAACAGTGGCACTGAGAATACTCTCAATGCACTTGCACTCGTTTTAGGTCGTACATTTATGGCAGTAAGACCTTATGAGGCAAAACTCAGAATCATGAACACATTGAACTCGGGGCTTTATGCTAACAGAGTGAGAAAAATTTCTTACTACTCAAGAATGGCTTCACCTTCAGGTGCATTCAACACAGACCTTTACATTAACCATGCTATGGGATATGACAATGGAAGCAACCCTTCCGGAACACCTCCCACACCTAACTCACTTCCTACAATGTGGGAACAGAATCAGCCTATTCCTTTAGAGCTCAACTTCGGAGGCTCATCAGTATGGGATGACTGGACAACAGTTTACAAGTGGCAGCTCCAGCAGGCATTCAGATCTGAAGGAGACTTCACAGATTTTGTTGCCGGCATTATGACTGAGAAGGGCAATGACATTGAATCAGAGAAAGAAGCATTCAACAGAGCTACACTTCTCAACTTTATGGGTGGTATTTATGATCTTAACTCTGTAACCGGTGGAGCTATTGACCTTGTTGCTGCATTCAATGCTGACAATGGTGGTACAACTTACACAGGTACACAGCTTAGAACTACATACTTCAAAGAATTCCTTGAGTGGTTTGTATCTTTTACAAGATATCTTTCAGATTCACTTGAGAACAGAAGCATCAAATATCACTGGAGTCCTACTAAGACTATCAATGGTGTAAACTATGAACTTTTAAGACATACACCTAAGTCAAAGCAGAAGCTCATCCTTCATAAGAAATTCTTATATGATGCTGAAGCAAAGGTACTTCCTGAAATCTTCAACGATCAGTATTTAAAAATTGAAAATTATGAAGGTGTTACATTCTGGCAGGATGAGGCTATTCCTTTTGGTATCAATGTCACACCTGCTATCCCTGACACATCAGATCCTACAGAGCAGACAGTAGGTACTACTGTGGCTCTTGATTATGTCATCGGTGTTCTTTATGATGAAGATGCTTTGATGGTTGACTATCAGCTTGATGATGCACTTTCAACACCTATGGAAGCAAGAAAGGCTTATTCAAATATCTTCTGGCACTTCCGTAGAAATGCAATTAATGACTTTACCGAGAATGCCATCCTTTTATACATGGCTTCTTAATCTGCCATACATTTATCCCTGCAGTCATCCTCGTAGGCTGCAGGGATACTCTTAAGAGAGGAGAATAACAATGTATTTACCACTTAATTATAAAGATATAAATAACTTTGATGGTCATTACATTCCGTCTCAGATTAAGAGTTATAATAATCAGCAATTCTGCTTATGGCAGAGAGCATTATTTCAGAGAGCATGCTCCGTAATAAAAATTGAGCTCCCGAAAGACTGGATGAAACATCTTGATCTTATGTACTGGACATTATTCACAAGAGGCTTTGCCGGTGTCGGAGAGCTGGCTGAAGTGGGTAAGTGGTTTAACCCGGTAACATTATCAGGCTACAATTTTTATTATGAGCCTACAAAAGCAATACTGGCTAACCCTGCATTAAGGGATACATCCAGAGAGCTTATAATAGGTGAAGATGTTGAAATATTGAAACTCACTCCCGATTATATGGGAATATGGGATGTAATAACATATTATGCAGAGAAGCTTGCTACCATGGATGTAGCAATTAACACTGCAATTATTAATACAAAATTTGCTTACATTGTCGGAGCAAAGAACAAAGCAGCTGCAGAAGTTTTGAAAAAGCTTTTTGATAAGGTAAACTCCGGTGAGCCTGCAGTGTTCTTTGATAAGAAGCTTGCCAATGATGGCGCTGATCAGGAAGAGCCATGGCAGGCACTCTTTAGAGACAATATTAAGCAGTCCTATATTATTACTGACTTATTGAGAGACTTCCAGACCATTATCAATGAATTTGACACAGAGATAGGAATTGTGACTATCCCCTATGAGAAAAAAGAGAGAATGGTATCTGATGAGGCTAACAGCAAGCAGTATGATGCTTTGAGTCGCTGCACTATCTGGCTTGAAGAATTAAAGAGGACAGCTAAGATATGTAATGAATTTTTAGGACTGACTCCGGGTGATGACATCAGAGTGAGTCTAAGATATGAAGAGGAGGTAAGAGATGGCAATAGCGAAATTGACAATGATAGGCCTTCACGAATGGATGCTTGATCATAATGATGACCTCTTCAGAGACTTATCTATTCCTGCCGGAATAGACAAAACTACTCTTGTTAACAATATTCTTATGCGTGGTGGAGAGTTTGAAGTGTTATATTCAAACCCCTATTTCATGCAGACGATTATAGGAACATGGAGCAGTAAATGGCAGAGGACCATGGAAAAATGGCTTGCTGCTTTATCAATAGAATATGATCCATTAAACAACTATGACCGAACAGAGATTTATACAGACATAAGAAGTGAAGGTGAAAAGACATCCAACACCATGAAAGAAAACGGAGCTCTTTCATCCAATGAAGGAAATACCGGAAGCGAGAGCATCAAACGTGAAGAAAATGCTTTAGGTACTGACTCTTCTGACAGTGAAGGTGATGGATCTTCAACCAATACTGTAAGTGCTTATGACGCATCAGACTATCAGGCACATGATAAAAATGAAAGTGCTAATCATGGTACAAACATTTCTAACTCTCTTACATCAGCTCAGGGAGAAACAACCAGAGACACATCAGATGATAAGACAAGAAATGACTTCACTTATAAGGATGCTGATTCAAACACAGACAGATCACTTGAGTCAAGTATTGAGCATTCTGCACATCTTTACGGCAATATAGGTGTTACAACTTCACAGCAGATGCTTGAGAGTGAGCTTACTATAGCAAAATGGAACTTATATGAACAGATTACAGACTTATTCTTGAATGAGTTTTGTATATATGTATATTAAGGAGGTGTACTTATGAAGGTTATTGTAAAAAACAAAACTTCATTTCAGACCATCCAGATAGAAAATGTGACTTCTATCTCTTATGCAAATAAGATTTTCTCCATCACAGCCGGAGGATCAACAAGCACATACTCTCAGGATGCGTACTGTGTTTTCATTTTAAACAAATAAGGAGGTATAAAAATGAGCTTCTGGAATAAATATCCTTATACAGACTTTCATGAATTAAATCTTGACTGGCTGCTTCAGGAAATGAAAGATCTGGATGACAGACTTAACAATGCCATAGCTGACATTACTGCCACAGTTGAAGCCAATGTTAAAGCATATGTTGATGCTGAGCTTGCCGGACTCATCAATGACTTTAATCAGATTCAGAAAGAATTTGCTGAAGTAAAGCAGGCTACAGAAGACATGGAAGCCTTTATCACAGCTTATGTCATTGACGTAAATGCAAGGCTTGACGGACTTAAGACATATATTGATAATCAGGTAATAAGTGTTAATGACAGAACTGATGTGCTTATTGCTTCTAATAATGAGATGATATTATCTCAGCTATCTGAGACATTGAGAACTCTTACTGTAATTAATTACTTTACCGGTGAAGAGATATCCATACAAGATATGTTTAATTATCTTGCAATGCTCCATCTTACAGATTCTATTGATTATGATACAATGGCTTCAAGAGCAAAGACATACACATATCTTGCAGGTCTTAACATAAGCTATACAAATCTTGTAGAGCATGGCAATACACTTTATGTTTAATAGGAGGAATTTATTATGACTTACACCACAAATTACAATTTAAACATTGTTGAAGGTACTGACATAGTTAACCCTTTGACACAGCTTAACCCTAACTTTACAGCACTTGATAGTATTATTAAGGCTATTGCTGATGCATCCGTAACTCCTGCTACATGCATCAAGTCCGGTACTGTTCATACAGTAACCAGAACTAACACAGATGCTGAGATGTTTGTTTTCACTGCTACAGGTGACTGGAATACTGGAGACACCATGACAGTTGATGGTACACCTGTAACACCGGTATTACCTGATGGCACTGCTTTATTGTCAGGATCTTATCTTATCAATGCTGAAGTGCTTTGTTCTATTAAAGGCACTAAGGTTACCGTGTACTCTAACAAATACAATATCGGAGCTGACATTGTTGATGATCTTACATCAACTGCTACAGATAAGGCCCTTAGTGCAAATCAGGGTAAAGTTTTGAATGATACTAAAATTAGTAATGCTGCAAGTTTAGATAATGGAAGCTTTGTAGCAACATCCATAAAAGATTATCTGACTCAGGTATGTGATGCTGTTAAAGCATTAAGCCCCGGAAGATATGTCTTCAGACATTCTTATGCCGGTCAATGGACAGCATTATTCATTGCATCTGTAATATCACAGGGCAGTGATGCACACCTTATTGCTGTACCTTTAGGAGTTAGCAAAATATATATTGCTTTTGTTGCCGGTCTTACAACATATGCCGGTGAGTCTCCAGCATTCACAACACTTTCATAACAATATTAAGAGAAGAAAGTAAAGGATCGGGATG
>Ga0310786_10007630_pt1 | contig 14072 bp, 16 predicted proteins | sample AusTroGonzalo_MG_FD_203881 | JGI IMG/M metagenome (GOLD analysis project Ga0310786, IMG submission 203881) | Bovine rumen microbial communities from tropical cattle in Woodstock, Queensland, Australia - Gonzalo_03 (v2) (version 2) | ecosystem: Host-associated > Mammals > Digestive system >... | reverse complement strand
TCATCGACAGGCGGTGGCGGTGGCGGTGGAGATATGCTGAAATCCGTATACGACACCAACAATGACGGAGTAGTAAACAAAGCAGATGAAGCCACAACACTTACAAGCCTGACGGCATCAGTAGCAGAACTGAATATCCTTGACGGTGTAACGGCATCTACAACAGAGCTTAACTATGTAGACGGTGTGACAGGTGCGATACAGACACAGCTAAACGGCAAAGCGGCATCATCGCATACTCACACGGTATCAGATATATCGGACTTCCCGACGATCCCGACTGACCTTGATGATTTAACAGACGTAACGATAACATCACCGACAACTAACGACGTGCTGAAATACAACGGCACGGGTTGGGAAAACGGCGCAGCTCCAGCGGGCGGTCACACAATGACCCCAACTCCCAATGCAAGCCTTGCGGAATCGGATATCGTCACAGCCGTAAACGCAGGACTAACCGAAGGTGGAATAAATGATGATGTCCTTTCAGCTTTCGGAGTTGGTAAATGGTCAAATACCATGACTAAGACGTATATCGTGCAGGGCATTGCAGGCAGTTCGACACCGATAGGTACAAGCGGTATCGGTACATGGGATACCACGGGAGTAGACCAAACAGGATGGGTTACAGTTCCCGCTTTGGTCGGTGCAAGCAGTAACGGAAATATTGACGTAAATCTGTTATTTGACCCGTCAACGGTGAGTGTTCCGATAGTGTTAGGTGGGTACATCATTGACGATACCACAGGCAAAATGTGTATAAAGTTCGGAAACGAGATTCCCGATGCAGACACGCATACCGCAAAGGTCGGAATTGAAGTGACCATCAAGCGGACAGAAACCACTTCGGTTAGTTAGGGGGTGCGGATATGAGTTTGATAACAGTTGATTATGGTACGGTAGGTGGAGATAGCGCAGAGTGGACGCAAGTATCGTTATCCGCAACAAGCACTGAATACGAGATAGATACAAAAAAGTCAAATCTGCAAACTTTTACTTTAAAAGGGTATTCAAGCATAGCGGCTAATGTGATATTTTGGTCAGCCGATGATAGCACTCATTGGATGGGCGCAGGCTCGGCAGGTGGTTCATCAAGCGATTATTATTATGGTGCATTTACATCTTCAGCAAGAGCGAGACTTCCTGTCATCGAGAGCATAACTGATGGTGTGGTAAAGATAAAATCGCCGTCAACAGCCGACTGGAGTTCACAGCTGACATATGAATGGATAGCAACATAAAAATAGTGGAAAGGAGACATTCATGTACCTAAAAATAAACGGTTCAGAAGACCATTACAGCGTGGATATTTCATCATTTACCACTCAGCACGGATATGATGCGGTGCGGTTTATCGGTGATGAAATTCCCGAAACGGATAAAGGCTTTAAGCTATACAACGATGATGACACCGTGATGGTGGATTTATCAAGGTTTAAATATCTGTACAAGCCTAATGAGTATTCCGTAGTTAAGGACATCATAGACGAGCCGAGTGGCAATAACGAGCCATTACCACCGTCAGCGTTTGACAGGCTTAACAGCAAGGTAAACAGGCTCAGTTCGCAGGTGGCAGAGATTACACCGTATACGGAAACGAAAACGGCTTACTACGGTGAAACGGAAAAGACATTCTACGGAGTGCCAGAGGGTAACACTTCGGTATTCTTCACTAACTATAACGGTGGCTATTCCGTAAACCGTATATCAGACAGGCTTACGGTCAGCTTTGGAACAGCTTTAACAGCATCAACAGACATAACAATATCAATTCAGTAAAGGAGAGAGAAATATGAAATATTATGTTATGTGGATTTCAAACGGAGCATTACAGGTAGACAAGATTACGGAGCATGAAACAATAAGTTCGGCAAAGGTTAAATTTGCTAACTCATGGGCATCCCTTGAAAACGAACCGAGTGTAATATCGGCTTGTATCGTTATCCTTGATAGCAATTTTGACTTAGTAGAGGGATGCAAGCAGACCGTAACTCATCCCGCACAGTAAGGGGGAATGACCTATGATGCAACGTATGATCGCTATGGGGAGCGGTGGTGGGGGTGGAACATATTTTCCATTTTCTATTACATGGACTGATATTAACACCGCAACGGACGCAAATCCTTATGTTATACAAGGTGATTTTTCAAAATGTGACACTTTTATGGCTGTAGGCTATTATTATCAAGGAAGTACTTATGTAAATTATAAAGGTGGAGAATGTATAGACTTCACTTTCGGCACTAAATATCAAGTGAATATGGGTACACAAAGTCCAAGTACATCATGGAGAAATATTACTGTTTATTCAGACAGGATAGAGATAGGACAGGGCGGTTATGCAACTACTAACAATTCCAACTATGGAATATTAACGGATATCATTGTCTACAAAGATAAACAACCAACATAAAACACTAATTTTATAAACTCCTTAAGTGGTGGAATAGGTAGACACTTTAACCTCGGTTGGAAAGTAGATTCATAGAAATCAAAATCATATAAGGTGCAAATCCTTATCTTAGGGAGTAGTTTAAAAAGAAATAAAAGAATAAAAATTCCCTCTTTAAATTCTTGAGAGAGGGTAGAAAGAGGTGAAATAAAATGTTAGTTTCAATGGAAACAGGAGCGACAGGTGGTGGGGTGAGCTTTCATACCCATGAGGAAACCGTAACCATAACAGGCAATAATACATATACCATAAACTGCGGATTTAGACCTAAGAACATTTTTTGTGCTGTAACAGGTGGAAACAATTATACGCCTGTTCGTGCTGTGTATTGGGATAAAATGAACAAATGGACAACCGACAATGGGTATACAAATACCAAGTGTCTGTTTAATTCATCGGGTGATCCTGCATCAACTACAAATGCGGGTATTAGCGGAATACCTGCAAGTGGTGCGAGTATTCAAGAAATAACAGATACGGGCTTTACCTATAAATGTACTACCTCATGGGGATCGGGTAACTTTTCATTGTATGTCTACGCAGATGACATGGAGTATTAAACGAGGTACACGCAAAATGAGACACATTAAGAGGCTTTAAAAATGAATAACGATTTTGACAACGGTTTCATGATAGGCAGATTTTATATGTCATGGATAATCAATGATGACTTCTTTGGGATAGCAATACGGACAGGCAAAGAATATCCAGATGAAGACCATGAAAAAAGCGTATATCATCTAACCATTCAGTTAGGATATGGACAGCTTTCAATGGGAATTGTAGCGGAATAGAGGTAGCAAAATGCGTGATGCCACAAAAGAAGAACGTGAAAGCGTTTACAGATACATCAAAAGCATTTCCGTAAAGACAGGCATACACTTTTTTGATAAAGAGGATAAGCAAAATGGACAGTTCAATAATTGTTTCAATTATCACAGGGGTTCTTACTCTTATCGGCGTGATAATAACGAACAGCGAAAGCAACAGAAAAATAGAGCATAGGTTAGAGGTATCACAGGCGATCACAGACACCAAACTTGAAAACCTTACACAAGAAGTACGCAAGCAGACCGACTTGTCCATTAAGATACCCGTTTTGGAACAGCGCATGAACAATGTCGAAGAAGTGATAAGGAATTTAAAAGACGATGGTAAGTGACCTTTATATGCTTATCGGCACAGTGCTTTACTTTTCGCCTGTCATTTTATCGGGAATTGCGCTTATTGTATGGGAGATAAAAGGATGAAATATCTAATCGCTATGTGCTTTATAACACTAAGTCTATGTTACATTGCCCTACTTCTTACGGAATGGTTAGGTGAGAAAGGAGAGAAGAAATGATATTTTCTGATTCTGTCTATAATTGGTTGAAATGGATCGCCATCGTTTGTTTACCGTCTATTTCAACATTCATTGTGGTCATCAGCCGCATATGGGGGTGGGCGGATTTAGGTTCGCTTATCGCTCAGACTATTACGGCAGTTGCGGTATTGTTGGGTGCGCTGTTAGGCATAAGTACAATACAGTACAACAAAGAGGATAAAGAATGAACGGAATAGACATTTCACATCATCAAAGGGGCATAGACCTGTCAGTAGTTCCCGCAGAATTTGTAATCTGCAAGGCATCACAGGGCAAGACATATACCGATGATAAGTTCGCAACGCATATGCAACAGCTTGAAAAGTTAGGCAAGTTGGCGGGTGCTTATCATTACGCAAACGGTTCGGGTGTAGAAGAAGAAGCAAACCATTTTGTCGATGTTGTCAGACCCTATCTTGGAAAGATAATTCTTGCGATAGATTGGGAAAACAACAAGGACAAAAAGACAGGCAAGAATGATAACCCTAAGTTCGTTGAAGGTGATTACAAGTATTGCGAACAGCTTCTTGTTGCGGTGGAGAAAAAGACAGGCGTAACGCCGTTTCTGTATATGTCTAAATCGGTAGCAAGACAGTTTAAATGGGAAGTCGGTAGACAGTTCCCGTTTTGGTGTGCGCAGTACAAGAAAACCCCACCTACTACTTATGTATCTAACCCGTGGACAGACAGCAAGGGATGGGGTGCATGGAACGGTTGCGAAATATTCCAATATTCATCCAAAGGCAGACTTATCGGCTACAACGGTAATCTTGACTTAGATTTAGCGTATATCACGGCTGAACAATGGTTGTTATATGCAAAAGGCAACTACAAGCCTGTTTTTAATAACCGACCCACCCTTAAAATGGGCGATATCAACGAGTATGTCCTTGCATGGCAATACTACTTAAACCTCTTAGGCTACAACCTAAAACCCGATGGGATATTCGGGAAAAATACCTTTAATGCGGTTAAAGACTACCAAAGCAAAAGAGGCTTAAAACCCGATGGAATAATAGGCCCTTTGACCTGGAACACGGTTGGGAAATAAATAAACACCGGCTATCAGAGAGATAGTCGCTTACGGACAATAGCTATCCGTAGAAAGGAGTATAAATGATTACAAGTGAAGTAGGATTAGGGGGCGGCCCTACAAAGAAATTGGTATTGAATACCGCAACACCTAAACCCACAGTAGTTGATCGTGTTAATAGTAAAATCGACAACGCTATTAACTCACTCAAAAACTACAACAAAACACCCACAGGTGGAACGGGCAGTACAGGTGGTACAGGAACACGATCATCGGGTGTAACATCTGCCACAGGCGCATCCGGCATGAGTGCATCTGATTTATACGGTCAGCTTATGACTTCGTATTTAGATCAGGAAAGAGCGGCGGCACAGGCACAGTATGAAGCTCAAAGAAAGGCCGCACAGGAAGCTTACGACAGAGGTATGGGATATCTTAACGACTCATACAACAACCGTCAGAACAGCTTAAGGGGCAACTACAACGCCACACTTGATGCTCTTAATTCTTCTTATAACAATTCCTCAAACAAGGTAAACGCTGACGCTAATAGATCCCTTCAGGAAGCGTACATAAACAGAATGCTCAGTCAGAGAAACCTCGGACAGCAGTTATCGGCACAGGGGCTTAACGGTGGTACATCGGAGTCCATGCTTGCTTCTTTATACAACAATTACGGCAACGCCCGTAATGGCATAGAGAATACAAGAGCTACAAACCTTGCCGATCTTGAAAACACCTTTAATCAGAACAAGGCAGGTGCTTTGCAGACACTTAACAATGCTTTGGCAAACCTTGAATCAGAGAGGGCACAGTACGCTATGCAGCTTGAAAACGCCCTTGCTAATAATCAGATAGGAGCTTCACAGAACTACGCAAGTGCATTGAGTGATGTCAACGGCAACTACACCAATATGCTTAATGCTTATCTGAAGAACCTTCAGGATTATTCATACACACCGACTGAAGCGCTGAACACGGTTAGGGCGGTGGCAATGACACAGGCTAACCCCGAAGCAAACACAAACTACAGGAACTATTTGAACCTGTTAGCTAACCTCGCAGACAATGCAAACGCTTCACAGACAACAGACGCAGTAAACACCGCTTCTAACGCCGCTTTGTTACAGCAGTTATTAGGACAACTTGCATAGGGAGATAAATAATGGCAAGAAAGAAAAAGAACGATCCTGTTATCACGATTAACGACAATACAAAAGCGTACAAGACAAAGGCTGAGTCAAACACTCAGCCTGTTAAGCGTGATGAGATTACGATTAAGCCTGTAAATACTCAGAATAAGAACGTTACATCAGATGAATTAAAACCCATCAAGAAAACAAGCGTAATGGATGGCGCTCAGAAACACGTCAACCCCGAGTATGTAAAGCGTCAGCATGACATAGCTGCGGCAAAATATAAAGTCAACTATAACAAAGCAAAGACGGGTGAAAACAAGGATAAGATCAATGCTGATTTCAAGCAGATAGATAAGCTGTATGAGGAAACCCGTACTACCCGTAGCGGCGAGACATCTACGCACAGGAAAACAGCATTGTCAAAAGATGAAGCGGCTCAGAGAAATGCTATTAGGGCAAACATAGCTCAGAAGTATGGTCTGACTGAGAAGGAAGTTGACAAACTCTACAACAACTATACCAAACAGGAAACCGTAAAGAGAAAAGCTGAAATTGCCAAAGACCATAAATTATCAGGATATGTGGGAGCGATAGGCGATAATTTAGCTTCGGGTCTTGCCGGATTTGCCGACATAGCTAAAGACAGGATCAACTATGCAAAGGGCGAAGATGTGACCGCAGATGATGCGTCACATTATTTCACCAATTCCAAAAATGCTACAAGACAGGCCATAAGCGACGATCTCAAAACTGATTTTGGAAAGGGCGCATTTAATGCCGCTAATGTAGTCGGAGACCTTGCAAGCATGGCTGGATTATCAGCTATCCTTCCTGGTTCAGGCTCTACAAGCGAGTTGGCTAAAATAATTAGACGAATACCTTCCTTATTAAGTGGTGGTCAGGAAGCAGAAAGAGCAATGGTTGAAAACCTTGAAAGAGGGGCTGATGCTGATGACGCATTCAATTCGGCATTATCAAGGGGTGCTTTGCAGACATTGTTCAGCGCCGTTAGTTACAACGACAAACCAGCAACCAGCATACCAGCAATACTAAAAAACATGGGTGCTAATATGGCAACTGAAGGCACCGCCAATGTAGCACAGGAATATGTCAGCAACAAAGCCGATGATCGTTTCTTAGGACGATATTCAGCAGGTAATCAGGAAATACTTCGTAGCCTTGCAGAAACACGAGGACAGGGCTTAAGTCCTTCTGAAAGAGCAAAAATTGCTGTACAGGCAAAGAAAGACTACAACAAACAGGATTATATAGATCAGTTCAAACAGGGTGCTTTGTTTGGTGGTATCACATCAGGCGTTCAGAACCTTGCTAATATCCCGAGATTACAGAATTTCTTCCCTGGCAAAACTAATGTAGAACCTGAAACAAAGATAGATGCAGAACCCACAAAGCCTACCGCAGAGCCTGAGACAAGGATAAGACCCGATGAAGAACTCACTCCACAGCAGAGGGATATCATAAACAGGCTGAATGAAATCAATTCAGGTGAAGTACCTCAGATGAGGACGATGCTCGATGAAGACCTTACTCAGGTACAGAGAGACCGCATAAACCGTCTGAATGAAATAAACTCAGGCGAGGCAGAAACTCCGAAAACACCCGATGATATCGCTAACCGCTATGCAAATCTGTATAGCAAATTTGACGATTATGATTACATGGATAACGTAGGAGACATAGAGGGTTTTGTTCAAACTATGTCTGATGATATCGCTAACGGTCGTGACTTAACAGAATATATTGATGCCTTAGAAGATTCTTTAGATGATGCTCCTGATGCAGAAATAAAAGCAAATACGCAAAGCATGATCGACGAACTTAAAGGTATACAGTCGGGCAGAGCAAACAATAGTGAACAGACGAACATCGGTGATTTCTTCGATGAGAACGGGAAGCCGATGAATGCTGGAACTCCTGAAGGACAGACGGGCAATATCCCTAATCCTAATGGCCTTCCCAAAGAAAAGGATATCCTTAGAACTGAAAAGCCGTTAAGTGGTGAAGAAGGTATTTCAAATCTCGCTACAAATAGCGCAGTAAACGCAGACATATTTACTCGTGAAATGATAGACAACGATCCTGTCATACGGGAGATCGCTACATATCAAAAATCAAGCAATGATATATCATTTGAAGATGCTATGAAAGCAGTTAGAGAACGACCTTCGGAATTGCTTGATGAATACATAACTGATAGACGTCTTATTGACAATGAAAAGGACGTAGATCAGTCCATGCTTTTACTGCGTTCTTTATCAGAACAAATCAGGAATGCAACAGATGAAGACGTATTGAATCGGCTTACAACACAGAGAAACCTTCTGTTTTCAAGGCTTCGTAAATCGACTACCGCAAAGGCTCAATTTGTTCAGGCATTTGCTAAGTGGAACGATACACCTGAAGGTGCATTGCTGAACGGTCGTCGAATTGACGCTGAAACAATGAGCAAGTGGCAAGACAGAAATGTAAAGGCCGCAGAGAAGAATAAAGATGTTGCAGAAGCCCTTGAAAGAATACGAAACAACGACACCTTAACAGAAAGCCTTGAAGAAACACCGAGTAAGGCAAAGAAGGGTAGAAAACCTAAAGATGACTCAGAGAAATCTTCTCCGAGGCTTGATAAAGCACTCCGTCAGCAAGGCTATGACGGTTCGATGGATCAAGAGCCGAAAACACCTAAAACACATGAACAGCACAGAGTAGAAGTTGAAAACTCTATCCGTAAGGAGCTGGGAAGCGTAGCTGATCAATTTACAGAAAATGATTTTGAATATCTTACAAGCCTTGTAGAAAACAAAGTGCCTGTAGATATTATCACAGACGAAATTGAACACAAGCTTAATCATGGGGAATGGTATACCATTGACGAGTCAACGCCTGTTAAGAAGAGAACGTCCGGCAAACTTGCCACAGTCTTAAAGAACATGGGCGATGACAGACTCAAAGCCTCGAACAAAGCTCTTGATAATGGTTATCCAAAAAAGAGCCACGCTACTATCGTTGAAGAGGTGACAAACACCTTAGAGAAAGAAGCGGCTGGGCTTGGCTTAGATACGCCTACAGACATAGAGTTTCTTGCTACTATGATAGAAGAAAAAATCCCTAATTGGCAGATAGAGGATGAAATAAATCATAGGCTTATGACGGGCGAGTGGTATTCGCTTGACGAAAGCATAGAAGAACCGAAGCCCACAAACAAGAAATTACAGAATGCCCTCAATTCGCTTGTAGAAGAAGACACACCTAAGGTAGAAAAAGAGCCGCCTACATTCGATCAGATAAGAACCGAGGTCGGAAACACCCTTGAAAAAGAGTTCGGAAGCCTTAAAGAGTTTTCAGACTCTGATATAGATTATATTGCTAATCTGATAAATGACGGGGCGACCAAACAGGAACTTGCTGAAGCTCTTGATATGAAGCTTTCAACAGGAAGGTTTGACATATCCGAAGAAACACAGGCCAAAGTCAATGAACTGTTTGAAACTGCAAATCATTATGATCCCGATAGTAAAGAAGCTGTTGAGGCTAAAGCAGAAGCGTATAAGCTTATAGCACAAGAGGTTGTGGGCGATGCTTCGCCTTATGAGGTCTTTGAAGCCTGGCGTTATCTTGCCATGCTTGGAAATCCTAAGACTATGCTCAGAAACTATATAGGTAATCAGACCTTCGGTATTGTAACAGGAGCATCAAACAGCCTTGCAGCGCTCATGGAAGAGGGCACGGACAGGCTTGTAAAGAAACTTGGTGGTAAGGGAATACAGAGAACTAAGGCTATATTAGACCCTGAAAAGGATATGGACTTAATCCGTCGAAGCGGTGAAGATGGCGACGCACACAGATACCGTGAATTGCAGTCCTCTAAATATGAAAAAAGTACAAAAGACAAAATCAAACAGTCTAAATCTGTATTTAAAACAAAGCTTGCACAGGGCTATGAGAACCTTACTGATAAAGGAATAAGTGATTATAAAGCAGTAAAAAGAAAGTATTCCACATCACTTGCCGGATATCTTAAGGCCAATGGTTACGATGAGAGCATTTTTGATGCTGACAACACCTATAGAGGATTAAAGGAACTCAGCAAAAAAAGACAGCTTACAGATGCAGAACGTATACAGATGGAAGACGCCAAAGCGGCCTATGACGTGCTTGAAAAGGCAAGGGATTATGCTGTGAAACAGGCTGAGTATGCAACCTTCCACGAGGATAACGCTGTAGCCAAAGCATTAACAAAGTGGAGCAGAGACGCAAGAAACAGTGAAAGTAAAGCTTTGAATGCGGTCGGATATGTAATCGAAGGTATTACGCCTTTCAAAGGAACACCAGCAAACGTTTTAAGGAGTGCGGTAGACTATTCTCCGTTTGGAGCTATTGATAGTATTAGCAAAACAGGCAAGCTGATTTACGAGAACACAGGAAAACGTAAGGGAAACCTTGCAGACACTTATACTACAAAAGGCTTGTTAGGAAAAGAAAAAACCGTAGACCGTACACTTGCGGCAGATGTTATAGACAGTTGGTCTAAAACCCTCACAGGAACAGGGCTTACATGGCTCGGATATTACCTGTTCAACAAAGGCATTCTTAATTCAAGCAACAAAGGCGAAAAGTATCAAGATCAGTTAGAAGGAATACAGAATTACTCAATAACCATAAATGGGAAGACATACACTATTGACTGGGCGGTTCCAGCGGCTATGCCTTTGCTTATAGGTGCAGAATTGGCAAAAATAAAAGAAGCCAATGCTATGTCAGATAAAAAATGGTATGAAAACCTTGACTCTGTTATTGCTACAGTAAACAACCTTATCGACCCTCTTCTTGAAACGTCATTCATGCAAGGCGTTCAGAACTCACTTGAAGCGGCGGCCAATGCTGTAAGATATGATGAAGATAATAGCGGAGCTTTAGGCGGTATTGCTGGTGCTTTCGCAATGAATGCGCTCACAGGATATTTGTCACAGGGCATTCCTACAGTTTTGGGTCAGGTTGCAAGAACCGTAGATCCCGTGAGAAGGGCTACAGATATCGCAACAGACCAGGCCTTCTTAGGCGGCGTAGAATCACAGGCAAGAAAACAGATGAACAAAATACCGTTCCTGTCAATGCTTAATCCTGAGTATAGGGATGCTTATGGTAGGACGCAAAATAACAGCCCATTCAACAACGTCCTCGGAAACTTTGCTTATCAGGCGCTTTCACCTTCATATGTTGCTAACATAAATCAAGAAGATGCTGATATAATGGCAAGGCAAATATACAATTCAAAAGATAGCAATGGTAATCCTTTGCTTGACAACAGCGTATTCCCTACATGGAAGAGCAAGGTCAAGGTTGGGGATCAGAAACTTACGCCTGAGGAAATGGAAGTATACAGAAAGTCATCAGGAGAACTTAACCTTGAATTGAGAAACATTCTTGCCAATGACCCGAGGTTCAAAGAGCTTTCGCCCGAATCTCAGCAGAAGATATATAAGGGGTTGAATACGCTTGTCGATAAAGCCGGAAAAGAAGCGGCTGGATTTGAGCAGAGCAACGATGACTATAAGAAATACAAAGAATATGGGAAAGAGGGCTATCTTGAATATCTCACTTTAGGCGCCGAACTTAAGGAAAACGGCCTTGATAATAGTGCAGATAACAGAGATTTGTTAAAAGAAGGCGGCGTACCGGCTCTCAAACAGATGATACACGACCAGGAGCTTGGGGCAGAGTTAAAATCCCTCGGGAGGAGAAATACCGAAAAGAACAGACAGGAATTAGAGGCTGGTGGTCAGAAATACATAGCACAGAAAGCCATTGAACAGAGCTTTGAAGATCAGTACGGAGTTAAAGCAAGCGACAATGCAATAAAAGCCGTAAACGACTACGGTGTGACGGGCGAAATGCTTCAAGAGTTAAAGGACATGGAAGTTTATCCTGGTCACAAAGCCGATTTCATTCAGTACGGCAAGGCTTACAAGGCTGGCTTAGTACCTAATCCAAAAGGTTTTAACGCTCTTTATAGTGATATAAACAAGTATTATACAAAGACAAAAGGCGTAGGACAGGACGATTTAATCAATTACGCCAATGCTACAAAGACACCTAATGCAGAGATCCTGTTTGATGTTTTTTGGGACCCCACCGCAGCGAACCAGCCCGTCTATGAAAACGGACAATGGAAAAAGGTCAGAAACAAGTAGTGTTCGACCAATAAAATTTACTGTTCGACTTGTAAAACCTGTCCTATGAGTGGAACTACCAAAAAGGTTTACATAATACTATGATATCGGTATGAAGATATCAGATTTTATTAAGCCTGAACTTGAATACTTACGGGAACAATGCAACTTTGTCGGAGCAGAAGCAGAGGTTTTTGAACTGCGCTCAAAAGGTGTTCCATTAGAGAGGATAGCCGAACAGGTCAACCTTACAGTAGATGGTGTAAAAAAGGTAAGCTGCAAGGTCAACTCCAAAATTACACGTCTGATGAACTATTAAGGCACTTACAGTACATTGTAGGTGCCTTTTTTACTGCCTAAAATGTAAATATGGACATAGATAAATTATTGGAAAAAGTAACATCAGATGAAGGGATTAAGGGCATTCCTCTGATCGACATATTCAGAGTGATATATTCGGTTCTCGAAGCAATAGGATCAGGGGAGTGCTTTTATGAAGATGAAAGGAGATCGGAATGAACTTCCTGAATAACAACTTTATGATGCAAGCAATGGGCGCCATGATGCGTGGTGAAAACCCCCAGGATTTCCTTAAGAACCTTGCCAATACTAATCCGCAATTACAAGGCCTTGATCTTGACAACCTCGAAGGCACGGCAAAAGCCTTATGCGAAAAGAACAATGTCGACATGAATGAGTTGGCAGATAAAATCCGTGGATTTGCAAATTCAAATATAAAATAATCAAGAAAGGAGTGACGATCATGGGTGATTCAACATTTAGTGGTGGATGGATCTTTGCGTTTTTAATCATCGCCGTTCTCTTCGGTGGTGGAAACTTCGGCTTTGGCGGTGGCAATGCTACAATGGCTGGATATGCAACAATGGCTGACGTGAACGCGGCGATCAATAATCAGAGTACAACGCAGGCTCTTGGTCAGATAGCTCTGTCAAGTCAGAACAACAATTACGAGACTGCGCAGCTGATAAATAATCAGACAGCGGCTATGATGGCAACTCAGAACAGCAACCTTGTGAATGCTATTCAGGGATTTAATCAGATTAGTAGCAGTATGTCAAACGGCTTTGCTAACGTAAGCTCACAGATCGCAGACCTGGGCTATAAGCTTGACAGCTGTTGCTGTTCGATCAAGACGATGATGCTTGAAAACAGGCTCGCAGATGTTCAGGCCGCTTTAGTCACAAGTCAGACTAACAACGCAATAGCCGCACAGTCACAGTATTTGCTGTCACAGCTCGGCACATATACCCCCGTATGAGGTGTAAAAAATGAAAGTAATAAAAGTAATTTCAAAGAGGATAGAAGAGGAGATATCCGATGCCAAAACTTACGCAACATTGGCAATGGAATACAAAACCGACTATCCCGAATTGTCTCAGACGCTTTACAATATTTCCGTTCAGGAAATGGATCACATGAAGCTCCTTCACAATGCCGTGGCGACGATCATTAGCAATTACAGAGCAAAGGAAGGCGAGCCTCCGGCAGACATGATGGCAGTCTATGACTATCTTCATAAAGAGCAGATGGAAAAAGCACTTGAAGCTAAAATGGTACAGGCGATGTATAAAGAGTCTTAGACAGGTTTTTACAGTGGGCGTGCTGAAAGGTGCGCCCCTCTTTTTGCACACGAAATTGCACACGAAAAATAGAATGCAGTATTTATGCGGCTCTTGGGGCTTTTACAACAGGTTCAAGTCCTGTTATCCGCAGACCCATGAAACCCTTGATTTCACAGGCTTTAAAGCCCGAAATTGAGGGTTTTTTGATGTTTTTTTCCACAACGATTTTATGCGGTTTACAAGCCTGTTTTGTAAAAAAATTGCACACGAAATTGCACACGAAATTGCATCAAAAAATAGAGTCAGCGAT
>Ga0310786_10007628_pt1 | contig 14073 bp, 18 predicted proteins | sample AusTroGonzalo_MG_FD_203881 | JGI IMG/M metagenome (GOLD analysis project Ga0310786, IMG submission 203881) | Bovine rumen microbial communities from tropical cattle in Woodstock, Queensland, Australia - Gonzalo_03 (v2) (version 2) | ecosystem: Host-associated > Mammals > Digestive system >... | reverse complement strand
TGTCACAACGTAGTTCACTTTGTTATACTAATTAATTGATAATTGTAAATTGTAGGTTGTCAATCTGGCTCTCCTGCATACTTCTTCTCTGTCTTCACATAGTCAAAGCAGAAGATGTCTTTGAAGTGCTTCATCAGCCACACATTAGTCAGCCTCTCACCTAGATATCCACCTATCCTGAACTGGTATTCAGCTGTGTTGCATGGTGTGTATGGCTTGACATACTTGCTGTAGTTGTCTTGTATCCTCTTCTTGATGTCAGTGCCAACAATCTTCAAGTAGTCATCTAACACACTCCACACAAAGTCAATATAAGACAAGAAGTCACTTCTCCTCAGTATGACCATGTTGTATGGGTACATTGTCTTAGACACTAAGAACTGGTCAAACGTGATAGCATACTCAACATACTTTGTAGCTACTATGTCTCTAGCTATGAGCAAGTCTTCTAAGTTGTGGCATGAAGCATACTGGGCTGTGATAGATCCTTTGAATGTGAACTTCCTGAGTGCAATAGCACCATGCTTGTCAATGATGCTAGGCACATCAGGCAGCTTGTCAAAGAAGCTCCAGTATCTCCTGTAGTGGTTGAACCCTACATAGTCTTTCAAGTCATAGTTGAGTGATAGCCACTTGTACATGTAGATCTCACTGTAGAACTTGTCATCAAGCACAGTGTCAAGCTTGCAGTCAATGATAGTCAAGCCACCACAGTCAGTCACTATGTTGTTGCCATGAGTGACTTTGTAGCACTTGCTATTGACTACAGGCTTGAAGTCTTTGTATGTGTCGATGAATATGTCAATGTCGTATGCCATCAGAAACTGTCATCGAATAGCTTCTCTTGTCCAAGCAGGTCATCTATAGCATTGTTCTCTGCACTGAGCAGCTCTTTCCTGTTGAGTGACCTTCTTGCTTTGGTTGATCCACCTAGTGTGTTGAGGATAGCAATAGCATTCCTCTGGAGTGAAGACATCTCTTTCAAGAGTGGGTTTGAGATGACTACCTTCATCTTGTTCAGGACAGTGTAGTCTTTGCCAAGCTCATCTTTCAAGTGGAAGTACATGTCTACATCATTGATTGCAAACATGAGTGACATCAAGTCACTGTCTTCTATGAATCCTTGAGCAAACAGAGATGGAAGTGTTATCCTCAAGTACTCTTGTGCTTTTGGGTGCAGCTTCATGAAGTCTTCACCATTCACTATGCTTTCTATTGTCATGCTATATTGATATTGTTGAATTTTTCAGAAAACATCTACTATATGGTTGTCTACCATGTATCCACCTAGAGCTTCAAGCATTGCTATGACACCATCTATCTTGTTGCTAGACTTAGACTTGTCTGGCTTGCAGTTCTCATTGTGGTCACGCTTGATGACTACATTCCTGAACATGTAGAGTGTGAGCAAGTTAGTGTCTATACAGACATCATGCTTAAGTACTCTCTTCTGTAGCTCCTTAGTAGGTGCATTGAAGTTAGCAAGTGTCTGGCTGAATGGAACCATGTTCATACCTTCTTCTGTCATTGATATGGTGAACTGTGTAGAGTTCCATTTATCATAGTACAAGCCTTGTATCATCAAGTCAAACTTCTGCCATGCACTCATGATGTATGTCTTGATGTAGTCATAGTCAATCACATTGCCTGGGGTGACTATCAAGTAGCCTTCTTTAGCCATCAGCTTGTAGTACTCTTTCTGAGCATGTGAAGCAAGGCACTCTTCTGGCACAAAGTACACATTCTTGAACCAGAGCTTGTCATCTCTCTCAAACAAGAAGCTCACTGCACTGATGTCACTCACACTAGACAAGTCAATCCCAATGTATGTGCTGCAGCCTCTGAACTTGTCAAAGTCTGGTATGATGACTCCTTTCATGCACTCTTGCACATGCTGGTCTGGTATCCATGTCTCTGAAGAAGAACACCATATGTTCAAGTTCTTAGTCAGCACACCTACTTCTTCACTAGGGTTGTTGACAGCACTTGTGACTTGGTCTCTGAGGGAGCTCTTCTTGACTGTGACACCTAAGTTTGGGCTTGTCTTCACCCACTTAGACTCATCTTTGTAGTCATCACCTTCATCTAGTGTGTATATGATGCAGAAGCGAGAGTCATCTTTCTTGAGACCATTCAGTATCTCTATGTTATACTCACGCATCTTGTAGCATGGGCTTGTCTTGTCAAATCCTGCTGTAGTGATTACAAACAAGAGAGGATTCTGCCTGAATCCTTGACTAGACTTGATGACATCAAACAGATTGCTTGTCTTGTGTGCATGATACTCATCAACTATGCCAAATGAGGCATTGAATCCATCTTGTTTGTTTGCTTCAGCACTGATCACCTTCAAAGTAGACAAGGTTTGCTTATATTCTATTCCCTGCTTAAGTATAGTAAGATATTTCCCTTTAGGATCTAAGCTCTTAGCAAAGCCACTGCATAGCTTGTAACATATCTTAGCCTGTTCTCTAGAAGTAGCTGCTAATAAGATCTCTGCAGACATCTCTCCATCATATATCAGGCCATATAGTCCATATGCTGCTATGAGAGCTGTCTTTCCTTGCTTACGGCTCATCTCTATGTAAGCCATTGAGAATCGCCTCTTCATAGTCCCATCTTCTTCATCTCTCTTCCAGAATCCAAAGATGTTAGCTGTGACGAACTCTTGCCAAGGCTCTAGTATGAAGTGCTTGCCAGCACTCTTGCCTTTGAAGTGCTTCAGCTTAGCAATGAATGTGATGACTTTGTCAACCTTAGAAGGGACAAACAGCAAGTCTGGTCTTTTGAGGTCATCTAAGAATCTCTGGCATGCAAGCTTAGTGTACAAGCAGCACACCTGCTTGCCACTCACACAGTCTTGTGCATACTTCCAGTACTTTGTCCTAGTAATGTCTGTCCCATCTTTCACCATATGCAATATATATCAAAACTTATGGCTTTGTACTGGTCATGGCAAAGAAATGGATCACTAAAGACAACACTACAAAGAAAGTGGCTGAAGAAGAGCTTGACAAGTGGCTAGCTGAAGGATGGACAGCTGGTCGCATCACATTCAAGAGCACTAACAACCCATTCAGCAACAAGTCTCACTCTGAAGAGTCTAAGCAGAAGATGAGTGAGGCTAAAGAAGGCTTTGTGCCTTGGAACAAAGGTGTCCCTATGCAAGACACTACTAAGCTCTTGCTCAGCTCTATACAGCTGCACAAGAGACCACTAGCTGCTCCTGTCAAGCTTGACCTTGTGCGCAGAGAAGACATCAGCAGGCTAGGCTATGATGGATGCACACTGACACCAGAAGACGTAGTAGAGATACTGTCTGCTGCTAAGTGTGAGACATGTGGCAGAGAAGATGTCATACTCATGCTTGGGCTGAGAGACTGGAAATTGCCTCACACAAGAGACAACTGCTTCTGCCAGTGCTCAATATGCTACAGGAACAATAAATACAAAAATCATAATGTGTAACACAAATGTGGCCATTCACTAACAAAGAGAAGAGATCAGCAGAAGCACAGGCTCAAGTCCAGCCAGCAGCTGTCACAATATCATCACTAGCAGAGCAAGACCCAGCAATCTTAGGTCTCATATTTGGCAAGTATGCTGTCACTGGAGACAAAGACATGACACTCTCAGCAGTGTTCAGAGCTGTGTCTCTGATATCTAACTCTCTAGCATCTCTTCCTATATTCACATACAAAGTTGACGAGAATGACAACAAGAATGACTGGAAGGATCACCCACTGTACAACTTGCTGTACAGGAAGCCTAACCCACTCCAGACAAGGTATGACTTCATCAAGTCACTTGTCAAAGACATGCTCTTGAGAGGCAATGGCTATGCTATCATACACAGGAACAGCAACAACCAAGTCATCAGGCTTGAGTATGTGCCAGCTGGCAAAGTCACTATCCAGAAGATCAGTGATGGTGAAGGTGGAATAGCAGCTGTCAAGTACAACATATCTGGCAAGAATAGACTCTATGAGAACTATGAGATGATACACATCATCAATGAGCCAGATGAAGATGGTGTTGAAGGACTCTCTACTATCAAGTATGCAGTCAAGACACTTGGTCTTGCAAACTATGCTGAGGCTGCTGCTGAAGGATACTTCTCTAATGGTGGAAAGCTGAGTGGTATCTTGAAAGTAGACAGGCCACTCAATGACAAGCAGAAAGCCGACTTGAAGTCTGAGTGGAAGAGGTCTATAGATGCAAATGGAATCTGCTTCTTGCAAGGTGTCGAGAACTACACATCTATACAGCAGAACTCTAGTGATGCACAGCTCCTTGAGTCAAGGCAGTTCTCAGTCAGTGAGATAGCACGCTTCTTCAATGTCAACCCTATCATGCTCTATGACTTGTCTCACAACAACTACAACTCTAGTGAGGCAGCTCGCTTGCAGCTATTGACTGACACACTCCAGCCTATCATGTTCAAGATAGAGGCAGAGTTTGAGACTAAGCTGTTCTTGCCTTCAGAGCTTGAGCATGGCACTATCAAGTTTGACACTGATGAGTTCTTGAGGTCAGACAACAAGACTAAAGCTGAGTACTACAAAGTGCTCTGGCAGATTGGTGCTCTCTCAATCAATGAGATACGCTCATTCCTTGACTTGAATGACATTGAAGATGGTGACATCCACTATGTGCCAGCTAACCTTGTCACTCTTGAGAACTCTAAGAACATAGGATACAACACAGAGACAAGTGACAGGAGACACCCAGAGAGAGGAAATGACGACACTGAAGACAAGGAGAAGGAGACTGATGAGGAAGGTAGCTAAGCTCCTTTCAATAAATAACTTACAACAACGCATTGACAACATGAAGAAGAATCTAGAATACAGACATGTCGTTGGACTGAGAGCAAACCCTGACAGCAGGAAGATTGGTGGCTTAGCTATAGCTGTTGAGTCAAGATCTGAGCTGATGGGAGGCCAGTTCTATGAGACTATCAAGCGCAGTGCTGTAGATGATGCTCTCATCAAGAGCAACGACATCAAGCTGTACATGAACCATGACAGCGCACAAGGCACTATAGCAAGATCTAAGTTTGGCAAAGGCTCACTGAGACTCTTTGTGACTGACAGAGGACTTGAGTTTGAGACTGATGTGCCTAACACTGCTAAAGGTGATGAAGTACTTGAAGGAATTAGGAGAGGTGACATAGATGCATGCTCATTCGCTTTCATGGCAGACTCTGTCACATGGACTGAGAATGAAGATGGTACTTTCTCAAGAGACATCAACTCATTCAAGATGGTTGATGAGTGCTCAATCCTCTCATGCTTGCCAGCTTATCCAGCAACTTCTGTTGACATGAGGTCACTTGATGACTTCAAGAAGTTTGAAGAAGAGAAAAAAGAATCAACTGATGACAATATGCCAGAACCAAAGAGTAAAGACTACAGATCTGCTGATGAAGAGCAGGAGAAAGAGAAAGACGCTGAGGTCAAGAATGGTGACCCAGCTGTAGTAGCTCCTAAAGAAGACGAAGAGGAGAATAAGAGAGCTGAAGAGGAAGAGAAGCCAGCTGACGAAGAGGAGAACCGCTCAGAGGACGAAGAGAAGAAAGAGGAAGAGAAAACTGAAGAGAAGTCTGAGGAAGACAAGCAGGATGAGGAAGAGAAGTCTTCTGATGAGCCTGATGATGAGGACGAGGAAGACAGAGATCTCGCTTCTTACTACAAATCGCTCCGTTCGCTGCTCAACTAATAAATAATACGACAACCTCTATACCATGAACAAGATAGAACTGTACGAGAAGAAGATTGAGCTTCGCAAGAAAGCTGAAGATATCCTCAGCAAAGGAGAAGCAGAGAAGAGGACTCTCAACAATGATGAGAAGACACTCTTTGATGAAGTTCGCTCTCAGATGGCAGACATTGACAAGCAGATTGCTGACATCGACAAGAGTCTTGAGGAAGAGAAGAGACAAATTGAAAACAAATCGAAAACACATATTGATATTGATATGAAGAAAATCAACCTTACAAGCGAGATACGCAAGAGAATCGAGAATCCTTCTCTTGGCAACATCAACGTTCCTGCTTTTGAGAATCGTGACGCTACACAGTATTCTGTGACTCAGGACTCTGGTGCAAAAGGTGGCGAGACTGTAGAGACTGTTGTTGAAGGTCTGCTCACTCCACTGTATGACAACGTAGTGCTTGGCAACTTCACATGGCTGACTGGTCTGCAGGGTGACGTGAAGATTCCTGCAATGGCAGCTAACACTGTTGGTTGGGAAGGTGAGATCACTGAGGCTGACAAGACTGACTCAGCTATCACTGCTGTTACACTCCAGCCAAAGAGACTTTCAGCTTATGTTGACATCTCTAAGCAGCTCATCCTCCAGAGCAATGCAAACATTGAGTCTGTAATCCGTCAGGACTTGATCAATGCACTCACAGACAAGCTCCAGAAGACTTTCCTTGGTGATGCAGCTGGAACAACTACTCAGCCAGCAGGCCTGTTCTACAACGCTAGCACTATTGATGCAGTCAGCTTTGCTAACATCGTGAGCATTGAGCAAGCAGCAGAGGAAGCTAACGTAGCTCCTACTGGATACATCATCAACCCAGCTATCAAGGCTGATGCACGTCAGGCTGTGAAGGCTGTAGGTCAGGGTGGATTCCTGTTCGAAGGTGGCGAGCTTGATGGCATGCCAACAGCTGTGACTAACGCTGCTAAAGGTATCCTGTTCGGTAACCTGAAGGACTTCGTCATTGGACAGTGGGGTGATGTTGAGGTCGTAGTTGACCAGTACACACGTGCTACTTATGGCGAGATCAGACTTGTCATCAATGCTTACTTCGATGGCAAGATTCGTAGAGCTGAGTCAGTAGTCGCTAAGAAGATTGCTGAGGCTTCAGCTGAGCCAGCAGACTCTAGCCTGTAACTAGATCCCATCTGTTTCAGTCATTTTTCTGATATTCCAAGGGTGTGACACACAAAGTCACACCCTTTCTCTGTCATAAATACTATGCATATGACAGAAGACAGCCAGAAGAGACTAGATGAGCTGCTAGACTTCTTTGACAGGATAGACAAGCACTCACACAAGAGTGAGGAACTTATAGATAGTTCCTCAAATCTACTTTAGATCCATTGTAGTATATAGATCCTTTGGTTGGTAGATCCTTGTAGAGATTGAGACAATCTTTGAGTGAGTCTGAGACTACTAGGATCTCAAACAAGTCAAAATGAGGTAGTAACTCAAAACTTGAGAAGACTTGTATGGTCCTAGTGTAGACTTTTTTGTGATAGATCTCCTGAAGGGTCTCTTTGAGGTCTATTGATGAGTGTAAGTCTCTCAAAGTCCAAAGTGTTAGGTACTTGTTTTTGGTTGAGACAGAGTTCTTCCTCTCCTCAATCTCTACTTCTCTTAAAAAACTATTTTCCATCTCTTTAATTTTAAATTAATACTAAATTTTAAAAATTGTACGCAATGCATACTGCGCTCACAGGGAAAAGTTTAGAGTCTAGCCTGATAAACTTATAGCCTTAACGAATTTTAACGTATCAGGCGGCGTTCCTGCACAGGCTAGCTATAGTGTGCTCCTAGTCAATAAATAACAAAATCCATTATACAACACTAGATGATACTGTCGATAGAGCACGTCAAGAGATACTTGAACATTGATGCAGACTACACTGAAGATGATGAGCTGCTCATCAACTTGATCAACATAGCAGAGCTTGCAGTTGCAAGGTACATCAACCGTGAAGACTTAGATGAGTTTGGCTTGGATGACAACAAGCAGAACATGACTCTGAGAGCTGCTGCGCTCATGCTCATTGCAAGCATGTACAAAGACAGAGAGATGAGTGCTGACAGAGAGCTGAAGATCAATCCAGCTTTTGATTTGCTGCTCCACCCTCTATACAAATACGGATTCCCACATGAAGCATAATGAAAGCAGGAGGATTCATATACCAAGTTGAAGTCTACCACAGAGAGGTAGAAGAGAATGACTACGGTGAGCAAGTAGAGTCATACAAGCTCATCAGGAAGACACGTGCTGCAATCAGCTTCAGGAACAGGTCTAGGTCACTTGAGAACAGCTCAGAGACTATGCTTGGCTCATATGAGATGATAGTCAGGCAGTATGTCGAGATTGACAACACTACAAGGATAAAGTACAGTGGAAAGTGGTACCAAGTCATTGAGTGGCATGAAGACCTAGAGTACAGAGACAAAGTCTTAGTAGTTGAAGAAGTCAGAGAATGAGTAGAGAAGGACTAGACATAGATGTCAGGCTGAAGTCTGACACATTCCAAGAAGTCTTTGAGAAGCTGAATGACCAGCAGCTTGAGAAGATTGCAAAGCGTGCTACTAAAGCAGCTGCTGCAATAGTCAAGCAAGAAGCTAAGAAGCAGCTCAGGTCACACACTGGCAAGGCTAAGTCAACATACACTAACGCAAAGCATGGATGGAACTTAGTCAAGAGCAAGAAGTCAGGCAAAGTGATTGGTGTCAGGAGCTTAGAGGAAGGCATACAGATGAAGTACCACAAGGATGAGGCTATGACTAAGATCAACATCATGGGTGACTTCAGGCTGAAGTGGATGGAGAAAGGAACTGAGTCAAGGTATGCTAAGCTGAAGAGTGGTGCTAAAGCTCACAGAGGACAGATGCCTGAATGGTGGTTCTTCCGTGATGCAATCAATGCTAAGCGTGAGGCTGCTTGGTACAGGATGCAAGAAGTAGTACATACAAACATAGAGGCTATACTAGCCTTGAGAGGGATATAAGACATGGACAAACTTACGATATGGAACGTTGGCACTGAGGTGAGGAGAGCACTCATGAGTCATGAAGGACTCAAGCAAGCTACAAGAGGTGCAATCAGCCCACTTATAGCAAAAGAAGGGACTAAGTTCCCATTCATAGTCTACAACAAGGCTAGTGGCTGGTATGACTACAACAAAGACACTGTGACTGGTGTCACATGCACAGTCAGTGTCATTGTCTTCAGTGACACATATGAAGAGATGTGCAGAGTAGCTGACATGGTAGACGATGCTATGCATGAGCACTTCAGGAAGAGCAGCATGAGCATGCAGCTGATTGGATCTGATGAAGAGTTCCAAGAAGATGTGTACTACCAGCCTATGACTTTCCAATTCAAGCTCTAAGCAATAAATATTCCACTACTTGAAATCATACCATAAGAATCTTATAAGATATGGCACAATCAAATCTCAATGAGAGAATCATAAAAGGCTCCGACCTTATGATCTTCGTAGATGGCAAGGTCATTGGCTTTGCTACTTCATGCGAGATCCAGATGAGCGCAGAGACTAGCGAGACTTCTAACAAGGATAGTGGAAATGGATGGAGCTCAGCAGCAATCACTAAGAGAAGCTGGACTGCAAGCTCTGACAACCTGTATGCTGAGTCAGCTTACACTGGTGAGCAGACTTTCGCTTCACTGTTCAACTACTACAGCAATGGCACACCTGTCACTCTGATGTGGTCTCCTAACCAGAACTCTGCAAAGACTACTGGACGTGTAGCTGAAGTTGAAGATGCAGGTGGATGGGTCGCTACAGGAACACCATTCTCTGGAAAAGCTATCATCACTTCACTGAGTGCTACAGCTTCAAACGATGACAATGCATCATTCAGTGTAGAGTTCACAGGAATCAGCCCTATTGTCATGGGAACTCTCAGGTCTGGCTCTAATGACTCAAGTGTTGGAGCATAAGGAACAAATACCAAAGACGGTATTTTCTCTATTAGGTGCGTGCAGCATGGCCAAGCTAGCTATGCTGCACTTTAGTATACATATAGCATGATTGTACACTTATACACACTATGCTGGAACGAGATGGCAGTGCTGCCATTCGTCATTGAGTACTGGAAGAAGTTTGTCACTCATGCATGGGTCTATGACAATGGCTCAGATGATGGATCTGTAGAGTACTTGAAGCAGTTCGACTGGATAACAGTTGACAGCTTTGCTACAGATGGCATGAATGACACCGTGCATATGAACATGAAGAACAATGTCTGGAAAGCGAGCAGGGGACGCGCAGACTATGTCTATGTGTGTGATATGGATGAGATGCTGTATGCAAAGGACATTGATCATCAGCTCAAGTACATGAAGGACAATGGCTACACTATGGCTAGGCTCAAGTGGTATGACTTCATAAGTGAGTCTATGCCTGTCTATGAAGAAGGCAAGCTGCTGCATGAGACATGCAAGAGAGCTATATACAATGTGCAAGGAAAGCCAGGCATGCTGTTTGACCCTAACAAGATTGAAGAGACAAACTTCGCTCCGGGCTCTCACTCATGTGTTCCTGTTGGTGATGTGAAGTGGTATGATGGTGACATATATGTGCTGCACTTGAACCACCACTTAGGGCTTGAGCACTATCTAGCTAGGTACAAGGCTATGAATGCTAGGCAGAGTGAAGAGAACAAGAGAAGGCACTTCAGCATACACTACAAGTTCCCTGAAGAGAAGCTAGTGAGTGACTACAGAGCTGACTTAGCTAGGTCAGTAGACTTCAATGCTGTTGTGTCTAAACTTTGAGCAAGATATCCCATATAATATAGTGAGACAACTATATGTATGGTGCGTATAGTGAATGACCTAGCCTGTTTCCCTTCCTATCTAGTGGCTAGGTTTTTTAGTGGACATACTATTTCAGCTCTTTCAGTTTCTTGTACTTCCAGTTCTTGATGGCCTGTATCTTCAGCTCATCTATCCAAGGACATCTTTGCATAGCAAGCTTTCCTATCTCTTCTGGCTTCAGCTTCCACTCTTCAGGCTGGATATGGTCAGGCCATACAGGATTCTTACGACCACACTTAGACCTGTCAAACACTGGAGTAGGCTCTTTCTCATCAAAGACAATATTGTACTTCTTGACATAGTTGTTAAATGTGAATCCACTTAGTCCAGTGTTTGCTACAAAATATTCACAGCAATATTTGTATGTCCTATGTCCTGTCATCTCTTTGCATTCATCTAGCAGTGCTACAAATTCTTCTCTAGTGAGTTTCTTCTTGTGAGTATGTACTTCTACTGCATATCTAGTATTTGGTTTCCAGCTCTTGTGTCCTTCTAGTATCTCTTCTTTGTTTTCCATGATATGATTGTATGTCTTGTGTATAGTTTCCTTTATGTTGTCTATGTCAAGCAGCTTAATCAGCTTGTCTTTAGCTCTATCAAGTATGATCTTCAAGCAAGCTACTTCAAGCCATTCATATGTGAGCTTGTCATGGTATAGCAATATCAGTCCTTCAGCATAGATCATCTTCTCAATTTCTCTCATGTCTATCAATGAAGTGTACCAATACAGCTTCAAGTCTTTATTGCCATATCCATATTTCTTGTATGAACTATCCCACTCAACATATTCCATCAAAGGAACATATTGTGGATATTTTTCAGTCAGTTCTCTTAATAGATCTTTTGTCATTTAGATATAAATACTATGTCATTTGGATAAAGAGGTGAAGCTGATTTCTCTATTGAAGCTTTGCCTCTTTTTGTCACATCTTATTTATTATTGGACAAATTCTTGAAAGTTTTTTTTATGAACAGTTAAAGTTGTATATAGATCTATAAGTATTTACTATTACTAACAGAATTAATCCAAGTAAATTCATAAACAAGATTAAGTGTTCATAAAAAAAACTCATTATAAATTCATAAACATCATAAACAAGATTAACTCTTTTGAAAAAAACTCATATAGTCTATCTACTACTAGTATAGAAGTAGATTAGTCTATATCACGATAAATACCATGTGAAACCTAATAGACCTTATCTAATCTTATGACACTTGAAGAGAAGAAAGCAACTTTAGACGGAAAGACTATCAAGTTTGGTGACAAAGAGTACAAGCTCTACTATAAGCTGCGTGCATTCATGTTCTGGGAGCAACTCATGTCAAAGCCATTCAGTGTAGAGACCTTGACTGACACATATGTCTTGTTCTACAGCTTCTTGCTTGCATCAAACAAGCCATTTGATGTTACTTTTGAGCAGTTCATGGACATGCTCGATGAGAATCACTCAGCAGTCAGAGAGTTCAATGAGTGGTTCAGGCAGCAGACTGAGCTCCAAGCACAGATAGCAAACCCAGAGAAGAGTGCATCGAAAAAAAAAGCTCACACTCAAGGAAAATAAGCTTCCTTGAGCTGTACTCTATACTGACTGGAGAAGTTGGTGTAGACCCTATTGTAGTGATGGATGAGCTCACTGTACCACAAGCAGAGCTTATCCTTCTTGGATATCAGAGGAAGCTTGAGAATGAGTGGGCTCAGACACAGCGCATTGCCTATGTCGTAGCTCAGTCTAACAGCAAGAAGAAGATAAGCCCAAGGACTATAGTAGATTTGACTCAGTTTGACTACAGTGTCTTCGATGAAGAAACTATGCCTGATGATGAGGCTACGCTCCCTGAGGGCGACTGGCGAGACAGGATGAGAGAAGTTGCAGACAGCTACTCTAGAGTGCTTGCTAGCAGGGCAGACAATTCCTAGCAGTCAATAAATACCTAAATTGATATTCCTGTAACTATTATATGGCAAAAGACCTGACTCTTGAAATCCGTGCTCAGAACAAAGAGCTGAAGCAGAAGCTGGCTGAGTCTAAGCGTGAGCTCAGTGAGTTCAAGCGTGCAGTCAAAGATGCAAACAGTGCAGCTGGTGGAGCAAGAGGTGCTTCAAAGTTCAGCTCGATACTGTCTAGCATAGGGCTGAATGCTGGCAAGGCTAACACTGTGATGGGATTCATGTCATCAGGCCTTGGAAAGCTTGCAGGTGCACTTGGCATAGCTATTGGTGTAGGTGAGGCTTTCAACACTGTAGTGAGCTCTTCTAACTTGCTTGGTGATGAGTTTGAGAGAGTGCAGACACAAGCTGGGTCAGCAGTCAACTACTTTGCAAACTCACTTGCTAATGTAGACTTCTCTAACTTCTGGACAGGACTTCAGAATGCTATCACAGCAGGTGGCAGGCTAGCAGACATACTTGACAGGATCAACACTGAGCTGCAAGGCCTTGGTGTGCGTGGTGCTGAGAGAGCTCTCAAGATAGCAGAGCTTGAAGGTGAAGCTGCTAAGCTTGCTAGGAATGACCCTGCTAGGCAGAAGATATACGATGAGATAAAGAAGCTCCAAGAGGAGAACATCAGAGAGACTCAAGCACTTGCTAGTGAGATGTACCAAGGTGCAATCACTAGAGTTGCATCTGCTGCTGGACTGTCAGGCACTGAGCAAGCTACATACCAGAAGGACATTGAAGACTTGCTCAGGAACAAGTCTGACAAGCAGATAGAAGACATAGCAGAAGCATACCAGAAGCTGAATAAAGCTAGAGCTGCCTCTAAGAATGTGACTACAGGTGGTGCAGGTGGTGGATTCAACTACAAAGATGTCAACAAGTACACTCAAGAGGTAGCTGAGGCTGAGAAAGCACTGAAGAAGCTTGGTGTGACCCAGAGACAGGCACAGATACTGTCTAGGATAACAGATGTGTCTGACAACAAAGAGGACTCACCACTCACAAAAGCTAGGAAAGAAGCTCAGACTTCATTCAGCATGATGACAGCAGCTCAGCAGCAGATGAACAACCTGACTGCTAGAGAGACTATGCTTCGTGAGCGCATGAAGAAGAGTGAGCTTGCAGCATACAAGACAGCTCTTGCTAATGCAAAGAAGACATACACTGCAAATGCTACTACTGAGTTTGCTCTCAAGGCTAACATCACAGCTCTCTCTGAGATGAGAGACAAAGTAGATCCACTGACACAAGACTGGAAGCAGTACAATGATGAGATAGTCCAGACTCAGAGGAAGATTGACAAGATTGACTTGCAGAAGCTCAGTGACAACACATTTGCTAAGCTGAGGCTTGAGCTCCAGCTCTTGAATAGTGAGCTTGAGAACACTGTCATAGGCTCTGAGAGATTCAAAGAAGTCAAAGAGAACATCAAGAGTGTTGAGAAGGCAATCAATGAAGCTGACATGAGCACTGTTGACTGGACTGACAACACTAAGAGAGGACTTGAAGCACAGAGAGCAGCACTACAGAAGC
>Ga0310786_10007627_pt1 | contig 14073 bp, 16 predicted proteins | sample AusTroGonzalo_MG_FD_203881 | JGI IMG/M metagenome (GOLD analysis project Ga0310786, IMG submission 203881) | Bovine rumen microbial communities from tropical cattle in Woodstock, Queensland, Australia - Gonzalo_03 (v2) (version 2) | ecosystem: Host-associated > Mammals > Digestive system >... | reverse complement strand
GATGCTAAAGTCAATTCTGACATCAATGGCATCACCAACACCCTCTTCTATGCAGGTGATATGAAGGATATTCTGAATAAAGAGTTCATCGAAGCACATGGCCGTCCAGATGTTATCATCACCGATCCACCTCGTGCCGGTATGCATCAGGATGTCATTGACACCATTCTCTTTGCAGCTCCTTGTCGCATTGTCTATGTCAGTTGTAATCCTGCTACCCAAGCGCGTGATCTCCAACTGCTTGATGCTGAATATAAAGTGATGAAAGTTCAACCTGTCGATATGTTCCCTCATACACAACATGTGGAAAATGTCGTATTATTAGAAAGAAGAAAATGAGCACTTATTCCGATTATAAAGCAGCTAACCACTACACCACTTACACGGTCAAGGAACCTGCAGAACTGATGCAGTTCCTGATGAATACCATTTCAGGTATTTCCCGTACAAGGGCGAAGGAATATTTGAGTCAGCGGATGGTGTATGTTAATAAGGAAATCGTCACGCAGTACAACTATTCTCTCAAACCAGGACAGATGGTGCAAGTGGCGAAGAATCGTCACAAACATGCGTTTTCTAATCCTTGGGTGCGCATCATTTATGAAGATGCTTTCATGCTTGTTGTGGAAAAGAAAGAGGGAATCCTTACCAATGCGATGCCTGGTGACCGTCATGAAAACGTGAAGGCTATTTTGGACGAATATGTGAAACGCCAGAGTCGCGCATTCTCTGTCCATACTGTTCATCGTCTTGATAAGGGTACATCAGGTATTCTTCTCTTTGCCAAACGTCGTGACATTCAGAAAATTTTTACAGACAATTGGCAGGATATCGTGACTGATCGCCGTTATGTTGCCGTTGTTCAAGGAGAAATGGAAAAAGACCAAGGTTCTGTCACTTCTTGGATCAGTGATAATCGCATGTTTATTTCCTATTCTACGCCATACGATAATGGTGGGAAACAGGCTGTTACTCATTATCGGACTTTGCAGCGTAAGAACGGTTATTCTCTTGTGGAATTCAAACTTGAAACAGGACGTAAGAACCAAATACGTGTTCATATGCACGACCTCCATCATCCTATTGTTGGTGACCACAAATATGGTAGTACGGTTGAGGCTTATGGTGACCGTAGCAATCCTGCCGGGCGTTTCTGCCTTCATGCTTATCGTCTTGCTTTCCGTCATCCCATTACGGGCGAAATTCTTAAATTTGAAACACCATTTCCTCAAGCGTTTACGCGTCTTTTATCCTAAAAACGTGTAATATTCACGGCATCTTTCAGGAGTTATAAGCGAAAAAACGGGGGTGGTGTGTAATAAATTATGTGAAAGATTTGAATTTTCGAAGAAAATGTGCTATATTTGCACGCTTTTTTACGCGTAAAGTATGAGACAATTAAAAATTACCAAGTCAATCACGAACCGTGAGAGTGCTTCGTTGGATAAGTACTTGCAAGAGATTGGTCGTGAGGAGTTAATCACTGTTGAGGAAGAAGTTGAATTGGCTGCGAAGATTCGCAAGGGCGGTATCGAAGGCAGAAGAGCCTTGGAGAAACTGACTAGAGCGAACCTTCGTTTCGTCGTTTCTGTGGCAAAGCAGTACCAGAATCAAGGCTTAAGCTTGCCCGACCTGATCAATGAAGGAAATCTAGGTCTGATCAAAGCTGCTGAAAAGTTTGACGAAACACGTGGTTTCAAGTTCATTTCGTATGCCGTATGGTGGATTCGTCAGTCGATTCTGCAGGCATTGGCTGAGCAGAGCCGTATTGTACGCCTGCCCTTGAACCAAGTGGGTTCACTCAACAAGATTGGCAAGGCTTTCTCTAAGTTTGAACAAGAGAACGAGCGTCGTCCATCCCCTGAGGAATTGGCTGCGCAACTCGATTTGCCTGTTGATAAGGTAGCAGACACGATGAAGGTGAGTGGTCGCCATATCAGTGTGGATGCTCCTTTCGTTGAGGGTGAGGACAATAGTCTTCTTGACATTCTTTCCAATCCTGACTCACCATCTGCAGACCGCACTTTGGTGACGGAATCATTGCAGAAAGAGATAGAGCGTGCACTTGATACGTTGACCACCCGTGAAAAGGAAATTATCAAGATGTTCTTTGGATTGGGTGAGCCTGAGAAGACATTGGAAGAAATTGGTGACCGCTTCAATTTGACCCGTGAACGTGTGCGCCAAATCAAAGAGAAGGCGATTCGCCGTCTGCGTTCGCAGTCGAAAAGCCGCTTGTTGAAGACATATTTAGGATGATGGGCATGAGAAGATTTGTGTGGGTGGCAGCGATGCTAGTAGTGACGTTGCTGGCAATGGCCAAACAGAAACCGTCGCAATACGGTAGAGGCACAGGGAAGGTTTATCTGTTTGGTGTGAGCCAGGAGTTGACAGACTCAGTTGTTTATGTCACCTTTATCAATGAGGTGGATAGTTTTGATTTGGCGAAGAAGACGAAGTTTCTTCCGTTCCGTTCTGAGTTCAGCTTGCAGTTGAAAGAGTATATGGAGGGTACATTGAAGAAAGATCACCAAACAACTGTTGTCTTCTATTCTAACAGCCGAAAGAAACTCTCAAAAAAATATTATAAGATAAAAAAGCGTTATCTTGACAATCCTTATACAAAGATTGTTCCGATAGAGGGCTTCCAGTTTAGGCATCCTTTGGATTCTTTTGTCAATGAAAAAGAATAGTCTTTTCAACAGAGTGTATGACACAGTTGCAATAATGTTTCTCATTGTTGCAACTTGTTCGTTTTTTGCATGTTCAAAAGATGATGATACGCCACCTGTTGTTTCTCCTTATGCAGAGAGTCGTACGGTGATGGTGTATATGGTTGCTGAGAATTCTCTGAGCCCGAATGCGACGACCGACGTACAGGAAATGCTGGTGGGTATGAACAATGACACGTTGAATGTGAATGATCGTCTGGTTATTTATTTGGACGATGTGAAGTCACCCCGTATTTATGTGGTAGATAAAACCACGAAAAAGACTTTGCTGTCGGATTTGACACCTGTCATAACATATGAGGAAGATGTGAATTCTGCTTCTGCAGAACAATTGGGCGCATTCGTTGATTATGTGAAAACCCATTATCCTGCCGAGAGTTATGGTTTGGTGATGTGGTCTCATGCCTCAGGATGGGTACCGTCCTCCTATGATGGTGATAGAAGTGGTGAGACTTCATCAATGCGGAAGGCTTTTGGGGTGGATAACGGGAAAAATATTTCTACTAAGTATGGCGGAAATAACGGGCATCAGATGGAAATCGCAGATATGGCTAGTGTTTTAGAAGGAGAGACCTTTGATTTCATTTTCTTCGATGCTTGTGTCATGCAGACTATTGAAGTGGCCTATGAATTGCGTCACCTCGCTGACTATCTGATAGCTTCGCCTGCTGAGATTCCTGCTCCGGGAGCTAACTACAAGACGATGATGAGAGCGATGTTCAGCAAAGAAGATGTGGTGACTCGGATAATGACGGATTATGAACGCGAATACAGAAATTCTTATGGTCTGGTCATTTCCGCTGTGAACACCAGCGTTTTGGAGGATTATGCTACCTATATGAAATCCATTGTGGCGCACCACCGTTCCGAGATGATGGAACTGGATGCTTCGTCCGTGCTGAATTATATGCACTATGGTACATGGACGACCAATTTTCCAGATTTCCTTGACATGCAGGGCGTGATGCTGCAAGTGTTGGATAATGAGGAATTTGCCCAATGGAAGGTAGAGACAGACAAAGTGGTGACTTGTGTGCATGCAGGGTGTTGGTATAGCAATTATCCTAAAGGAAAAGTGACGATTGATGATGCCCAATGCTGTGGCATGTCGATGTTCATTCCGTTTGAGAAATATGCCTTTAATTCATGGGCATTTAATGATGAATATTTGAAAACATCTTGGGCGAAAGCCATTTGGATAGAATAAAATGGAGAAAATATATTATAGAGTGGGGCGTCACAATTATTGTGTGAATTTCTGTGACGAAAAGAATACGGTGGCTTTGTTGCCATCGAGTGAGCCGTTTCGAATGGCAGAGGTACCAGAAGGAGAACCTTTGCTGTTCGAACTGAATGTGGATGATGCTTGGCGTCCTTCACAGAAGGGTAAGGAGATTGGGCAGTTTGACTGTGGAGGGAATAATCATGGTGTCTATCTATTGGAAGATGGAGGATATCAGATCATGGTGAGCGACATTAGTGGTAAGCAATGTTGTTTGATGCAGGCGACAGCGGATTTCTCATCAGCTATAGTATGTTTGAATGGCAATGAGAACATGCGTAAGTTTGGTTTGAACAATGCCTTGATGATGATGTATGCATTTGCTGGTGCTGATAAGATGACAGTCTTGATGCATGCATCTGTGATACGAAAAGACGAACGAGGTTATTTATGCCTTGGTGTGAGTGGTACAGGAAAGAGTACTCACACACAAAACTGGCTCAAATACATCCCTGACACGGATTTGATGAATGATGATAATCCTGTGGTGCGTGTGTGCGACGATGGTGTGGCACGTGTGTTTGGTTCTCCTTGGAGTGGCAAGACACCATGCTATCGTAATGTGGAAGCGCCTATTGGTGGATTCCTTCAACTGAAGCAAGCACCTTATAACAAGATACGTCGTATGGGTACGATTGAGGGGTATGCCTCTTTACTTCCATCTTGCTCTGTGATGAAATGGGATCGTCGTGATTATATAGGAACCAGCGATACTGTGTCGAAACTCTTAGAGTTGGTACCCGTCTTTTTCTTGGAAAATCTGCCCAACAAGGAAGCTGTTCAGATGAGTTATGAGGCCATGTCTGGAAACAAATAGGAAACGATGCAGAAGTTGTCAGTAGAAAATAACATATTCTTGCCGCAGGTAGTGCAACTGATTCAAGAGGGACACAAGGCAACGATTATTGCACGAGGCAACAGTATGCGCCCATTCATTGAGGATAGTAGGGACAAGTTGGTGTTTGGCAAAGTTGATCGTCTTATGGTGGGGGATGTGGTTCTGGCAGAGGTGGAAGACGGTCATTTCGTGTGCCACAGAATAGAAGCCATCAAGGATGGCATGGTGACGATGAGGGGGGATGGCAATGTGGAGGGAACAGAAGTGTTTCCTGAGGTGAATGTGCGGGCGAAACTGCTACAAGTGGTGCGAAAAGGAAAGACCTATACGTTGACAAACTCCCGAGTGTGGAAGTGCTATTCTGCTGTATGGCCTAAACTGCTCCCAATGAGGAGATACCTCTTGGCGTTGTATCGTTTGTTGTGGTTACACCAGTTGCCTCGGAGATGGACTCGTTCAGGGGCTGCCTCCTTTTAAAGAATGACATTAAAACAGTATATATATGAAGATAAAGAATGGTTTTGAATTGCGCGATGTGTGTGGCGAGAACGTCATCATTGCGCATGGCGTGGAGAACATTGACTTCACAAAAGTTATTACATTGAACGAATCTGCAGCCCTCATCTGGAAGCAGGTGGAGGGAAAGGACTTTACCGAGGATGATATGGTCAAGATTCTTCTCGATGAGTATGAGGTGGAAGAACCTCAGGCACAGGTTGATGTGAAGAAACTTTTGGAATCTTGGTTGAAAGCAGGATTGGTAGAATAATCACATTATGGCAAAGGTACAAATAGAAGCATCGTGGCTTGAAAAACTTCAGCCGGAGTTTGATAAGCCCTATTTTGAACAACTGATTCAGTTTGTGAAAACTGAGTATGCGCAGGGAACGTGCTATCCCCCTGGTGCCCTCATCTTCAATGCTTTCAATCTTTGCCCATTGCCCAAAGTGAAGGTGGTGCTCATTGGACAAGACCCATACCACGAACCCCAACAAGCACATGGTTTGTGTTTTTCTGTCAATGATGGTGTACCATTTCCTCCTTCACTTCGCAATATCTTTCAAGAGATTCAGACCGACCTTGGCAAGCCCATACCACAATCGGGCAATTTGACCCGATGGGCAGAGCAGGGTGTTTTGCTTTTGAATGCCACTCTGACCGTTCGTGCCCATATGGCTGCCAGTCATCAGAGGCGTGGTTGGGAAGAGTTCACCGATGCGGTCATCCGTCTGGTCAGCGCCGAATGTGAACACGTCGTATTCATCCTTTGGGGCAGTTATGCACAGAGCAAAGCACCGCTTATAGATGCTTCTAAACATTGTATCCTACGTTCTGCACACCCTTCGCCATTGTCTGCCTATCGTGGTTTCTTTGGCAACCATCATTTCAGCATTTGCAATCAGTATTTACAGCAACATAAGATAGAACCTATTAATTGGTAAAGTTATGAAAAAGATATCATTAATAATCTTTGTCTCCATTTTTTCTTTTAGTTATTCTTTTGCTCAAAAGCAAGTGAAATCAGTCACAATCTTAGGAGACAGTTATTCGACTTTTGAGGGCTATCAAATGCCTGAGGAAAACTTGACTTGGTATCTTCTCGGTCGTCAACAGAGCAACAATGATGTGATAGCTGTGGAGCAAACTTGGTGGCATCAGCTCTTGAAAAAGAACGGATGGAAACTCTGTATGAACAACTCTTATAGCGGATCGACTATTTCGACATCTGGTTATGGCAATGCTGATTACAGCGATCGTTCATTTGTCAAGCGTTCCACTAATCTGGGCAATCCCGATATCATCTTCATCTTTGGAGGAACGAACGATTCGTGGGTGCCATCGCCGATTGGTGAATATAAATATAGTGGATGGACGAAGGAGGACATGAAATTAGTACGTCCATCGTTGGCAAAGTTATTGGACTTCATGACCAGGCGCTATATAGGTGTGGATATCTATTTCATTCTCAACAGCGAACTCTCCGATGCTATCAATGCTTCGGTGTCAACCATTTGTGAATATTACAAGGTGCCAGTCATCGCCTTGCACGATATTGACAAGAAGGCGGGGCATCCTTCCATTGCCGGAATGAAAGCCATTGCCGACCAAGTGGATGCGTTTGTTCATCAAAATAAAAAGGGAAAGAAGAATAAGTAAGTCATGATGAGAAAATATTTGTTTTTGTTCCTGCTTTTGATACAATGTGCGTTCCTCGCTAATGCTCAGACAGCCGACTCCCTGATGGCGGCTCATTTGCGCGCGAGGGGCGTGAAGCTTTACGATGGCAATTCCGTGCATTTGTTGAAAACGGGACATGATAAATTTGAGGATATGTTTGAGGCGGTACGAAATGCCAAGTCGTTCATCCATCTCGAATATTTCAATTTCCGCAATGACTCCATCGCCGGACTCCTCTTCCATCTCTTGGCACAGAAAGCTGCCGAAGGGGTGGAAGTGCGTGCGCTCTACGATGCCTTTGGCAATTCCTCCAACAATCAGCCCATCAAGAGTCAGATGCATGACTCCATCAATTCCTTAGGCATCAAATTGGTGAAGTTCGACCCCATCCGTTTCCCATGGGTCAATCATATCATTCCACGTGATCACCGCAAGATTGTGGTCATCGACGGTAAGATTGCTTATACGGGTGGTATGAACGTGGCAGACTACTACATCGAAGGCATCCCGGAGATTGGAGATTGGCACGATATGCATATGCACATCGAAGGTCCTGTCGTGAACGAGCTGCATGAGATTTTCTGTCGCATGTGGTATAAGGCCACCAAAGAGCACATAGCAGGCGAAAAGTATTTCCCTGCCAAGATTCCCAGCAACGACAACCAGCGCATTGCCATCATTGACCGCCATCCGTTGCGTAGTGCCGATGCCATCCGCGACCTCTTTGCCGAGATGCTCAACACGGCACAGCACAAGGTGCTCCTCATCAATCCTTATTTTGTACCCACACATCGGGTGCGGAAAGCCTTGAAGCGTGCCATCGACCGTGGGGTGGATGTGCAGATTCTCCTATCTGCGAAGAGTGATATTCCTCTGACACCTGAGGCCTCCCATTATGTCGGCAACAACCTTGCCAAGCGTGGGGCTAAAGTGTATCTCTTCCACGGCGGCTTTCACCATACGAAAATCATGATGATAGATGACCTCTACTGCACTGTCGGTTCCAGCAATATGGATGCCCGCTCTCTGCGTTGCGACTACGAGGTAAATACTGTCATCTTCAGCAAAAAGACCACCCAAGAACTGACAGACCTCTTCAATGAACAGTTGAAATCATCCACTCCGATGGAGAAGGGCTACTGGGGCACTCGCTCCGCCAGCAAGAAGTTCCAAGGCTGGTTCGGAAATCTTCTCACTCCATTCTTATAATTAGCCAACGCATAGGGTGTTGTTTCTCATTCGGTAAAAATCATAACTTGATGAAAAAGATACTTTTCCTTTTATTCCTTAGTATTTCAGTGTTCACCACCTTTGCTTCCAATCCCAAGCGTGAGTTTCGTGGTGCATGGATTCAGTGTGTCAATGGCCAATACCTCGGCAAGACCCCAGCACAGCTTCGTCAGATGCTGTCCGACCAGCTCGACACCCTCCAGCAGTGTGGCATCAACGCCATCCTTTTCCAAGTGCGTGCTGAAGGTGATGCCCTCTACAAGTCCAGCTATGAGCCTTGGTCACGCTATCTGACAGGCACACAGGGTGTGGCGCCTGCCGACGGATGGGATCCGCTGGCATGGATGGTTGACGAATGTCACAAACGTGAGATGGAGTGCCACGCATGGATCAATCCTTACCGTGCCAAGACCAAGGGAACGACGGCTTTGGCGCAGAATCATGCGGCTGTTCGCCATCCTGAGCGCATGTTCGAATACGACGGACTCTATATCTTCAATCCTGCCATCGCGGAGAATCGCACCTACACTTGTATGGTGGTCGAGGACATCCTTACGCACTACGATGTTGATGGCATCCACATGGACGACTATTTCTATCCATATCCCGTCAATGGACTTCTCTTGCCCGATCAGTCTTATTATCAAGCAGACCCACGCGGATTCAGCAACATCGAGGACTGGCGACGCGACAATGTCAATCTCCTGATTCGTGATCTCCACCATCTGGTGCGCGAGATCAAGCCGTGGGTCAAGTTCGGCATCTCGCCCTTTGGTATCTATCATAACAGCTCCACAGGACAGAATTGCAAAGAGGGTAGTGCCACCTCGGGTACACAGAACTACGACGACCTCTATGCCGACATCGTCTATTGGGTGAAACAAGGTTGGATTGATTATAATATCCCGCAAGTCTATTGGAACTTAGGTACAAAGGCCGCTGACTACGAAGTGTTGCTCAATTGGTGGAACGACTATTGCGGAGGGCGTCCACTCTTCATCGGACAGGACATCGAGCGCACGGTTCAGGGTGCTGACCCCACAGATCCTACTTCCCATCAGATGAGGATTAAGTACAATCTGCAGCGTGCTTTTGCCAACATCCAAGGCTCCTGCCAATGGTATGCAGCAGCCTGTGTCAACAATCCTGGCAATTATCGTACCATGCTGCAACAGGTTTATCATTCTACGCCTGCCTTGCAGCCTCTCATGACCTTCATTGACAAGAAGGCCCCTGCCAAGCCTAAGAATGTGCAGGTGTCCAAGTATGCGATGACAGGCACCGTCCTCACATGGGAGGCACCACGCGCCAAGAAGGAACTTGACCGTGCCCGCCAGTTCGTCGTCTATCTTTTCCCGCAGGGGGAGAAAGTTGATTTGGAGGACTCCGAGCGCATCGTTGCCATCACCAGTGCCAACACGCTCACCCTTTCAGCTGTGCCGATAGGTTCCACGTTGGTTGTCACCGCTCTTGACCGCCTTCACAACGAGTCCAAGCCTGTGAAGGTGAAGCTGTGAGGTAAGGTTTTAAAAAAGGGGAAGGGGTGACTTAGTCCAGAAACCGTTTGCTAAGTCCGTTGAATTCCTCGATGCGGCGGTCGCGGAGGAAAGGCCACCAGCGGCGCACATTCTCGCTGCGTTGCAGGTCAACGTCGATGACCGCCACCGTCTCCTCATCCTTCGGAGCTTGGAAAAGAATCTCACCTTGAGGACCAGCCACGAAACTGCTGCCCCAGAATTGGATGCCCTTCGTCTGTCCTGACGGATCAGGCTCATGCCCCGTGCGGTTCACGGCGATGACAGGCAGTCCGTTCGCCACGGCATGTCCACGTTGCACCGTCATCCATGCCTCTCGCTGACGCTCCTGTTCCTCGGGTGTGTCCGACGATTCATAACCGATGGCAGTAGGGTAGATGAGCAATTGCGCTCCTTGCAATGCCATGAGACGGGCACCTTCCGGATACCACTGATCCCAGCACACTTGCACACCGAGCAATCCCACACTCGTCTGGATGGGATGGAAACCAAGGTCACCTGGGGTGAAGTAGAATTTCTCATAATAGGCAGGGTCATCGGGAATGTGCATCTTGCGGTACTTGCCGGCGATGCTGCCGTCCCGTTCTATCACCACCGCCGTGTTGTGGTACAGCCCCGTTGCCCGACGTTCAAACAGCGAGGTGACAATCACCACGCCCAGCTCCTTCGCCAGCTTCCCGAACCGTTCCGTCGAAGGTCCAGGGATGGTTTCTGCCAAGTCGAACAGCTCCGTGTTCTCCGTCTGACAAAAGTAGAGCGAGTTGTGCAGTTCCTGCAGCACCACCAGCTGCGCCCCCTGTTGAGCCGCCTCTTTGATGCCAGCCTCAATGCGTTCGAGGTTCTTCTCCGCCTCCTGTCCGCATCGGTGTTGTATGATTCCTATCTTCATTGTCGTCAAGTAGTTTTTCCGATGCAAAGGTACGAAAAAATTATGAGCAATTGCCAATTATCAATGAAAATTCCTTACCTTTGCAGCATGAGAAAAGTATTAGTAGATGCCCACACCCACACGGTGGCATCAGGACACGCATACAGCAGCCTGCAAGAAATGGCGCAGGCAGCAGCCGACAAAGGACTGCAAGTGCTGGGCATCACCGAGCACGGTCCCAGCATCAAGGGCACCTGCCCCATCGTCTATTTCCGCAACATGTTCGTCGTTCCACGTCAGATGTACGGCGTCCGCATCCTCATGGGCTGCGAGGTCAACATCCTCGACACTCAGGGGCGTCTAGACCTCGACGACGAATACCTCGACCGCCTCGACATCGCCATTGCAGGCATCCACGAGAAATGCTATCAAGGCGGCACCAAGGCAGAGAACACCCAGGGAATGCTCAACGTGATACGCAATCCCAAGATTCACATCATCAGCCACCCGGGTGACGGCACCGCCGAACTCGACTTCGAGCCCCTTGTCCTTGCAGCCAAGGAGGCGCACACCCTGCTCGAGATCAACAACCATTCCCTCGCGCCCCAGCGCCAGAAGACTGAGGCACGCGACAACAACCTCGAGCTTCTGCGTCTCTGTAAGAAACACAACGTGCCCACCATCCTCGGCAGCGACGCCCACATCTCCTTCCAAATTGCCGACTACACCCGTCTCCTTCCTCTCCTTGACGAGACCGACTTCCCTGACGAACTCATCCTCAACTTCTGGCCCGACCGCTTCTTCCAGTATCTGGGCATCTGATTATTTTAGATCAAGATTGATTAGTACTTCTTCTTCAGTTTTGGCTCTGGTAATGCAAGGCAAGTTTGCTTGACAAGCTGGGTTATGTAGTTACGATCATCAACATCGGAGATGTAGAAGTAATCCTTGGCTCCCTCGTAGGGCGGACGCATATCGATGGTGCGAAGTAATGGACGGATAACATCTGTGGGTTTGAGGTAAAAACAATCATCACAAATGAGACCGAAAATCTTTCCGTTACAGTAGATGCCGTAGTCGCCGAACATCTTTTTAGTGACTATTTCGCCAGCTCCAGAACACTGGTCTGCGATGTATTGTACAAAATCTGAATTGCTTGCCATATTTGTTTGTTTTTGATGAATTTTATAAAGGCTCAACATGCACGACAACGTGCGTTTTTCTTCCGTAGTGCCGTCTGAGCAATGCTTCCACCTCAGAAGCTTTTTCATGAGCTTCATGCAGAGATATGTTTCCATCCATAAGAATGTGCAGTTCGATGGCGTAGTGGTTGCCAATGCGTCGGGTGCGTAGGTCGTGAGGTTCAGTGACGCCCGAAACGGAAGCGGCAAGTTGCAAAATCTCGGTCTCCACCTCGTCTGGAAGCGATTGCTCCATGAGGTCACCGATGCCACGTCGTAACAGATTGATGCTTACCTTGACAATAAAGAGACCGACGATGAGGGATGCTACGGGATCGAGTACTGTCCAGCGTTGTCCCAAGAAGATGGCCCCACCAATGCCAATAGCGGTACCGATGGATGAAAGTGCGTCGCTGCGATGATGCCAAGCATTGGCTTCCAAAGCCTGCGATTGCAATTGGTGTGCCTTGACAATAGAGTATCGATAGACAGCTTCCTTTAGCACAACAGACAAGAGGGCGGCTACAAGTGCCAACATCCCAGGAGCCTTTAAATCCACGCCGTTCAACCATGCGGCAATTTCCATCACACCACTATATAGGATGCCGACAGCTACAGCGAGCAACGCTATGCCGATGATAGTCATTGCCAGCGTTTCGTACTTGCCGTGTCCATAGTCGTGCGATTTGTCCTTAGGCTTTCCGCTGATGCGCACGAAGACAATCACGATGACATCTGTCAAGAAATCGCTGAGTGAATGGACGGCATCTGCTACCATCGCGGAACTGTGTCCCACGATACCTGCCACGAACTTGAAGAGCAGTAAAACCACATTCACAACGCCTCCTACCAGCGTCACCTGATAGATGCCCCTTTCCCTCTTCCTGTCATTCTGCAATTCTTTATTTCTCTCCATTTTAGAACAGTAGCATGGATTTTTGATAAAAAATATTTGCAAAAATACGGGAATTGGTTTACATGTGCAAGGATTAGAATTGTTTTTCAACAATATTATTCCATGAAATGTAAAAAAAAGCCCAATCATTCGGCTATCTCTAAAAAACTCACTACCTTTGAAGCGTCAATTCATTGGAAACACAAAGATAATTATAATTATGAAGACAAGATTACAAGATGTTCCAGTTCGTCAGTCCAACCATCCCATGATGAAGATGGTGATGATGGCTGTTCTTTTCTGTTGTGCCCTTTCCGTATCAGCTCAGGTGGAAAGAAATCAGATTTACAACATCTTCTTGGGGGAGGTGCGATATTCCAACCCTAACGAAAGACTGTCCTCAACTGATGCGCTTGGTCAGATCTTTCGGGCTGCCGCGACGGGAAAGGCCAAAGTGCAGGCTCCCGAATATCAGGAGATGGTGAAGACTGCTGTGGTGAATGGCCTCTCCAAGGCATATCGCTACCGACTCAGCGAGCGTCAACCTCAGTTGGGTGACGAATCGGAAGTGGGCAATCTCGTGGCAGATGTCAATATCACCAACATTGCCGCATCGTCGGAGACCACTTCCTACAAGGACAAGAATGGCAAGACACACGTCTCCACCAAGTACACGGGTGAGGTGGATGTGACCATCACCCTGACCGATGTGGGGACAGGCGATGTGCTGGGGACTCCTTCGTTCTCTGCATCGGGCCACAGTTCTTCCGCAACGCCCAGCCAAGAGGAGGCTTTCAAGAGCGGTATGGGCTTGTTCGTCAATCGCATCACCAATTGGCTCAACCAGACCCTTCCGCTGCAGGCCAATATCATTGAGGGCAATGCTGTCAAGAAGGAAAAGCAGAAGACCGTCTATATTGACCTGGGCAATCGCGAGGGAGCCTATGCAGGCATCCACTTCGGCGTATATATTGTCAATATGGTGGCAGGTCGCGAGGCGAGACAGCAGATTGGCAAGCTGAAGATTGAGTCCGTGCAGGGCGACGACATCAGTCTCTGCAAGGTGCAAAGCGGTGGCAAGGACATCAAGAAAGCAATCGATGCTGGCAAGCAGCTGTTAGTCATCTCTCAATAAGAATGAGCAATTCCCAATGAAAATGAAAAAGATTCTACTGCTTATGCTTCCCCTGCTGGCACTGGGTTGTCAGGCACAGGAAAAGAAGAGTTTCGACTTCAACAAGTACAGGGATGTCATTATGAATGAGTATGCCTTTCCCCCTCGATTTGCTAAGAGCGCTGACGACGTGGTGCTCAAGGATTATGCCCTCGTGGAC
>Ga0310786_10007626_pt1 | contig 14074 bp, 13 predicted proteins | sample AusTroGonzalo_MG_FD_203881 | JGI IMG/M metagenome (GOLD analysis project Ga0310786, IMG submission 203881) | Bovine rumen microbial communities from tropical cattle in Woodstock, Queensland, Australia - Gonzalo_03 (v2) (version 2) | ecosystem: Host-associated > Mammals > Digestive system >... | reverse complement strand
TAAATTATAATATAATTTTATGAAAAAGTCAAATATTAAATTTTTGGTGTTTTATCATTACTAAAAAATTCAATTAAAATAGCAATAAGGATAAGGGCGCCAATTATAATGGCGCCCCATCCTGTGTCAGCAAGTGATTCAAATAGAACTTCCATGCTATCACTTCCTTAATCAAAACAATCTCCTACATGATTAATTATTACATTTACACCCAATGGTGTTTCATAGTCTTCAAACGTAATAGTAGTTACTGTACGACCAACAGTGCGTGGCTTTTTACCATTTGTCTGTTTTTCTGGACGGATCCATACTCTATTGATAATAGTAGTATAATCTTCTTTTGTATAAATACTTTCTAAAGTATATCCAATTACAGATTCTTCAGACCATGTATATTCAATTTCATTACCTTCTTCATCATAATAAGGCATTTCAATGGATAAATAATTGTCACTAGCAATTACATAAGAACGAATATATACATAATTACCATATAATCTTACAACAATAGATTCTGGTCTACTTTCTTCATATTCCTGATCATCCCATATTTTTTGAACAGTTAAGTGCTTTACTGGCGCGGGAGTTTCAGTTGGTTCTTTAGTCGGTTCTTCTGTCGGTTTTTCTGTCGGCTCTTCAGTTGGTTCTTTAGTCGGCTCTTCAATTGGTTCTTCGGTTGGTTTTTCAGTTGGCTCCTTAGTTGGTTCTTCAGTTGGCTCTAAATCTGATTGGGTTGCTGGAGTTGGAGCCGGTGTTGAAGAGGGGATAGGACTTGTTGTTATAGTTGGGGTAGGAGTTTCTGTTGGAGTCGGGGTAGGAGTCTCAGTTGGTACCTCACTTGGAATAGGACTTGTAGTTGGAGTTGGTGTTGGGGTTTCTGTAACTTCTGGACTTGGTTCTACTTTTAAGGTATTAACAAATTCAAATACCATATCAGTTCCAAGAATATATTTTGTTACAATCGGATCAGACATTAATTCATAATTATCTGGAATATCTATTTCTTCAACAGAGTATTTACCAGCGCGAGGTACATCTACAAAATATGTTCCAATTCCTGTTTTTGCATCTACGATCACTTCAATATATTCTGGTTCTTCAAAACCAATACCGCTTACTTTAAAGAAGAATATTGCATCTTCTGTTTCTTCAATATTTGTTACAATTTTTCTAATTGTAAAACCTACTGGTGTAGGAGAAGGAGACGGAGAAGGACTTTCACTTACTTCTGGAGAAGGACTGGGACTCTCAGACACTTCGGGAGAAGGAGAAGGAGATTCACTGACTTCTGGAGAAGGCGATGGACTCTCACTTACTTCTGGAGAAGGACTTGGTTCATCTGTTATATCAGGAGTAGGAGATGGAGTTTCCGTTTCTTCAGGAGTGGGGCTGGGTGTTTCAGTTTCTTCCGGTGTTGGAGAAGGACTTTCACTCTCTTCAGGGGTTGGAGATGGAGATTCTGTTTCCTCTGGAGTTGGTGAAGGAGTCTCTGTCTCCTCTGGAGTAGGACTCGGTGTCTCTGTTTCCTCAGAAGTTGGAGTTTCAGTTTCTTCGGGAGTAGGCGAGGGTGTCTCTGTCTCCTCTGGAGTAGGCGAAGGACTTTCAGTTTCTTCGGGCGTAGGACTTGGTGTCTCTGTTTCTTCGGGAGTCGGAGACGGAGATTCAGTTTCTTCTGGAGTGGGAGAAGGAGTAGGCGTTGGTGTTACAACTGGTGGCGGCGGTGTAGGAGTTGGTTTATCCGGTGGATCAATTTCATTGATAACTACATAATTACCTTCTTCGTCATTTGTAATTTCAACCATTTTATAATTAGAAGAAGCAATTTCTTCAATTTCAAGTAATCCGCTTTCAACCTCAGTTAGTGTAATAGTTTCACCTACACCAAGTGTATATGGTTCGCCGTTAATAATAAATGCGAATCTTGGAGTTGTTTTCTTTAAGACACCTGTATGATGCCATACTTGCTTACCATTCTGACTAATCCAGAATAAACGCTGGCCTTCAACTAAATTGATTTCCTCAAAAGGCATAGCATTTTGTGGAATAAAAACTTCTTCAATTAGACGTTTAGTTATTACATCGTCGGGATCAGTTGGGTCATATATAAATTGACCTTCTGGAATAGAGCATAGGTCCGCGGGCGCACGGTATACAATACTGGGTAATGTGCCGCCAGTAGATCCACTCTTTAATTGATATAAGCTAATAGCTTTTCCTTCTTCACTTACAAATAATACCCAATTTTCGCGGTTACCGCAATGATTAGAGCGATGACCTTCTTTACTTGTATTATGTGTTGGGTTATTAATATCAGCCATCCAATAGCCACCACCGGCTTTGAAATTGGTATTATCCATTGTATCGCAACGGAGTGACCAAATTTCACCCTTTAATACTTTGGTTACTGTTAAAGGAGTTGGGGTTGGTGAAGGAGACGGAGAGGTTTCTGGTGTAGGCGGTAAGAAAATATTTACATGATCTTCACCCGTAGTATTAATATTATTAGCAACAATAGAACCACAATGGTTACACCATGTAATATTAACAGTAGCATATGGCGCGATTAAGTGTCCTGCTAAACCGCCCATATTTACAGTTGTAGCGTCTGTCCAATAAACTTTATTAATATTACGATATTCAACATCAGAGCCATTTGCTTGATAGTCATATGGATAAATATCTACAACACCGGATTCATTTGGCTCTAAATAAATGTAAGTTTCATTGTTTGGTAAATTTTTAATAAAATCTTTCCAATATGAAGCTGTATTACTACCGGAAGTAGCAGATAGGTGTCTATATGATTCTGCTCCTTGTTCACTAGTGCGTCCTTTAAAAGTTACATTTGATTCATTATTATACACATAACTGTCCGATGCGGCAACACCATTAATCGAGCCATCATCAATAAACTGGCTACCTCGCAAGGTACCACCAACATAAATCGAACCTCTAATATGCCCATTAATTGCAGCATTGTTAAAGGCAACAATACTGTATTGCGGCATATTACTACTCTTAATTACATAATCGTAGATAACAGGTTCCAAATCTGTGGGCGTTGCTGGATCTCCAGCCTCATTATATGCTGCGATAAGGGGTGTAAATAGCATCAACAGGAAGAGTATAAAGGCAATTAGTTTTTTCATAAAGATTCCTCCTGTAAAGTTACTTTAACGCGCCACCAGTAGGCGCAATTAAGTCGATCGATAATAAATGTGTAGGTTTGTTTGTGTTCGTTTTGTATAATGTACCAAACTTCTGCATCTTCACTGTACTCCCATTCAAATGTATAAATATCAGTTGGTAAGAAATTTACTAATATTGCTACTAGAGTTACTTCTTCACCATAATAAGTTGGTTCTTTCAGAAAATCTAAAAATACTTGTCGATCAAAATGTTCTATATAACCATAATCATCATCCTCAAATATTTCATAAATTTCATCTAGACTCGTTGGAGTTGCCGATGATTCACATATTGTTATATTGGTAACTAATAAAAAACATAATAATATTAATAATATTTTTTTCATACGGCCCTCCTTACAATAAAATAAGGGACATCCGATGATGCCCCTTGGCGTGCCACGCAGCACATTTAGCCTATAAGTTTTAAGACATTGAGAGCAACTGGTCTTACTGGTGCCCGAGGCCGGACTTGAACCGGCACGCGATCAAATCGCAACAGATTTTCATACTACACTATGTTACCATAGCCACTTAAAGTGTTGTAGTCTGGACTATGTCTTTATCATATAAAATATAGCTTAGTAGATTTTCAATATATCAAACGATCCATTTAACGCTGACTTCTGCCGAAGTAATCTACACTCCATTACTGGTAATCTATTGCTATAATTACTTAGATAGTTCCTATATAGTCTCTACACATTTACAACTATAAAGTTGATTTAGCTCGGCGTAATCCAAAATGGACTTCCACCGAATTAGGGAACATTCACATTGGAACTTTCGTATCCAAGTGCTCAAATTAATAAGTCTGTGGTGTCTGCCATTCCACCACTCGGGCATAAAAAGAGGAAAATTGGGATTTGTTTCATATGCGTCCATATACCTCAGAGTATTAAGTCAGATAGCGTTTCGTGACTCCCAATTTTCCATATGTCCGCACCTTTCGGTTGCGGCGAGAGCATTCTCTTTATATACCGCGTGCTCTTTGCGGTCCGTTGCAACGATTTAATTTATATCCCGCGTCGATAAACGCGACGGCCCCAAGGTACGCTTGTTGATCAGACAGAGGCGCTGGCAGCTCTATTGATACCATATTACCAGTTTTTGTGGGACTTCCCACGGGTAACGGGACCCAGCGCTATGGTAAACGCTTGTGCATTCGCACGGTGGACCCGGCGCATTTCACGCAGCCCAAACGGTAGTTTTTCGACTTACTGGTCATCATATCATTTCAGCGCAACTAGTGTACGAGACCTTTCCGATCTCGGCGCCGAATATATGAAGGTGGTGCTCATTAAACACGACCCACGAGGTATCTTTTGTTGTCACGGTGTATATCCTCGTAAGAGATTCCGCGTTGCCGATAATGTACTATTATATTACCGTGCGCCACATTATCGGGATTCTTCGCACGTGTCGGCAACCTGTGTTTTACTTGCTTTGCTACACGCCGACTGTGACCAGCAAGTACCTTATTTTGTTTTCTATAGCTTCCGTGTGGTAAGCACTTGCTACTCACTTCATTTCTTTCGCGCAGCATGATTTTGCGCGTTGGGATACTGTCCACGGTTTTACGTCTGTCTTGTATCCTAGTGAGACGTTGCGGACATACCGTGTTTAAGGTGCGATTCATTTCCGCTTAACCCAGCACCATACCCTTGACCTCGCCAGCTGGTGGTTACAAGGTGCCTCCCGTCTTAGACGGGTCGGTCTATTAAATGTCCGTTTCATATGGTAGAAGATCTCGACCAGAGCAGGCTCCGAGCGATCCAACGGCTCATACTACCAAAACTACTAGGCGCACTAATCTCTTAAAATGTTTAGCATTGAAAAAGTTTGCTGTTAGCGCCTGATTGCTTTAACCTTTCATCTTATTCAAAAGAAAGGCAACGGAATCATATCGAATATTACCTCCTATATGATTTATTTCCTCTTTACATATATATTATATCAGAAATTCTGATATATGTCAAATATTAAATGTACCCTGTTCGAGAGTTGAACTCGACACTCCGGCTTGAAGGGCCGATGACTTAACCGACTGTCCCACAGGGCATAAGTAGCAGGGCGAGGTTCCAAATCAGCCCTGCTGAAAAGCATCGAACGACCGCTGACATTCGAAAGCGGCTCCTGAAGGACTCGAACCTTCGACCCAGCGGTTAACAGCCGCTTGCTCTACCAACTGAGCTAAGGAGCCATAGTGGCAGCTAGGGGAGTCGAACCCCTCAAAGCTTGGTTATGAGCCAAGTGACTCAACCGCTCGTCATAGCTGCGATATAAAATGTGGGTTTTGCTTCGCCTTTTTGGTATACCGCCTGCCGCTCATTCAGCTACATATTATCAAGCCTGAAAAGGTCTAATAGATAAGAGTAGTAGTTTAAACCCACAAAAAATCCGTGTGTAGCGGTTGTCAGTTAACTATTTATGAATCGCGCTTAACTGAACCAAAGGAGCGATGAGCGGCCCTACGCAGAATTGAACTGCGGTATCAAGCGTGACAAGCTTGCGTAATAACCACTATACGATAGAGCCATCTGGAAGGATTTCTTCCCTTCCTTACATAAATATTATATCAAAAATTTTATATTAAGTCAAATAATAAGATGGTAAATTTTCTTCTATTAAAATTTCATGTGCGAATTTAAGAACATTAATAGGAAAATGTAATTGATTTCGATATGATAAACATTTTCTTAAATAAGCGTTACCACTAATTAATTGATTTGGTTGAATTTCTTTTTTATATTTTTGATAAAATATTCTCGCACCCGTCCATGCTTGTGGTAAAAATTCTATTCTTTCAGCAGCTGTTCTTATAAACCAGTAGTATAAAGCCATAGCAATTTGGTTAATTTCTTCTTGCGGATTTATATTATTTTTAATAAGTGTATCTACTGTGTGAATAGTTGCAAGTGATAGTGCGCGAGTTTGATCTCGATATAAGGCTGCTTGATTATTCTTTTGAGTTAAGGATTCTTCATCCCTTATCTGCTTTATAATCGGATCATCATATTCTAATTTTAATAAATCTTTATCTTTAATGATATAATTACATATTCTATTAAAGCCTATATCTTCATCCAAATAACTTGTTTCTAATGGAAATGAAATTCCATATTTCTGTAAGAATGAACGCTTATATATTTTACCATGTAATCTATTATCTGTATGTTTTGTTAATTTGTCATAGTGATAATATAAATTACTAATCATATCTGGTTCGAGGTTAAATGCTATATATTCAAGTTGAACCTGTAATGTAGATGATATAAATACATCGCCTACGTCCATAAACATTACATACGGTTTATAGGTTCTATCTAAGCCGAATTGGCGCGCAAAACCTGGCCCTTTATTCTGACTATATCTAAATACTTGAGCCGCATTTATATTAGGCGGTAAATAATAGGACGATCCATCATCTACTATAGTAACATGAAATACATTAGTATTAATTGAATCAAGCGTTTTAATTAAGCCTGGGCCATTGCTATAAAAAGGAATAATTAAATCAATCATTCTTTATTTCTCCTATAAAGCGATTTATATTGATACGAGGATATTTAGGGCTTGTAAGTTTTAAAAGTCGCGGCATCATTTGTTGATAGTAATGAGTTAAAGCATCTTCATTTATTTTTTCATATGTTCTATAAATATTATAATAATAATCTCTAATATATGCCATGTTATATTCTAATAATTCTGGCGCATCTTTAGCACAGCGTAAATAGTCATGATAAAGCTGAATAAAGAAACGAGTCACATGGTCGCTAATACGAACCGCATTTACATTAGTTTTTCGCGCGCAAGCAACAATATATCTAAAATTACATACAATACCCTTAATAGCTTTCTTATATAGATTAGTATGCGTAATAGAAGTTTGTTCGGGTACATATGTACATAAGGTCATTTTATTAGTAAAATAATGTTGCATACGTTCTATTTCGGCAAGTTCAAATAAGTTCATATAACATAGTTGCATAAAACTTAAATCTTCACCACAATAGGAGCAATCTTTACTTACAGCAAATTGAATATGATATAAGTCAAGGAATTCGCGCTTAAATATGGAGCCATGCAATGACCACATATCTTTATAGAAATGACGTTTAGCTTCTGGATTATACCACCCAAACGAATAAATATATGCATCATTATTTTTTTCTAGCGTCTTTAAAACAGTGCCCATCGCTAATTTAGAACTAACTCTATCTCCAGCATCTAAAAACATAATATACGGAGAAGTACCAGTTTCTAAACCTATTTGTCGCGCAAGACCTGGGCCACCATTACTATATGTGCTTACAAATGTAACTCCAGGATATTTCTTTTTTAGTGGTTCTATATTACAATTTGTAGAGCAATCATCTACTACAATAATATGAAGATTTGGAAAATTTTTATAATAGGTGGAATCTATAGTTCTACGCAGTCCTTCAATATTATTATAATGCGGAATAATGAAGTCTAAATTATATGAATCTAGAGTATTTCTTGTTATTGGCGCGTTCCTATAACTTTCAACAATGGGAAATGTGCGCCATTTGGGGTTCGCAGCAAAATGTTGTATCTTTGTTTGTGTAGTATTGGGTTTTTCGCGCGTATATTGAGTAACATTATATTCTGACGGAAGTACGAGAATATGACCTTGACACGTGTCATTAATACAACCTTGTTCTGCATTACGATAATAATACGTGTAAAGATTCTTTAATAATAAATCATCAATACCATCTTCACGAATTTTTTTCAAATTAAGCATAGCTACACCCATATTTATATAGGTAATCATACCCTTAGTATAAAATGGCTCAGTACAACCTGCAAAGTAATTGTCTCCTAAATCAATATCCCATAATTCAGAGATATTTGCTTTTACAATGGTATCATTATCTATTGTTAGAATTTTATCTAAATGCGGGAATATCTTACTAAATACAACACGAAGTAGTACCATATAGCTACATCTGTTCTTCATGTTAGGGCAATCTTCATTAAACCATTCCTAATTACTAACATTAATACACTCAACTTCCGGTGGAAGTTCATAAGGAAATTCATCATCCTCAATTAAGAAGTATATTTTTTCCACATTAGAATGAATTAGAAGTGATTTCATAGAAGGAATCATATCCTAATATACATTGCGCGTGCCCGCATAAACTGCTGCTCTCATCCTTTTTCCTCCATTATATACAAATAAGCGGCATATTCCTATGTCGCAATGTACTAGACACTTTATGTACGTCGCTCTACCAATTGAGCTAACTGTCCTGTTAAGGCACAGTATTGGACTCGAACCAATAACACACGGATCCTCAATCATCTAAAAAATGTTTGCTGTCTGTGTCTAAATATAAGAGTGGTTAAGCGGGATTGAACCGCCGACTTCTCCGTGGCGGGGAGATATGTTACCGCTACACCATAACCACATAAAATTGCCCTACTCCGAACTTCATATCGGTACGCCGCATACAGAATCGAACTGTCTATTCCGGATGGCCTCACCGGCGTGGAACTCCATTCCTCCCTACGGTTTTCGGGCGTTAGGTTTTTCTCCGATAGAGAGGATTACCATAAACCCCATACGTATGTACGCTTTTATTGCCTTAACGCAGCGATTAAAGCCGATGAAACCTGATCCGCGACCTAACCGGCACCTTTACGCGCATCACGCTCGCTGGAGTGTGGTGTTTAGATATACCGTCTCTCCTTGGCGCCATCCTTCTGTATATTAACGATTGGCGAGGTGGGGCCAAACGTCCCTCAATGCTTTAGTTATAATCTAAGAGGCATACTATTAGGAAAACTAGGCACTAAATAAAATGGAGCAAAGTAAAAGTTTGCGATTTTTATAAAAAGTTTGCTGCATGTGCCTAATTAGTCGGACACCCTGGAGTCGAACCAGGGACACACAACTTATAAGGATGCTGCTCTGCCTGCTGAGCTAGTGTCCGAAAACTGATTACTCCTCTTTGAAGTAATTATAGATATTTTGTTCAGAAAAACCAACTGCTGTCATAAAGTCTACAAAAGCTTTACACAGTTCTCTTGCGTCAGCATCTTCTTTCTTAATAATGACTTTCATAGAGTCGCCGTTATTTTCATCATCAAACAGATAACTAAATTCAATAACTTCCATATCAAAATCTCCTTTTCTTTATCTTACATATATATTATACATGAAATTTTATAAAAAGTCAAATAATAAAATTCCCGCAATTCCTACTAAGCTAATTGCGTTAGGTGTTCGGAACTGCGGGAATCACACGCGCAGGTTCGCAACTCCTGTTTGTGTTAGCGATATATCGTGTCGCTTTACGTTTTGGCGCTCACGCAGCCAAACCAGCGGCTCAGTATCGTTGTAGCCCACGCCGTCGTATTCATTTTTGCCCTCTGGAAGGCACACATTCTGTCTACCTAGGATAGACTCTTCAGGGTTATGACTCCTGGCAGTATTTATAGATAACTTGCATTTCTTCCCTCTTTTGTCGCGATCGGTAAGAGAGAAACCGAAGAGCACCTAGCGGATTCTGCCACCGCACACCTGACTTGGAAGGACAGTATACTACTTTTATATTATAGGTGCATAGACATTATATTAATGTCCATTCTTCATCTGAATATTGTTTAATATCACATTTTTTTCGTGGTAAATTATATTTATCGCACCATTTACGAATGGTATTACCGTTTACACCAAACTATCTTCCTAAAGCTTCAAAAGAAGTAATTCTAATTAATTCTTTTAATTCTTCTCTTTTAGGCCACTCTGTTCTTCTTTGATATTTTGCATAGCACTCTTGACAACGTGTTGCATATTTATAAATAATTTTTCCACAATCTATACATCTGGTTTGCTCTGTGCGATATTGCTATCCTCCAGATAAAATATTATATCCATTAGGAGAAATAGAATTATATTGTTTTATATATTCTTTTTCCCGTTCATCTAATAAAGCAGCATCGCATTCTTCTAATATTTCATAATAAAAATGTTCTTTACCATATTTTCTAATAGCAGAATGTAAAGCACTATTGTATGATACATCCTTACTACATTCAGATTTCCAAAAATGTTCTTGTATTCGTTTATGAATATTTATAGACTATCCAATATAGACTTTCTCATTTATATCATTTTTTATGATATAAATACCACATTTATCACTCATATTCTTTACCTCCTAGAATAAAGAATTGGCCGGAACTAGGATTCCTTTATCTCACATGTGTAGCTAGCACTTTGCTTCCCAATATAAATTTTATATGGCAAGCCCGGAAGGATTCGAACCTTCACCTGCGGGTTCAGAACCGCTTACTGATTTAGAGTCAGCTGTTGTCGCCATTCAACTACGGGCCTATGAAGGCTGATATGGCTCAGCCGTAAGCCTTAGAAATTGAAAATATCGTTGAAAAGATTAAATAGAGATGGAATCTCATCAGCATTATTAGCACTGTAATGATAAGTACCATACTGCTTGCAGAAAGATTCAATTTCTTTACGATAGGTCTTTTGCGCTTCAAGATATGCTTTGCGCGCGACTTCTACCTTTTCGGCCGCAGCCTTACGCTCGGCCATAACTTTTTCTTTCTGTTCCTTTAGTGCGCGTTCTTTACGCTCTTTTTCAATTTTTGCGAGATTTTCTTTTTCTTTTAGTTCAAACTCAGCGTGATTTGCTTCCTCAACTGTGTTATAGAACTGTTTAGTTTTGTCGCTATAAACTTTAATAGCCATAAGTCATAACCTCCCTATGTTATGAAATTATTATTAGAAGTGAGTTCCTTACCTCATTTCTAATTATATTATATAATAAAATTTAGAAAATGTCAAATATTTGGTTCTGTTTCTTCTTCTTCTTCTTCTTCTTCCATATTAATAGTTAAATTAATAGTAGTAGTTATATGATCACCATTAAGATATTCACTTATACTATCAATTTTTGCTTCAATGTCATTTAAATTGTAAATAACATCATTATTATGCTTAATTTGAATAGAAGTAATCGTAATAGGTATAAGTGCATTTAATGCACTCGCATCTATAAGTTTAATAGAACAATTAGCATTACTTATAATAGTAGTACCTGTAAAATAAGTATTTTTATTAAAAGCTTCTACTTCAAATTCAGTAGTATTAAGTTTAATTGTGTTCATATTAGGAGCCTCCTAATCCATCAATGATTTGATTTATATCATAACCGCCCGCTTGCGCCATACTCTTAGCAATTCCTTCTAAGCTATTACCCTATCGAAGGAAATTAGAGATTTGACCAAGTTGGGGATTATTCTATAATAAGCTTGTAATTATAGCTTCTTTATTATTCATAGTGCGATATTGCGCCATGAGTGCGCGAGTTCGCGCAATTGATTCATTCAACTGTTGCTGAGACAACGGTTGTTGCGGCTGGGGCAGTTGTTGCGCTCCGTTTCGCATTTGACTTATTCGACTTGCCATTTATCCATTCCTCCACTGCGCCTAAGCGTTCTAATATACTATTCATATCAATAGGTTCTGGTTTTTTATGCGGTGACACATCAAAAGGCTAGACACTTCTATTTCCTGTAGTATCCGTGCGTATCCACCAGATTATATCTTCGTCCGCATCTGGTAGATAAATCTCACTATTAGGTCCCATTGGGAATTGCCATGCGGCATTTTCACCATGTATAGGTGCCGCAGAATAAACTGGCAATCTTTGCATATAGGGATTATACTGCTGCGGCATCCCCATTTGCTATACGTTGTTTTGATTCCATGTATTCATTAACCGTTTCCTCCCCATATTTGCGACCACACTTGGGGCAGTAGTCGCATAGTTTAAAGTTGTTTGCTGCATCAAAGAAGTACAGCTCTTTTTCTTTTTCTTTCTTTGAGTCCCAACAATATGGGCATCCAAATTCGTCCATAGTTACCTCACTTTAATACTTTTTCAATAGTCTCAAGAGTACTCTTTAAACTATTATAGATTTGCTATAAATCATTTTTAGTAATTGCTTTTCCACTTGATAAAAATTCGGTCATTACATAACCTATTTTACCATTGTATCCAACTTTAGACCATTCGCTATTGACATATTCGGCTTCAAGAGAAGTATGATAAGGAATTTGCGCGAGGATTTTAGCTGTTTTACTAGGCTCCGCGCGCATATTCACTGTACCTTTATTTACTGTCTCTACATAAACAGTCATTCTTAATTGCCTTCTACTGCGGTCTTATCTAAACTTAATTGTTGAACTTGAGCTTCAATAGCAGCACGAATGACGTCTTCGTCGAATGATAAGTTCTTTTTAGCTAGAAGTGCTTTTGCTAGATTTAGCGCGTAATGTAATTTATCTGCACCCATTTTTGCGCCGAAGATTTTCTCTGCGGCATATACAACAGTTTGAGCGATACCGGTTAGAATACCAATCTACTCAGAAGTCATATGAGTTTTAAGATATGGGATTACGAACATACCTACGACACCAAATAGGATAATGATGATACCAAGTAAAATTTGAGTAATATCCATTGGAATTACCTCCTTTTTTCTTTATTATAACATATTGTGTAATATGTTGTCAAATATTTGAAATAAGGGGTGCGTATTAGGCAACCCCTTAGTCTTATAGTATCTACCACCGGCGCGAAGCATCAGCCTGATACTATAGTTTATTATAACATATTATGTAATACATTGTCAAATATTTATTTTTCAATAAAATTTGTTGCAATTATTTTATTACCTTTCTATATAGAAGCCTTTGCGCTCTCAATAAACTAATTAGCTTTTATATTATTTTTACTGAAGGAAGCCTTATTGCTGATTGAATAGATCGCTGGATAAAATGTAAAATTATTAAATACTGCATTTGCTGCTATATGTAGTCTTACCCAATTATATGAATATGTATTGTCTATAGTAAATACAACTGGAGTTGTATTAGCAGTTGCAATTTGATGCGGATCATTTCCATCACTATTTGTACCATAAATCTATAATGTAGCTTGCGAATGTCCAGTATACATAATATAAGTACCGTTAGGAAGATTTTTTATTACATTATTACCATTATTTGAAGTTGATGTTTTACTCGCGAAATTCCATATCAAAATACTGGCAGTAGATGTAGATTTTGTACCATTTAAAGTAAATGAATAATTTGTATTAAATGACCAGTTTATATTATTATGAGTGCCAGAAGAATTTAGCCAAGCACTATCCATTGCTAAATAATTTTTACTTTGTTCATTTAATTCAAATGTATGTAAATTATATAAATTGTCTACCTTTGCGACGGTGTTGTAGAGTTGTTTTATATCATCCGTTGATAGAGTCGTAGCATATAATCTAAAATCACTTAATACGTCACTACCATTAAATACAAGTATAATGTTATTTGCGCCGGCAACATCGGTTTTAGTAGAGGTAGAACCGCCATAATCTACTCCATCTACATAACATTTACTAGTTGCACCATTAACAGTAAAACATATATGATGCCAATTTCCATCATTTACTACCACATTTGAAGTAAAGGCACCAGAACCGCTATATGCAAAATGTGGTTTGCTACCATTAGTTGTAAGCCATAAACCTCTACATCCACCAGTTCCGTCACCAATTTGATAAATCCATCTATTATTAGTTGCGGTTGTTTTTACCCACGCACACATTGTATAAGTATTATGGGTGGTTAAAACAGTTGGAATTGTTGAGGTAGTATTTGATATGTTTATAGACGCAGTAGAAGTCATTGCGGCAGAATAGCGAGGAGTACTGTTGGTTAAAGTTAAAGTTCCACTACTAGTCCCATTATGCCCATAGCCGCTACTGTCCTATATACCATTGGTAATATTATCTAACTTATAATGCAATACCAATCCCTAACT
>Ga0310786_10007625_pt1 | contig 14074 bp, 21 predicted proteins | sample AusTroGonzalo_MG_FD_203881 | JGI IMG/M metagenome (GOLD analysis project Ga0310786, IMG submission 203881) | Bovine rumen microbial communities from tropical cattle in Woodstock, Queensland, Australia - Gonzalo_03 (v2) (version 2) | ecosystem: Host-associated > Mammals > Digestive system >... | reverse complement strand
GGGTCGTCCTTTTTCTTGTCATCACTACTGCTACAAGCGGTAAACACCACGAGTCCCATCATCGCGAAACCCATCATAAAAATACTCTTTTTCATGTTCTTATAAATATTAATAATGTATATCTCAATTTCTAACTTCTCACTTCTTAAAGAACCAGCCGATATAGGCAACGCCGATACCGAATTCATTCTCGCTGTTGTAGGGCCCCTTGCCAAACACCTTGCTGGTGCCGATCTGACGGGTAGTATAGTCAGCCTTCACCACGAGGTTGGGCAGCGCTCTCCAGTTCAGACCGAAGTTCCACTTGCTCACCTGGCAACGGGCATCCATCACGTCCATACCCTCACCCTTCTCCTGAGGATTGTAGTATTCATACTGCGCAAAGGGATAGATCACAGGGAAGCCCTTACCCCCACGGAAAATACTTTTCAGGTTCACGCCCACTTCTGCGTTATATGATACCGCACGCTTCGCAATCGGCGTCAGTCGGCTGTAGCCCGACTTGTTGGAGAGCTTGCCGTTCTTGGCACCCAACTGGTCTGCATGGGCGATATTGCCAGAGAGATAATTGAAGCGGGCTGTGACGTATCTGTCAACATACTGGGCATCGAGCGACCAGATGGTCACAGGAATCTTGCCGATCTCGTCGTATGTAACCAGCTTGTCGGAATTGGCTCCGGTGTTCGGACAGTAATAGATCGAGCCACCCAGTCTGAGACCAGGCACACCCGTATAGTTCAGACGGGCCACATAGGCAGGACAGGTGAAGTTATCCCCCTCAAAGATACCCTGCTTACCCTTTCTCACCCAGTTGTTACGGTCGAAGCCGTTGGCATTCAATCCCGTCACGATCATCGCCTCATAATCGAAAGTGGCGTAGCCCTTACCAAACTTACCCAGAAACTCAATACCCGTCTCATGCCAGGTACAGGGGATGATGGTCATTTCGCCTTCCGGACGGGAAGAGCCGAAGAAGTTGATAGGCTCATGATGCTCATTCGTCAGACCTACAGGTACGATGAGATGACCCACTCGCACATTAAACTCAGGGATGATCATCCGCGTGATGTGCAACTGCTCCAGGGCTACCTCACCACCTTTCTCTACCTCCGTCTCATATTCGCCGTTCTCGGTATTCTCTAATTCATAAGAGGTACCCGTACCTCCATATTCAAACTCAATCTCAGCACCGAGGATCCACTTCGGCGTGAACTTGTAGTCGAAAGCCAGTACGAAACGGGGAATGGAAATCGTGTTGTGGTTCTGCTTGGCGTTACCCTCTTTGTGACCATAGAAGCGGTTGATACCATAATCCTTGAAGTTAGCAACCATCTCACCATAACCGCCAAAGCGGAACTTGTTGTAACCAATCGTGTCGGGCTCTGCAGCCTTCATGGCATTTGTCATCAAACTGATTACAAGCAATAAAAATAGTCTTTTCATCATACTTTTAACCTAATCATATCATTAAAACGCCTGCAAAAGTACGGCTAAATATACGATTCACCAATACCTAAAAATAGTGAAATCGCCCAAAATCGGGGTATTCCGTCCATGGAGGGGTCAAAAAATACCTAATTCTGATTATTGTGCATGTCGGAAAATATGCCTACCTTTGCACCCGGTAATCATTTTTAAGTAATTGGAGATTAAAAATTGAAGATTGAAAGATGAAAAATCAGAAGATGTATGAGGCGGATGACAAGATGATCTCGCTGATTCGCGATAACTACGACCTGCTGCAGATGCTGGGCAGCTTCGGCATCAGTCTGGGCTTCGGCGACAAGACGGTCATGGAAACGTGTAAGGATAACGATGTAGATACCTATACCTTCCTGGCAGTGGTCAACTACAACATCAACGGCTATGGCGAATTCGAGGCCGACGAACAACTGTCCGTCCCCACCCTGCTCCACTATCTGGAGGCCAGTCATGCCTACTTCCTCGATTTCCAGCTGCCCTATATCCGTCGCGAGCTGCAGGAGTCGCTCGATGAAAGCGAATCCCTCGCCAAACTCATTCTCCGCTTCTACGACGAATATGCCCACGAGATACGCCGCCACATGAAATATGAGCAGAAGACGCTCTTCCCCTATGTGCAATCGCTGATCGACGGCCATCCCGCCAACGACTATAATGTCGATACCTTCTCGAAGCATCACAGCTCCACCGACAAGAAACTGCGCGAGCTCAAACTGCTCATCATCAAATACCTGCCACAGGACGGCCTGCACAACAACCAGCTCACCGCCACCCTCCACGACATCTATGAGAATGAGGTATGGCTCCGTCAGCACGCCATGGTGGAAGACAATATCTTCGTACCCGCCATCCGCCACTTGGAGCAGCAGACCAAGCAGATGGGTGTCACGCGAAACATCACCGATATGGTATTCAAGGCCTCCACGGGTCAGAATCCCGATGCCCTGTCCGACCGTGAGAAGGATGTGATCATCTCATTGGTACAAGGAATGGCTAACAAGGAGATCGCCGACCACCTCTGCATTTCGGTAAACACCGTCATCACCCACCGTCGTAACATCGCCCGCAAGCTGCAGATCCACTCCCCGGCAGGTCTCACGATTTATGCCATCGTCAACGGCCTCGTCGATATCTCAAGCGTCAAGATTTAGTTGAATCCTGATTCAGCTGGTCGAGCTTCTCCTCGATCTGCTTCAGTTTCTCCAGCACCTCGTCGTTATTATCCTCCGTCATGGAATCCACGAAGATGGAGTTAACCAACGAGATACCGATGATACCACCGAAGAACATCAGTATCGAGAAATAACAACGGGCGAAGATGCCCCAGGAACTGCTGGAGTGGGCCACGATCGCATCAGGCAGCTCATACCAGCCCTCAATCGAGAACAGTCGGAATATGCTGTAGATACTGATGCCGGGATTGCCGAAGAATTCAGGTGCAATCTTGCCGAAAATCGTGGATGTCAAGATGGAAAACACGATCAGGAACACGATAAAAGCCATGATGACCAGCAACGAAGCCCTAAAAGCCAGTTTCAAGCCCTTCAGGAGTTTCTCGATGTTAGGAATATATTGCACCATCCTGAACGACTTAAACAGCCGCATCGCTCTTAGGGCAAGCACCGAATTAGTCATCATCGCATCATCCACAAACAGTCCTGCCAAAGAAGGCAAGGCAATGATCAGTATGATGAAGTCGAACCTGTTCCACCCCTGACTCCAGTAATCCTTCCAGCCATGCTGGGCAATCTTCGAAACCGCTTCAAAGAGGAAAATGAAGGTAAAAAGCGCATCCGACAACTCAAACCAGAGATTACCTGGCCAGAAGCCTCCCAGAAACATGACAATAGTGTTCAGCACTATCGCCGTCAGGATAAACCGCTCGTTACAAAACAGTTCGCTCCATCTTACCATAGCGGATCCTCCTCGATTGGAGAGCGTTCACTGTCAGGCTTACGCTCCTCAGCCTGAATGAGTGCCACCGTCATCTGCTCGTAGAACGACAGCTGTACATGGTCGTTCGACTCGGCAGGATGATACCAGGGCTGACTCGTGAAATAGTCCACCAGGTCCTTCGTCGTAAACTTGTAGCCATGACTGGCCAGGATCTCATTTCGCATCAGCCTGAGCGACGACTTCCGATAATGCCCCAAGGTACAACGGTTCAGCATCGCCATCGACGCGAAGTGCCAACGGCCTTGCTCCGGATCAGCATGATAGAGTGTCATGGTACGCCCCACCTTCGTAAACTGTCCATACTGATCCTTCTGACACTCATAGAGGTTCACCCCTGATGCCGTCGGTGTCGCATACCAAGTGCCGCTCAGGTCAGAGCCCGGGGCGATGGTGATAATATTCAGCGCCTGGTCATTCAGGCTCTCCACCTCGTAATCCACGCGAACCCCTCTGAAAGTAATATCCAACTGTCCGATCGTCACGCGCTCCCGATTGTCAGGTTCACCCGCTTTTGGAGCCGGACCAATCGCATACTTCCCGCAACACTCAGGAATCACAAACCACTTGGAATTATGTAGCGGCGAGTCAAAAGTCCAAAACATGGCATTCTCTATCCTGCCCTTCTCATCGTAGAAGATCACCACCTTCAGGCCCTCCTGGTTCTTCACCACCACCTTTGCCCCCTGGGGCACGATCTGCGGATTCTCGCCCACTGACTCCGGTGCAGCAGCATAGGAATACTGATTCGTGCCATTCGGTTTCAGCTCGAAAGCCAGCGTCTCCCCCTCATGCACCGATGTCATTTGGATCTTGGCTGGGGTCGCATAAGCCTCAAACTGTCCCCAACCGATGTTCCACTGTGAACCAGTTACCACTTTCTGTCCAGCCTGCCCAATCTGAGCAAAACCATTCACGACCGTCCATAACAAGACTGCTACTAAAAGAATCCTCTGTTTCATACCACAAATCATTTTTCTTGGTGCAAAGATAAATAAAAAATCCCAAAACGCAATGCGCTTTGGGAAATTTTCACTATTCTATGTATTCTCTCGGATATTCATCGACGGCGGACAATCGTACATCACGCGGGCATGGTTGGTGCGGATGAGCTGGCTTTCCAGACATTGGCCGGATACGCGGTCGATGATGTCGCGATAGACCTCGCCATTACGATAGACCACCCCTTTCTCTCGCGAGAAGAATTCGTTTTCAGCATGAATGTGGAAGGTGTGAGGCTGCTGTTCCGTGGCCCGCAACTCGCCGCAGAGATATTCTTCGGTTGTCCAAAGTCGGAGCTGATAGGTGTTCTGAGTGTCGTTACGGAACCGATAGTCAATGTAGTTGTAGGAGATGCTGGTGCCAGTACCGAAAGGAATCTGGCGTCCGAAGTCTGGAAAGAGATCGAGTCCGTCGTGGTGATGATGTTCCGTGATGGTCAGTTCGCTGTGCAGCACGAGCCAGTGGATCAGGTTTGACAGCTGGCATAGGCCACCACCGATGCCCTGAGAGGGTTGACCCTTGGCGATGGTAAGTCCCTCTTTGTAACCTTTTCTTTTAGTAGTGCGCCCGATGAGCTTCCAAACGGAGAATGTCTCGCCAGGACGAATCACCAGCCCGTTGATGTGCTTTACTGCCAAGGCCAGATTCGTTGCCTTGTTCTCCTGTAACTGCATATTCACATTGCCCAATCTGCGACGGATGAGCGAGTTGTGGCGATAGACCAACACGGGGAATGATGCTTCAGTGCGCTCAACGGCAAACTGGGTTTTGTGCAACAAGTCCTGAACATGCCGCTTGAGGATTTCCTTCTCCATCGAAAGCCGATAGGTGAAGGGGGATAACTCACAAAACAATTTCCGTTTCATATCATATACAACGGCAAAGATAGTGATTTTCAGGAATATTTTCGTCATTTTACTCTCATAATTAACAATTGTTGATTCTTGTCGCGATTCGCGCTATTTCTTTAGCAAAGGAATTGCTATTAATCAAAAAAATGCCATCTAAAGCAGAATTATGATGTGAGGGAGCATGCTGTTATGTCATTTGCTATGTACCTTTGCACCCATGATTGTTGCAAATATGAGTCTCCATGAGGTTTATGACACACTCATGGATGAGATGCAGAAACTGGACTGGAAACGCGACGCCCTTCTCCCGAAAGCAGTCAAGGAGATGAATAGGCAAATGAGTTTTCAGAGCTATGTGATGTATGACTACAAGTTGCCATCATCCAACAACCAGTATATCATCTATTTCTATCGGGAATACCCATTCGGCCCTGTTCTCTCAGCGTATCTCTGTGTGATGTACGATGACAGCAAGCGGTTCATCATCAAGTGGACAGACTGGCGTAAACCTGCTATTCATGTGTTTACAAGCCATTTCCTGCAACGCTATAAGGAACGCTTCCTGAAACTGCCAGATTTGACGGCCAACGAGGCTGTGGTCAGATTCCTCACGCGTAATCAAGACTTAAAGCCCATGGCTATTGACGAACGTATCAATAAACACGTTAAGAAGTACGGTGAGTTTGCCGGGGAAGGGTTTCTGGCAAATGATGGCTTTTGCTTCAAGTTGTCAGGCATAGAGCATCAAACGGGTAAAGCACCAGTAGAAATAAGTTTCTTCACAACCTTCATGCCGCTATCAGATATGTCGAAGAGCCAACAAGAAGCCATCTTTGAGGAGTGCATGAAGGATATTGATAATTTAAAATATTGAAACTCTCACAAAAGCAACACGCGGCGTAACAGTCATACCCAGTTCCTCGACGACATCATGCTCTTCCAGTCGTTCTCAGGCGACGCTGCTAGTCTTTTGCTAGTTCTTTTCGCATCTCCTGCCCTATTTTGTTCCAATATGGTAGGTGTTTCAGGGTGGAGCGTACGGGTTGTACGTGCCACAGCATCAGGAACAACAGGAACAGACAGCCCATCAAGCAGGTGGTGCCATAAAGATACTTTACGGCCTGCATAATGCTCTGTGTGGCGTCTATCGGCACACCGCGAGCCAGGTTGTCGGCTATGTGATAGCGCATCAGATAGCTGTAGATGCCTCCGCTGATGCTATCTACCACGCCGTTGCGGATGAATGCGGCTATCGTCAGGCTCATAAAGAAATTCTGGAATGGCATCAACTCCTCGAGATAGATGGTAAGCACGCAGAAGAAGATGGCGTAGCCGAAGGTGCGCACAAAGGTAGGTGCATAGAGTCGTTCGATATTCAGTTCGGGTGTGATGTAGAAGTACATCATCACCTGATAAGCCAGCATCAGCGCAAAACCGATGGTGAGCAGCGGTGTATACTTCAGGCGCAGCATCTTCATCCACCATGGCATACATGAATAAATATCAGTCAGATGACTATCGGCGCGAGGAACTGATACGTATCATCGAGTACTCTGTAGAGAAGTTGACATTAGCCGAGTTAGAGGCTTTATATTACGATATGACAACAAAGTCCTATATTAACGACTGACCATCTTTTGATAAGCCAACCTTTCGTCACCTGACTGTAGATAAATGATGCCGCAATAAGTGAAGCCTTGCTTTAGGATGTTGTGCTGCATGATTTTGTTGTCACGATGGGTGTCTATACGGATGTTTGTATCATGTGAGAAGCAGAAATCCATGATGCTACTGAAGATGCCGTGAGCATCTGGATAACTGGCAATGCGATGTACTACATGATAAGGTTGTGTATCATCAAGCCATTCACCATCATAGATTTTGGTGTATGTTGTTTCTGGGGATTGTAGGAAAGCAAAGTAGCCAACGATCTTGCCACCGTCCTCAATGACAAAACCGCCATTTCGTTCCAAATCAGCCGTAATGACGGCCTCCGACGGGTAGCCTTCTCCCCATTGGTGCATATTGCCGGACTTCCGCATTATCTTCTTTGCAGCATCCATGACTATCATAATATCAGCCATATCCGACGGTTGGGCTTCTCTGATAATCCTACTCATGCCATTCTGCCATATATATCCCTTCATGGTTGCGCCAAGGATTTATTATCTTCTTGCCCTTTGGGCGAAGATTCTCACGTTCGGCAGAATGAGCGAGCTCACTCTGCTCTCTCTTAATCGAATCTTTCATTGTATTTCCTCTAATTCACCAGTTTCTGAATCAATGATAAACCCACGAACCACAATATCCTTCGGCACCAGCGGATGGGTCTTGATGGTTTCAACGGTTTTGCGGACGGAGGTCGGTGTGTCCTTGAATCCTTCAAGCCACTGGTCAAGGTCAATACCACACTTACGGATGGTGTTGAGCGTTTCATCTGTCACGCCACGAGCAATCATCTCGTGGTGGAAATGGTCGTAACTCATGTGGCAGGCTCCGCAATGCGAGTGTGCCACCACCATGATTTCCTTTACACCCAATTCGTAGATGGCGACTATCAGGCTTCGCATGGCTGAATCAAAGGCAGAGATAACCAAGCCACCTGCGTTCTTGATAATTTTCGCATCACCGTTCTTCAGACCAAGTGCTGCAGGCAATAGTTCTGTCAGTCTGGTGTCCATACACGACAGTACAGCCAGCTTCTTGTCGGGGTACTTGTCGGTCAGATATTTCTCGTAGCCTTTTTGAGCCACAAATGTCTTGTTGAATTCAATAATCTGGTCTATCATATCACAAAACATATTAAATCTGCGTGTAAAGGTACGAAAAAAAGGAGAATATTTCGTAACTTTGTGCCCAATTATTACGATACTTTAATGATTTCAGGTGGTTATGGTATACATGAATATGAAGAAAAGTACTATTATCACAGCACTGACAGCCATTATGATGATGGCGGTCACTCCTGCGTTTGCTCAGGAAGAGAATGGTTTCAAGAAGTTCGACGTGAGGGAGGACTTCACGGAGAACGGTTTCCAATGGTTCCACGACGCTGAGTTGCTTGCAGCTGGCGACAAGGAGAAAAGCAATGCCATGACCATCGGTTGGGGTGGTATCGGTACACTCTGGGGACGTACCGCCCTGACGGTCTATGTCGCTGAGAAACGCTACACCAAGGAGTTCATGGATAAGGCAGAATACTTTACTGTGATGGCCTTCGATGTCGAGCAGAGCAAAGTTCTGAACTACATGGGTACCAAGAGTGGACGCGATGGTGATAAGGCTCAGGCTCTTGGACTTCATACGGCTTATACTTCCAACGGAACGCCTTACTATACCGAGGCTGCAATGGTGATTGAGTGCAAGATTATGTATGCAGCACCTTTCGATCCTCAGTATTTCAAGAGTGATGCGCCAAAGATGATGTATGCTAACTTCCCTGCCGGCATTCACTCCATGTATATTGGTGAGGTTATAAATGCTTGGAAGAAATAAGATATGAAGAAGGCCTTTTTATTTGTGCTGGGCATGATGCTCATGACAGTAGAATTCACAGGTTGCAAGTAGAGTATGACTATCCGAAACAGCACATCACGCCCCGCCTCCTGAAGTTCCTGGCTGATTCATACGAATTTAAATGCGAGGGTGAGTGTCTGGCTACACCATTTCTCCATAATCATTATTGCATCTTTTCAAGTATCTCCACAGCCTTGGTGATATCCTCCTGAAACCGTTTGTGGTCGCGGAGGAAGTCGGCCCTGCCACTACTGATGGCATCATACAGCTCCTGGCTCATGTCATTGGCATAGTCAGAAATGGCCAACTCTATGTCATCTTTCTGCCAGTCGAGTGTGGAATGAACATAGATGCGCTGCTTTTGATGCAGGAAACTGTAGGCTGTCTCGATACTATCCTTTGTTATCATCTTGTTACCTTTTCATAACCAATCGGACGGAACTGCTTCTGCTTCTCACTATACACAAATCCGTGCCCGAACAGGTAGTTCTTTATCTCTTTAGGCTCCGTGCCGAAATTATAGCACAGTGATTCCAGCGTGTCAAACTCCTCGTCTCTCAGGAGCATATTCACGCTCGAAACCAGTATGGCAGGATCTTTCGGTAGGTAGTCCATTATTAAATCAGAGGGCAAGGACGGTGCAAACCGAATGCAATAGAGCTTGCTCTAATTGCTGAGGTGCAGCCCGTTCTCGCAAATTTCTTTGCAAAGGTACTCATTTTTACTTTATTATTCGTATCTTTGTGCCCAACTTTACAAATAATTAAGATGGAATACAGAAAGATTGGCGATAACTACTATATCCGTTTGGATCGAGGTGATGAGATTATAGGTAACCTCCTCTCAATATGCGAGAAAGAATCCATACCTTCAGCCGTTTTCTCTGGAATTGGCGGTTGTCAGAGTGCAGAGCTGCAGGTGTTCATCCCCGAAACTGGCAGTTTTGAGACTGAACGATTGGAAGGGATGCTAGAACTGGTATCACTCAACGGCAATGTCGTAAGAGACGATGACGGCAAACTTTTCCATCATACACATGCCTTGTTCTCATTCAAGAAAGACGGTCAGCATGGAATGGCGGGAGGACATCTTAAGGCCACAACCGTTCTATATACTGCCGAAATTGAACTGCGTCCAACTGTCGGCGGTGCTATCGGTAGGAAGTTTGATCCTGAGACTGGCACGGGATTCTGGGCATTTAAGGATTAGTCACTATGTAGAGAAACAAGATGAGTAAGAGGGATTATATTCAGGCCAACAAGGATTGGCTGGAGGCGAAAGCCAAAGAGGAAGGCGTCAAGCCTCTGCCCAAAGGCATCTATTATAAAGTGCTGAGTGAGGGCAATCAAGAGAGTGCGAAGCCAACGGTTCGCAGCATCATCACAGCCCACTATACAGGCAGAACCATCGACGGCAAACAGTTTGATAGCAGTCGTGGCGGTGTACCTTTGGCTTGCCGACTTTGCGACCTCATTGAGGGCTGGATCATCGCTATCCAGCAGATGCATATCGGCGACAAGTGGGAGATTTACATCCCTACCGAAATGGGTTACGGCAAGTTCTCACAGCCTGGCATTCCTGGCGGCTCTACGCTTATATTTGAAATTGAACTCTTAGGCATCGCATGAAAGAATTACTCTTAGTCTGCCTCGGCAGCTTCTTTGGAGGTGGTGCACGCTATCTGGTTGGCAAAGCTGTGCAGTCGTGGGTAGCCGTCTCGTTTCCTTGGGGAACGATGACAGTCAATGTCATTGGCTGTTTCCTGATTGGCCTGCTTTCCGGACTGTCGCTTGGAGGACATATTTCACCCACTACGAAGCTGGTCTTGGTGACAGGCTTTTGTGGTGGCTTTACTACCTTCTCGACGTTTATGAACGAGAATCTGTTATTTGGTCGCGACGGAGCAATGCTTTCCGCTGTGCTATATACGTTGCTCAGCCTCGCCCTTGGGCTGATTGCTGTCATCATTGGTTATCAAATTGTGAAATAATGACGGTAAAAGGAGCCATACTTTCATTGATATTAGTATTGGCCTGTACAGCCTCGTTTGCGCAACAGACGGGAACGGGTGCAAAAGGAAAGGTCGCCGATCCAGACAGCTTGGCAGCATGGTACGAAAAAACGCTGCAACTAAGCGGCATAACGGTGACGGGTCGGGCGGCGGACAAAAAGGTGACGGTGGAGAAAACCAGCATCAATCCGTCGGCCTCGGTGACAGCGGCTACGGGATCGGTACTTGAAGTGCTACGCAGTTCATCGACAGTAACGGTGGACGGCAGCGGTCATGTGCATTGTCGGAGGGCAGTTCCATGAATGCATGGGCGACGTTGAACAAGCCGATGAGCACGGCCAGCACGGCATTGATGACTTTCAGAGCCTTCGCTTTCCACAGCATACAGAGTACGCCACAGGCTGGAATAAGGTACGAGAGCGTCATCATGAAAACAATCATTCCCTGGTCAACGTTGCCATCGGTGGCAACAACGGCCATGTTCTTGCCCCAGAACATGGGAAGGACATCACAAATGGAGTGTGCCGCAAACCCGCAGATGGTCAGCAGCCATAGAATCGAGATCTTAATACTCTTTGTCATAGTTGATATTATAAAATCGGCTGCAAAGGTACGGCAATTAAATAAGGTGCGCAATACCTAAAACGCGGTGTTTTAAGTATTGCGAACCTATGTAAGCCTGCTAATGCAGATTAACAAGAAGTAGGTATATCTGGCTATACGACCTCCATGCCGAATGGTGACAGGGCAAGTTTAGCCAGCCGGAAGTGCATCTTTCCCCAGGGGATGCCAATGATGGTGATGCAGAGCAGCAGGCCGTAGAAGATGTGGGTGAGACAGATCCAAATGCCGCCCACGAAGAACCACAGTACATTCATAAACATGCTCAGGCAGCCCGGCTGCGACTCCTTCCACTTCACCTTCGAGCCGAATGGCCAGATGGCCAGCACGCCCAGCTTCATGCTCTGCAAGCCGAACGGGATGCCGATGATGGTTATCATCAGAACTAGTCCTGCGATGAAATACTCGATGGCAGTATGCAGCCCGCCAAAGATCAACCAGATAATATTTCCTAATAGCTTCATGTTCGTTCTCTTTCAATCTCTGTCTGTTAGACGTCGGAACGAAGCGAAAAGTTGCAAAACAGAGCTTTTGCCATCGCTATTTCTTATAAATAATCAAGAATCCCCGGCTTGCATTCTACAGGTCGGGGATTTGACTGTTATATAAGTTTTCACCTATATACTAATCTTCATATGGATAATATATACGTGTGGCTGGCTGGGGCTTGTAGATAACGAGGTTGCCCGGCATGGCATTCTCCATATACAGCTGATGATCCCAGTCACCTTGAGTAAACTTGAAATAGGCAGGCAGGTGGAGCTGAAGGTCGATCACGTAAGTGCCGTCACTCTGCTGCTTCATCTTTACTCCCTTCGGATTCCAGTTGGCCAGAGCCTCCTGATTGCCTGTGATATATACATCACCCTTCAAATCCTTACCTTTCAGTTCAAAGTGAATGGGATATGTTTCCTGACTCGTGTACTGCTGAAGCAACGACGTGGAGAACTGCAGATATTCCCTTAATGCCTCGGTAAGACTCGGAACAAAGCTGGGATTGTGATCGTAATCAGGAAAAGTTTGTACTGAAGCGATTGTACCATTGGCGAAATTAGACCTGTTGCTGAGGAAAGTGCTGACGCGCTGCCATCCTTGTGTCCAGTCTTCGCCCCAATCAGAACGCTTACTACCAATCTCGTTAGCCATAGAAGTATAGATGAAACGGGGCTTCGTGAGGCTCTTGAAGGGATATTGTTCGATGCCGCTGGCCACCCTGAACTCATCGAAATAACAGTTGGGAGACATGGCGATGTAATCATCAAACAAATCGTCGGTAACCATACAGTCGAGCACGAATGACGCACTCAGCGAGTGTCCGATACCGATGGTACGGCCAGATGTGCGATAGTTCTTGTCAATATATGGCATCAGTTCGTTCTTCAGGAACTTCTTTAGATCTCCCGAACGACCATAGCCTTGTTCATATTTAAAGAGTCCTTTGCCTTTCGTACTCTCATGGATGGGCATAGGCAGATAATCAGTATTACGATAGTAATCGATGTCAGGTAGGTTGGTTGAGCAGATGCCAACGATGATAAAGCGTTTACTATCGTCCTGACTTGTGGGGCAAGCTAAATCTAATGCACAATGCACGAAATCGAACTTAGAACGTTCTTGCGAGTCGAACACATACATGACGTCAAAATCTGTGGCGTCATATTCATCGTAGCCCTCAGGGGTATAGATGAGTACCTGGCGTTCGTGGTTGAAATACTGAGACTTCATAGAGAGGTCTGTAACTCTTGCTACGGGCTGAGCCACAGCAAAGACTGCCGCAAAAAGCAGCGTGATAGAGAATACAAACTTTTTCATTTTTCAGATAACTACTGCTGTTCCACTTGTTGCTACCATGAGCATCGAGCCGTTAGCACCGACGGTTTCATAGTCGATGTCGATACCTACGATGGCGTTAGCTCCCATAGCCTGAGCACGCTGCATCATCTCCTGAATGGAGGTGTCCTTGGCTTCGGCAAGCACTTTCTCATAAGCGCCAGCACGACCGCCTACAATGTCGCGGATGCCGGCAAACAGATCCTTAAACATGTTGGCACCGATAATGGTTTCACCTGTCACAATACCTTTGTACTCACGGATGGTGTGACCTTCAATTTGTGGGGTTGTTGAGAGTATCATATTTGATTTCTTTTTAAAAATTACTATCTGTTAGACGTAAGAACGATGCGAAAAGTTGCAGATGAAATAAATAAGTGCTATCTGGCCCAATAGAATCAGTGGAAGTCCATATTTGAACTTCTTATGCATCGTCTTATGATGCCAGATTTTCATACCAAGCAAAGCTCCGATGCTGCCACCGATGACTGCTAGTATCAGCAAGGTTGCCTCCGATATGCGCCAGCTACCTTTCTTGGCCTTCCATTTGTCAATGCCATAGACGAGGAAAGTCACAATATTGAGAACTATCAGATAATATAGCAGTGCGTTTGCCATCACTTTTTTTCTTTTGTAAATGCGTAAACTGCAAGTGTTGGAAGAAGAACCAATAGCAGCAATGCAACCTCTACAACTGCATACGACCCGAAATAGTCAACCAATGTCTGGAATTTGAAGACTCCATCCACCAGCAAAACTAAAAGGGCAAACCAGCAGAGAAGGAATATTGCGGAATACTTAATCTTTC
>Ga0310786_10007624_pt1 | contig 14077 bp, 10 predicted proteins | sample AusTroGonzalo_MG_FD_203881 | JGI IMG/M metagenome (GOLD analysis project Ga0310786, IMG submission 203881) | Bovine rumen microbial communities from tropical cattle in Woodstock, Queensland, Australia - Gonzalo_03 (v2) (version 2) | ecosystem: Host-associated > Mammals > Digestive system >... | reverse complement strand
AGCGGGAACTGACGATTTCCATTGATGGCGGCAAAGTCAGCGGATCGTTTGACGGGCTGGACGTAGTAGCCGGCAGGGATTTCTTCTCGTCTTCTGCAAGGCCGGACACAATCAGGGCGAAGACCGTTCTTGACGAACTTGGCGGTCTTTACAATGTCGTTCTTTCTGCGATCCCGGATGGTGATTATGCTTTTTATGGGTATGTTGGCATATCGCTGCAGATAGGGCAGCGCGGGAGTGTCAAGATATCGGGTGCCTTGCCAGACGGCACGAAGCTGACGGCATCCTGTCCGCTAGTCTGCCTTGACGATCAGATATATGTGCCGGCGGTGATTCCCGCTTATTCGGGCAAGAAGGGCGGTATTGCCTTCATGCTGAATTTCTCGGAAGGTGATATGATTCTCGATAATGTCTCTGATTGGATTGGAGCCAAGGGCGAAGCCATTGGAGTCCTTGAAGCAGAGGACGTGTCGGATGTTGCCGGGCTGCAGAATGGGGAGTATCAGTTTGTCGCCGACATCTCAGACTTTGAGATCGAAGGCGAGACGATTGACGATTCGTTCTCGCCCGACGGGACGGTGATAAGCGTTTTGTCCGGAAGGTGGCGCGTGCCGCGGGCCAATACGGTGAAATTCGTCCGCGATGAGGGATATATAACAACAAAAGACAATGGCAATCCTTCCGGGCTCAAGTTGTCCTACACGGCGAAGACCGGACTGTTCAAGGGAAGTTTCAAGGTGTATGGCGTAACCGACGGCGGCAAGTCTAAGAAGCACACAGCGACGGTCTCCGGAGCTGTTGTCAATGGCGTCGGGTATGGCTGCGCATACATTAAGAAGGTGGGAGGCGTGCCCATAGCTGTAGATGGGGGCGTCGAATGATTTTATTGAAAGATGAAGTTTATGAAAGGAAACAAATAATGAAAGCATTAGCTGCAGTTCTGTGTGTAGTTTCGCTGTCGACCGCTTCGCTCTCCGGGGCGCAGCGCGAGAGCGAGTTCGCTTCCAGCGGTAGCTGGACGCCGTTTGCCGTCAGCCTGCTGCCGCCGGTTCAGGTTCCCTGCTCGGACTGGGACGTCACCGGGCTGAGGATCGGCATTCTCGCCGCCCGTCACCACAATGTGCTCTTTCTGAGCGCGAGCGGACTCGTTGACCTTGCCACCGGCGACGTGAGCGGCATCGAGGTGGCGGGACTTTGCAACCATGCTGGCAAGAGTTCCGGCGCGTTCCAGGTGGCTGGTGTTCTCAACAGCGTCGACGGCGATTTTGTCGGCGTGCAGGTGGCGGGCGTCTACAATGCGGTCAATGCCGATGCGGCGGGTATGTCGGTGGCCGCGTTCAACCGCGCCGAGACGATGGAAGGACTGCAGATCGGCCTCTTCAACCGTGCCCGTGCGTTCAGCGGAGTGCAGATCGGCGCGATCAACGTGGTCGAAGACGGCTCCGAGTGCATCCAGCTCGGCCTCGTCAACGTGATGCGCGACGGCATCTACCCGGTAATGCCGGTGATGAACATCGGCTTCTGAGCCGAGGAGGAGATTGGCTTGATCGGACGAGTTATGGTGCCGCTGGCGGTTGCGACGGCGGCGATGACCGGGTGCTGGACGTTCAACGAGACAGAGTACCCGGTGGAGGAGACGACCGCGGCGGTGACTAACCTCTCCGTGGCTGTAATCGGCTACAAGGCGACGTTCACCGACTACGAGCCGGTGACCGGCTACTCCTCGGTGTATGTGCCCGGCTGGTACGGCTACCGCTACTACCGCCCCGGCCATTTCGAGACCGTCGCCTCCACTGCCTACGTGCCGTTCCGGCGCGAGTCAGACGCCTGCCTGGTGCGGGCGAAGGAGCGGTTCGAGGACGCTGGCTTCGTCGTCGGCGCGGCGGTGCCGAAGGTGGCGGTGGAGGTGCAGTTTGCTGGGCCGTTCGACTCTGACGGGGACCTGAGCCGGGCGCTGCTGTGGTCGGTCGGGACGATCTTCTTCTGCGACTACTCCTCGCAGCGCTGGACGGCGAAGCTGACGATCCGCGACAACACCGACGGCAGGCTGCTGCTGCGGCGCGAGTTCGAGCAGAAGTACGAGGCGAACGTGTTCTCGCTCATTCCGCTTTTGGGGCCGGCGTCGTGCGACAAGACCAGCTCGGCGGCCATGCAGTGCTGGTGCCTCTCGGCGCTCACCGACCGCACAGTCGCCGCCGCCACCGCCTTCCTCTCGTCACTTTGAAAAATGACAATAATCGAACTGACGGCGAATGAGGCCGGGGTTGCGCCGCAGCAGGCGCTTGCAGTCAAGAAGCTCCTGGACGACGGGTGCACGGTGCCGTTTATCGCCAGATACCGCAAGGAGGCGCACGGCAACCTCGACGAGGTGAAGATCGGCAAGATCCAGGAACGCCTCGCCTACTACACCGAGCTCGAGGAGCGCAAGGCGACCGTCCTCAAGTCCATCGACGAGCAGGGCAAGCTCACCGACGAGCTCCGCGCCCAGATCGAGGCCTGCTTCGTCAAGTCCCACCTCGAGGACCTCTACCAGCCCTACAAGCCCAAGCGCCGCACCCGCGCCCAGGTCGCCCGCGAGAAGGGCTTTGAGCCCCTCGCCGACTCCATCTGGGCGGGCTCGCCCGACCCCGCCGCGGACGACGAGGCGCTCCAGTACGCGCGCGACATCCTCGCCGAGCGCATAGCCGACATAGCCGATGTGCGCGGCGCGGTGCGCCAGGCCTACGCGAAGAAGGGCGTGGTGCGGAGCGAGGTGGTCCAGCCCCGTCCCGCCGAGCCCACCAAGTACGAGCAGTACTACGACTTCTCCGAGCCGATCGCCGCCATTCCCTCCCACCGCTACCTCGCCATCCGCCGCGGACAGGCGGAGAAGGTGCTCTGGGTGCACATCGAGCTGGAGGCGGAGCCGGTCGTCGCGCGGATCATGGAGATACTCTCCGCCCACTCACCCGCCTGCACCCGGCCCGGCCCCGCGCGCGACCAGGTGGAGACCGCCGCGCGCGACGCCTTCAAGCGCCTCCTCGCCCCGAGCTGCGAGATCGACGTAGCGGTCGAGAAGAAGTCCGAGGCGGACCGCGCCGCGGTCGAGGTGTTCGCCGAGAACCTGCGCCATCTGCTCCTCGCCTCGCCGCTCGGCGAAAAGGCGGTGCTCGCCATCGACCCCGGCATCCGTACCGGCTGCAAGGTGGCGATGCTCGGGCCGACCGGCAAGTACCTCGGCAAGACCGTCATCTTCCCGCTGCAGAGCCCGCTCGAGGCCGCGAAGGCGGTGGCCATGATTGTGGCGAAGTACCACGCCGAGGCGGTGGCGGTCGGGAACGGCACCGCCGGGCGCGAGACCGAGCAGTTCGTTCGCGACACCCTGAAGAAGCTCAAGGCGCAGCATCCCGAGATCCCCACGCCGATCGTGGTCTCCGTCTCCGAGCAGGGCGCCTCGGTCTACTCCGCCTCCGAAATCGCGCGCAAGGAGTTCCCCGACCTCGACCTCACCGTGCGCGGCGCGATCTCCATCGGCCGGCGCCTGCAGGACCCGCTCGCGGAGCTAGTCAAGATTGACCCCAAGTCCATCGGCGTCGGCCAGTACCAGCACGACGTCAGCCAGACCCTGCTCGCCGCCAAGCTGGACGAGGTGGTGGTGAGCTGCGTGAACGGCGTTGGGGTGGAATTGAACACCGCCTCGGCGCCGCTCCTGGAGCGGGTATCCGGGCTCACCCCGGCGCTCGCGAAGAACATCGTCGAGTGGCGCGACCAGAACGGCAAGTTCACCTCGCGCGCGGAGCTCAAGAAGGTGAAGGGGATCGGCGAGAAGGCGTTCGAGCAGTGCGCCGGCTTTCTGCGCATTCGGGACGCGAAGAACCCGCTCGACGCCTCGGCGGTGCATCCCGAGCGCTACGCGATCGTGGAGCGGATGGCGGCGGACGCGGGGATGGAGCTGAAGGCGCTCGTCGGCAACGGCGCCGCGGCGAAGCAGATCGACGTGAGGAAGTACATTGCCCCCGGCGTCGGCGAGCCGACGCTGAGGGACATCGTCGCGGAGCTTGCCAAGCCCGGCCGCGACCCGCGCAGCGTGTTCGTGCCGCCGGCGTTCCGGGACGACGTCACCAAGATCGAGGACGTCCGCGAGGGGATGAAGCTCGAGGGCGTGGTCACCAACGTCACTGCCTTCGGCGCGTTCGTGGACATCGGCGTCCACCAGGACGGCCTCATCCACCTTTCCGAACTTTCCGACCACTACGTGAGCGACCCTGCCTCGGTGGTCAAGGCTGGCGACCGGCTCACCGTGACGGTGATCGGGGTGGACGTCGCGCGCGGACGCATCTCGCTCTCCGCAAAATCGAAGCCGCTCGTCGGCGCGGGTGTGGGCGGCGGCGCGCAGTCGAGTGCGCCTCGCCAGCGCTCGATGTCTTTCGGCAGCGGCGCCGGATTCTCCTGCAACCCGTTTGCCAACCTTTAGGCGGATGCTTCGCTGCGGCTATTGGTTGATGAGCAGGGAGGAAGGGGCCGTCGCCGCCGTCTCGCGCGGCTTGAACTTCTGGCCGGCCTCGACCTCAAGGCACATCTGGTAGATGTCCTGCCAGTTGGTGATGCGGTAGTCGCGGTCCTTGACTAGCATCGACTCGAGCATCTGGCAGAAGCCCTCCGAGAGCGCAGGTCGGTAGCAGCGCGGGTCACGCGCCTGGCTCGCCGGGCTGCAGTGCGCGCGCATTGTGTCCTCGTTGTTGAGGCCGGGGAAGAGGGTGCGGCCGGTGGCGAGGTGGTATGTCGTCGCGGCGAGCGAGTAGATGTCGGCGCGGCAGTCGACCTCGACGTCGCCGTATACCTGCTCGGGCGAAATGTAGGCTGGTGTCCCCAGCACCTGGTCTGGCGGCTCGATCACGCCCTCGCGCTGCTCGTAGCGGTGGAAGATGCCGAGGTCGGTGAGCTTCACCACGCCCTCGGTGTTGATCATGATGTTCTCGGGCTTGATGTCGCAGTGCACCACGCCGTGGTCGTTCCAGGCGCTGTTGAGCGCGGCGGCCACCGACTCGCAGATGAGCAGGCAGTCTGCCTCGCCTACGTGCTGCTTGCGGCGCAGGAGGTCGCCAAAGGTGTATCCGTCGACGTATTCCATGATCATGCGGCAGGAATTGCCGTTCTGCTCGAAGCCATACGCCTTGACGATGCCGGGGTTGTCCATCTCCTCCATCACCCGCTCTTCCTCGCGGAAGGACTCGATGTCGCGTCCGCTGGAGGCGAACTCGCCGGACAGCACCTTGACGGCGACATATTCTCCGCGCGACGGATCCCAGGCCTTCCAGACCGTGGACATTCCACCTTCGCCGATGCGTTCGATGAGCTCTAGGCCGCTGTTGGCCATCTTCAGATTCCCCATTCCTTGAGTTTGCGGTGGAGAGTGCGGCGTGAGATGCCAAGCGCCTCCGCCGCGGCGGTCTTGTTGCCGTCTGCTGCCTTGAGCGCGGCAAGGATCTGCGCCTTCTCGACGTCTGCGAGCGGCACGACCGATGCCGAATCAGGCGCAGCCGCGGCGGCGGTTGCGCCAGCGTTGCCGTCGGCGGTAATCTCCGCTGGAATGTCCTCGAGCGTCAACATGTCGCCGCCTGCGAGCACCACCATCTTTTCGACCGCGTTCCGGAGCTGGCGCACGTTGCCCGGCCAGGAGTACGCCTCGAGCGCCTTGAGCGCATCCGCCTCGATTCCCTTGACACGGCCCTCGCCGGCGGCGGAGAACTCGGCGATGAAGCGTTCGACGAGCGGCGCGATGTCGGAAGGGTGGTCCTTGAGCGCCGGCATGCGGATGTCGATTACGTTGAGCCGGTAGAAGAGGTCTTCGCGGAACTTGCCTTCGGCGACGAGCGAGAGGAGGTTGCGGTTGGTGGCGGCGACGAGCCGGAAGTCAACCGGTTTCTCGAAGGACGAGCCAAGCCGCCGCACGCATTTCGTCTCCAGCGTACGCAAGAGGGCGATCTGGGTGGCGAGGTCGATCTCGCCGATTTCGTCGAGGAACAGGGTGCCGCCGCCGGCTTCCTCGATGCAGCCTTTCTTGCCGTCCTTGAGCCCGCCGGTGAAGGTTCCGGGCTCGTAGCCGAAGAGCTCTGACTTGAGCAGGTCGGCGGAGAAGGCGGAGCACTCGACCGCCACGAAGGGCCCTGCGGCGCGCTTCGAGAGCGCGTGGATCGCGCGCGCGGCGAGCTCCTTGCCGGAGCCGCTGGGACCCTCGACGAGTACCGTCGCGTCCGACGGCGCCACTTTGCGGATGGTGCGGTAGATCGACTCAAGCGCCTTGGAAGAGCCGGTGAAGCCGTTGAGCGCGCCCTCCGCCGCGTTTTCGGCGGCGGGACTCATGGCGCTTGCGCCGTCGACCGCCTGGGCGACGCGCAGCTCAAACGCCTTCATGTCGGTGATCGGCTTCTGGAAGAAGTCGGCGGCGCCTTCCTTCATCGCCGCGACGGCAAGCTCGACCGTGCCGTAGGCGGTGAGCAGGATGGCGGCGAGGCCGGGGTGGATTTCGCGGGCGTGTCGGAGCAGGGTGACGCCGTCCTCCCCGGGCATGCGGATGTCGGAGATCATCAGCGCGAGGTCCGGGGTGGTGCGCACAATCTCGAGCGCGGCGTCGGCGTCCGGGGCGAGCAGGCATTCGTAGCTCGGGCGGAACCAGCGCGCGAGCGTGTCCCGTAGCGGTTTTTCGTCGTCGACAATCAGAATCTTCGGTTTCATTTGAGCTGGCGTACGCGTCTTTCGATTCGGGGGATGCGGATGGTGAACGAGGTGCCCTCGCCTGGCGCGGACTCCACCGAGATGGTGCCGCCGTGTTCGTTCACGATGCGTTTCGAGATCATCAGCCCGAGACCGGTGCCTTTCTCCTTCGAGGAGCGGTAGGGCTCGAAGATGTGTCCGAGCTGTTCGGCGGGGATGCCGGGGCCGTCGTCCTTCAGCACCGCTACGACGGCATCGTCCTCGTCGCGGACGGAGATCGAGATCGTGCTGCCGTCCTTGATTGCCTCAAGCGAGTTCTTGATCAGGTTGAAGAACACCTGCTGCATCTGGTCGGGGTCGATCGCGACTGCCGGGAGCGCGGATGGAATGTCGACGACTACCTGGATCGAGCGTTCCTCGAGCTGCGGACGGAAGGCGCTGAGGCAATCGCGGATCGGCTGGTCGATCGAGCCGGGTCGAAGCGCGGGACGGGAAGGGCGTAGCGCCTGGAGAAAACCGCGGATGATGCTGTCAAGCCGCTTCACCTGGGCCTTGCAGATTTCGATCGACTCGGTGTCGGTCGGGTCGCGCTCGAGGAGCTGGAGGTTCATCGCGATGGCATTGAGCGGGTTGCCGATCTCGTGGGCGACGCCGGCGGCAAGGTCGCGCACGGCCTTGGTGGCGCCGATGCGCAGCTCCTCCTCGGTGCGCGCGCGTTCCGCGGTGATGTCGCGGAGATAGACGATCGTCTCGCCGTCGAGCGGAATCGTCTGCACCTCCAGCGTGCGCGCCTCCGGGTAGGTGACGGCGATCTCGCGCCGCGACGAGACGCCGAGGGGAAGATTGAGCGAAGGGAGCGCGTCGGCCGGCTCTACGCCCAGGAGCTCGCGCGCGGCGGGATTGGACTGGATCAGCGCCCCGTTGGCGTCGAGGCGGATGAAGCCCTCCTTGAGCGCGTTGAGCAGCTTCTCCGCGTGCGATAGCTCGTCGGAGACGAGCTCGTACTGCTCGCGCAGATGCCCGGCGTCGAGCTTGGCGATGTGCTTGCGCACTCCCTTGAAGAAGTTCCTCATTTCCTCCGGTTGTCGATCACGCGCTTGATCTTGCCCTCGCTCCGCGGCAGCGTGCCGGGCGCGACGAGGGTGATCTTCGGCGAGAGGCCGACGATCTCCTTGATCGACGCGGCGACGCGCTTCCTGATCGCCTCCATGCCGGAGATGGTGTCGGTGAACGCGCTCGCCACCACCTCGACCTTGATCTCGAAGCGGTCCATGGTGTCGGTGGACGAGAGCTCGATCATGTAGTGGGGCGCCACTTCCGGCACCTTCATGAGGCATGCCTCGATCTGGCTCGGGAAGACGTTGACGCCGTGGATGATGAGCATGTCGTCGGAGCGGGCGTGGACGCGGTCCATGACGCGCATCGTGCGCCCGCACTTGCACTGCTCCACCTGGAGGCGCGAGAGGTCGCGGGTGCGGTAGCGCACCATCGGGGTGCCGAGGCGGTCGAGGGTGGTGAAGACAAGCTCGCCTTCCTCGCCGTCGGGCAGCGGCTGGAGGGTGTCGGGGTCGATTATCTCCGGGTAGAAGTGGTCTTCCCAGATGTGGAGCCCGTGCGAGTGCTCGCAGTTGCCGGCGACGCCGGGGCCGGCGATCTCAGTGAGGCCGTAGATGTCGTGGGCGGCGATGCCGGAGATCTCCTCGATGCGCGTGCGGATCTCGTCCGTCCACGGCTCCGCGCCGAAGACGCCGTGTTTCAGCTTGGTGTCGCGGCGGAAGTCGACGCCGAGCTTCTCGGCCACGGTGGCGAGGTGGAGGAAGTAGCTCGGCGTGCAGCAGATGACGGTGACGCCGAGGTCCTTCATGAGCATGATCTGCTTTTCGGTGTTGCCGGCGCCGGTCGGCAGCACCGCGCAGCCGAGCTTCTCCGCGCCGTAGTGGGCGCCGAGGCCGCCGGTGAAGAGTCCGTAGCCGTAGGAGACCTGCACCACGTCGTCGCGGGTGATGCCGTACATGGCCATGCACCGGGCGACGCCCTCGGTCCAGATCGCCACGTCGCCGGCGGTCTGCGGGATGCAGATCGGCTTGCCGGTGGTGCCGGAGGAGCAGTGGAAGCGGTTGATCTCGCTCATCGGCGCGGCGGTGAGCCCGAGCGGGTACTCGTCGCGCAGGTCCGTCTTCTTCATGAAGGGGAACTTCGCGAGGTCCTTGAGCGTCACGAGGTCGCGCGGCTTGACGCCAGTTTCGTCGCAGCGGCGGCGGAAAAGGGGAACCCGCTCGTATTCGTAGGGGATGAGGGTCTGGAGTTTTTTCAGCTGGAGGGCCCGGAGTTCGGGTACCGGCATGAAGTCGTTAGCGGAGATTGAGTTCATCGATTGCCTTTGTCAGTTTTTTCATTTGGGCGTCGGTTCCGATCGTGATGCGGAGCCGGTCGCCGGTCTTGCTGCCCTTGAAGTAGCGCACGAAGATGTTTTTCGCCTTGAGGTCCGCGAAGAGCTTCGCGGCGCGCTGTGTCTTCGGCGGCCTGGCGAAGACGAAGTTGGATTCGGACGGAATGACGTCCCAGCCGCGCGCCTTGAGCGCCGCGGTAAATCGGTTGCGGGTGGCGACGATGCGTCGCACGTTGCTGCGCATCCAAGCCTGGTCGCGGATCGCCGCGAGCGCCACCGCCTGGGCGACGGCGTCGACGTTGTAGGAGTCCTTCACCTTGTAGAGCGCCTCGATGAGATCCTTCGGCCCCACGCACCAGCCGACGCGCATTCCGGCGAGCGAGTAGCTCTTCGAGAAGGTGCGCATGACGACGAGACTGCGGTTGCCCCGGCTGGCGGCGAGGGCGAGCGCGTTGCCGCGCGCGAAGTCGGCATACGCCTCGTCCACCACGGTGACGCCGCGGAACGCCTTCGCGAACGCGGCGATCTCGGCCGGCTCGGCGAACTCGCCGGTGGGCGCGTTGGGATTTGTCCAGATGAAGAGCGAGGTCGAGGGGTGGAGCTTCTTCGCAAGCGCCGCGCCGGACTTCGCGGCGGCGGCGGGACAGCCGCGCCACTTCACGTTCCTGATCGCGGCGAGGGTCTTGTACAGCGAGTAGCTCGGGTCGAGCGAGCCGATCGATTCGTCGTCCTCCACGAACGCCCGGGCCAGGAGCGAGAGGATCTCGTCCGATCCGTTGCCGACGAACACGCGATCCGGCGTGGTGCCGGCGAGCGCGGCCAGTGCGCCGCGCAGTTCGGCAAACACCGGGTCGGGATAGCGGCGCAGACGGTCGAGGTCAAACCCCTTGAGGACCTGCTCGCACATCGGAGAAGGCGGGTATGGGTTCTCGTTGGTATTGAGCTTGACGACGCGCTTCGAGGCCGGCTGTTCGCCGGGAACATAGGGCTTTAGCCGCCGGACATGGGCGGTAATCAGCGTATTTGGACTCTTCGACCTCTTCATTTATGGCGTATTATACCAAATATGGCCGCGGATATGTGGAACCTTCGGCAACATGAGAATTTGGTATAATACGCGGCATGAACATCAAGAGACGCGAATTCATCCGGGCCGGCGGGATGCTGGCGATCGTCGGCGCGGGCAGCCGCACAGTAGCGGCCGAGGGCGCCGCGGAAGAGAAGGGGACAGTCCCCGCCGCCGAGGGCACCGCGCCGGTGAATCTCATCATCTCGCCGCCGGTGCTGCAGAACGCCGCCGAGACCTCGATGGGGGTCGGCTTCGCCGTCTCCGCGATGGCGAACGGATACGTGAAGATCTCGTCGTCGCCGGACATGAAGGACGCGCGACTCGTCAAGTGCGGCGGCTACCGGGTGACGGGCATGGACGACAAGTTCATTCTGGTGCGGCTTACCGGACTCGACCCAGCGACGACCTACTACTACACCATCGGCGCCGACCGCATCGACTACCAGAACGGCTACTCGATGAAGATCGTCGGCAACGAAGAGGACCCGCGCGTCTACTCTTTCCGCACGCTGGGCACCGCGGCGCCTTCGAGCTTCTGCGTCGTCAACGACACTCACTGCCGGCCGGAGGCGTTCGGTCCGGCGGTGGACAAGATCGCGGAGCTCGCGCCGAGCTGCGTGGTCTGGGACGGCGACGCCTGCAACTCGCACGAGACCTTCGAGTCGCTGCTGCCGGTGTTCTACACGCCGGAGATCAGCCGGGTCGACTACGCCGCGTGCCAGCCGTACCTGTTCGTCCCCGGCAACCACGACTACCGTGGGCTAGCCGCGCGGCACCTCGAGAGGGCGATGATGTTCCGCGAGATGGAGGAGCGTCCGCCGCGGTTCTGGGACCTCGGGCGCAACTTCGCGGTGCGCTGCGGCGACATCGCGCTCATCGGGCTCGACACCGGCGAGGACAAGCTCGACACGCGTCCGTCGCAGGCGGGGCTCTTCAACTTCGCGCCCTACCGGGTGGCGCAGCGCGACTGGCTCGCCGAGGTGCTGGAGCGGCCGGACGTCAAGTCCGCGCCGTTCGTGGTGGCGTTCTGCCACATTCCGCTCCACGACGACAACCCGCACGCCCATCCCGGCGACGTGGAGGGGAACGGCGACGACAAGTACTGGCACGACTTCGCGCTCTGGCAGCGCACCTGCCGCGACCTTTGGGGTCCGCTCTTCGCGAAGCACGGGGTGCAGGCGGTCATCTGCGCCCACCAGCACCGCTACCGCTACGACGCGCCGACGGAGGACCGTCCCTGGGCGCATTTCGTGGGCGGTGGGCCGATCTTCGGTCCCCAGAAGGGCCCTGATGGCAAGGAGACGGAAGACCCGAGCCGCTTCCCGACGGTGATCGAGGGCAAGGTGGAGGACGGCAAGCTGCGGATAACCGCGCACGACCTCTACCACCGCACCGTCGCCGGCTCCTACGTCTTCGAGCCCCGGAAGCGGCACGCCGTTGCCGCGCCCGCAACCTAAAGGAGAACACCAACTATGCGCATCCATCCTGCAGTTACATTTGTCGCCTTCGCCGCCGCGGCGGCCGGTGCCTTCGCAGCGGCGGAACCGCCGCCGTTCGTGATCGAGGTCAACCCGCAGGGAGAGGTGATCAAGGACATCTCCAAGTCGACCACCGCCCCCGACCTCGGGCTTTCCGGCGAAATGGGCGGCACCTTCGCCGACCTCAAGCTCTCCTACGTCGACTGCCGCGAGGAGACGGCGCGCGCCTTCCGCGAGAGCGGCGTCTGGCTCGTGCGCCCCTGCGGCATGGTGGATCTCTTCCGCGGCATCGAGAAGAACCCGGGCGTGGAATGGACGCTCGACAAGAACGGCCGCTGTTCCTGGATCCACCCCAGGCACATATTCTCGTTCTGGAAGGAGTACGGCATCAAGGCGATCATCTGCCTCAACCTCTGGAGCGGAGAGGAGAAGAACAAGCGCCTGCTCTTGGACTTTCTCGCGTGGATCAGGGAGAACGGCTACGAGGACCTCGTCGGCGGCTTCGAGATGTGCAACGAGCCGTTCTACGGCAAGGACCCCGAGGGCTTCGCCGCCTACTGGAAGGAGTTGATCGCCATCATCCGCGCCGCGATGCCCAAGGTCAAGATCGGGCTTCCGCTCGCTGAGTACGTCCCGGGAGACCCCGACATCGCGGCAGCGAAGGCGAGGCTGCTCGGCGAAGGCAAGCTCTCTTCCGACTACTTCAAGGCCAACAACCTCAACCGCTGGAGTGCCAGAGTGGTGAAGGCGATGGGCGACGAGCTTACCAACGTAACCCACGTGATCTACCACGTCTACGGCGCTGCGGGGGCGTATGGCTGTAGCTACAGCGGCTTCCAGCGCTTCCGCAACTTCGCCAAGATGTTCCCCGAGGTAGCGGACAAGCGCTGGTGGATCACCGAGTGGCGGCCGTGGTCGGACGAGAACCTGCAGCTCCAGCGCAAGTTCCACTACGCCATCTGGTCCGCGATGTACGCGCAGACCGCGTTCTGCCAGCCGGAGCTGGACGGCTTCACCATGCACGAGCTGGTTTCGCTTTCGGGCGTGTTCTACGTCTCCTGCAACGGCAAGTGGGGCCAGTACTACGACTCCTGGGAGAACGGACGCGACCTCAAGCGCGTCCGCGGCAACACGCAGGTCTACGAGCAGGGGTGCATCGGCGCGGTGTTCTCGCTCTACACCCAGGCGGTGAAGACCCATCCGCTCGTCGTCGGCTTCGGGGGCAGGATCAGCGGCAGCGGCCATCCCGGGGTGTTCTGGTCGTCGGCCGGCTACGAGGCCAAGGGGTCGAAGGACGGCAACTGCCAGTGGACCGCGCTCGTCAATCCGCACCGGTCCTCGATGTGCCTTCTGGTGGCCAACGGCACCAACGAGCGGCTGGAGGTGCCGGTGTCGTGCCACGGCTACCGGCTGCTCTCCAAGACGCACCGCTTCATAACCTGCGACGAGGAATTCGTCAACATGCGCGAGGTGCCGGGCGAGGAGAAGCCGTGGCGGCGGCTGAACTGGGAGCAGGAGTCGAACGGCGACCCGCGCGCGAAGCACGAGATCGTCGTTCCGCCGCGTTCGGTGGGCACGGTGATGATCGGGCTGAAGAAGTGGGACGAGTGGTGGCGCGTCCACATCGGCCGCCAGCTCGTGAACGACGCCGTCAAGGCCGCCAAGGCCAAGGCGCCCAAGGACGCGGCGCCGTCCATAGAGTGCTGCGGCATCGACCGCGGCAAGCTCTTCATGACCCTGCCCGACGGCTACCCCGGCCATCCCGAAGTCAAGGAGAACCTGCCCGCGCGCCATCTCTGCGAGGCGATCGGCAAGGATCCCAAGCGGCTCGACGAGGCGGCGCTCGAACAGGCGCGGAAGGAGGGCTACTCCGTGTCGGTTGACGCCCCGGCCTGCCGCGCATGGATCTTCCGGGCGAAGGACGTGCCGTCCGAGGACGCGTCCAGCCTCGAGCGCCGCCTCCGTGAGATGGCCGGATTCTAATCCGCCACGAGGCCTGTCCCAGTTTGTTTCCGTGGTCTGCCACCATTCGTTCGGGGGACTGTCTCCGCTTGTAGAGGCACACCCCCTTGACATACATACCGGAAAGTATGTATAATACGCGCCAACTATGTCGAAGAAGACCAAGGAAGAGGCGGAGAAGACGCGGCGGCGCATACTTGCGAGCGCCCTGGCGCTGTTTTCCAGCCGCGGCTACGACCGCACTACCTTCAACGACATCGCTGCGCGGCTGAAGCTGACGAAAGGGGCGATCTATTGGCACTTCGAGTCGAAGGAGGCGGTGCTGATCGAGCTGGTGAGGTTGGCGCTCGAGAGGTTCCGTCGGCAGATCGAGAGCGTGATGCCGGAAGGGGAACTGTCATTCCCGCAGGTGGCGGAGATGATGGTGAAGAACGCGGCGATTGTGGTCAGCGATCCAAGGGCGGCTGCTTTCTTCCGGCTGATGAA
>Ga0310786_10007623_pt1 | contig 14077 bp, 8 predicted proteins | sample AusTroGonzalo_MG_FD_203881 | JGI IMG/M metagenome (GOLD analysis project Ga0310786, IMG submission 203881) | Bovine rumen microbial communities from tropical cattle in Woodstock, Queensland, Australia - Gonzalo_03 (v2) (version 2) | ecosystem: Host-associated > Mammals > Digestive system >... | reverse complement strand
CAAGCATTTATCATCTATATATACTTTTTCAAAAAAATATTCTAAGACATTATAGAAGGACAAAAACTTAATTTTTGGGACTCTAGCAGAGTTTGCATCAATATAGTATTGTACGACTTCATTATTATATTCTCTGTATGGGATATCCATTTTTTCATGAGGTCTTCTTCTGATAATTGGATGGCTGTCATGAGATACATGCTGAATATTTTCCACTATTAAATAGTTTCGTCCTTGTAGCATTGAAGAATTAAAAATAAAAGATTTCGCATAGAGCAAGTAATCAATAAAAGTGTCTGTATTTAGATTTTTAATAGTTATTGACAGGTAACTTGGAAAAGACATCCTTATTAAGTCAAAGATGTTTATAGCTCTTGCATCATCTCGTATTAAGTGTTCAAGTCTCATTGTTGAAATAAAGACGTTAAGAGGTTTATTGGGCAGCAAATCTATTATTCTTGCACATAAAATATCTGGTACTTTTTCATCAATGCTTATTTGAATATTTCCGTTCGTAATTGGCTCATCATTAATAAGTCCGCCATCAATATTTTGTAACAATATAGTAGCACTGTTATTATTAAATATAGATATACAACCATCTAGTATATCCTTATGTGAGAAAATGTCTTCTACATTATCAGGAATTACTATTTCGTATTGATTCCTCCATAGTAATTTTGAATTCTGATACTTTAATTTGTTAGAAAATATTGTTTCTAATTTATTTATAATTTCTTCTTTTTTCATTTTTAATCTCCTTATTCAAAATATATTATACAATAAAATGAGAGTCAACGAAAATGTTTTGGGAGAGATTTTAGTTTTTTTGATATTGCCGGATTTGTCAAATGTTCATCTTCTTTTAGAAGATGTCGGTTCGAATTCCAGTTTGGAGTAGCAAACTGAAAAAGTTTTGATTTTGGGGCTTAAACCTTCGTAAAATAGTGGTTTCGTGAATATTGAATTTGGTTGTTCACGGAATCGTGATAGGTCTAGTGTGCACTACCAAAAATTTCGGCACTAAACCGGGATTTTTTCAAAAAAGTGGTCAAAAATGGCAAAAATATCTATTCGTAAAAACAAAAGCCACTTGTAAAAAAGTGGCTTTTCGTTCGTAATTACGCTGTATCGTAAAAATTTAATTTGGTGACCCCGACGGGATTCGAACCCATGATACCGCCGTGAAAGGGCGGTGTCTTAACCGCTTGACCACGGGGCCACAATGCTAAATGCTCTTTGATTATAATATAAAGCTTTTTGTATTGTCAAGTGTTTTCCCAAATTTTATTGACAAATTTTGACCAAAAATGATAATCTAAAAATGCGATGAAAACGAAAGAAAACAAGCAAAATTGGTGGTCTGATTTTATGGGGAAAGTGAAAAAGTTTTTCTCAAAAAGTCTATACCCAGAAGATATCAAATGTATCTTTTGTGGCAAGGACATCAATGCTTTTGACGAGCAGCCATTTTGCAATGATTGTGAACAAAACATTGCTTTAAACAATGGACATCGTTGCATGATTTGCAGTGAGCCGATTGACGATGAGGCGATTGTTTGTGATTTTTGCCAAAGTCACAAGAGATACTTCAAGAAGGCTTTTTGTCCGTTTGTGTATGATGGTAAAGTTCGCAGTGCAATTTTGGGATACAAAGATTCAAATCGCAAATATTTGGCAACAGCTTTTGCAAAGTGTATCGCAAAAGAGGTGAAAGATTGTGGGATTGAATTTGATCTAATAAGTTTTGTTCCTCTTTCTGCCAAGAAAAAGAAAATTCGTGGATTTGATCAGGCGGAGTTATTGGCAGAAAAGGTGGGAGAATTGTTGCAAGTGTCAGTTGAGCCTTTGTTTGAGAAGGTGAAAGATGTGAAGGCGCAAAAAGAGTCAACATACAAGGAAAGACAGGAAAACATGATTGATGCTTACAAACTTTTGCCACACAGGTTTAAAAAGACTGACAATGTGCTTGTTATTGATGATATCATCACGACAGGGGCGACAATCAATGCATGTTGCAAATTGATTGCAAAGCGAGTTGGAAATGTCTATGTTGCAGCTATTGCGAGAAACAAATTGAAAAAAGGGAATTAATATGATTTTATTCATGGAGAGTGCAAGTTTTCAAAGCATAAAAGAAAATGATATTAGGATTGGTAAAAAAATTGTTGAAGCAAACGATTTTCTGATCAATCTGAAACGATATATAAAAAAGTATGATAACCTGGTTTTCATTTGCAATGAGCCAAAAGAATATGAACGCAATGATACAAGTGCGCAGTTTATTTCTGGCGCATTTAAAGATGGGTTATGCGAATTTAAACATGTGCAAGTCTTGGACAAGAGGACTAAAAAATATGCAAAGAACATTTTACTTGCCGCCGATGTTGTTTTTATTTGTGGTGGAAAAATTCCAAGACAAAATAAATTTCTAAAACAAATTAAATTTGAAAAATATATTACCCAAACTGATGCCGTTGTTATTGGAGAAAGTGCTGGGGCAATGAATATGGGGGATATAGTTTACAATTATCCAGAAGAAGACTCCGATGTCAAAGATGCGAGATGGCTGAAAGGGGTGGGGCTTTCAAGTGTTATTGTCATTCCACATTATGTGCCGAGAACCGGCAACAAGTTTTGCATGGGAAATTTTAATTTGTTGAAAGACTATTATTTGCCACAGAGTAAAGGAAATGTGTTTTATGCGCTGACAGACGGGGCTTATATTTTGGTAGAAAATGGACATGAAACGATTTATGGAAAATGCTATTTAATAAGAGATGGGAAAATTTGTATCATTTGTAGTGATGACAGGAAAAAAGAAATAAAAACCAAAGTAAAGAAAAAATAAAAAAAACAGACTTCGTTGTCTGTTTTTTTTGTTGTCGGTTACAAAATTTGTGCATTTTGATTGTAAGTGATACCTTTGATTTCTCCATTGTCAACATTGACAATTTTGTCGGATATATCAGAGCAATAATCCCTTGCACTGAATATGAGGATTGTTCTTGTGCCATGCATTGAACGTAAAATTGATTTTACGTTTGCTCTTTCTTGGTCAGAAAGGTTGGTTGGAAATTCATAAAGAACCAACACCTGACTTGTTGTGAGAATTGCTCTTGCAAGTGCAAGCAAGTAAAGTTTTTCATACGGAAGGGTGTTTATTGATGTGTTAAACTTCTTTGGTAGTTCATCTATGTAGTCATAGATTCCAAGTTCTTTACATACCTGATAAACAACCTTCTTGTTCTTTTCTTTTATTGTCAAGTTTTGTATGATTGAACCCTTGAAGAAAACAGGTTGGGTTGTTACGTAACTGAAAATTTCTCTATAAGCATTTGCGGTGTACTCATAGATGTCAACACCATCCACAAACACCTGTCCTTTTTCTGGCTTGATTGTTCGGCGAAGGAGGTTGAAAACAGATCTTTTTCCACAACTTTTTGTACCCAGAAGTAGGCTTGTTTCATGTTCTTTGAACAAAATGTCAAAACGTTTGAGTGAAGGGTTTCCTTCATCATCTTTTTTGTATGACACGTTTGAGAAACAGATGCTTCCCATAATGTCTTTGAAAGAGTTTTTGCCATAGATGATTGAATCTTTTTCAACAAAATCCAAAATAGCTTTCACTCTTTGTGTTGCGACATTTACTTCGTTGAAATAATAAAGCACATTATACATATCTTTTGTGGCAGTGATTCCATCACTCACATAAGCTACAATTGTGAAGTAAACTGCTGGTGTCATTGTCCCTTTTGAAACAAGCAAAATACAGATGAGGGTTGCTGCAAAAATCAAAACACGATAGATTGTTTGATATTGGTTGTCTTTCATGCTGTCCCAGAAAGTTCGTTTGTTGAGTTGTTTGACATATTCATTGACAAGTTTGTTGTATCCTTCTTTGACATTTTTTTCTTGTCCAAGATCTTTGATTGCATCACGCTTGTCCAAAATTTCGCTAAATTTTTCAAGTTGTTGATCGTTTACTGCACGCATCAATTTCACGTACTTTTGTCGTTTGTTTTGAAACCAGCTGTAAATCACAAAGTCAAAAACATCTGCAACAAGAACAATAATCCCAGCCAAGTAGTTTGCAACAAAAATAACGATAAGAGAAACAATTGTCATCAAAAGGCGAGCTGCCGCGGTGGACGTTCTGTCTGCGAATTCTGAAACCGTGAAAACGTCGTTGTGAACCGTGTTTAAAATTCTTTCTCTTGAAACTTTGTCAAAGTTGGCTGTTTTTGCGTTTAGAGTTTTGTCAATAAATTCGTTGCTCAAACGAGAGTAAGAATACTTTACTATTGGGGCATAGAACAGATAGTCACCATGCCAAAACAGGTTTTTGAGCATGTAGAGTCCAAGCACGGCAACAGCAAGGACAATGGCTGTTTTTGCCGAAGCGTTGAAAGCAGCAGGAATGGCCGCTGTCAATTGAGCAGAAACCAAAGGAATGATGACGAGCACACAGACTTGTGTCAAAACAACGAACAAGAAAGCTCCAAACCAAAGCTTCTTGCTTGGTTTTGCGAGCCTTCTATAATTTTTGTATATTCTGATATACTCTCTCATGTGTTCTCCTATCTTTTTGTGATTTGGTAGCCTTCTCTTGTGTCTTTCACATCATATCCCAATTCTGCAATTTGATTTCTTATTTGATCAGCCAAGGCAAAATCCCTGTCTTTTTTTGCCTGCCAACGCCTTTCTGCAAGTTCTTTTACATCGGATGGAGTTTCGTCCGTTTCTGATGTGTTTATGCCCAAAATTTCATTGAATTTGTTGAAAGTTTGATAGACATTTACACTTCTTTCTTCCTTTAACATTTTTTGAACAACCGCAATTGCTTTTGGCATGTTCAAGTCATCATTGATGCTGTCAAGAAATTCCTGTTCATAAGCTGTTGTGTCAACGTGTGCTGTGCCATTTTTGTGTTCCGAAAGCAAATTTTTGATGCTTTTGAGTGTGTTTTTTGCCATATCAAGAGCATCAAATGTGAAATTTTGTTGTTTTGAATAGTGTGCCAAGAAATAGAAAAATCTGAAATCTTCGGCAGAGTATCCACGTTTTTCAAGGTCGGAAATGGTGTATAGATTGCCAAGACTTTTGCTCATTTTTCCGCCATCAACTTGCAAAAATTCAAGGTGCATCCAAGTTTTCACAACCTGATGATCATAGTGACAATTGCTTTGTGCAATTTCATTTTCATGGTGAACCGGTTTATGATCGACTCCACCTGTGTGGATGTCAATATATTGCCCGAGATATTTGTCGCCAATCACAGAACATTCAATGTGCCAACCTGGATATCCCATTCCCCATGGGCTGGGCCATTGCATGATATGTTCTTTTGGGGCTTTCACCCAAAGCACAAAGTCGTATGGACTTTTCTTTTCTTCATCAACATCAATTCTTGCTCCGGCAAGTTTTTCTTGAATGTCCATGCCAGAAAGTGCACCATAGCCTGGAAAGCTTGCAATATCAAAATAAATTCCTTTGCTTGTCTCGTAGGCATGACCTTTTGCTATGAGGACTTTGACAAATTCTATCATTTCATTGATGACAGAAGTTGCTGGAACAATGTGTTCTGGCAGGTCAATATTGAGTTTTTTTGCATCTGTCATAAAGACATTTGTGTAAAACTCTGCAATTTCCCAAGGAGTTTTATGTTCTCTTTGGCTGGCAACAAGCATTTTGTCTTCGCCTTCGTCAGCATCACTTGTGAGATGTCCAACATCTGTGATATTCATCACACCATCAAGTTTGTAACCATTATATTTGAGAACTCGTCTAATGTTGTCCATAAAAAGATAGGCACGGAAATTGCCTATGTGTGGATAATAATATACGGTTGGGCCACATGAATACATTTTTACAACATTTTTTTCATGTGGTTTGAATTCTTCTTTTTGTCTTGTTAAAGAATTGTAAAATTTGACCATTTTTGCCTCCAAACTATATCTTTTTGTTGAGATAGGTGGACAAAACGTCTATGGCATATTCAACTTCGCTGTTTTTTTCATTGAAATATGAGTCCAGGGAAGAAAGAAATTCTGCCAAAACTGCCTTGCCTTTTTCTGTGAGGTAAAGCATACGACATCTTTTGTCAATTTCTCCTTGTCTGGAAACAACGAGTCCTTCATTTTCCAAATCTTTTGTCATGAGAGCAAAATTGGATTTTTTCAGTCCAAGTTTGTCAATAATCATGCTTACAGAAAGATTTTCATATTGTGAGATAAAATACAAAACCTTGATTTTCAAAAGATTGTTTTTTGCAAGGTGTTTTGTGAGATTTTCGGTTAGTGCTTCAAGTTCAAGCAATTTATCTACATTTTTCATATTTTCATTATAGTTAACTTGCACTTTTTTTGCAACTAAATTGCTTGCAATTTATATAAAAAGTTATTAAAATATGACTATGGCATTAACAGGAACAATAGAAGACATTGTTTATAGAAATGAAGAAAATGGCTACACGGTGGCAAGGCTGGAAAAAGATGACAGCATTGTGACGATTGTGGGCAAGTTTATTGATATTCAAGTTGGCTCTCTTGTGACATTGGACGGCAAGTTTGAGAAAACAAAGTATGGTGTGCAATATGTTTTTGACACCTATGAGCTTTCTTTGCCTCAATCTTTGGAGGGCATTGAAAAATATCTTGGAAGCGGATTGATTCGGGGGGTTGGGCCAATCACAGCCAGGAAGATTGTTGAGACTTTTGGTTCTGACACTCTGGATATTTTGGAGTATTCTCCACAAAAGCTGTCAAAAATAAGTGGAATTAGTGACAGAAAAGCTGTTGAAATCGGGTTTTCTTTCAAGGAACACAGAGAAGTGCAAACTACAATTATGTTTTTGCAAAACTTTAATATCACAACCAACATGGCTTTGAAAATTTACAACGTTTACAAAGAAAAAACTGCTGATATTGTGAAGACAAACCCATACAAATTGGTGGAAGATATTGATGGCATTGGATTTTTGACTGCAGATAGAATTGCTCAAAACTCGGGAATTCCAAAAGATAGCATGTTTAGAGTGCGAGCAGGATTTATTTATGTTTTGAAAACAGCATGCGAAAAAAATGGCAACACTTATCTGCCAAGAAATATGTTATATGAACAGGCAGCCCAGGCATTGGAACTTGCTTTGGACGATTATAAGGACATTTTTGATCAAGCTTTTGAGAGTTTGACGTTGGATAGAACAGCTGTTGTGACATGGCTTGACACAACAGAAATTGTCATGTTGTCAAAATATTATTATTACGAAAACACAATCGCACAAAAACTTGTGTGGCTTTCAAACACACAGATTGAAAATGATGTTGACATAACTGATGAAATTTCAGAATTTGAAAGAAGAAACAACATAAAATTCCATGAAGAGCAGAAAAATGCAGTCATTGGAGCAATCAAAAATGGAGTTTTTGTCATCACTGGTGGTCCAGGTACGGGAAAAACCACAATCATAAAGTGCATTTTGGAAATTTTGTCAAATTTGCGTAAAGAGGTTGCACTTTCTGCTCCAACAGGACGTGCTGCAAAAAGAATGAGTGAAAGCACTGGGAAAGAAGCAAAGACTATTCACAGACTTTTGGAAGTTAACCAAATTCAATCAGATCAAAGTTTCTTTGTTCACAACGAAAGCAATCCTCTCAAAATTGATGCGGTGATTGTTGATGAGGTGTCAATGGTTGACGTTTCACTCATGTCATCACTATTGAAGGCTTTGCCAAGGGACTGCAAGTTGATTTTGGTGGGAGACAAAGATCAGTTGCCAAGTGTTGGGCCAGGAAATGTGCTTGCTGACATTTTGCAAAGCGGAATCATCAAATATTGTATGTTGACAAAGATTTACAGACAAGAAGAAAAGAGCTTGATTGTGACAAATGCTCACCTTATCAACGAAGGAAAAATGCCATTTATTGACAACACAAGCACAGATTTCTTTTTTGAGAGCAAAAATGATCCAGAACTCATCAAAGATGCAATCTTAAATCTCGTGACAGAAAGATTGCCAAAATATCTCAAAATTGATCCGACACAAATTCAAGTGCTTGCTCCACTCAAAGCAGGTGTGTGTGGAATTGAAAACCTAAACAAAGTTTTGCAAGAAAAAATCAACCCACCAGCGCCAAACAAACGTCAAGTTGAATTTGGGCAAACAACATTTCGTGAGGGCGACAAGGTAATGCAGACGGCAAACAACTATGACCTTGAATGGAAAAAACACGGACTTTTTGCTGATGAAACGGGACAAGGAGTGTTCAATGGTGACATTGGTGTTATTCAAACCATTGATCCAAACATGAGTGAGGTGATTGTTGAGTTTGAAGATGGCAGAGTGTGTCTTTACACAAGACCAGATTTGCCTGACTTGTCACTTTCTTATGCGATAACGATTCACAAGAGTCAAGGATCAGAATTTGACATCATCATCATTCCTGCAATTTCAGGACCAAGCATGATTTTGACGAGAAATTTGATTTATACGGCTGTTACACGTGCAAAAAAGATGGTCGTGATTGTTGGAGAAAAACAATATTTGCATCGCATGGTGGCAAATAAATACACGGCAACCAGATTCACACTTCTGAAAAGATTGCTTGTCACAGCAGATGAAAAAATGAAAAATATGTTTGCATAAAAAAAAGAGTAGTTTTTGCTACTCTTTTTTGGTTTTTGTTTCTTTCTTTTTGTGTTTTGTTGGCTCCTCACCAGCAAGATCAATGGTGTCATCCTTTTCACCAACCGCTTTTGAAAGCTTGTTCCAGAGGTTTGTCCCATGATGCTTTGAAGTTTTTGTTGAGATTTGTTTTGTTGCAAGCCATTTTGTGAAATAGTGGAATCCTGTCACTACCAAGGATGTCACAAGAACCATTGTTACAAGGGTTATAAGCACAGGAGATGTGTAGGCCGTGATGTTTAGGAACTTGCTCAAATCTGTGGCAAACATGGTGATTATGCCAGCAGCAGAAATTGCAACACAGAAGAAACGGAGCAGAGTGAACGGGACACAAATCCAAACAAGATTGATAAATCCAATGCATGCCAAAGAGATTGTGCTTAATGTGGCAAATTCTTCTGGGAGCAGTGTTGATGTGTTATGATTCAAAATGACAATGGTCAAAATGTTTAAAAACAGCACCATTGCACACGGAATTGATCTTTTCAAAACCTGTGGGATAAAGTTTCCTTTGATAAGCTCTTTGTTTGGTTGTAGGGCCAAGATGTAAGAAGGTAGGCCAATCACGAGCATTTCAAGAGGCAACATTTGCTTTGGTGTGAATGGATAGGAAACACCCAAAATCAATGTTGTGATACACAGCAAAATTGTGAAGAGAGTTTTCATCAGGTAAAGAACGGATGAGTGTTGAACATTGTTTACAACTTTTCGTCCTTCCATAACGATTGATGGCAGAGCAGAGAAATTGCTTTCCATCAAAACGAGATGAGAGATGTTTCTTGCAACTTCACTTCCGTCAGCCATTGCGATTGAACAATTTGCTTCTTTGAGGGCGAGGGTGTCATTGACACCATCTCCGGTCATAGCAACAACATTTCCTTGTGTTTTGAGAGTTTTCACGAGAGTGTGCTTTTGTTCTGGTGTAACACGACCGAAAACGGTGAATTTGTTTGCAATTTGTGCCACTTCTTGCAGACTCATATTTTCAAGTGAAACATATTTATCGGCATTGTCCACACCAACTCTGGTGGCAATTTTTGAAACGGTCAAGGCATCGTCACCAGAAATGATTTTGATTTCAACATTGTTTTCTTTAAACCATTTGATTGTCTCAATGGCATCTTTTCTTATGTGGTCTTCAAGCACGAAAAATGCCAAAATTTTTCCTGTTTTCCCAGCATATTTTTCATTGTATGCTTTTTCGTCTTCAACAAGAGCAAGCACACGATAACCTTTTTCCATGTGAGAATTCATAAGTTTTCTTTGTGCTGCGGTGATTGGACATTTGATGAATGTTGGGGCACCGAGGTAATAAGTTTTTCCATTGAGCAGTGTCGTTGCACTATATTTTCTTGCAGATGAAAATTCAACGACTTCTTTTGCTTCTGCGGCCTTTTCTTTGCCAAACTTGTCAATCAGTGCCAAACTTGTTGCATTTGTTGCTTTTTGACAATTGAGAACTTTGCGCATGATTGTCGAAACTTGATCTTCTGTCTTTGCTGTTTGCAAAACGACCTCAACAACGTTCATTGTTCCATCTGTAATTGTTCCTGTCTTGTCAAGGCACAAAACGTTTGCTCTTGCGAGCATTTCAATTGAGTATATGTTTTTAACCAAAGTTTTCTTTCCGGCAAGTTTGATGACACCGACAGAGAGACTGATGGTGATCAGCAAATACATTCCTGCTGGAATCATGCCTGTCAAAGCACCACTTGTGCTTGTGATTGAACTTTCAATGCTTGACTTTGTGAGAAAATATTCCTTGCAGAATGTGAGAACACCAACAGGAATCAAAATCAAGATGATGATTTTTATCAAATTGTTCAAGTCTTTAAACAAGTTTGAAGTTTGAGGTTTGAAATCTTTTGTTTTTTCTGCAACCGTTTGAATATAGTTGTTCTTTCCAACTTTATCAACTCTGGCATAACAAACGCCAGAAGTCAAGAAACTACCAGCCAGAAGGGTGTCTCCTTCATGTTTTTTGATTGGATTTGATTCTCCTGTCAGCAAGCTTTCATTTGCTTCAACATTTCCTTCCAAAACTATGCAGTCTGTTGGAACTTGATTTCCATTTTCCAAAATTATGATATCATCAAGCAACAGCTGCTCACCATTGATTTCATGTTGAAAGCCCATCCTCATAACTTTGATTTTTGGCACAGAAACCATGGAGAGTCGTTCGACCGTGTTTTTTGATTTAATTTCCTGAAAAATGGCAATGGCAGTGTTTGCAAGGACAACAAAAAGAAAGACCAGCTCACTCCATGCTCCCACACACATAAGGGCCACAGCAATCACAATCCAAATAAGGTTGAAAATTGTGAAGATGTTTTTTCTTATGATGGTGAGGTATGAGTTTGATGTCTTGATTTTTGTGTCATTGACAAGTTTATGCTCAATCCTTTCGTTGATTTGTTCTTCTGACAAACCCAATTCTTTGTCAGTTTGGTATCTAACAATTGGAATGTCTTGCAAAACAGGTTTTTTCTTTTTCAATTTTTTCAGTCGTCTCATCAAGATACCTCTTTTCTATTATCTATGATAAATAATTATTTACTCAATTGTCAAATAATTTGACTTTTTTGGGGTTTTATTTTAACCTATATAGGACACTTGGGGGAAAGATGTTTATAAATGTTTCACACAATTTAAAAAAATTATCAACCTATTTTCCTGAAAATTTGTATGTTGTTGGCGGATATGTAAGAAATCAGATTTTGAAAATCAAAAGCAGTGATGTTGATCTTGCAAGTAGTGTTGACATTGAAGAAGTTTCAAAGAGGCTGAAAGAGACAGATTATTCTGTGAAAGTGAAAAACATCAGCACAGGCTCTTTGCTTATTTCAAAAGATGATGAAAAATATGAATACACTGCATTTCGAAGAGATGTGTATTCACAAAACGGCTCTCACATGCCAATCAGAATTGAAAGAACAAACAAACTTGAAGAGGATGCAATAAGAAGAGATTTTTCTATCAATGCAATTTACTACAACATTAACAAAGATGAAGTTGCAGATTTTTATCATGGAATTATTGATTTGAAAGACAAGGTGATCAGAACTTTGGCTGATCCAGAAGACGTTTTGAGATTTGATGGAGAAAGAATTTTGCGCCTTGTTCGTATTGCGGGAGAATTGGATTTTACCATTGAGAAACAGACATTAAAAAGTGCAAAGAAGCATGTTGAAAACATAAAAAACATCTCCGGAAGCAGAAAATTTAAAGAAATTGAAAAAATTTTGTATTGTGACAAACGATATGACCTTGGAAAACAAAGTTTGAAGAATGCGCTTGAAGTGCTAAATAAACTTGGTGTGTGGAGAATTTTTGATTTTTCAAAAAACAAAATCAAATACCAACAAGTATATAAAGTGGAAGACAGATTTTTTGGTCTTTTGATTGATATCATCAACACACAAAAACCAGCTTGTCTTCAAGATTTCGTTGAAAGGCTTTTGGCAGAATTTGATATTGAAGAAAAACTCGCAAAGAAAATCTATATTCACTTGGCGGGATATTATGATGCACTTGGCGGAATGAACAACAAAGAGTTTTTTCTCAAATATTTTGAGGAATGGTCACACATATACCTTTTGCTTGGGGCAAAGTCAAAAAGAATTCAAACAAACTACAATTTCTTTTATAGGTATATCATTGAACATGGGCTTGTTATCAAGGTGTCAGATTTGAAAATCGGCAAAGATGACATCAAGGAGTCCTTTCCAGAAATTGATGCAAGATGTTATGACAGAATACTACACGAGTTGTTGAGCAAAGTGTTTGATGGTGGACTTGCAAACAAGAAAAAAGACTTACTTGTGGAAATTTTGAAGAACAAACAAAAATACTGATTTTCATAATCAGTTTTTTTGTTATTTTTTACAACTTTAAACATACTACAAATATGAAGAGTATGAAAAACAAAAATACAAACAAGAAAAGAGGTCTCATTTGGCTTTTTTCTTTTGCTGTCATTGCCATTGCTTCTGTGGTAAGCTGTCGATTGCTTTTTGTTGAGAAAACTGATGCAAACAAAACCTTTGCAGACAACACAACAATCAACGGAATTGATGTGGGAAATATGTCTATGGCGGAAGCCGAAAATGCTGTTTTAACAGGCATGCTTGAAGACAAAAAAGACATTGAAATTGAGCTTGTGTGCAATGAAAACATATGGAAACTTGATGGTGGAGATTTTGAGGCCTGCAACAGACTGACAGACAAAATATCAAAGATTGCAAAGGGCGAAAACAACAAAAAAATTGATGTCGAAAGTAAAAATTTTACAATTTCTTATGCAAATATTTTGTCAAATCTGCATGAAAAACTTGACGAAATTGCTGTTGATGTTGAACAAGATGCGAAACCCGCATCATTGATTTTCAATCCAAACAATGAGGATGTTTTTGATGTTGATATGGGGCAAAATAAAATTGTTGTTGACAGAAAAGAGCTTTACAAACGTGTGGAGAGAGAACTTGCACTTGGGAAGAAAATCAAGGTTGAAATTCCAACGATTGAAACCCACAACATGATTGATGTTGAAGCGCTGAAAAATAGCGTTGGGTTGAGAAGCTCTTACACGACAAATTATCAAAAAAGTTCTACTGATAGAAAAAATAACATCAAAAATGCACTAAAAAATTTTAATGGTATGATTGTTCAACCTGGTCAATCTGTGTCTTTCAATCAAACAACGGGAGAAAGAACGACAAACAACGGATACAGCAAAGCACACATTTTGGTTGGAGGCAACTATGTTGATGGTGTTGGAGGGGGCGTCTGTCAAGCATCAACAACTCTTTATAATGCTCTTTTGCTTGCAGATGTTGACGTGATTTCAGTCAGTCATCACACAATTCCAGCATCTTATGTGCCACTTTCGTTTGACGCAATGGTGTCTGGCGATTATGCTGATCTTGTTTTTCAAAACAATTTGGATGGGCCAATTTACATCCGCACACATGCTGATGATCAAAATGTTTGTGTTGAAATTTATGGTCAAAAACTTGATGAAGGAATGGAGATCAAACACAAAGCAGAATTTATCAAAATTTTGCCTCATAATGGCGACAAAATCGTTGCAGATTCAAAAGGAGAATATGCCAACAAAATTTTGTATAAAGGAGAATATTACAGAGCAAGATTTCCAAGAGAAGGATATGAAAGCAAAGCATATTTGCAGTATTACAAGGATGGGGAACTTATCTCTGAAAAAGAGATAAGACATGATTATTATCCAGCACAAGATGGACTTGTTTTTGAAGGTGTTGAAGATGCTGTTGAAGGCATGACAATTCCCGCAAGTGACGTCAAAATTATAAGGCCGCAAAAAATTTCACAACAAACAGAAGAAAATGTCAGAAAGAAACTTGAAAAGACAAACCC
>Ga0310786_10007622_pt1 | contig 14082 bp, 9 predicted proteins | sample AusTroGonzalo_MG_FD_203881 | JGI IMG/M metagenome (GOLD analysis project Ga0310786, IMG submission 203881) | Bovine rumen microbial communities from tropical cattle in Woodstock, Queensland, Australia - Gonzalo_03 (v2) (version 2) | ecosystem: Host-associated > Mammals > Digestive system >... | reverse complement strand
AAGAATAGGGAATCTTATGAAACGCCTCTTTTTATTACCACTTTTGCTTCTCGCCCTTACTGCTTCTGCGGGCGATAACGTCTTGCCTTATTGGGCAATAGGCGGGTTCTTTCGACCAGAAGGAAAGAATCCTATGGTTAGTCCCATCCAGGATAATCTCTTTTATTGTCCGGTAAAGAAGGCGCAAGTCCGATGGGAATGTGCTGATACTTTCAACCCCGCAGCCGTTGAAAAAGACGGAAAGGTCTGTGTGCTTTATCGTGCCGAAGACGATCCTAATGCAGGAATAGGCAAGCGAACTTCACGAATTGGACTCGTTGAAAGTGCCGACGGAGTTACTGTCGATTACCGTTCTCCCTCGCCTGTCATGTATCCGGACAACTCGTCGATATCCCAAACCTATGAGTGGCCGGGCGGAACAGAAGACCCGCGAGTGGTGGAGGCTGAGGTCGATGGGGCTCCTCTCTATGTGATGACCTACACTTCTTGGAACCGAAAGACGGCCCGACTCAGTGTTGCGACGAGTCGCGACCTCAGAACCTGGACGCATCATGGCCCGTGCTTCCGAACGGCTTACGACGCGAAGTTTGCCAACTTGGCGTGCAAGTCGGGTTCCATCGTCACGGAGATAAAAGACGGACGACTGCAAGCTACGAAGATTTTGGTAAATGGCGAGAGCAAATACTTCATGTATTGGGGCGAGTATTGGGTGTGTGGAGCAACAAGCGACGACCTCATTACTTGGACTCCTATCGTGGATAGTAACACAGATCTGCTCTATTTGGCAAAGCCCAGAAAAGGCTTCTTCGACAGTTTGCTTACGGAATGTGGACCGCCGGCAGTTGTTACGGAGAATGGCATCGTACTTATTTATAATGGAAAGAACGCGAGTGGCAGCAACGGAGATGCTTGCTATGCGGCAAACACTTATGCTGCCGGTCAGATGCTTTTCAGCAAAGACAATCCACTAACCCTCGTCGATCGGCTCGACAAACCTTTCTTCCGTCCCATTGCCGACTTCGAGCGGAGCGGACAATATGCTGCTGGAACGGTCTTCACAGAAGGTCTCGTCTATTATCAGGACAAATGGTTCCTCTATTATGGCTGTGCCGACTCGTTCGTCGGAGTGGCCGTTTGCGACCCTCAAAACTCGCCTCATGAGGGCGATCCAATCATTTCGGCACAAGTTCCGGAAGGTGTCATCAATCAACAAACCGCGCTTGGAACAGGCAAAATGACTTGTTTTGTGAACTCCGCAAGCAGTTATGCCGCTGAGAGCGAAAGGCCGGATTACATGAACACCAGTTACATCTATCCGGGAAGAAAATGGTGTGATGCAAGTACAGAGCAGCCTTGGTTGGTTCTGGAGTTCACAGGAATCTATGAGGTGAATCGCCTCGTCTTCCGAGATGTTGAGGGACATGAATCGAACTGCGGTAATGTGCCTGAGTATTGGGTGTATGGAAGAATCAAGACAGGCGAGGAGTGGACGCTCTTGGCACACGAAGAAGGAGTTGGCAACCAAACAGAAAAAGATGTTTCTTTTCCTGCTACGGAAGTCCGTTACCTGAAGCTCGTCTTCACTCGTGGAACACGGCCAAGCGGCGAGGCCGATAATGCAATTCGTCTTTATGGCTGCGATGTTTATGGACGCCTCGTTAGTGAACTGCCAAGAACTGATGGTAATGTAAGTATCGGCAAAACGATTCTTTCTGCCTACGATACGCCTGATGTAACCAGAAGTGCACTCAATCTGCTCACGGGAATGCCGTCTGCCGATCGTCCGTGGAAGCCTACGACACCGATTCTAGGCAGCGATCCTTATCGTTATGTCATTGTGGATTTGGAGAAGACCTATGATATCAAACGTCTTTTACTATGGGATGCGAAGAGTATCGACTCGGATGCTACGAACATGAATGCTTATCAGATGTTCATCAGCCAAGAAGAACCCGACCTAAGTCTCATTACAAAAGCTGGTGACACAAATGACTGCTGGACGATAGTGGCAGATAAAAAGAACGCTGGCTCAATTAATAAGAAAACGGTTTCCCTTTCTACGCCTGTTCGCGGACGCTATGTCAAACTGGTCTTTCCCCGCACTTCATCTGGCATGAACAATGCCGAATCGCCTGCCCTCTATGCCTTTCATGTATATGGAACGCTGGTTGAGGATGAGGATGTAATCGTCTCTCTACATACAGACAAAGCAAACGACGCTTCCGTCTTTAGCCTTTCAGGCATCAAACAGGAGCGTCGCTCGCTAAAGCCAGGACTTTATATTATGTCCGGCAAAAAGGTCTTGGTACGTTAGAACTTGAAGCCTAACGTGCAAGTTATTGCTTGTCTCGTCAGATTCACGTCAACAGGTTTGATTGTCGCATCAGCAAGTTCAGGAGCATTTGACAGGAATACTGGGTCGCCAGTTTCGCTATTGGTGAAACGTGTGTCGAATGCATAGAAGTCTGCTTTCTGGTGACGAACCTTATAGGCGAGGTCTACATAAAACTTTTTTGTATGATAGCCCATGCCGAGCGTCAAGATATTGGTATTGCCAGGACGCATATAGTTGGTTCCAGTTGCATAATCCATGGCGCGGCTATCGATGTTGAACTGGTCGAAACCGATGTTTTGCTTATAGGCCGTTGTACTCAGGTTGTAACCAAGGCGGAAGGCGAGGTTCTTGGTGGCATTCACTTCTGTACCTATTCGCAAGGTGTGTGTGCCACGCAGATTGTCGCGAGTAAACTCGTTCATTGCCACATCCTTTACGTTGCCAGAAGTTGATCCGTCGGCATATTCAAGTTCGGGATATCCCATATTTGTGCCTGCGTATGCTGCAAATTCATAGTCGATGTCCCAAGCAAATGTAGAGCCAACAGTACTGCCGATACTGGTGCGAACTTTCCAAGGCGAACGTATATTGAATGAAAGGTCACTTCTCAACGCGTTATTCTCATTAATTTCCTGGCCAAAGTCAAACCATGTTTTGTTGCGCAGACGGTACCAAGTTGGTGTTTCTACAACAAAACCAAATCGGAATGGGTTGTCTTCAATGGGGCGTATAATGGTGCCCAACTTGACATTAACGCCTGTACCCGTGACTCTGCAATTGCGGCTCAGGGCATAATCACCGTCACCAAATTCTTCATAGCAGGTCAGTTCGCGAAAGCGCATGTTATCAACGCCGATAGTAAGTCCGAGGAAGGCTCTGTCGTTGATGTTTGTGCTTGCATTGAAGTCGAACGATTGCAGAGAACCTTCGCTATGGTGAGTGTATTTGTTACTGTACGAAGCATAATAATTGTAATAGTACTTATCCCCATTGCTATCGATAGCAGAGTTAAGGAAATCTCTATCGATTGCTAATCCAGCTAAGTTTTCAGTGCCATTATCCCAATAGGTAAGCTCTGCTACTTGGTCCATCTGGCTGAGGCCCCCGAGGTTGTCGTTGTATGCATAGAAGTTGTGATTGTAGTTAATCTTCTTCTGAAAGTTGAAGCCGAAATTGATGTAGGGACAAGTCTCGCCGCCAGTCTTCATATTGATTACGAAGCCAGCTTGGTCGAAGGTACCTGTACCTTTGTTCTCTTCTTTGATGCTCGATTTGCCCCACAGCCCGCCGAATGTCAGAGCGACGTCGTTCTTACGATACAGTCCGATGCCTGCAGGGTTCCAACTGATAACGCTCATGTCTGCGCCGAGAGCGCCAAGTGCGCCGCCCATACCGACGTAGCGTGCTGTGCCAATGACGTCGCTAGAGTTGTTGATGAGACGCTCGTTCATGTATGTGTCCTGAGCTTGAACTGCGATTGCAGCAGCAAGGAAGGAAAGAAAAATATAACGTTTCATAGTTTTATAGTTGTCAAGTTAACAGGTATATGAATTGACAGATTTAGGGTTGTATTCTTTATAGGGTAGGTTAGGGGCAATTATCTGCGGCCACCACCTCCTCCGCTGCGGGAACCTCCGCCACCGCCGCCTCCACTGAAGCCTCCGCTGCTGCGTGAGCCACCTCCACCGAAGCTACCACTACTGCCACTGCTGTAACTACCTCGTGAGCTTCCGCTACTATAAGTGCTACTACTTCTGGAAGATCCGCTGTTATAGGTGCTATTGCTGCGAGAGGTTGTTGTAGTTGTAGTGTTACTGCGAGTTCCTGTGTTGCTGCTACGGGAAGTTGTTGTAGCCGTGTTGGTACCACGAGTTCCTGTATTGCTGCTGCGGGTCGAAGGGTTGCTGCTACGCATGCCTCCTGTCGTCTGACGTGTGCCTCCACTTCTGGTGGCACCGCGTGTGCCGTATGTTGATGTTGAGCGCGATGCTCCTGTGCGGCTACCTGGCTGTCTGCCTCCTCCAATGTTCGTGCCGCTTGTTGCAGAACGTCGTCCGGAATTAATGCTGGTTATAGTGCGATTGCGACCCCCATACCAGCCATGATAACCACCATAATAGCCTCCATAGTATCCTCCGTAGTACCAGGGATCGTACCATCCATAGTGATGCCAGCCCCAACCCCAGTCGTACCAGCTTGCATAGCCGTAGCGATAGTAAGGTCCATACCAGCCATACCAGGGATCGTACCAAGGATCATACCATCCGTAGCAGTAGTCCCAGATGTATGGATCGTAGAGACGGAAGGTACGATAGCGATACAGACGGGATGTGAGACAGAAGTCTCCGTCGTTGAGACCGTCGTTGTAGCCGGCATAATAGCCAGCGTCGTAGCCCGACATCTCATTCTGTTCGGGATTGGTAGTAACGAGAAGTGTGTCGCCAACAAGTTGATAAGAAGGTGTATTTCCTTGCTGTAATGTGCCGCGACGGTTGTACTCATCAACATCGCGCAATTGTCCGATGTGATAGTCTGCGTTTGCATCACCTTCATCCTCGAAGGTAGCTTGCGAACTATTCTGCACAGTTGTTGTGTTGTTCTGTGTCTTCTTCTTGGAAGAGAAAGAGTACATGTCGTCGTCCTGTGCATGTGCGCTAAGGCAGATTGCCAAGAGCATCATAAGGGTAATAACATTTGCTTTCATAGTACATTTCGTTTAATTGTTGATGCAAAGTTACAGTCTTTTATGAAATAACCAAAAGGGAAACACCTATTTTGTAGAGGAAATTTCCCCATCTGGATAAAAAAAGCTACATTTGCAACACATTATTATATTATATGAAGTACTTCGAAGTAAAATGTACGCTTCATCCTTTCAATGAAGATGCTGCTGATATTCTTTCAGCGTCACTCTCCGAGATTGGGTTCGAAGCGTTTTCTCAGACAGAAGACGGCTTGTTAGCTTATATTCAGCAAAATGCATGGGATGAGGACAAGATGCGTGAAGTGGTACAGAACTTCTGCTTGCCTGAGGTCAGCATAAGTTTTACTTGTACTGAGGCGCCTGATGAAGATTGGAATCAAGTCTGGGAAGAAGAGGGCTTTCAGCCTATTGTGATTGGCGATGAGATTGTGGTTCATGACGTCAAACATACTGATGTTCCGCAAGTTAAATATGATATTCTCATCACACCTCGCTTGGCTTTCGGTACTGGAAGCCATCAGACAACCCGACTTATCCTACGGACTCTTGCCCAACTTGACCTGAATGGAAAGCATGTTATCGATGCAGGAACGGGCACGGGCATCTTGGCAATTATGGCTATAAAGCGAGGTTCGGAAAGCGTCTTTGCCTATGATATCGACGAATGGAGTGTGGAGAATACGAAAGACAACCTGCTTCTGAACCACATATATAATAATGTAGAGGTCGTTTGTGGCGATAGTTCCGTGCTTGAGGGGCAGGAGAAAGCGGACCTCCTGATTGCCAATATCAACCGAAACATCCTGCTTCAAGACCTTCCTCGCTTCGCAAAAGCAATAAAGCCAAAAGGCCAGATGATACTGAGCGGCTTTTATCTTCAAGATACTACTGCTCTGACGGAAGCTGCCGCGAAGTTGGGCTTCAGTCTCATGAAAACGGAAAGCGAGGAAGAATGGGCAATGCTTCTATTCGAAGCGAATGCTCTTGGCGGGCGTGATATTTGAGACTACGAGGCTCGGGACAATCATAGCCAAACCGCAGAGAACAAGCGTTCCGAGGTCGATAGCGAGCACCCACCACCAATTTATCATTACAGGAACGGCTTCAACATAGTAGACTTCGGGGTCAAGAGTGACGATTCCGAACTGCTTCTGCAAGAAGATAAGGGCGAAGGCGATCAGGTTTCCAAGAATGATGCCTCGCACAATAATCAGAAGAGCATAGTTGAGGAAGAGGTGACGAACTTGCTTGTTGCGAGCTCCCAAAGCCTTCATGATGCCGATAAAGTTGGTGCGTTCCAGAATGATGATGAGCAAACCGCTTACCGCAGTAAAGATGGAAACACAAATCATCAGGATAAGGATGACTACAATGTCCATATCGAGGAGTTGCAACCAAGCGAAAATCTGCGGATGTTCCATTTTGATGCTCATGCTGGAATAGTAGTTGCCATAAGCATCTTGCTTGTGATTGACCTCGTTTACTACATTCATCAGGGTTTCATCGAGTTTCTCGAAGTCCTTCAACCTGATTTCCGCTCCCGCATATTGCTGGCTGTCCCAACCCAAGAGATGATGAATGGAGAAGAGGTCGGTATAGGCAAAGTTCTTGTCGAAGTCGGTAAGATTGGTGCGATAAATGCCTGCGACGGTAAACTTCCTTGCCCGAACCGTTTCCTCAAAAAAGTAAGCATAGATGGTCTGGCCAACATCGACCTGCATTTCGCGAGCCATTGCCTGCGAAATCACTAGCTTTCCTGAGCTGACGGAATCTGTGAACTCAGGCATTTCGCCCTTCACCAAATGGTTGCAGATAAAGCTTTGGTCGTAGTCCTGTCCAACTCCCTGAATGGCGATACCCTTGAAATTTGCATCAGTTTTCAGCATTCCTGGCTTGATACAATAGCGTGCAACGGAAGCCACATTAGGGATTGCAGAGAGACGCGAAATGACAGAGTCGTCGATAACAATCGGGCTGAACTCTTGCTGACCTAAGCTCTTGTAGTTGAGCACCTTAATGTGAGCGCCGAAGCCCAACACTTTGTCCTGAACTTCCTTCTGAAAGCCGAGCACGATAGAAACGCTAACCAACATCACGGCTAAGCCGATAGCGACTCCCACAGTTGCAATTCCTGTGGCGAGACGCGAGGCTCGTCCGCTGCTTCCGCTTTGGGCGAAGAGTCGTTTAGCTACAAACCAAGTAAACATTTTACACCTTTCCAGGATAAGTTTCCAAGGCTTTTCTGAGGATGAAGAGTGCCCGAACGAGGTCTTCTTTCTTGAGAACGTAGGCGAGACGCACTTCGTTTCGGCCGATGCCAGGAGTCGTGTAGAAACCTGCGGCTGGGGCCAGCATCACAGTTTCCCCTTCATAATTGAAATCGCTCAAGCACCAAGCGCAGAACTTCTCTGCATCATCGACAGGAAGCTTCGCGACAGTATAGAACGCACCCATCGGAATGGGACTGTACACGCCTGGTATGCGGTTCAATCCATCGATGAGACACTTACGCCTTTCAACATATTCGTCGTAGACTTCGCGACCATATTCCTCAGGTTCATCCAAGCTTGCTTCGGCTGCAATCTGTCCGATGAGAGGCGGGCTGAGACGTGCCTGGCAGAACTTCATCACGGCCTTGCGGACCTCTTTATTCTTAGTGATGAGCGCTCCAATACGGATGCCGCACTCACTATACCGCTTGCTCACGCTATCGATGAGCACCACATTGTTCTCGATGCCCTCGAGATGGCAAGCACTAATGTAGGGACTTCCCGTATAGATGAACTCTCTGTAAACCTCATCACTAAAGAGATAGAGGTCGTACTTCTTGACGAGATCGCGAATCTGATTCATCTCGCGACGAGTGTAGAGGTAGCCCGTCGGATTGTTTGGGTTGCAAATCAGGATGGCGCGAGTCTTTTCGTTGATGAGTTCCTCGAATTTCTCGACTTTCGGCAACGAGAAACCTTCCTCTATTGTGGTCGTTATGGTACGAATCACGGCTCCAGCCGAGATTGCGAAAGCCATGTAGTTGGCGTAGGCAGGCTCAGGCACGATGATTTCATCGCCTGGATTCAGGCAAGCCAGGAACGAGAAAAGTACGGCCTCGCTACCTCCGCTTGTGATGATGATATCGTCGGGAGTGAGGTTGATATTGTACTTTCCATAGTAGTTGACCAGCTTCTTGCGATAACTCAGATAACCCTGACTGGGGCTGTATTCCAGTATCTGTCGGTCAATATTCTTGATGGCATCGATGGCCGCCTTTGGTGTAGGAAGGTCGGGCTGACCGATGTTCAGGTGATATACGTGAATTCCTCTGTCTTTAGCGGCGTAAGCCAGCGGAGCCAACTTGCGGATAGGTGACTCCGGCATCTCAACGCCTCGAACGGATATTTGTGGCATAATTCCTTAATTTCGAATTTCGCGTGCAAAGGTACGAAAAGAATGAAAAACACACAAGCAATTCGACGGGAAAAAACGTAACAGGTTAAGTTGCCAAACGTAACACGTTAACTTTGCCAACGTAACACGTTAAGTTTGCCATCGTAACTGGGGTTGTTTTTTAAGGCCCCTCAAACCTCTCGCAAATTCTTCCTGTTTTGTTTGTCAGGTTGCCCTTTTTTTCGTACCTTTGCAAAGGTAAAAAGATTGAAAGTCATCATGCAACAACAGATTCTGCACCTCCTTTGTACGGCAGGAACCTGCAGCCTGCATTTCTCAGGGCACGAGCATACGCTCGAGGCAGGATGTTGCATGATTGCGATGGCGAGTCATGTTGGACGCCTTCAACCCTCGGAAGATTGCCAGCTTCATCAACTTCTTCTGCCTGCCGAGCAACAGGCCAGCCTGATGCCTCACAGCAGTTATGGGACTTGTGGATGGCTTCATCTCTTCATGCATCCAATCTTCCATTTGGAGGGAGACGCGCTTTCCGTCATCGAGCACGACTTTAAGGATGTCACTTTTCGCAGAGAAAACACTCCGGAAACCTACAGGCAAGAGGCCGTCCTGCAAGGGATGCGGGCACTTTACCTTGATGTCATGAACGCTCACGCCTCGCTCTTCGAACGCGAGGAAGCAAGTCTGAGGTCGGCAGATATAATGTCGCGTTTCATCCAAATGCTGGAGTCGGGAACCTACAGAAAACATCGAACTGTAGCCTATTATGCGCAAGAATTGTGTGTGACTCCAAAGCATCTTCACAAGATTTCCACCCAAGTGAGCGGACGAACCCCAAGTTATTGGATTCAGCAGTTTACCATAATGGAAATCAGACACTTACTGATGCATGGAAAACTCACGGCAAAAGAGGTCGCAAGCAAGCTGAATTTCGATAACGCCTCGCATTTCAGCCGCTATCTCAGCCGTTTAGGGAAATCTTGGTAACACTCTGCGAAATCTGGGTTCGCTTTCGTGCGTACATTATTAATAACTTTGTAGCCGAAATTACGAAGTATTAACTTTGTCACACAAAAACACTCTCAATTATGAAAATCCGCACATTATTACTGCTAAGTGCCAGTATTGCAAGCCTTTCCATGCAGGCAGAAACACAAAATGAAGGTATTCAGGATACCACAAAAATGAGCGAAGTGGTGGTTACAGGCACCCGAAATGCCACAGATATCCGTCATCTTCCCATGACCGTAAACACCCTCAGCCGCCAAACACTCTTGGCAAACGAGCGAACAAGCGTGCTCCCCACCATCATGGAGGAAGTTCCTGGAGTGCTCGTCACAAGTCGAGGCATGATGGGTTACGGCGTAAGTACAGGCGGTTCGGGCAGTATCAATGTTCGCGGACTTGCCTCTGGAACTGCACAAATGCTGGTCCTCATCGACGGACATCCGCAGTATCAGGGCATCTTCGGTCATGGTATCGCAGACAGCTACCAGACGATGATTGCCGATAGGGTAGAGGTACTTCGCGGTCCTGCGTCTCTTCTTTATGGAAGTAACGCGATGGGAGGAGTCGTAAATATCGTTACTCGAAAGCTCGAACCTAATGAAGATGGCAAAGTTTCCCAGCATACAACCATCAATGCGGGAGCCGGAAGTTACGGAACAGTTCAGGTTGAAGGCAGCAATCAGTTGCGTATAGGCCGCTTCACAAGTACTGCTGCGGCTCAGTATCAACGTTCCGACAACCATCGTCCCAATATGGGTTTCGAACAATATGGTGGTTTCTTGAGTCTTGGCTATCAGATATCTAACCATTGGAATGCAAGTGCGATGGCCGACATTACGCATTTCAACGCCAGCAATCCCGGCACAATCCTGGCTCCCAAGTTCGATAACGACCAGAGCATAACTCGTGGTTCGGCCAATCTTGTTGTGGAGAATCACTACGACAAAACAAGCGGAGCCGTCAGCATCTACAACAATTATGGTAATCATCACATTGATGATGGCTACGAAAAAGGTAAGGCTCCGCAGACCGACTACTTCCGTTCTCGCGATGCAGTTGCAGGAGTTTCGTGGTATCAAAGTGTTCTAGCAACTCCCACAACTCGCATAACTGCCGGAGTCGACTACCAGCATATCTACGGACACGCTTGGTATCAAAACAAAGAAACTGGTGCAACGGTGTTGACTCCTCAGCGAAAGATGCAAAGTACGCATGCTCATGAAAACGAAGTGGCTGGTTATGCCGATGTTCGTCAAGAGATTACAAAATACGTAACCCTCGATGCAGGACTTCGTTACGACCACCATTCTACCGCTGGAGGCGAGTGGATTCCGCAAGCAGGACTCGTTGTTCGTCCCATCGAAACAGGCGAATTCAAGTTCATGTTCAGTAAGGGTTTCCGCAATCCAACGTGCAAAGATATGTATCTTTACAAGACTGCTAACGACCAACTTCGTGCCGAAAGTATGCTCAACTATGAGATTAGTTGGCGTCAACGCTTGCTCGAAGGTCGCTTAACCTATGGTGTGAACCTCTTCCTCATTGATGGAAGGAACATGATTATTGTGCCGGCACCTATGACTCCTATGGTTAATACAGGCGAGTTCCGCAATAAAGGTGTGGAGGTTGAGGCTGCTTGGAAGGTCAACGAACATTGGCGTCTCGCAACCAATCACAGTTATCTGCATCAGAATACCCCAGTTGTTGGTGCTCCTGACTACAAGGGTTATATCGGAGCCGACTGCGTTTATGGCAAGTTCACGGCAACTGCAGGACTTCAGCAACTTGTAGGTCTTTATACGGCAACTGGGGCAAATGCAAAGCAAGAGGATGCTACCTTGCTTCACATGACACTTGGTTATCGTGTTTGTCCAGCGTTTAAGATATGGGCAAAGGGTGAGAATCTGCTCGCTCAGAAGTACGAAATAAATGAAGGTTACCCGATGCCTAAGGCAACCTTTATGGGTGGTGTGACGCTTGACTTCTAATAAGAAAGTCGGAGCACAACGCCATATTTACTCAAACAGCTTGTCGTCCAAGGGCATTACCTTGAGGCTTCGAAGATGAGTGATGTCGTTCGAGGGCACGCAATCATGGTGGAAGAGCCACCAGCGGCCTTCATAACGGACGATGCTGTGATGAGTCGTCCAACCCACAACTGGCTGAAGTAGTTCACACTTGAAGCGGAAAGGACCATAAGGATTGTCTCCTACGGCCAAACAAAGCAAGTGGCTGTCGCCTGTCGAATAGGAGAAGTAATAGCGTCCATTTGCCTTGTGCATCCACGAAGCCTCGAAGAAACGATGCGGATCACTAGCCTTAAGAGGTTCTCGACCTTCTGCATCAAGTATGACAACTGAGCGCGGAGCCTCTGTAAACTGCAGAACATCATCGCTCATGCGTACCACAAATGATGGAAGAGCAGGTACTTCGGCTGGACAAAACAGTTGTGTCTTTTTGTCAGCAGCAGGTCCGAGGTCGATTCCTTCTTTTGTCAGTTGCTTTGGCGACTGATACCATTGCAATTGTCCGCCCCATAAACCACCAAAGTAGCAATAGATTTTGCCATCGTCGTCCTTGAAAACACAGGGGTCGATGCTAAATGAACCGCGAATGGGATGCTCCTGAGGAATGAAGGGACCTTCAGGTCGTTCGGCTACGGCTACACCCAAATGAAAGACACCATTGTAGTCCTTTGCAGAGAAGATAAGGTAATAGCGGGCGTTCTTCTCAACCACATCGTTGTCCCACATTTGCTTCTCCGCCCAAGGCACTTGGTCAACATCGAGGATGACTCCGTGGTCGGTAACTTCGGCATCGAGTGGATTGCCCGCGAGCGAAAGCACATGATAGTCGCGCATCTGAAAGTGTCCGCCGTCATCATCAAAGGCTGCACCCGTCTCGATGTCGTGAGAAGGGTAAATATAAAGGCGTTCGCCAAACACATGAACCGATGGATCGGCCATATAATCTTTGGGAAAGAGGTAACGTTCCATAGTCTATTGTCTGTTTTCTTCGATTTCTTTGTTGATGCGGTCTATGACTTCGTCGGTCAGTTCATAGCGAGAGATGATGAACATAGCCAGTATGAGAAGTAGGGCAGGGATGACGCAAACGAGCCAACGAATGCCTTCCTGTGCCAAAGGAGCGAGCAGTTCCATATCGTTCATGAAGTAAGCGCCTGCGGCATTGCCAACTGACATCATGGCGAAGGCTGTGATGAAGAACAGAGCGATGATGCGAAGAGGACGATTACGCATGAATTCTGTCCAAAGATCACTCACTTTCACGTTCTTCGTCTCGCTTTCGTCCATCACGACACGCTCTTTTGTCTGCGAGAAGCAGAAGATGAGCAAGGCCAGTCCGACGAGTGAGAAGATGAGCATCGTCATGAACCAAGCGTGCGAGTCCTTAGGCAAATTGCTTGCTTCAGCAACAGGCTTGTAGCTGACCAGCCAGAGAACAAAGCCAGGCACAACGCCTCCAAGAGCCATTCCTGCCTTGAAGAAAATGCCAGTCAAAGCGTTCACAATGCCAGAGATGCGTCGTCCTGTTGTGTACTCGCCATAGGAAATGACTTCGGGAATGAGTGCCCACATATAACCAGTTGCTACGATAACGCCAGTCGACTTAATGAATTGGGCGATATATACGAGGATAATGTTCTCCTTGACTGTCCCGATGTGGCTGATGACGTAGAGCATCGCCATGCCAAAGATAGCGACGGAAAGGAAGATGTAGAACATGTTCTTCTTGCCCACCTTACGTTTAATGGCTGGCACCAAAGGCATGAAGATGAACGAAGGCAACGAGCCAAGTCCCATGAACAAAGCCATCTGGATGGGCAGACTCTCGGAACCTGCGAACAAAGCTACAATGATAGGCACACCAGCCGACACGCAAAGTCCACCCACATTTGCCATGAACATACGGACAGAAGTGAGGATGGTAATCTCGTTTGTGTCGCGAGTCAACGAAGAATTAAGCGCTCCGTAGGGTACATTAATTAATGTATAGAGCATGGACATGCCGACATAAGTGATGTAGGCATAGAGGATGGAGGGCTTGAAGCCGTCCCAGAAACAGAGAATCGCCAAGATGGTAAGCGGAATGCCTCCCATGATGAGGTACGAGCGATACTTGCCCCAACGAGGATTGTGCTTATCTACGAAAGTGCCTACCAGAGGGTCCCAAAGCACATCAACCAGTCGCACGACAAGGAACATCGTTCCTGCCAGTCCTGCCGACTTAGCCGCATCTCCACCAAGCACATAGACATCGGTGTAGAAGAACAAGAGATACATGCAAATGGTCTGGTAGATGAGGTTCTGTGCCAAATCTCCCGCACCAAAGCCAATGCGCTGTAACCATGAAAGATGATAAAAGCCTGTCTTTTCTGTTATTTCCATTGTCCTATTTTTATTTTAGATATACTGCTTCTGCAAAGATAGCAAAAAAGCACCAAAGAAGTGCTGAAACCTGAGAAAAAAGTTTTGTGTTGTATGAATTATTGCTATCTTTGCAGAAGAAACAAACTGCAAAACGTAAAAAGTAATATCACAATGACACGCAAACACTTCACCTTTCTCTTGCTGTCTGTGCTAACCGTGTTGGCTTGTTCCTCAATGGGAGA
>Ga0310786_10007621_pt1 | contig 14082 bp, 8 predicted proteins | sample AusTroGonzalo_MG_FD_203881 | JGI IMG/M metagenome (GOLD analysis project Ga0310786, IMG submission 203881) | Bovine rumen microbial communities from tropical cattle in Woodstock, Queensland, Australia - Gonzalo_03 (v2) (version 2) | ecosystem: Host-associated > Mammals > Digestive system >... | reverse complement strand
ACGTTCTCGGGAGCTACGCCAATCTCGGCCATAGCCTTATGGAGTGAAGCCAGGAAGAAGTGGTCGCCGCAACCAGGGCACCAACGAGGCTGGCCTTTCTTGAAATCTTGTGCTGTATATTCCATAACTCTTTACTTCTTTAAAATGTCCTCGAATGCGTTCACTAACTCTTCTACGACGAAGGGTTGTCCTTTCACTTGGTTAAATTGATAAGGAACGAAGCCGTCGACCTTCATGCGGAGGTAAGCAGCGAGCTGACCCATGTTCTGCTCGGCAACAACCACCTTCTTGTACTTCTTCAGTACGTCGGCAGTGTTCTTTGGCAGTGGGTTCAGATACTTGAACTGAGCCTGAGCTACCTTGTAACCCTTAGCACGGAGCTCATCCATAGCAGAGTGCAGGTGGCCGTAAGTAGAACCGAAGCCTACAATCAGCAGGTCGGCATCCTGTACGTCGCCGTCAACCTCGAGGTCGGGCACCTGGATGTTGTCAATCTTCTGCTGGCGCAGACGAGTCATCAGGTCGTGGTTCTCAGGGTTGGTAGAGATAGCACCTGTCTCAGAGTCCTTCTCAAGTCCGCCGAGGATGTGAGTGAATCCCTCGCGGCCAGGAACAGCCCAGTAGCGTGTTCCGTTCTCGGCACGCATGTATGGAGTCCACTTACCCTTCAGCTCCTCAGGAACGTATGGAGGATTGATGGCGTCGAGCTTAGCCATTTCTGGCAGTTTGAATGCTCCAGAACCGTTAGCGATATATGCATCGGTGAGCAGTACAACAGGAGTCATGTGCTCGAGAGCAATCTTGGCAGCCTGATAAGCAGCATCGAAGCAGTCGGCAGGACTGGTAGCAGCCATTACTGGCATTGGGCTCTCGCCGTTACGTCCGAAGAGTGCCTGCAGCAGGTCGGTCTGCTCTGACTTTGTTGGCAGACCGGTAGCGGGACCACCGCGCTGTACGTCGAGAACAACCAATGGAAGCTCCATGATAACAGCCAGGTTCATAGCCTCACTCTTCAGGCAGACGCCAGGACCTGATGTTGATGTAACACCGAGTGCACCAGCGAATGAAGCACCGAGTGCTGAGGCACATCCTGAAATCTCGTCCTCGCACTGAACGGTGATAACACCGCATGACTTATGCTTAGAAAGCTCGTGCAGAACATCAGTAGCAGGAGTGATAGGATAAGAACCCAGGTAGAGGCGCAGACCGGCCTTCTCGGCAGCTGCGATGAAACCATAGGCAGTAGCCTTGTTACCTGTGATGTCCATATAGCGTCCAGGAGTCTTCTCCTTGGTTTCTACACGATAAACATTGATGGCACTTGAGTGAGTGTTGTGTCCGTAGTCCCAACCAGCCTGGATAACCTTGATGTTAGCCTCGGCAATAGCGGGCTTCTTAGCGAACTTCTCCTTCAGGAAGTTACCTACCAGGTTCAGGTCGCGGTCGAAGAGCCAGCAAACCAGTCCGAGTGCGAACATGTTACGGCACTTAAGCATTGCCTTGTTGTCCATTCCGCTGTCGGCCAAACAATCCTTAACCATAGTGGTGAGTGGGCACTGGATTACGCGGTCTGGGTCGATACCCATCTCGCCGAGGTAATCCTCTGTCTTGAACTGAGCCTTCTCCAGATCCTTGGGGCCAAACGAGTCGGTGTCGATGATGATAGTAGCACCGGGCTTAGCGTAGCGATACTGAGTCTTGAGCGCAGCTGCGTTCATGGCTACGAGCACGTCGCACTTGTCACCAGGGGTGTAGACTTTACCAGCACCGATATGTACCTGGAAACCAGATACACCAGTAAGCGAACCTTGTGGGGCGCGGATGTCTGCGGGATAGTCAGGGAATGTTGAAATACCGTTACCTACCGTAGCTGAGACGGTAGAAAAAATGTTTCCGGCCAACTGCATACCGTCGCCGGAGTCTCCTGAAAAACGAACGACCACTTGGTCGAGCTCCTTCACTTCCAAATTTTCTGCCATAGCACTTGTTATATATATAAAGATGTGATATCGAAATTCGGGGTGCAAAGTTACATAAAAAAAGTGATAAGTGATAAGTGATAAGTGAAATTTTTTGCAAAAACATCGTTTTTTATGCAAAAACAGACTGAAAAATGAAAATATTTTCACTTTTCGAGTCTGTTTTGGTATAAAAGCGCATATCAGAAGCCGATGCGTGGCTTGGGGCGTGGCACCTCGATGGGAGTGATGTCGTCGGGTATCAGCACACGGATCTGCGCCTTGTCCTTTGGCGGCTCTTTCACACAGCGCTGTGCATGCTGTATGTAGATTCGCTCCAGTTGGTTAGCCACAAAACGTGCATTGCCCCACGACTGAGGGTCGCGCACCTGGTAGGCCGAGTTGATAACCTCCTTGAACTTCTGCCATGCGGGCTGGGTGAACTGATATTCGTATTCGCTCAGTCTACGCTTTGTAATCTCCAACAGTTCGTCGACGGTGAAGTCGGTGAACTCGAAGCGGTTGGGGAAGCGCGAGTGCAGACCGGGGTTCATATCGAGCAGCTTCTGCATGGGCTCCTTGTATCCGCAGAGCACCACGGCGATGTCTCGCTGTGTCTCGTCAGCGAGCAGTTCCATGAGCAGCTGGATAACGAGTCGTCCCGGGTCGTTGTCATGCTTGCCGTTGAGCAGGTATGCCTCGTCAATCATCAGCACACCACCCTGTGCCTTTTCCAGCACCTGCCGCACGCTGCGCTCCTCGTCGCCCCAAAGGGTTCCGATGAAGGTGCCTCGGTCAGCTACCACCACATGGCCCTTGGACAAAGCCCCTGCCTCGCGCAGCAGCGAACCGAATATCTTGCAGACGGTGGTCTTGCCTGTACCAGATCGTCCAAAGAAGATGCTGTGGAGCGACACCTCGTGCTGCTTGGCGCCAGGGAACGACTCGCGCAGCATCTTGTTATAGGTGGTAAGTGCCAGCAACTCGTCGATGCGTTTCTTGATATCCTTGCAGCCCACCAGCTTGTCGAGTTCCTCCCTGGGGTTGGCCATGGGGGGTAAGATTTTTACCCGTACGCTGATGTTGCCGTTCTGTTCGATGTTACCGGTAGGCAGGTCGATATTGGCGAGAGGGTCGTCGGTATCGAAGGGTCCGTCATCGTCGAGGCTCCAGTCATTATCCAGTTCGTCATCATCATGGGCTTCGGTTGTTTCCTCCTCGTCGGCTTTTTTATCTTCGTCCAAAACCTCGGCATCCATGCGTTTGATGAAGTCGTCGAGGAGGGCTTGGAAGTCTTCGTCGAAAGCACCATCATCGTGAGACTCGTTGGACTCATGGGTCTCATCGGACTGCTGGGGCTTTTGGGTTAGCAGGTCCTTTGTGCATTCCCTGAATTCAATGCCAGAGGGTATTCCGAGGTCATTGTTTACCTCTATCTTATGGCGACGGATAGTGGTCAGCTGGTCGATGACGGTAATGTGCATCGCCTCCCAGACCCCCTGCATATCTTCGGCATTGAGGAAACGACTGCCAGAGAGCAACACGCCCCAGACGTTCCAATAGTCGTGGTCGATAGAGACCAGCTTCTCGGAAATCTGCTTCATGGCCTGAGAGAGCTTCCATACGGGGCTGACACGATGGGAAGTCTGTGAGAAATATAGTGGCGGTTCGTCATAGAATCGCTCTTCGTCGGCCAGTTCATCCTCTTTGACGTTAAGGTCGACGCATACCAACACGAGGTCGTTGCTTAAGGTATAGGCGTAGATATCATTACTTTCCAGATGGGGCGCGATACCCTTGATATGTTCTGAGTAGACAACATAGTTCTCAGCCATTGCGCTGAGGTGTTTCCAAATGGTCTTCTTATTCTGTTTCTTGAAATCATAAATGAGTCTGTGTGGATGGTTCATAATAGTCAGTGTGTTTGGTGTGTGAATGTTATCGGAAAACGAAATACACTCGTAAAATAGAGCGCAAGAGTTTACAGGCAAATGCCGAAGCAGATGCCCGATAATATCATAGAGTCTTCTTTTCAGGAATCTCTATCACAAAAGCAACAATTGTAACAACAAGTCAAAGAACACTTCGGTGTTAACGTCAGGGCATCATGCTCCCTGTCGGCACAAAGCAAAAGCTTTCAACTTCGCCCTCGCACCGCTCGGCAGTAGATAATTTCCTTGACGTTTCCTTTCATTACTTTGATTGTGTTTTAATTGTTTTTTTTGTGATAGACAATGTTATCGTTTGCAAAAGTAGATAAAAAACTCATATCCACCAAATAAAAATGCAAAAATCGTACGGTGGAGGTACGATTTTTTATTTTGCAATGTAAAAAGTGACTCGTTAGAGCGTCTTACGGTAACAGCGGTGACGACGATGCTGGCGACTCTCCAGATACTGCCATTGCGAGCGGACGGCCTCGTTGTCCTCCATCTGCGGCATGGCCTCGGCATAGCGGAAACCATAGCGCTGGAACTGCTGTATTAGGTCGTTGAAGATAAGGGCGTTGGCACCCTTCTGACGATACTCGGGTAGCACACCTATTAATAATAGGTCGACGGTGTCGGTCTTGTGCCACTTCAGGATACGTAGCAACTGCCACCATCCCAAGGGGAAGAGTTTGCCGTCGTGGGTTTTCTGCAAGGCACGTGAGAACGAGGGGAAGGTGACGCCGAAGCCAATCATCTCATCACCGTCCATCACGGCAGTCACCAAGTTCAGGTCGGCAATCTTGATATAGTCGTTGACCAACTTATCAATCTGTCGCTGCGAGAGTTGAGAATAGCCGTAGAGGTTCTTATAGGTGGCGTTGACCAGTTCGAAGACCTTGCGTCCCCACCCTTCCTGCACCAGTTCATGGCGTGTGAAGTGATGAACCCTCAGCCCATAGCGGCGCATAATCATGTCGGAAACCTTGGCAAACTTATCTGGCACCACCTCTGGCACCTGCACCAGATACTCCATATAGTCGTTATCCTTGCGGAAACCGCCCAACTGCTCAATATGTTTGGGGTAATAAGGATAGTTGTAGTTGACGTACATCGTGGAGAGTTCATCGAAACCCTCTATCAGCATACCCTCGCGGTCTGTGTCGATGAATCCCAGAGGACCGGCAATCTCCGTCATGCCCTTCGAACGTCCCCATTCCTCGGCAGCCTTCAGCAGGGCACCCGACACCTCGATATCGTCGATGAAGTCGAACCAGCCAAAGCGCACCTGGTGCACATTCCAGCGTTCGTTGGCGCGATGATTGATGATGGCAGCAATGCGTCCCACCATCTTTCCATCGCGGAAAGCCATGAAATACTCTGCCTCGCAGCATTCGAAGGAGGGATTCTTATCGCTTCGCAGTGTGGCCATCTCGTCGAAGAATAGATATGGCACAGCATGTTCGTCGCCCCGATAGAGGTCGTAGTAGAACTGCACAAACTGCCGCAACTGCTTTCGGCTAGTAACCTTTTTAATATCAATATTACCCATGATGGATAGAAACTATTCTCTGTCTTTCCGTTTTTCGGCGTGCAAAGGTAACTATTTTTCATGAAACGGCAAAACGTATTGCACACTTTTTTGCTTTTTGTGTATTTTACATCCCTTTTTGCTTCTTTTTCTTCTATTTGTTTGGCCAGTTCATAAGAAAGCACTACCTTTGCAGCCGATTTATCAAGGGGTGCCGTCAGTTTGGCGGCTGAGATGATACCCTCTTAACCTGATACGGATTATACCGGCGTAGGGATGATAGAGAAACATATTCAGGACAATCCCCCCTTTTTGGTACCAATTTAAAAAATTAACACTTTAAAAAGTAAAAAGGGATGAAAAAGATTCTTTTAGGATTAACAGCATTCATTGCTATGAATGCAGCCGCCGAAGAGAAGGCGGCGAGCGACTTGGCAGAGATGCCTATCGACTCATTGAAGAATGTGGAGTTGCAGAACGTGCAAGTGTTGGCCATTCGTGCCTCGAAGAAGACGCCAATGGCATTCACCAACATGAACCAAGACCAGATTAAAGCCGTAAACTTTGGACAGGACATTCCCTACCTGCTGTCGCTGACACCCTCGGTGACGATGACCAGCGATGCAGGCAACGGAATAGGCTACACCACATTAAGAGTACGCGGCACCGACCCTTCACGCATCAACGTCACAGCCAACGGCATTCCTATGAACGATGCCGAGAGTGCGCAACTCTTCTGGGTGAACATGGGCGACTTCGCCAGCAGCGTGCAGTCTATGCAGATACAACGCGGTGTTGGTACTTCGACCAATGGTGCCGGCGCCTTTGGTGCCACGCTGAACATGCAGACCGAGAACATTGGCATATCTCCTTATCTGGCTCTCGACGTCAGCAGCGGCTCGTATAACTCACATAAGCAGACGCTGCGTTTCGGCACAGGCATCATCAACGACCATTGGGGCTTCCAGGGTCGTCTGTCGAACATCACCTCCGATGGCTATCTGGACCGTGCCTCTACCAAGCTCAACTCCTATCTGCTGCAGGCAGGTTACTTTGGCGATAACACCGTGGTGAAGCTGATTACGTGGAACGGCATTGAGGAGACCTATCACGCCTGGGACTACACGTCAAAATACGAGCAGTCGATCTATGGCCGCCGCTTCAACTCTTGTGGCGCTATGACGTGGGACAACGATGTGTTCTACGACAAACAGACAGATAACTACCACCAGCAGAACTATCAGCTGCTGTTGAACCAGTATCTGACACATGACCTGAGCCTTAATGCCGGCCTGCACTATACAAGGGGTGAGGGCTACTACGAGCAGTATAAGATTGATGCCAAATGGGCCAGCTATGGTCTGTGGACAGCCGATGCCAACGACACGAAGACCGACGATGCCCAGTTGGTGTATAAGCCCATTGTAAAGGGCGACCTGGTGCGCCAGAAGAAGATGAAAAACGACTTCTATGGTGCTGTGGCTTCGCTGATTTACAACAACCGCGACAACCTGGAGGCTGCGCTGGGCGGTGGCTGGAACAAATACGACGGCGACCACTTCGGACGTATCGTCTGGAACAGTGCCAGCCCCTATAAGTACTATTATAATAAGGAGAACGACGCGAAATGGAAGGATGCCTCAGGCAATAAGTATTTCTATGAGTTCAGCGATGCCAAGGGTGCCCTGCCCGGCTTCGACTACTACAACACCAACGCTAAGAAGACCGACTTCAACGTCTACTCCAAGGCCAACTACACCTTCTTCAAGGGCTTGAGCGGCTATGCCGACCTGCAGTATCGTCATATCAACTACCGCATGCAGGACCCTGCCGACAGCTGGGGCTATAATGCCAACGGCGACTATGTGGTGGACGAGAACTTCAACTTCTTCAACCCCAAGTTCGGACTGAGCTACGACATCAACGCCCAGCATAAGATCTATGCCTCGTATGCCATTGCCCACAAAGAGCCTGTTCGCAACAATTACGAGGACAATTTGGGACTGGCGGTGACCTCAGAGCGCCTCAACGACCTTGAGGTGGGCTATAAGTTCCTGTCGCCCCGTTTCTCAGCTGGTGCTAATATCTACTGGATGGACTATAAAGACCAGTTCGTGCTGACGGGTGCCCTCAACGAAATAGGCGAGGCTGTGGCTATGAACGTGCCCAAGAGCTATCGTCTGGGCGTGGAGCTGGAGGCAGCCTGGATGCCTATAGACTGGTTCCGCTGGGATGCCAACGCCACCTTCTCTAAAAACCGTGTGAAGGACTCGAAGGTCACCCTCGACGACTACACCACCGTCTCTGTGGGCGAAGCACCCCTGTCGTTCTCGCCCGATGTTATCTTCAACAATATCTTCTCGTTCAACTATAAGGGCATGAAGGCATCGGTGCAGAGCCAGTATATAGGCAAGCAATATATGACCAACTCCGGCTTCGACACGATGACGGGATGGGATGCCGACGGCAACGAGACCTCTGAGTCGATTGCCATCGACGGCCACTTCTCAACGAACCTCGACCTGAGCTATACGTTCAACATGAAGTATAAGAACCTGGACATCAAGAGCATCACGCTGGGTGTCTCGATGTACAACATCTTCAGCGCCGAGTTTGACAATAACGGATGGGCTGCGCCTGCCTATAAGAAGAACGCCAACGGTCAGGTGGTGGCCTATAACGGCAGCTACGCCACCGATGGTGCCCTGCGCGACCAGTGGGCAGCCGGCTTCGCACCCTCTGCCCCCTTCAACTTCATGGCCCATCTGTCATTGAACTTCTAAATAAGCCCTGTTTCAAATGACGCTCGACTGGCTTGACATACTCACCACGATACTCGGCCTGATTTACATCTGGCTCGAGTATCGTGCTCATATCGCCCTCTGGGTCATCGGCATCGTGATGCCAGCACTCGATGTGGTGCTATACTGGCAGCACGGACTCTATGGCGATGCCGGTATGGCCTGCTACTATACCCTCGCTGCCGTCTATGGCCTGATGGTGTGGAAGTTTAAGAAGACGCGAACAAAGAAAGAACCGCTCCCCATCATCCACATGCCCGTCAGACAGTATCTGCCTGTCACCGTCTTTTTCTTTGTGGCCTGGGGCGTTATCTATTATATATTAATAAGGTGGACCAACTCCACTGTGCCTGTTCTCGACTCGTTCACCAATGCCCTCTCCTTTGTGGGGCTCTGGGCTTTGGCACGAAAATATGTCGAGCAATGGCTCTTCTGGATGGTGGTCGATGTGGTCTGCACCATCCTCTACATACAGAAGGGCATACCCTTCAAGGCCGGCCTCTATGGGCTTTATGTCATCATCGCCTTCGCTGGCTATCTCAAGTGGAACTCACTTGCCAAGAAACAGTCCGTAGTATAATAGTTCGTGGTTTTTAAATCAATAATCCGTGATTGAAAAAGCATTCGATGTAGTTGTTGTTGCCAACGGCGAGTTCCCTTCGCATCATGTGCCACTCGCCGTTCTCCGTCAGGCCCCTCATGTGGTGTGTTGCGACGGAGCCATCCGCCGTCTGCCTAATGCCGAGGTAGTCATTGGCGATGGCGACAGCGTGCCTTCTGAGTACCGTTCACGTCTTATTCAGATTTCTGAGCAGGACGACAACGACCTCACCAAGGCCACCCACTATTGTATGTCGCAGGGCTGGCATCGTATTGCCTACTTAGGAGCCACGGGGATGCGCGAAGACCACACCCTTGGCAATATCAGCCTGCTGATGCGCTATTTCCGAGAGCTGCAGGTCGATGGCATCATGTTCACCGATTATGGCTTCTTCACCCCAGCCTATGGCGACCAGACGTTCTCGTCGCAGCAGGGTCAGCAAGTCAGCATCTTCAATTTCGGCAGCACTCGTCTCGCCTCCAGCAACCTGAAGTGGCCCTGTTCACCTTTCAACCAATTGTGGCAAGGCACACTCAACGAGGCCCTCTCCGACTCGTTCTCCATCCAGTCCGACGGATACTACCTGGTCTATCAGACCTATTGATAGCCCTGTAATCGGAAAAGAGCCTGCTCCGGTGTGTGGAACAAGCTCTTGGCGCATTATTACAGTTGATCAGAAGAACCGGTACTTTGATCCTTTCACCAATGCCCTCTCGTTTGTAGGTCTTTGGACTTTGGCTCGGAAATATGTGGAGCAGTGGCTGTTCTGGATGGTGGTCGATGTGGTATGCACCATCCTCTATATTCAGAAGGGTATTCCATTTAAAGCCCTGCTCTACGGCCTCTATGTCGTCATCGCCATAGCTGGCTACATGAGGTGGAAGAGCAGGGCTAAAATAATGAAGGAATAGTTCCTGAAATCTGTTCTTTACTGTTTTATTTTACGTACCGTCACGGTGCCGTTGGGCTGCTGCTGACGAAGGATTAAGATGCCCTTTGCGCTGTTTGACACACGACGTCCGCTCAGGTCATACAGCTCATTGCTTCTGCCATCTTCCGTACAGCTTGTTACCTCGACAATGCCAACAATCTCTTCGCTGGGCTGCTCCGTACCATAGTAGTACAGGCGGAAATCGTCCATCATCACCCAGTCTTCTGCCACGGTGCTGGTCTTGGCCATACCCATCAGCAGGCTGTTGTTTGTAACATGGAAGATCAGGCGGTTCTTGTAGTGGCCTGCCTTGAAGTAGGCAACTGACGACACCATGTCGTTTGGCACATAGAAACCATCTGTTGTAAACCACTCCTCGCCATTGCTCAGTCGCTCAGTAGCATGCTCCGACGACAGCGCCACCAGAGGCTTCGTCACCTGAGCGCCACCATTGACGGGGTCATCCATATAAATCACGGCATGACTCTGGGTCACCCCCTGACGATATCTCTCGGCATCCTGGTCAGGCGTACCAAAACGGTAGAAAGCCGACAGCTGCATGACATACCAGCCATTAGGAATATTGTACACTGGCTGATAGAGTGTCAGGTTGTTCTGGAACACCTCCAGGGCCAGGGCCTGTCTCTGGAAGTCATCATTACCAAAGTTAATATAGCCCGAGCCGTACCAGCCGTCGATGGTATTCTCGCCATTATGTTCGAAGCTTGGGTTGATGAGCAGCGACGTACAGTCTACGGGGTCGGTAATAGAGGCATGATCCATATTTGCAGGGATACGCAGCTTGGCAATCAACTCGTTAATCTGGTCGATAAGAACATAGATGTCCTCTTCCTCATACTGATGGTTCAAGGCATTGGCCGTAGTCTGCTCAAGCATGTCGACACTCTGCTGCTGCACGGAGGCCGATGCCGCATGATAGGTGTCGATGGCCCACTGTAACTCCTCGAGTGCTGTGGCCAGCTCCTGGAATTCTGTGGCAGAGGCCACAGCCTCATCGCTGATGGCATAGAGTCGGCTCAGCACCTGGAACATCTGTTCACCGTCATTTGACTGCTCCAAGGCCTTGGCTTCAGCTATGATGTTGACCAGTTCTCCATAGATGGTCTTGCCCATCATCTGTCCTACCAGACCGTCAGCCGTGGTGAGGGCCTGCTGCAGGGCAGGACGCATATACTCCGGATTGAAGCCGAGGTAAGTCAGTTTGAAGTTATCCCAGATAGCCCAGCTATCGCCGTTCTGGTTTGTAGCACCCTTCACACCGATGCTCACCACTTCGTTCTCGTTCATGATGAGTCCATAGGCACTCTGGTGATACTTACCTGCACTGAAGGCCTGAGCCGATGTTGCCATATCGTTGGGGAAGTAGAGTCCCGTAGGCGATACATAGTAGTCACCAGAGTAGAGACCAGCCTCGGCAGGCTCTTCGAATACGTTCTTCAGTGGTGTGGCACTGTTGTTCAGATAGACATAGACAGGCACGTTGATGTTGCCGCCCTGATAAGCATTCCATGCATTGATGTCGCGACGGTTGCGATAGAAGCCTTGCACCTGTATCTCGTAGATGCCGACAGGCAGTCCCGTCACGTTTTGGTAGATATCAAACTGTCGGTTGTTCCATGCCTCGAAGCAGTAGTTGTCGCCAGTACCGCCCACTTGCACATGACCACCCGATGCGGCGTCAATGGTCCATCCTGACTCACCCCATTCAAAGTCGGGGTTATCAATCAGATAGGTCATATCCTCCTTGCCGTCAGCCGACTCGTTGGTGGTAAGGAACACGGTTTCATTGCCATTAGCATGGAAGCGGTCATCATCGCCCAGATAGTAACCATACAGGTAGTAGTCGGTGTAATTCTCCAGACCCTCGAACGACAGTTGCAGCAGACTGTCGGCGTCGCCAGCCAGTGTCATATTCAGCATTTTCTCCTCTGCCACATCCCATCCATTGTTGTTATTACGTTTGTACAGCAAGATGGAAGCCCTTTTGTTGTAGGCATTGCGACTATTGTTATGAATGAGAGTGGTGACGTCGAGATTCGTGTGAGGCACGCTGGCATTCACACGACGGTCTTTCACGTTAAAGCCGAACAGCAGCTGGGTGGATTCAGAACCCAGGATGTTGACAACACCGCTGGCAGCAACAACAACACCATTGTAGCGCTCCTGCTGCAGACTTATCTCATTGGCACCACTGCGAGTGGGAGTATAGCTCAGGTCAACATTCACCGTCTCACCAGCCTCGGCCTCGATGTGGAAACGACCCATATTACTGCCATTAACAATGAGGTCCATAGCCTGATTAAAGTTTCTGCCATTGTTGGTAATCGTGGCGCGAATGGGCACAGGGCTGCCCAGGGTGGGCTGCTCGATGGTGCTGACAATAGTGCCGCTGAGGTCGAAGGTGCCGAAGCTGCTGGTATAGGCTACGTTGTCCTTGATGGTGAGCCCAATGTAATATTCGAAATCACCAGTGCCTATAAGCCATTTATCTGTGTTGATGGGTCTGCTGACAGCCTTGATGGAATAGGTGCCGTCAGGCAGACTGGCAGGCAATGTCAGCGTAGTACTCATCCACCCATAATCATAATAGGCCAGGTTCCTTTTCGTGAACATTTTAACCGCTTCCACCTGCTCGTTCTGGTCATTATAGATGCCGCAGCCAATGTCGAAGGAGCGAGTCGTAGCCGTGAGATTCACCATACTAATATAGATAGGTAACACGAACGTGCTATCGGCCTGACGCTCAAATTCGGTTTCGTATGCATCAATAATCAGATAATCGGTTACCAAGGCAAGAGCATCTTCCGATGGTTCTGCCTCAGTTGGCTTCTGGATGCCCACGACAGCCTCCTGATAGAAGTTAAAGGCATCTGGCGAAATGGTGGTATTGTCTCCCTCAACATAAGGGTCGAGCACAGAAAGCAGGAAGTAGCTGTCATAGTTGCCATTCCAGCCCCAGTTCACATGGTAAAGACCGTCTTCGCTGTATCCGTCGATAATAAACGCATGTCCATCCCTCAACGACGAACCACGATAAATCACAGGACGACCCTCTTGCAGCTCCTGATAGATGAGATTATCCCATTCGGCAGCACGATAGAGGTTTCTTATGGCATAGTGCACATTCTTGTCGTAGCCGAAATATTTGCTGAGGGCCGTGGTAACATAACTACTATAGGTATAACTGCCATAGGCCGTATAGTCCATCTTTACGGACTGACCGCAAAGCAGCATGAGTTGTGCCACAGCCTGCTGTTGTGCCTCGGTGGCACTATCGTCATACTGGTCGAGCATGTTGTCCCAGTCAATAGTGGTCTTGGCAATGGCACGCATCGAAAGGCCATAGGAATCTGTCGTATAGGCAGGAATGACGGCAGTGGTCATCTCGGGGTACTTATAGTAATTCATCACCTGCGCCATAGACGTAGCCACGCAGCCAGAGTAGGTTCCCTCGTTGTTCGAAGGGTCTATGGGGCACATCAAGTTGTAGGGAGCAAGCTGCCCCCATGTGCTTTTTATCAACGGAGCGATAGCCTCGTGGTTGGCAACGGAAGCCTGAGCCGCAGGATACTGGTCGAGCTTACTGATTTGGGCCTCGTAGCCCTGAAGCCAAGCCTGCATATTGGCAGGGATGTTGGCGGCGTCGAAGCTGCCGTTGGCAGCATAGCCCAGGATGGCGGGGGTGCGGTCATCGCCACTCACCACGACAAAGCCTTCCTGCTCGCCCACATTAAATACGTAGTAACTGGCAGCAGTCTCAGCCTGTTGCATCTTCAACGGGGCTTGGGCTGCCTTGAGCATCCTGCCTTTCGCCATCTTGGCGTGGCACGTCATAAACTCACTTGCTTTCTGTTTGGCCTGCTCTTGAGTAATAGGTGCCGCCATCAGCATCAACGGCAGCAGGAGCAGAGAAAAGAAAAAAAACGGTTTTTTCATATTGTTTGTTATTGTTATCGGCAATTTTGATGACTATTCGTCTGCAAAGGTACTAAATTTTTATAAGTATCGTCAAAAATTATTCACTTTTCTTTCTGAAGGACAGTAATTTGAGAAAAATCTATTACTTTTGCGGAGGAATTGAAACCTGGATTATGAAGAAAATATTCTGTACAGCCTTTTTGGCACTTGCAGCCATCGTTTCAGCTGCTGCTGCAGACGGGAAACCTCTGGAGGTGAAGGAACTAAAACTGAGCAATGGGCTGACCGTATGGCTCAACGAAGACCATTCGCAGCCGAAGGTCTATGGCGCGCTCGTGGTGAAAGCCGGTGCAAAGGACTGTCCCAATACTGGCATAGCCCACTATCTGGAGC
>Ga0310786_10007619_pt1 | contig 14085 bp, 14 predicted proteins | sample AusTroGonzalo_MG_FD_203881 | JGI IMG/M metagenome (GOLD analysis project Ga0310786, IMG submission 203881) | Bovine rumen microbial communities from tropical cattle in Woodstock, Queensland, Australia - Gonzalo_03 (v2) (version 2) | ecosystem: Host-associated > Mammals > Digestive system >... | reverse complement strand
TAAGGTTCAGACTGAGACGGAAAAATCGAGATTTTCCAAAATTTGAAATCAAAAAAAGTAAAAGAGGTATAAAGGTGCGAAAATGAAAGGAAATAATAAAAAATATATTGAAGAAAGAAAACTAGATTTACTAGAATACATTGATAATGATATTAGATATGTACCTTTAGTTGAAGAGATGATTTATTTAGAAAAAGAATTAGAAAAATTAAGGGATTTACCTAAGATTTTAGTAAATAGCAAGGATGAAGCGAAGCAGAAACCGACACCTGCAGGAAAAATGTACAAAGAATATTTGCAACAGTATATAAATATCGTTAAAGCACTAGCAAAGAGCGGAGCAGACGAGAACGCAGAAGCGGACAGCCCTTTGGATAAATGGTTAAGAGCTAGGGGAAAGTATGAAACCAGATAATAAGGACTTTAACGAAAATAATTGTTATTTATTAAAGTATTATGCTGAGATACAAAAAGGAAATATTATTGCAGGCTATGAGCTAAAGCAAGAATTGGAAAACCTTATAAATGACCTAAAATATAATGATGAATATTTTTATGACACAAGAGACGCAAGAGAGCGTATTGACTTTATGGAAAATTGTATAAGATTAACAAAAAGCCCTTTTTATAACCAGCCTATGGTTTTGATGTTATGGCAAAAGGCGTTTATAGAAATTTTATACAGCTTTAAAATGACAAAGGATTTTATAGATAACAATAAATATATTGATAGATTTAAAAAAGCCCTTTTATTAATAGCAAGAAAAAATTGTAAATCTGAAACATGTTCAGCATTGGGAAATAGTGAACTAATGTTAGGTGAGGACGGCTCAGACCTTGTTTGCTCATCAAATGACGATAACCAAGCGTCTATAATTTACGATACTATTAACACAATGCGTAATTTATATGACCCTAAAGACAAGTATACTAAAAAAAATCAAAGGTTTATTTTGAGAAAAGACAACAACACTAAAATTTTTAAGATATCTGACAAAACAAAAAATAAAGAGGGTAGGAATATTTCATTCGCAATTTTGGACGAAGCAAACATGTTAAAAGATAACGAAATAGCAAAGAGTATAGAGCAATCGCAGTCTTTAAAAGTAAATCCGAAATTTATAATAATAACAAGTCAAGGCTTTATAAATGATGGATATTTAGACGGAGAAGTTAAAAAGGCAAGAGCAATAATTAGAGGTGAAGATACAAGCGTATCAAGTAAACGCTATTTACCTTTTTTGTTTACACAAGACAGCGAACAGGAAATTTTTACTAATAAAAATTCATGGTATAAATCAAATCCGAGCTTAGGAACTGTTAAAAAATTTGATTATTTGGAAGAACAAATAGACCTAGCAAAAACAAATAAAGCCGATAGGATTTTTGTACTTTGTAAAGACTTTAATATTAAACAGAGTAGTAGCGAAAGTTGGTTAAATATAGAGGACTACACATACGAGGCAAAATATAACATTGAAGATTTAAACGGTTGTTATTGCTTAGGACATGTGGACCTTGCAGAGACAACGGACCTATGTTGTGCAAAAGCACTAATATTTAAAGATAACATTAAATATATACTTACTATGTACTTTATACCAGAAAGCAAGCTTTTAAAGGAAAATGACGACCACAACGCAGGAGCACACTATAAAGAATGGGCACAAAAAGGATTTATTACAATTTGTGAGGGTAACGACATTGATTTATCACTAGTTGCAGAATGGTTTTATAAGCTTAAAAAACAATATAATATAAATTTATATAAATGTGGATACGACCAGAAATTTTCTAAAGACTTTCTAAATGCTATGGAAAACTATGGATGGTCCAAAAAATATGGAGATGTGGAAATAGTTTTACAAAATGCAAACACATTAAATAACGCAATATTACTAGTCGAAAGAGATTTAAAAAGCCGTTTAATTAATTACAATCAAAATCCAGTAGATGTTTGGTGCTTTGGAAATAGTTGTATTAAATTAAATAATCTAAGGCAAGGGCTAATTGTAAAGAATAGGAATACCGAAAAAATTGATGGCACAGTCACGTTAGTTAGTTTGTATGAAATGTTTAGAAGATATAGAAATGAGTTAAAAACAATATCGGAGAGGAGCTGATAAAAATAGAATGGTTTAACAAGTTATTTAAGAGAGAGCCAAAAAAGACAAAATTTGCACCGACATTTACAGGATATGAGCCTATTTTTACACAGTACGGCACTAATATATATTTAAGTGACGTTGTACAGCAGGCATTAAAATGTATAGCCGACGAAGTAAAAAAGTCTATTCCTATGCATGTAAGATACAAGAATAACAACCCTAATCCAGTAAAATCAAGCGTTCAAGATGTTTTGGAAAATCCTAATGAGCTAATGACAACAAGTGAATTTTTAGAAAAAATAACATATTTGTTATTGATGAATTACAATGTTTTTATTATACCTACATACCTTACATGGATTGACAATAAAACAGGGGCAGAGCGTAGAGAATATAAAAGCTTATATCCTATAAACCCAATAAGGGTGGATTTTATAGAGGACGCAAGCAATAGATTATTTGTAAAGTTTTGGTTTATAAATGGCGAAACAACAACAATTTTATACGACAATATAATACATATTAGATATAACTATTCTGTTAATGAGTATATGGGAGGAAATGAGCTAGGGCAACCAGACAACAGGGCATTACTAGAAACATTAAATCTTAATAACGACATGTTAAAAGGCGTCGCAAAGGCTATGAAGTCAAGCTACGCCATAAACGGAATTGTTAAATATAACACTTTACTTGACGACGGCAAAACAGAGCAGGACCTTCAGAAATTAGAGCAGAAATTAAATAATAGTGAAAGTGGTTTTTTGCCTTTAGATTTAAAGGCAGAGTTTACGCCGTTACAAAGGACAGCAAGCATAGTTGACGATAAAACACTAAAATTTATTGACGAAAAAATATTAAGGGCATGGGGCATACCAATAAGCATATTAACAGGAGACTACACAAAGGAACAGTACGAGGCGTTTTATCAAAAAGCAATAGAGCCTTTAATAAAATCTTTTACACAGGCATTTACAAAAAAATTATTTACAGACCGCGAAAGGTCATTCGGTAATTGCGTAGAGTTTTACACCGAAGATTTAATTTTTATGTCAATATCGCAAAAAATAGAGCTTGTAAATTTGTTAAGTCCAACAGGTGCACTATTTGAAAATGAAAAAAGGCGTATTTTTGGTTTGACACCTTTACCAGAGCTTGAGAATAAAAGGCTTATGTCTCTAAATTGGGTAGACGCAGAAAAAGCTAATGAATACCAGCTAGGAAAAGTTAATATAAACGTCGTTGACGAAGAAAAACAAGAAAGCGAGGTTTAAACATGTTAAAAAAATTAGAGCATAGAAGTTATGATTTTGAAGTAAGAGCAGGAGAGGACGAAAAAGGAACAATAATCGAGGGTATACCGATTATATATGATAAAGTCACAGATATTGGATATTTTGACGAGGTTATAGAAAAGGGAGCATTAAAAAATGCAGACTTAACAGATGTTAGATTTTTGGTTAATCACGACGACAAAAGGATACCACTAGCAAGAAGCAGGCGAAACAATGGCAATAGTACAATGAAACTAGAAATCATTGACGAGGGTTTAAAAGTTATTGTTAATTTAGATACAGAAAATAACACAGAAGCAAGGGCTTTATATAGTGCGGTTGAAAGAGGGGATATAACTGGAATGTCATTCATGTTTACGGTTGAGGACGACGAATGGGAAAACAAGGAAAGTGAACACCCTCTGAGACGTGTAAAAAAAATTGGTACAGTTGTAGAAGTATCGGCAGTGACATTTCCTGCCTATAAAGATACATTAATAAATACAAGAGCAGAGCTGGACAGCTCCAAGGAGGTTTTGGACAAAGCCAAAGAAAAATTTAAAAAAGAGAAAAGAAGCAAGGAACTTGAGTTGGAAAAACTTAGGTTCTTATTTTTTGAGAAAATGGAGGTTAAGTGATGAATTTTAAAGAGTATTTACAGAGTCAAAAAAGTAAATTAGAAAAGAGAAAAGCAGATTTAAAAGCGAGAGCATGCAAAACAGACGACGCAGACGAGTTAAGAAGTTTAACAAGTGACTTAGAAGAAGTGATAGACGAGTTAAACGACATCAAGGAGCAATTAAGAAATTTAGAGGACGGCGAGAAGCCAGCAGAAACAGACGATACAGCAGAAGAAGAAGAAAACACAAGAAGCATAGCTTTAAATAAAAGAGCAATTCCAGACAATGCAGTATTAGTAAACGGCAGAAATGTTGCAAGCTTTAACACATCAGCAGAAAAAAGAGATAACAAGGATATTTATGCAAGCTATGAGTATAGAATGGCTTTTAAGGAATACGCACAAAAAGGAACTAAAATCCCTTATGAATTAAGAGACAATTCGGCTAATACAAATACTTTGGGAGCTACTATACCAACAACAGTATTAAACGAATTTATAAACGAGATAAAGTTAAAATATGGAAATTTATATAACAAAGTTAGAAAATTAAATATAGTTGGGAATTTACGCGTCCCAATTGCAAAATTACAAGCAACTTTTAAATGGGTATCAGAAGCCACAGTATCACCAAAGCAAGATGGCGGAACTTATAACGATTATGTAGAATTCAGTGCAAATACAGCCGAATTAAGAGTATCACAAACATTATTATCAAGTATAGTTACACTAGATTTATTTGAACGTGAAATAGTTAACGTTATGATGATTGCATTTTTACAAGCTATGGACGACGGTATTGTTAACGGAACAGGTAACGGACAAATGTTAGGTATTTTAAACGATCCGAGAGTTCAAGCAACAGGAAACGTTGTAGAAATGACAGAAACAGATATAAACGACTGGACGCAATGGCGTAAAAAATTCTTTAGTAAATTGCCTTTAGGTTACAGAAACGGCGAATTTATATTCCCATTAAGCACAGTCGAAAGCTACCTTGAAACAATGGCAGACGCAAACAACAACCCAGTGTTCCGCCAAGCAACAGGGCTAGAGGTTAACGACGGAGACGCAACAAATCCGAACGGCGTATTCTTTGGACGTGCCATTTCATTAGTTGAGCCAGACATCCTACCAGATTTTGACACAGCTAACGAGGGCGACGTAATAGGTATTTTTTGGCAACCAGAAGAATATGCAATTAATACTAACATGAATTTTGGAATGAGACGTTATTTTGACGAAGATACGAACGAATGGATTAATAAAATGTTAGTAGTATTAGATGGTAAAGTGTTAAACCCTAAAGGCATTTACTTAATTAAAAAAGCAATAGCAACAGCATAAAAAAGGGGGTTTAAGCATGAAAACAAAAACAGTAAACGCCCTTAAAGATTTATATATATCAAATGGCGGAAGCTTATCTGATGTAATTACAATAAATAATATCCCAGATATGATAGAAAGAATAAGTGATATATCACTTATTAATAATTTAACAGTTGAAAGCCCAGACGCAGAGTTGGAAGTTTTTGGAGTAAAAGTAAAAGTATTACAACAGAACATAATGGATGTTAACGGAGTTATATATGGAATAGTGTTTAATCAAGAAACGGCACTATGGGATAGCGGTCCACTTGCAGGAACGGGGATTTTTATTGCATTAAAAATAAATGCAGATTTTAAATTTGATAAAATTAAAGTCGGATTAGTTCCATCAGCAACAGACATGGCACCAGTCGAACTTGATGAAGATATGATAGTAGTATTTAAATTAATTACACCAGAAGCATATCAACCAATAAGTCAAAAAGTAAAAATTATAGTTACAATAAATGGCGTTGATTATATTAAATATTATACTTTGGCTTTTTTAAATGTTGACTAAACTAATTAGAAAGGAGTTTTAAAAAATGATTAATACAAATAGAATTGTATCTATTAAACAAACTGATTTATTAACACTATACGGCACTATTTTAAAAATAAGTGGATTGACAATAAATTCCATTTTAGCAAATGGAATTGGAGAATTTGACCTAGCAAGCGGAAGCGGTAATTTTATCGCAAGCGAGCCAGTAAAAACATTTAATTTTGGAGCTAGTGTAACAAGTGCAACATTGTATTTTGTTGCAGACTACAATTATAAAGGCTTTACAGTAAACGGAGCAACAGCGACAATCGTTGACAATAATGTTACAGTTGAAAAAGACAGTTGTACATTATATAAGGCGGTATTAGACAGCGGAAGTATAACTATAACTAAAGCTGGTTTTTAATACATAGATATATATGTTTTCATTTATATTCCTCTTAATATTATTTAATAGCCCTATCATTTGCATGATAGGGCATATAATAAAAACGAGGTGATTTTATTAAATTAAAAGTATTAAAACAATTCAGGGATAAAAACACAAATAAATTATATAATCGAGGGGATATTATAACAGTTAAAAAAGATAGAGGCGAGGAATTAATAGAAAATAGTCAAAAATTAGTTGAAAAGATAATAGAAAGGAAAAGTGCTAAAAATGGCGAATGATAGTATTTTAGATAGAGTTAAAAACGCTTTAGGTATAACAGACGACTACCAAGACGACACGCTTATAGAATATGTAAATGAAGTTATAGACTTTTTAAAGGAAGCAGGCGTGAAAGAACAAAATATTACAATCGGAGTTATTACACGAGGCGTGGCGGACTTGTGGAGCTATGGAGCAAATGACGGCAAATTATCAAGTTATTTTATCCAGCGTGCGTCACAACTTGCACTAAAATAATACATGAGAGCTTATAAACCAGCTTTTCCTTTTAATGTGACTATCGAACTATTAAAGCCTAGTTATAATACTAAAAAAGGGGTGACTGTTAAGACATACAGCAACACAGGTGATAAGGTTAAATGTTCATTTCGTACTTTTGGCGGTACTGAAACATTAAACAATGATGTATATACAATCGTTGATACCGCAGTAGTTGAGACATGGTACAGAACAGACTTGAAAAGCGATTGCCGTATTAAAGTATTGCAGACAAATAAAATATATGAAATTTTTGGAGACGTTGAGAACATAAACATGCGAAACCAGTTCGCAAAGTTTAAAGTTAGAGCCGTACAAGGGGGTGCATAGGTGTGCCAAGAAATAAAGTTGATTTTGTAATAGCTAAAGACGACGTTTTAATGCAAGCAATAGAGCGAGCAGGAAAAGACATACGAGAAGTGACCGAAAAAGCCTTGAAGTCTTGTAAACAATATGTTAATAGCCAATTAGTCAAAGACAGTGTTAAGCCCAATTATCCACATCAAGGACTATACAGCGACGGAACATTAAAAAATTCTATCGATAATAATTTTAGTGTTGAGTGGGAGGGAATGAAAGCAGGAATCCGAATAGGTTATGACTTTAGTAAAAGCGGAATGGAAAGTATTATTATTTTGAGAGGTGCACCAAATAGAGAGCCAAGCATTCCAGCAGTTAAAAAAATAAATGACGATATTTACGGCAAAAGACATCAAAAAAAATGCTTAGAAATACAAGAAGAAACGATACTTAAAATTTTGCAGAGGTAAAAAAACAATATGGAAGATAATTTAATAGAACTTTTGGAAAGTTTTAAATTTCCAGTTTTTAGGCAAGGAAGCCTAGCAAAGGACGAAACATATCCACCTACATTTTTTACCTTTTGGAATAACAGAGAAGTAGAGCATTCAAGTTATGATGATAGTACAAGTATCATCGAATATAATTTTGACGTGAATGTTTATTCAAATGAGCCAGAAACAGCTTATAGGCTTATAAGAGAGGCTAAAACATTACTAAAAGCTAACAGGTGGATAATAACGGAAATAGGATACGACCTACCAAGTGACGAGATAACGCACGTAGGCAGAGGCTTAAACGTTACATATTTACAGCAATTATAAAATACATGCAAATATATTTTGTATGTCTTTTTTAATACAAAAAATCTTTTAATACAGAACTTTTTTGAAAACTTGAAAGGAGGAATAGTTGTGGCAGAACAACAAGTATTTGAATTTAGAGGTGTCGATAACTTTTATTTTGCCGAAGTAATCAGAGACGACGAAAGCGGTTATGAATGTACAGCACCGATACATATACCAGTGCAAGAGATAGCAAAGAGCACAGACTCCTCATCCGAGGCACATTATTACGATAACAAAGCCATGATTGTAGTTAATTCGGAAAGTGCCGACACAATAACACTAACATTAGCACCACCAACGCTTGAAGAATTAGCAACAATAATTGGAAAGTCGTTTGACAGTAACACAGGAATGATGGTAGACAGCCCACGCCAAAATAAGTATTTTGCAATAATGTACAGAACTAAAGGAACGGACGGTCAATACCGTTATGTAAGCCGTTTAAAAGGGCAATTTAACATCCCAGAAGAAAGCGTGACCACAGAGAACGACGGAACAGACACAACCAACACCGAAATTGAATTTACAGGAATTTACACAGAATATGAATTCACAAAGGGTAAATACGAGAACGGAGCATGGAGCAAGTCTGGAGCTAAAGGAATAGTTGTTGACAGCCGTTATGGTCTTGCAGATGTAAGCAACTTTTTTACAGCAATACAAACACCAGATACAATTACTACAAGCCCAACAATTGGAACATTAAACATATCTATGACAGCAGGAAGCACAGCAGGTACAACGCAAGTTGATACTATTTATCCAGCAGGTGGAGTAGGTAACAAATACATGTATAAGCTAGGAAGTACAGCCGAAACAGTAGCCTACGATGATGTGTTAACCAGTTGGACAGCCTTAACATTAGATACCAATATATCAGCAACAGCAGGACAAATAATAACAGTTGCAGAGGTATCCAGCACAGACGATAAAGCAAAAAAAGTAGGAAGTGCCGAAGTAGTACTACCAGCTTAAAGCTTAAATGTTAAATCTAACATATTATAATTATCTATGATTTTTTAAAAAAACTATTATAAAAATAAAAGAATACAAACGCACATTTATATTTATTTTATTTATACAAAATACAAAATTAAACTAAAAATTAAACTATTAACGCAATATAACAATTTTACATTTTAACATCAAAAAAATAAAGCGACTAGAAAATTTTACTAGTCGCTTTATTTTTATATTAATTAGAAAACAAAAAGAGAGGATATAACAAAATGATATTAAATATATATAACAAAAATACAATTATTAAATCTTATGAGTGTGAAAATTATGACATAAAATTCGGAGTAGTTGAAGATGTAATAGAATTATTCGACATGGACGATATACAAAAAGGCGACGACATAGAATTAATTAAACTAGTAGGCAAAACAATTCCTAAATCATTAGATAGTATTAAAGATTTAATGAAAGATATATTTGATGGACTAACAGATGAAGAATTACGAAATGTTAAAATAAAGGAAATGGCACAAATTATTGTAACTATAATTAAATATGCATTAAATCAAATAAGCGACGGAATAAGCAAAAAAAAATAAATTCTATTCATGATAATACATCATATAGATTAATATTATTTGAAGTAAATGTTTGTATTTGTGATAGATTTCCAGCATTAAGTCCTTTTGATGTACGTGAAAAACGATTTAAAGATGTTTTTAACTTGATAAAAAACTTAACAGAGTATAACAAAAAAAATAAAAAAACTAAGGCAGGCAAAAAAATAATACGTAAACCAGCAAGCGACAATTGGTTTTAGTATAAGGCGGTGAGCATATGGCAGGTAATTACGACGTAACAACAAAATTTAAGGTTGATGTTACAGACCTTAAAAAAGGGATATCAGAGGCAAACAAGCAAATAAAATTAGCAAATTCTGAATTTAAAGCCGTATCAAATGGCACAAAGGAATGGGAACACAGTTTAGATGGCGTAAGTGCAAAAATAAAGAGAACACAAGCAATATTAGACGCACAAAACAAAAAATTAAAGGTTTATGAAGAAGAACTAGAAAAAGCTAAAAAGTATGAAGAAGAAGCAAGCAAGCAGACGGAACAATTAAGGAAAGAACTAGAAAAAGCTAAGGGGATTTATGGAGACGACGCAAAAGAAGTAAAAAAGCTTGAAGAAGAACTTTTAAAGGCTGAAAAACAAGAAAGTCAAATGAAAAGCCAAGTCGAAAGCTTGACTATAACCATGAACAACCAACAAGGGGCAATAAATAGAACTAACGCACAGCTTGACAGCTTAGAAAATGAATTAAAAGACGTAGGAAAAGAAGAAAAAAAAGTAGGAGACACAAGCGAGCAAACAACAGGGAAATTAGGTGGATTTGGCAAAAGTCTTGCAAGTGCCTTTGGAAAAACTTTACTTACAGGAATAGCGGCAGCAGGCGGTGCGGTTGTAAAATTTACTAAAGACGCTATTAAAAGTTATTCAGATTTTGAACAAGTTAGTGGTGGAGTAGAAAAATTATTCGGAAAAAATGCAGATATTGTAAAAAATAACTCACTAAGTGCATTTAAAAATCAAGGCTTATCAGCTAATGAATATATGGAAAATGTTACCAAGTTTTCGGCTAGTCTTATATCATCTTTAAAGGGAGACACTAAAAAATCAGCAGACTACGCTAATAGGGCGTTGACAGACATGTCAGATAATGCTAATGTATTCGGAACAGACATGGAAGAAGTACAAAGAGCTTATCAAGGATTTTCTAAGGGTAATTTTACACTTTTGGACAATTTGCGTTTAGGATTTGGGGGAACTAAGCAAGAGGCACAAAGGCTGGTACAAGAAGCAAGCAAAATGACGGACACACAAAAAAAACTAGGGGTAACAGTAGACGGAAGCTCTTTAAGTTTTGATAACATGATAAATGCCATTAGTGTTATGCAAGATAAGATGCATATAAGCGGAACAACGGCAAAGGAAAGCTCTAAAACAATCGAGGGAAGTATAAATTCTATGAAATCAGCATGGGATAATCTACTTTTATCAGCGACAACAAAAGAATTAGACACAGGACAAGCACTAGAAAACTTTAAAGAGGCAATAAATAACGTTATAGACAATTTAGAGCCAGTTATAATGACTACTTTACCAACTATAGTAGGAGTTTTAGGGAAAATTGTTACAGACCTTTTGCCACCTTTGGCGGAAAGTCTTTTAAATGGGGCTTTACAATTGATAAATATTTTAATACAGAGCTTGCCATCTTTACTTAATAGCCTTTTGGTGTTAATACCTCAAATTCTGCAATTAATAAGCACTCAATTAGTAGCTAATGCACCTATCATTATAAAAGCCGTAGTTGATATGATTAATATTATTATACAAAATTTACCTTTAATAGTTGCCAGCTTATATAAAATTGTAACATCAATTGTACAACAATTGCCTACTATTATACAAAGCCTAGTAGACGCAATTCCTAACATAATACAAACGTTAATTAATACATTTTTAAATAATACGCCTATGGTTGTGAATGCATTTTTGCAAATGGGGGCTTCTTTGGTATTAGCAATCCCAAAAATTGCCATGTCGTTATTAAGTGCAACTCCGAAAATTGTATCCGCACTAGTCACAGGACTTAAAAAAGCAATTCCAAAAGTTGGAGAATGGATCGTCTCAATGGTAAATACTGTAAAAACCCAATTTCCTAAGTTTTTAAGTCAACTAGGTTCGGAACTTGCAAAAATACCGCACAAAATGGCTTATTATTTTGGTTTTGCAATTGCTAAAGTTGGTTTATTTTTTAGTAATATAATAAGCAAGGCTAAAAGCGGTGCGGTTAATTTTGTTACAAATATTGTTAACTTTATAAAAAGCCTACCTGCTAAATTATGGAGCATTTTAACAGGTGCTATAAATAAAATTAAGAATTTTGTTAGAAACATGACTAAAAACGGCGGACAAGGGGCAAAAGAATTTGCTAAAAATTTACTTAATGGTTTGAAAAATTTACCTAGTAAAATGTTAGAAATAGGCGACAATATTATAAAAGGACTTTGGAATGGTATAGTAGCGGCTAAAGATTGGGTTATAGGCAAAGTTAAAGGATTAGCAGGCGACATCTTGCAGGGAATGAAAGACGCTGTAGGGATTTCCTCACCATCAAAGGCTTTTAGAGACCAAGTTGGAAAAAATATTGCACTAGGTGTTGCAGTTGGTATAACTAAAGGCACTAAGGTGGCAGTAAATTCGGCTAAAAATTTAACAAAAGCAACTTTAAACGCAAGTAAAACCACGTTAAAAAATAGTGGTTTTGAAACATTTACAAAAAATTTAATATCTAAGTTTAATACTACAATTGACAACTATGTAAAGGCTAGTACAACATCAACAAAAAATCTTATAACAACAAGATTAAAAGACTTTAAAAATGCTACAAAGTCTATAAATACAGCGTATACAAATACGCTTAAAACATTCCAGAAGAACGCTAAAAAGCTTGTAACTGATACATTAAATAATATTACAAAAACATACGAAAATAAATATAACAAGCTTGTAGACTTGTATAATGCAACATATAACAAGATGTTAGATTTTGGAAGTTTAACAACAAGTGCAAACGGCGTGGAAATCTTAACAACGACAAAAGAGATAAAAGAGCAGACAAAATATCTAAAAGATTATTCAAATGTTTTGAAAAAGCTTAAGGGAAAAGTAGGTCAAAACTTATATACAGCCGTTGCAAATATGGATATAGAAATTTCTAAAGGAATGACCGAACAATTACTAGCCATGAGCGACAAAGAGTTAAAAGAATATAATAAAGCCTATGAGGAAAAATTAAAAGCTAGTAAACAATATGCAGATAACTTATATAAATCAGATTTTACAAAGCTAAACAAAGAATATAATAAAGCCATTGACAATGCTTTAAAAGATGTCAATAAAAAGGTGCAAAAGCTAGGAATTGAAAGTATAAAAGGCTTTATAACAGGAATGAAAAGCCAGACATCAAATCTAGGAAAAGAAATAAAAACGATTGCAAACAGTATTATTAAACAATTTAAAAAGGCTTTAAAAATCAATAGCCCATCAAGGGTTTTTGCGGACGTTATCGGCAAAAATGCAGTATTAGGGATAAGTTATGGCATGCAGGAGAATATAGGCGGAATATATAAAGATATAAAAACTTTATCGAATGACCTAGTAGCGAGTGCAAGCGGTATATATAGCGGTTTACAAGGAAGCACAAGCACAAATAATTCCGTAGTTGAAAATAACAGCAATAATAACGCAACTTATAATTTCTATCAGACAAATAACAGCCCTAAAGCGTTATCAAGGTATGATATATACAGAGATACGCAGAAACAAATTTCATTGATGAGGCAGGTGTTGAGAAATGCTTAATATATCAGCAAGAAATGACTATGGATTTTCTATAAATTTTAAAAATAATGAAAAATTTGATATTGTAGATATAACAGGACTTGACCCTGTAAACGCTACTATTAATTCATCATCAATTCCAAGCTATTCTGGAAGCGTGTTTAATAGTGCCTATGTGGGGAATAGAAACATAGTTATATCTATTGCATATAATATGTATAACAATGTAGCAAGACAAGAATTAAACAATTGTTTTATACCATCTATTCCTATTAGGCTATACATAGATGATTATTATATAGACGGATATACAGAAAGCGTTGATTATAACCCATTCAACGAGAAAATGATAATACAAATTAGTATTATATGTTTATATCCTTATTTTTCATTAAAAAACGATATTACAATACATATATCACAAACAATAAGCCTTTTTACTTTTCCTTTTTCCATACCATCAGCAGGAATACCAATAAGTGAACAGATTGATAACCATTCGGCAACAATTTACAATTATACTAATGTGCCGACAGGTTGCATTATTAAAATATTTTTCAACGAAGAAGTATATGGATTAAGAATAAGTAACGCAAATAATAATCAATTGTTAGAAATTTATCAAGTGTTTTGTCAATATGATGAATTAACAATAGACACTAGATTTGCACATAAAAGCATTATATTAACATCACCAGAGTATCAAGAATACAATGTAAGTATATTAGATAAGTTAGTAAGTGCGGATAAATGGATTGAAAT
>Ga0310786_10007618_pt1 | contig 14085 bp, 8 predicted proteins | sample AusTroGonzalo_MG_FD_203881 | JGI IMG/M metagenome (GOLD analysis project Ga0310786, IMG submission 203881) | Bovine rumen microbial communities from tropical cattle in Woodstock, Queensland, Australia - Gonzalo_03 (v2) (version 2) | ecosystem: Host-associated > Mammals > Digestive system >... | reverse complement strand
GCCGAGGTCATTGACGGGCTGGGCACCGCAGATGTCCATCATGGCGTTCCAGCCGCCCAGTTCCTTGAGGCCCAGGTACAGGATGACCAGGGAGCCGAGGAGGAGGATCGGCGTCTGCAGGACGGAGGTCTTCAGCACGGATTCCATACCGCCGATGACGGTGTAGATGGCAGTGATGACGACGAGGGCGAGGGCGGCCACCCAGAAGTTGATGCCCAGCAGGGTGTTCAGCGCGAGGCCGCCGGCGAGGACGGTCACGGACACCTTGGTAAGGACGTAGCTGGCCAGGGACAGCCAGGTGAGGATACCGCGGCTTTCCTTGTTGTAGCGCTTCTCGAGGAACTCAGGCATCGTATAAACCATGCTGCGCTCGTAGAAGGGAACGAACACCCAGCCGAGGATGAGGATCATCCAGCCCTGGATTTCCCAGTGGGCCTGGGCCATGCCGGCGGAAGCGCCGGTGCCCGCGAGGCCGATGAGGTGCTCGGAGCCGATGTTGGAAGCGAAGATGGAGGCGCCGATGGCGATCCAGGTGGCCGTGCGGCCGCTGAGGAAGTAGTCACCGGAGGTCTCTTTTTTCTTGCGGGAGACGTCCCAGCAGATCCAGACCATCGCCAGGAAGAAAAGGGCGATCACGATCCAGTCCCAGGAGGCGAGCGAGATGCGGTTCAGGTCCGCAGCCGCTGCGAGGGTCAAAAGTTTGGAGTACATACTATTAAATTGGGTTAGATTTTGAAATTGCCGTCATATTTGTCCCGGTTGAAGCGGTACAGGGCAGCGCCCTTCCGGGAAAGAGTCTTGTCGATGTTGCCCGTCTTCTCGATATAGTCCATCCCGGCAATCCGCTTGCGGAAGTTCCGCTTGTCGATGCGTTCGCCGAAGATGGCCTCATAGAGGGTCTGGAGCTGCGTGAGGGTGAATTCTTCCGGGAGCAGGTTGATGCCCACGGGCTTGATGCCGGCCTGGTAGCGCATGAAACGGAGCGCATCGGCCACCATCTGGTCATGGTCGAAGATGAGGTGCGGAATCTCGGGAAGCCTGACCCAGAAGGCGTTATGGGCCCTTACGAGCTCTCTGTCGTACCTCTTGATGTTCACAAGGGCGTAGTACGCGGTGGAGAGCACGCGTTCCCCGGGGTCGCGCCCCACCTCGCCGTACGTATGGACCTGCCTCATATACAGATCGTCCAACCCCGTGAGGTCCGCCACCACCCGCCGAGCCGCGTCATCCAGACTCTCGCCCTCCTCCACGAATCCGCCCGCGAGGGACCAGTCTCCCTTGGACGGCTCAAAGTTACGCTGCAACAGCAGCAGACTCAGCTCACCCTCCTCGAATCCGAAGATGATGCAGTCCACAGCCGCGTGAAACTTGGGATGTACGCTATAATACGCTTTCGGCGCCATTGGCTTTAGCAAGTGTTCAAACTACACTTACAAAGATAAAAAACAAAAAGTGTAATTACAACACTTTTTAAAATATATTTTTAATGGGCGCCTGTCATTACGCACCGCCTTTTGTCATCGTGCACTACCCCTTGTCATTTCGAGCGTAGTCGAGAAATCTAATCCTCCCTTTGGTGCACGTCTCGGAAGCTACATGATTGAGCATCAACGATTTGACCCCGCACGGGTGCACCGCGCGGTGCACCTGTGCGAAGTTATCTCGCTGAGTATCAGTAGTTTGATGATTGAGAGGTGCACGGTGAATGCCGAACGTGATGTCGCAAAACCGGCTTTCTGAGCGACAAAACGTAATATACCCCACCTCGTGAAATGGGGTATGTTGCATTTCAGTGCGTATAAGGGGGATTTCGTTACATTAGCTTCGGGACGAAACCGTTTAGGGTAGCAGGTCGTATGTGCCGCTTATGTCGGAGCCGAGGGGATCCCGGCGGAAGATTTTGACGGTGCCGTCGGGGTAGAAGAGGTATCCGTGCGAGGTGAAAACGACCGTTCGGTAGGTGACCCAGGTGGCTTTGTCAAACAAACTGTGCGTCTGGATTGATTCGCAGCCGGTTTTCCCCAATAATTCCAGCGTATGGTAATAGGCTCTGTCGGGGACGTTGTCCGGTATCGGATCGGATGGAAAGGAGAGCGAGGTCGAATCGCTCAGAGATTCCGCATAGGAGATCAGTTCGCGCAGTTCTTTCTCGTGTCGATGGAAGTGCTTCGACATCGTTTTATCCGTAACGGAATTCCAAGGAGCGAAGAGTCCGACGGCACCCACGACGGGAATCGCGACCAGCAGCGCCGCCAGCCATTTTGCCGCCTTTTCTTTCCGGTGACGGATCAAATAGACGACGGCCGCGAGGTCTGCGATTAGGAGGAACGGGAGCACGAAACTCGAATACATGATGATTGTCAATGCATACCGTCCCGGAAGCCATGTCGCGAAGACCAGGGCAAGCGTAATCGAAAGAACTATGTACGAAAAGACCTTCATGGTCAGAGCGAGAAGAGCTCGTTGACGGTCTTGCCGAAGAAGGCGGACATCTTGAGGGCCAGTTCGGTGGAGGGGATGAACTTGTCGTTTTCGATAGCGTAGATAGTCTGGCGGGTTACGCCGATGGCATCGGCCAGCTCTTGCTGGGAGATGCGGAGGATGGCGCGCTCCACGCGGATGTTATTCTTCATGGCTTGCCTCCTTATTATATTTGAAAAGCCGGAAACGGAAGATGACGATGTACACGAAGAACGCGAAGATGAGGCTGTTGAACAGCTGGTAAAAAGAGAAGAAGACATCCCTGTTTTGGACGCGGAAGGCCACCAGGGTATCGACAATGATGGCCGAAAGGATCATCAGGACGAAGCAAACAAAGGCCGTTTGTGCGATGGACCGGAGCCGGATGGATTGGATAAACTCGTCTTCCTGTTTTTCTTCAGAAAGGCCCACGAACAGGGCCGCGAACGCTGCCGCCAGGTAGATGGCCAACGTACCGAACTGGCTGTAAGACTGCGGGATAAGTTTCAGTCCGTTGAATAATAACAGCTCGATTCCAAACAGGATGGGGCAGGCAATCAGCAGCGCCCAGCCGATGCGCTGGAACGAATGTGGAAGAAGGTAACGATTGTGGTTCATAATCATTGTTTGTAAAGTCTGCTACTACAAATGTAAAGTATAAATTACATAAATCAAAATATAATTTGCAAAAGTTTTGGGACGGGAGTGAAAAAGAGGGGACGGTGGTGTGACGGCGGAATTCGGCTTTCAGCTATTCCCGACCAAGCGTAGCCGCTGAAAGACGCATGTAGCCGGCGCACCACCGCCCCCTCCCACTCCCGTCCCCTCCATCGGTGCACCTCTCGAGGATTATGTGATTGATCAGCAACGTTTTAACTGTAGACGGGTGCACCGTGAGGTGCACCCGTGACAAGCTAATGTGCTGAGTAGTTGCGATTTAACGTTTGAGAGGTGCACGGAGGGGAGCGGGGGCAGGGGGATTTGGAGGGGCCTGTTTTTCTTCGTATCTTTGAAGGTTATGAAAAAGATTGCCTTGATGCTCAGTTTGTTGCTCCTGGGAGTGCCTATGATGGCGAAGGAGGAGCAGGTGGCCGGCCCGGATGGGCGGCTGGTGGTTACGGTGTCGGATGCGGGCGGGAAGCCCACGTACAGTGTGACGTATGACGGGGTTCCGTTCCTGAGGACGTCGCCGCTTGGAGTGAAGACCGATATTGGCGATTTCACCGAGGGGCTCAAGTTGAACGGCTTCAAGAATGAAGGTCTGATCACCGACGATTACAGCATTCCTACCATCAAGGCTTCTAAGGTCCATTACGAGGCGAACCGCGCTGTGTTCTCCTTCGTCAAGGACGATAAGGAGGTGCTGGACATCATTTTCCAGGTGAGCGCGAATGATGTCGCGTTCCGCTACCAGATTCATCCGATCAAGGCCGATACCAAAGTCTGCGTCATCTATGAGGAGGCGACGGGGTACGTGTTCCCGGAGGGAACGACAGGCTTCCTGAGCCCCATGATGCCGCCGATGGCAGGATTCGCCCGCACCACGCCCAGCTATGAGACGGATTATCAGGCCGATCAGCCCCTCGGCAAGAACGGGGACGGCTTCGGCTATGTGTTCCCGGCGCTGTTCAAGAATAGTGACAAGGGCTGGGTGCTCGTCAGCGAGACCGGCGTAAACGGGACCTATTGCGGCGGGCGCCTGATTGGCAATGCCGATGGCAGCTTCAAGCTCGCCTTCCCGATGCCGGAGGAAATCGGCGGGAACGGCTCTTCTACCGTGGGCCTGTCCATCCCGGGCTGCACGCCCTGGCGTACGCTCACCGTCGCCGCGGACCTGAAGCCCATCGTGGAAACCACCGTGGCTTGGGACGTCGTGGAGCCGCAGTATGAGGCCAGCCAGGTCTACGAGCCCTCGCGCGGCTCCTGGAGCTGGATCCTCAAGATGGACAACAATACCACCTATCCCGTCCAGATCCAGTATGTCGATTTCAGCGCCGCGATGGGGTGGGAGACCATCCTCGTGGACGCCCTCTGGGACACTCAGATCGGCCGGGAGAACATGGAAAAGATCGCCGCTTACGCCAAGGAAAAGGGCGTCAGGCTCTTCGTCTGGTACAACTCCAACGGCTATTGGAACGACGCCCCGCAGGGACCGCGTAACATCATGAACCGCAGCGTCACCCGCCGCGCCGAGATGGCCTGGCTCCAGAAACTCGGCGTCAAGGGCATCAAGGTCGATTTCTTCGGCTCCGACAAGCAGGTCATGCTGCAGCTGTATGAAGACATCCTTGTCGATGCCAACGACTTCGGCCTCCAGTGCGTCTTCCACGGCTGCACCCTGCCGCGCGGCTGGGAGCGGATGTATCCCAATTTTGCATCGGCAGAAGCCGTCGTCGCCAGCGAGAACCTGTACTTCGGCCAGTACCGTTGCGACCGCGAGGCTTACAGTGCCTCCTTGCACCCGTTCATCCGTAACACCGTGGCGGCCATGGACTTCGGTGGCAGCACCCTGAACAAGGTCTATAACCCCATGAACGACGTCACGAAGCGCGGCTCCATCCGCCGTACCTCCGACGTCTTTGCGCTCGCGACGGCCGTGCTCTTCCAGAGCTACGTCCAGCACTTCGCGATGACACCCGAGAACCTCACGGACGCGCCCGCCTGGGCCGTCGATTTCATGAAGGGCGTGCCGACGCAGTGGGACGAGGTCAAGTTCATCGACGGTTACCCCGGCCAGTACGTCATCCTGGCCCGCCGTCACGGCGACAAGTGGTACTACGCCGGCATCAACGCTTCGCCGGAGGCCCGCACCATCGACCTGGAACTCCCGGCCGGTGCATATACACTCTATAGCGATACCGTCGCTCCGGACGTGGCGAAGGCCGCCCGCAAGCTGCACGGCCGCAAGGCTCCGCTTACGCTGGAACCGCGTGAGACCAAGGCCGATACCTTCATCGGTGCGCGCGAAGCCCGCGCGCACAAGGGTGGTACCGTGAAGGTGACCATCCCCTGCAACGGCGGTTTTGTCATCGTCCAGTAACATTGACCTATGCGAGAAAAACCCCTGAGCGGATTCCGGAAATACGCCGGGCCCGGGGCCGCGGCCCTGGGATTCCTGTCCGCGTTCCTCTTCTTCCAGTTCGCCTATCCGTATCACCTGATCAAGCGCGAGCAGGCCAATCTGTTCGTGTACGACGGCGACTATATAGCCGCGACCTACCGGGGAATGGGCTGGCTGGCCCGGTTCGTCACCGATTTCCTGGAGCAGTTCTTCCATCTGCCCGTGGCCGGTCCTTTCGTCGTGGCGCTGCTGGTTACCGGCATTGGCATCGTCGTGTACCGGATTCTCCGGCGCTTCCTGGGCGTCTGGCCGTCCTTGGGCGTCGCCGTGCTGGCCTTTGCATGGGCCTTCCTGCGCGAGACGGGAAACATCTATACCACCCGCTACACGGTGGTCGTGCTGGGCTACCTGGCTTTCATCCTGGCAGCGCTGCAGTTCAAGAAAGTGTGGCAGAAGGTCCTCGCCACCGTCCTGTTCCTGGCCTTCGGCGTATGGGCCCTGGGATCGCCCTATCATAAGTACTACGGCACGCTGTGGAATACGCCCATCATCGAGTACGACCGGATGATCGGCCTGGACGCCGAAGTTGCCCGGGAGGACTGGGACAAGGTCCTGAAGCTTTCCAAGAAAGATCTTTATACGGTGGAGGCGAGTTTCTGCTACAACCTGGCGCATGCGGTGAAGGGCAGTCTGGGCTCGACCCTCTTCAATCACTCGCAAGGCAAAGCGTATCAGCTGCTTCCGCCGGTATCCATCGACAGGTCCGCCTTCTCGGACTGCCTGGCCGCGGAAGCCTGGTACCAGCTGGGGAACATGACCGTGGCGGAGCAGGGGGCTATCGTCGCCCTGCAGTCGTCGCCCGACCACACGGGTGCCCGCTACATCAAGCGCCTCGCCGAGGTGAACCTCCTCTCCGGTGAAGACGCTGCCGCGCAGAAGTATCTTAGCCTCCTGTCCCGTACGCTCTTCTACCGTAAATGGGCCCTGAGCCGGATGCCCGGACGGCAGGATGAGTCTGTCCGCGCCGCCCTGGCCGACGCCCGCGCCAACCTCCCCGTCACGGACTTCGTCCACCAGTCGGAGAAGCCCCGCAACGTCCTCCTCGGCCTGCTCGAGGCGAACCCTTCCAATACCGTGGCACGTCATTATCTGCTTTGTTACGACATGTTGTGCTACGACCTGGAATCGTTCATGAAGGACTACACGGCGTATCCGGCCAAGGGACGTCTCTACGGCGAAGCTGTCCTGATCTGGCTCAGCCAGAATGATTTGTTGAATGAGCAGGAGCTCGCCCGCTACGGAATTGACCCGTCCGAGGTGGACCGGATGGGACGGTTCTCCCAGAATCCGAACGCCTTCCGGGACAGCTACTGGTACTATTATCTGAAAGCGCTGCGAGCACAATAAACCATGCGAAACTACCTGAATATCTTTATTTCCGCGACTCTTTTGATGCTCATGCTTGCCGGCTGCAAAGGCCGGGATTACGCCGTCGCGGTGGATGGCAGCGAAGGCCCGCTGGTGATCTATCCGGACTACAAGGACGTGACCGTCCCGGCGAACATCGCGCCCCTGAACTACCGATACGCGATGGACGGCGTCCGGAAGGCGAAAACGACCTTCACTCTGGGCGACAAGTCCGTCACCATCAAGGGAACGGCGGTAGAATGGCGCTTAGGCCGATGGAAGGATTTCCTGAAAGGTTCTGAAGGCCAGACCATTACGGTAAAGGCCGAAGCTATCGTGGACGGGAAACCGGTCACGGATACCTGGTCAATCTATGTGAGTCCCGACCCGATGGACGGCTGGCTGACCTACCGCCTCATCGAGCCTTCCTACCAGATGTATAACGAGGTCTCCATCCGGGAGCGCTGCGTCGAAAACTTCGACGAAACCGTCATCTCGGACTTCCAGCATACGGACAACGCCTGCATGAACTGCCACATCCACGGCCAGCAGCGTGGGGACTATTCCCTGTACTACATCCGCGGACCCAAGGGCGGCGCCATCCTGAACCAGGGCGGCAAGCTCCGGAAACTGACCCTCAAGACCGCGTCGATGATCTCTCCGACCGTCTATGGGGAACTGCATCCTGACGGCCGTTTCGGCGTGTTCTCCACCAACATCATCATCCCGAGTTTCCACATGCTGGCGGGCGAGCGGATGGAGGTGTTCGACACGGCCTCCGACCTCACCGTCGCGGATTTCGAGAAGGATGAGATGATCAACCTCCCGCATGTGGCCCGTGCCGATAAGTTCGAGACCTTCCCGTGCTTCTCCGCCGACGGCAAGTCCGTCTTCTACTGCGTGGCCGATACCGCCGCGGTCCCTGCTCAGATCAAAGAAGTCCGCTACGACCTCGTCCGGGCCGATTTCGACGTGACGAACGGCCACATCGGCGAACAGGTGGACACGGTCTGGACCGGAAACGGCTCCGTCTGCCATCCCAAGGCCTCTCCCGACGGCCGCTGGCTGATGTTCACGGTGGCCGATTACGGCACCTTCCCGCTGTTCCACACCGAGTGCACGCTCTATTTGGCCGACCTCCGCACCGGCGAAGTCCGGCCCATGGACGAAATCAAGGGCGACAAGTCCGATTCGTACCACAGCTGGTCCTCCAGCGGCCGCTGGTTCGTCTTCGCGAGCAAGCGGGGTGATGGTCAATACGGAAAGCCCTATTTCTGCCATCTGGACGAGAACGGCCGCACGACCAAGCCCTTCGTCCTCCCGCAGAAATCCTCCCGTTTCTACGTCTATAACTTGAAGTCCTTCAACGTTCCCGACATGGGCAGCGCACCCACCGGCCTGACGGCCAAGGACGCGCAGCGCATGTGCGGAATGGACAGCGAGCCGTTCGAAGAGGCGAGCCGGTAAAGATTCCGCAAAAAAACGTGTTACATTCCGGGTCTTTCTTCGTTTAGTGATAAACGGATCTGTTGCTGTATGAAAAGACTTATTATCATTCTCGCATGTTTCCTCCTTCCTCTGGTGGCCCTTCCGGCCCAGGAACTGAAGAAGGAGTGGAAGAAATATGACCGACTGGAACGGAGGGATCGGCCCCGCGACCAGATTGCCAAGCTTCACGAAATCAGGGAATTGGCCCTGGAGCGCAGGCTTCCGAACGATTTACTCCGGGCCTGTCGGGAAGAAAAGCGGGTCGGATCCCGCCTGAACTGGAAATCGACTGATTCCCTGGATCGGGCGATGTTCGAGGTCGTGGAGTCCTACGGGGAGCCCCTGCTTACCTATCGTTGGTTGACCGCAGGTGATTGGAAATATGCGAAAGACCACCGGGATGAATTGGAGTCCGGACGACATCCGGATCTTCAGGGCAGTCGGATTCCATTCCTGCAGTTCGAGGATGAGGACGATATCCGTGATGATTTCGAATGGATTCTTTGGGAACGTATACAACTCTCGAACAAGATTCCCGATTCCGAAGAATACCGCCTTTTGGACGAACACATCGGCGACCGCTATCCGGCCCGCCCTTATCTGTCGTATTTGACGGCCGACAAGGCGGAGGACCGTCTCTCCGCCATGCAGGCGCTTGCGGAGCAGTATGCCGGAGATCCGTTCCGTTTCATCCCTGAGAAGGCGGTCTTGGAAGAGCGATGGAAGCGACTCAGGAATAATGAAAAGGCAACCGAAGCCGATTTCAAGGCTTTTTATGACGACGTCAAAGCCTTCGCCAAGACGGAGAAAGCCGAGAAGGGCGTCAACAAGCGGATGGACCTGTCTGTGGACAACATCCAGAAAGCCCTCGAGAGAACCGAATTGAACATTAGTTTCCGGAATGACTCCATTGTCCTGATTGGTCGGAATTTCGGGCGGGGGACGCTTATTTTCCGCTCGAAAGACTACCGCGAGACAATCTCCTTCCGAAATCAGGACGGGCGGTTTTATGTCCGGGACACGGTGAAAGCACGGGTACCGGACCTGCCGGAAGGATCCTATGAAGTCTATTCTGAGCGTTATGGCGCCAGGACACTTTACGATAAATATACCCTCTCTTTAGGCCTTCGCCGGGAGGGGGATGGCTATGCTGTCTATGTGACCGATTATCGGACAGGCGAGCCATTCCCGTCGGCTACGGTCCGTATCATGTCCCGGAGCGGACGCAAAAAAGAAAAGGTTTGGGAGCGGGAGATAACGCTGAACGGTTTCACGCTCCTGCCGCCCGATTTCCAAAAACTGCTCAGCAATTCGGGTTACAATGTGGAAGCACGGGTTGGGGAGCGGCGGAGCCGTTCAATTTACATATACAAGGAGAAAGAGAGAGAAGAGCCCACGACCACGCTCCACGCCCGGGTGTTCAAGGACCGCGGCGCTTACCGCCCGGGCGACACGCTCAAGGCTAAGACCGTCCTGTTCGAGGGCGATCTGCGCGACCGGGTGAATGCACTGCCGGCGGGGAAGGATGTCCGGATTCGGATTTTCAATGCTGAACAGAAGAATCTCACCAATATTAACCTGAAAACCAACAACTTCGGTTCTGTTGCCTGGGAATGGGCCATCCCTGAAGGAGAGCGGAACGGCCTTTGGAATATCGAGGTTGAATACAAGGATAAAACGCTCACCCGTTCTTCCTTCCGGGTCGATGACTTCGTCCTCCCGACCTTCGAGGTGGCCTTTGATCCGCGGGAAAAGGCCTTCCTGCCGGATTCGCTTTTCGAAGTGACCGGAAAAGTGGTCACTTATTCCGGACATCCGGTGGACGGCATTGCGCTGGACGGGGTTGTTTCCCATTATGGCAAGGAAGTCTGGAAAGGATCGGTTTCCATCGACAAAGACGGATCCTTCCGGATTCCGCTCCGTTTTTCGGATTCGGGAGATTATCGTCTGAAAATCAGGGCGATAGATGCAACGGGAGAGACGAGTGACTTTGAACATGAGTTTAAGCTTTCCCGCCAGTTGTTGCTCAAAGCAGAACTGGAGAATGCGGCATCGGGGGATTTTTATCAAAACACCAAGCTGGAAAAGACGGTATTGACGGAATCTGTCGCCCGCATTGTCTGGACCATCCAGAACGGAGGAGAATCCATCCGGATGCCCGTCACTTATTGGCTGGTGGATGCGGAGGGAAATACGATCCGGGAGGGAACGTCGGATGAAACGCTGGAAATGGACTTGTCCGATTGCCCGGACGGCATGTATTACCTGCAAGCCATCGTCAAGGTCGGCATGAATTCCCGGGCCAATTTGCGCATCTTGAAAATGACATCCGGGTTGGATGCTCCGGTGCAGAGCGTTTTCCTTTCGGGAGAGACGGAAATCGAGTACGGGGAGAAAATCCGGGCCCGGCTGGGCGCCGGGGACGGCCCGCTATGGGCGGTGGCCACCCTGTTTGCGCCGGACGGATCGGTTTTGGAATCGCGCCCGGTGCACCTCGACGGCGTCAAGTCCTTGATGGACCTGGAGTTCGTTTACAAGGGAAATTATCCCGATGCGGTCCGGCTGGAAGTGTTCTATTTCCGTAATGCGGAACAGGTAACCCATACGGCGGTTTATCACCGAATCCGTCATTCCATGGACCTGCCGCTGTCTTTCTCCCGTTTTGAGGACCGCACGCGTCCCGGTGCTCCGTTCACGCTTTCTTTGCAGACGGAACCGGGCGCTGAAGTGGCAGTGTCGGTCTTTGACAAGAGCATTGACGCCATTGCACCGAATATTTGGAAACGAGTTGAACCGCTTTCACCAACGTTCCAGAGGACTTGGACGAGGACGTATGCCGGGTTGATTACCGGGGAAGTCAAAAAGCATACGACAGATGGCAGCGTGGGACCGGTCTGGGGCATTGTGACCGACGTTGATGGGGTTCCTATTATCGGAGCGGCTGTCTGGGTGAAAGGAACGACGCAGGGCGCCGTAACGGACTTAGATGGCCATTTCTCCTTGGATGTTCCATTTGGAACCGATCTTGAAATATCCTGTATCGGCTATTTAACCGTCCATGAACGGGCCTCATCGGGGATGGAGGTGGTTTTGTGGGAGGATGAAGCGATGTTGGAGGAAGTCGTGGTAATCGGTTATGGCGTTCAGAAGAAGAGCCTTCTTACCGGTACGGTCAGCGGGGTAACTCGTGGTATCCGAATCCGAGGAGTGACCAGTCGTTCGAGGAGATCGGAGGATTCTTTCGAGGATGTTCCGGAGGACGTCTATGAGGACGAAATGCCCGAGCTCTCCGACGAGGAATTCCGCACCATCTTCTCCGAGGCGCTGGTCTTTGAGCCGTGCCTGTATCCGGACAAGGATGGGAAGGTCGATGTGACCTTCAAGGCTTCCGACAAGCTGTCCACCTATCATGTCAATGTGTTCGCCCATGACCCGACGATGCGGAACGCTGCCCTGCAGAAAGATTTCGTGGTGACGGTGCCGGTGAAGATTTCCGTGACGGCTCCGCGGTATCTGTATGAGGAGGATCGGTATGTGCTTTCCGCTTCTGTGTCAAACATTTCCGAAGAGGATCTGTCCGGCCGCCTGTATTTGAAGGTGGAGATGGACGATGCCGTGGAGGATCGGCAGCCGACGTATGCGCAGGCGGCCAACCTGACGGTTCCGGCCGGTGGCTCGGCCGCGGCCCTGTTCACGTTGACTGCGCCGCCTTCTTTCCAGCCTTCCTTCGTCGGCTGGTGGGACGACCCGCACTTCGACCTTCGCCTCGTGTTCGAGGGCGACGGCTTCACCGACGCTTTGCGCCTTTCCGTCCCGGTCAACCGGGCGGAACAGACACTCACGGAATGCCACTCGGCCCTCGCCGGGCCGGAGGCCGCCGATTCGCTCCGCCGGATGTTTGTCAACGTTCCCGGCGACCAGGCGGAAATGACCATCCGCACGCTCCGCGAAGTGGCGGAGGCGGGCCTCGAGCAGTGGACGTCGCCGGAGGATCCGGACGCCGTCTCCCGCTCGGCCGACTTCTACGCCCGGGTGCTGTTGGGTCGGGATACGACCGGCATCCTGGCGCCGCTGATGGCCCTCCGCAACGAGGATGGCGGGTTTGCATGGACAGAAGGCATGGATTCGTCCCCGATCGTGACAGCTACGCTGCTGGAGCGTTTTGCCGTGCTGCGAGACAAGGGAATCGCCATTCCCGACATGACGAAAGCCGTTCAGTATCTGGACTATAGCCAGTTCGGCAACTGGTTCCCGATGTGGTGCGGCGGTCTCTCGGATGACCAGTATATGGACATCCGCGCGATGTGGGCATCCGTTCCCTTCGACCTATCCGGTGTGGAGCAGAAGGCGGTCCGTCGCTTCCGTCTCAAGGAGTTCCGCCGTTTTGCCCGGAGGTATCTGACTCCCGGAAGATATGACTATGCCAATGGCTGGATCCTGGACAAAGCCCGCCGTGTGCGGACGCTTCAGAACCTGCTGGCCTCCGAGGCGGGCATCGCCCTCGGCCAGGCCTGGGGTGAGACGCTCCTCACGGCCTCCCGCTTCGAGAAATCCATCGCCAACGACCTGATTTCCCTGGAGCAATATGCGGTCCGGCACGCCTCCGGCGGTCTTTATTACCCGAACGCAATCTTGCCGTTCCGCGGCCTGCTTTCTTCGGAAGTCTATGCCCATACGCTCCTTGCCGGTATCATGGATGGTCCCGTCTCCGACGGCGTGCGCTTCTGGCTGGCCCTTCAGAACGAAACGCAGTCCTGGACCGATGAGCCGGCCTATGTGGATGCCCTTCAGCTGATTCTGTCCTCTTCGGACGACATCCTGGACCGCCAAATCGTCACCCTGACGGCCTCCGACACCGTTCCGTTCAAGGACGTCAAGGCCTCCGGCAACGAAATGCGGGTCGACCGCAAGTTCTATATAGTGGGACAGAACGGCGAGCGCACCGAACTGCAGCCCGGCGACACGCTCTATGTTGGCGACAAGATTATCGCCAGCTACGAGCTCTGGAGCAAGGAAAACCGCTCCTTCGTCCGTGTCGATGCCTTCCGCGAGGCCTGCTTCGTGCCGGCGGACCAGCTCTCCGGCCCGGTGCACAGCTCCTTCAGAATCCGCATCGACGGAACCTGGTCCCGTTTTGCCCAGTGCTACCGCGATGTCCGCGTCGACAGGACCGCCTGGTGGCTCGATGTCTGTCCGGAAGAAACCACGTACTGGGAGGAATCCTTCTTCGTGACGCAGGCCGGCACCTTCACCGCCCCCGTCCTCACCGTTGAATCCCTCTACGCCCCGCAATACCGCGCCAATGCCGGCTATGTCAGTCCGGTAACGGTCGAGTAAACAGTTCCATAAACGAAGCGAGCCGACCTTAAGAGGTCGGCTCGCTTTGCATTTGCGTCAGACGTTACTCGTCCATGCCTTCGATGGTGCGGATGGTGCCGTCGGGGTTGTACTTCAGTTCGCAGACCTTGAGGCTGCGGAGGCGGTTGATACCCTTGGAGATACCGCTGTCGTGGTGGAAGAGCCACCATTTGCCGTTGTATTCAACGATGCAGTGGTGGGTGGTCCAGCCGAAGACGGGGGTGAGGATCACGCCCTTGTAGGTGAACGGGCCGTAAGGGTTGTCGCCGATGGCGTAGCACAGCTTGTGCGTGTCGCCGGTGGAGTAGCTG